>Ga0074193_1000971_pt1 | contig 40439 bp, 41 predicted proteins | sample EPASupsiteHSE605_FD_64523 | JGI IMG/M metagenome (GOLD analysis project Ga0074193, IMG submission 64523) | Bioremediated contaminated groundwater from EPA Superfund site, New Mexico - Sample HSE6-05 | ecosystem: Environmental > Aquatic > Deep subsurface > Groundwater > Contaminated ...
TTCAATACGGGTAATGCCGTCACCATCTCTACCTAAATCTTCAATTTTAACATCGTATTCTTCCCCTTCAGTAATGGGGGAGGAATTTTCCCTTTCATCTCTTCCGTAACTATTTCCGAACATTTATTCACTTCCAAATTTGCCATTAAAAATGGCTGACTTTACTATGGATTTGAGTGCTTATAAAGGTATGTTAAATTCCGGGCCTATTTTGATTAATTGGTAAGGTTAAGTGAGATAATTGGGGTTGATTGAATATTAACATAGGGGATTAACTAACCAATAAATGCATCTTTCATTATTAAATAAACAGTTTCATAAATTGTGTTTATTTAACCCAAACGGGTGTTCAATATAATCCAAACAGTGTTCAATAGATACGGTGTTCATAGATCAATCGCAACATAACTCCATACAAAATAATTTAAAGATCAAAAACATAATACTCCCATGGAGGTTAAAAACAAGATAATCCTGGCCCTGGATGTTCCCAGCATTGGAAAAGCCATGGAATTGATGGATAATGTTTCCGATTACCTGGACACAATTAAGATTGGTTATCCCCTGGTGTTAGCTGAGGGATTGGAATCTGTGACTCGGGTTAAAGAAGAGTATGGTTGTAGGGTTATCTGTGATTTTAAGGTGGCGGACATACCTGCCACCAATGAGAAGATTGCTGATGTGACTTTCCAGGCTGGTGCCGATGCCATTATCGTGCATGGCTTTGTAGGACCTGACAGTGCTGCCAGCTGTCTTGATTCGGCCAACAAGCAGGGTAAGGAGATCTTTCTACTCACTGAAATGTCACACCCCGGAGCATCCCATTTCCTGCAGCCAGTTTCCATGGACATAGCCCGTATGGGTGTGGAGATGGGTATCAGTAACTATGTTGGTCCTTCCACCCGTCTGGATCGTCTGGGAAAAATAAGGGAGATAATAGGTGAAGATTCATTCTTAATATCCCCTGGAGTGGGTGTGCAGGGAGGAGATCCTAAAGACACCCTTGAATTTGCGGATGCACTTATTGTGGGCCGGAGCATATACCTAGCTCATGACCCGGTAGATGCTCTTAATTCCATCATAGATTCTATTGAACTTTAAACCTGCCATTTCATATGCCAGGTCGAATAGTATGAAATAGATGAATGTTACTGGCTGGAAAAGGTTCATTCCCAGAAGTTGGGAGTTCATTCCCATACTCTGAGGGTAGATCATCTGCAGACCACCTAAAATGGATAGTACTAGAACCGTTATTTTCATGGTGCAGCGATAGTTAAAGAATGTTTCTACGATTTTTACTCCTTTTAAACTTTCCCTATCGTTTCCCACTTCATCCAACCAGGCGGCAATGGTGCATATGACCAGGGCTATCAATCCAATTTCAGGTATGCCGAACACTGCCAGGATCGCCAGGAAAATGATTAATGTGACCATGTGGCCCAGTTTATCCACTTTACCTGAGAAGAGGGTTCCCATGAGTATGGCCAGGAAGATTGTTGCTGCATCTGTGAAATTCACTGACAGATATCCTATTCCTGCCACACAGATTATCCCCCCGATAACACCCAGGAGAGTGTTGTTCTCCATGTCCAGTGCATCATCAGAGAATTTCATGAAAAATCCGGATAATGCGTATAGAATTGCCTCTAAAAGCATAAACTTTTAAAACTCCTTAAAATTAGTTTTCATTTTAATATTGTTCTTCGTTAATCCATCTTTTAAGTTGACTGTTATTTTTGAATGTTTTAGTATCTTGAAATGTTTTTATCTTTTGAATGTTTTATCAGGTTTACTATCCCTAATCATTTTTTTTATTTATTAATTCCAGAGCCCCGGCCACCATCATTGGGAAGATTATTGTGGCATCTCCAATCACGGTTACCAGTTTGGATTCACACTTGGCCTTAGCCCATGATTTGGCTTCTTCTAATGGTGCTCCGCTCAGACTTCCTGCTTCACTACGGTCCAGGGTTACCTGTATCGCTGCGTCAACTCCACCAGTTAGTATGTTTGAGGCCAGAGCATAGTGTTTTGGCAGTCCTCCCCCCAGTATCACAGTGGCTACTTTTTTGGATCCGTAGACTATGTCTGATAGTTCGTGCATGTCTCCGGCTGCATCCAGGGTGAGCTGGTTTTCCTGGGTGAACATCCAGAGTTGCAATCCCAGCATGCTGTCAATAATGCCCGGTGCGTATATGGGGATGTTTTTCTCTGCTGCAGTGTGGATAATGGATTCCGGGTCCTGGATACACTTCCCAATCTCGGTTAGAAACTGGCGGATATTCATGTGATCCTCTTTTTGAGAGATTTCACCCAGGATGGTGTTGATTTTTGATTCGAAAACTTCGAAATCTTCTGATTTGGTGTATATGTCGCCAATGCGACCCATACCCATCTGACAGAGTTGTTCATCAGTTTCATTATGATCCCGGTAGTGTGAACCTCCGAATGCCTCTAACAAGTCATGGGTGAGGTTGGCTCCACTGGTTATAAGCACGTTCACATGGCCGTCAGCCAGGAGATCCCGGATGATTTTTCTAAGGCCACCAGGGACCATTGGCCCGGCAACACTCAGGAAGAGGGTGGTTTCCTCATCCTCCATTAGTTCTGCCAGGAGTTTGGTGGCCCGGTACAGTCGTCCAGCTCCTAAAACTCCGCTTTTCCCCATTTCTTCCATCAACTGGAGGGTGGTCATTCCAGGGTCTATTTTCATGTGTTGAATCTTCAGTTTATGCACTTCCTGTAAATATTGGATAATAAATCCATCTAAGTAGCGTAAGTATATCTAAATAAAAGTTAGTTAAATTAAAACTGTAAATAAGTATGGTCTTGGAACAGTAAAGGTATGGTCTTATTTTTTAGTTTTATTCAAGGGTTTATTTAAAATTAGTTTCTAACTTTAAAATTTGTGAAAAATTTCAGCCTGGAATCTGTGGAAAAGGAAGTAATTATATGTATATATTAATCATGATTAATTCAAATGGTGGTTGAATTTAATGCTCTTAAAATGATTTAATTTAAGAAATTAACCTAATCTATCAGAATAATCCATTAATATCTATTTTAAGCCGGCGATTTTATCGAGAAGGTCTGTACGGGTGACGATTCCTCGTGCGTTTCCTGCCTTGTCAACCACTATTAAGCGGCCGATCTGATTTTTATTCATGATTTCAATGGCATCAGCAATGACCACATCTTCGTTGACGGTTATAGCGTTTTTGGTCATTATATCCACCACTTTCATATCTTCCCGGGCCTCGGCCAGGGCGCGGCTGATGTCAGATAAGGTTACCATTCCTCTGATTTCCCCATCATCCATTACTGGTGCACCCTCAATGTTGTTAGTGGATAAAACCCGGGCTGCATCCCGTATGGTGGTTAATCCGTCCAGAGTTATTATGTTGGGTGTGGCTACTTCGATTACTTTTCTTTTGGGGATACTACGGATTCCAGTAGTGTCCAGGAGGAGTATGTTGTCCATATCATCCCTACCAACCACCACCCCATCCACTACCAGTTTGTTTACGGGTGTGGGGCCTACTCGTATTTTATCCCCTAAATCCAGGATTTTAATGTTTCCCACTGCTTTAATGGCTGCTTCACATTCTCCCGGATGAGGGATACTGGTGAACTCGATCTTGGCCACGGATATATCTTTTACAAGCTCCCCGCCTTTGTATATGGGCACCTGACTCTTTTTATCCGTGTCCTGGATGTTTAAGGTATGGTAAGCTTTAATAGTTGGTTTATATCCCCCTCTAGGCCCTGGTACTCCTTTGACCAGTCCCAAACTACGGAGGGATTGCATCTGATTACGGATAGTTCCAGGGTTACGATTCATTAATTCAGCTATTTCCTCCCCTTTGACAGACATGCCTTCGGAATTGCGATATAAATTTATGAGACTCTGTAGTATTTCTTTCTGGACTGATGTGAGCATGGTGATCACCGTAATCTTATAGGATACTTAATTTGAGATAATCTGATATTAGTTATAATTTACCATTATTTATAATTATCATTATTTGTCACTAGTGATTATATATAAATCTTTGGTATTACGCCTTATTTTTTAGTCTATCAAAAGGAAAATTAGTAGGATAAGTTAATACCAAAGGATTTTCCATCAGAATTTTGTTAAAGAAGTAATAAATTGTTAGGGAACAACTAAGCTTTAGTATGTTTTCTTTTTTGGTTAAAAAGTAATTAGAAGGAATTTTGAGTTGGGGTTTGAGGGTGATTTCAAAAAAATAAGTTTTCATTAAATAAATGAATTGAGAATAAAATTAAATTAACCAGTCATTATTTAATTTCATGATAAAAACATCCACTATGATAAGGATCAATATTGAAATATCTATTATAACATCTGATTCTTACTTTATGTAATTTTTTCATATCAGTTGGTCGTATTCCGCCCCCTTTTGTCAATAGAATACAATATAATTCGGGTCCGAGTGGATTTTCGCAGTATTTATCTATGATTTCTTTGACAAAATCACTAGAATTTTGAAACTTCTGTTCTATTGCCGAAACACTTTGCATGCTACTTTTACATTCTACAAGGACTACTTCATGATTGTAAGGATCTTCAAAAATAATACAGTCACAACTTTTTACTGTTTTTAATAATTCATCTCCATCTAAAATGATATGAGTTCCAGGAATACCTTTTAATCTACACCCTTGATCTCTACATTTGTCTAGAATGAATTGTTCAAGATCACTGCAAATTTTAGTTATCATGTGCTTCTAATCTAGATAATTCTCGCCTAATTTTATTTGTTTCATCATAAAGTGCATCTAAAACTTCTGTGAAGCTTTCTTCAGTAATACCTTCTTTATTAATTTCAATTTCTTGTATTTTATTCCCTTTACTAATGCTATCATAATCAAATAAGTATATTGAAACATCTGATGCATTTAGATAATCATTAGTTTTGTATCCATATTTTTCCCGTTCATTTTTATCTAGTTTACTTAATAAAATGAAATTATTCAATTGGTCGAGCAAATAATCACTGTGGGTTGTTATAATAATTTTTAGCCCCATTTTCATCATCCTTATGAGATATTTTGCTAAAATACGCTGGTTTTTAGGATGTAAATGTGCTTCTGGTTCTTCTATAATCAAAATACCTTTAGGTTTGGCTAAATATCTCAAATAAAGGAATAAAGGAGCTAACTCTGAAACAGTCGAAGAAGATCTATGTAAAGGAATTTTCATACCGTCATATTCATATTTAATTTCAGGATTATTTGATTCCTTATTTGGGTAATCTACAATAATATCCCCATATATTATTTCATTTGTAAATTGATTTGCTAATCTTGCAAAAGGACCTTTTTCTCGATCTAGATCTTGGAGAGAAGATAAAAAGTCGGCAATTACTCCTGAAAAACTTGGTATGGATATATCTTCAATACCTGCACGAAATGAGAGTCTGAATGTATTAGCTGCTAATACTCTTTGAGCTTGGACAATCCCAGATCTAGCAGCAGGTAAATAATAAGAATCATGGCGTAAATTGTTTAACAGTTGCGAAAGCATTTCAGTAATTATTTCAGAAACTATAAATTCGATTAATTCTTCATCTTCTCCGGGTAATTTTAAGCTTTTTACTTTTAATATCACATGATCCTCATCAAAAATCTTAATATTGAAAAGACGAGGTGATTCTAAATCATATTTAAGTCCCATATCAGGATAATTGATTATTTCTAATTTATTTTTATATTGCAAACATAAATTATTGAAATTTATTTTAAAAGACGTTTCACCTTTTCTTATTAAATCTTCGAGATTCGAAGCAAAGGAATATGTCAGCTTTTTTTCTAGAACATCTTCATAGAAAAAGGAGATAATACGTGTTAATATTTTTTCAATTAAGATTTTAGGTATTTTAACCTCTTTAGATTTTGATTGAAATGAATCATTTAAAATTTTTGAAATTTCTTTAATTTCTTTATTATCAATTTTAGAAAATGCAAGTATGACAAGAAGATTTGGAGAATATCCCCCTCTCCATCCCTGAAAAAAAGTTCTCATAGCATAGTCAGTCGCACCAAATATCGAATGAAGAAGCATTGAAGCATACGATTTACCAGAATTATTAGAACCAATAAAGATCGTAAGTGGTTTAATTGAGATTTTTCCCTCAAATATTGGGCCAAAATTTTCTATTTCAACATTGCAATCTTCTAATAATTTTTCTTTAGAATTTGGCATTATTACACCATAATAAAATCATTTATTTGATATTATATCTCTATACAATACATAAAAATCTTATTATTTTTAATCCAAAAAAATAAGCCCCTCAAACTTCACCTTTCAACTCTTTTAACTCCTTTTTCATTTCAGCGACGGTATCACACAACAGATTATTCTGTCTTTGTAATTCACGGAATTCATCTTGTGAATATTTTCCTGCCGTGGAGTCTTTGACTGATAGGTGTTCTATATATCTTAGGTAAACCTTTTTTAACTCTTCAGGGTCAGCTAGGAAGTATGCCTCACGAACCCTATCCTTTAACTTGTGTCCCATCATATGCTCACGGATTTCCCAGGGCATTCCTGCATTAATTAGTTGGGTGTTGAAGAACTTACGCATCATATGGCTGGTGGCCTTGTAGAATCCATCTTCATCTGTCTTCCAGTTAAGGTAACGGTTCAGGTCTCGGTAGGAATGCTGGATTGCCATGGTGCTCAGGTGGTCCCCACCAGCCCTATACCTTGAGAATAATGGATCATCTGGCTGAATATCCTCTCTTTCAAACTCTAAATATTTTTCAATAGCCTCAACCGCTTCCTCACTAAAAAAGGTAGTGAATTTTATGTGTGTTTTCTTTCTTTCAAGGCTTAACTGACATATCCGCTGGGGCTCATTATTGTCATCATAAACCTTCTGGATACCCTCTTTAAAGTTTGATATTTTTAAATTGAGAATATCAGATATTGCCAGGCCAGAGGAGGCTTGTGCCAGGATAACAGCTTTCATTTTAAAAGACTTACAAACCCCCAGCATCTGACTGATGTCCTCTTTGGTCAAGTTTGCACGGATTTTAGGTTCTTTAAGTCCTTCAACTTTACGTCTGCGCCCTCTTTGAGAGTACTGTGGAAGTCCATGAAATCCTATGAAAGCATTGACGATAGTACGCCTAATGTCCCTAGTGCTTTTTGAACGCTCTTTTTCTTTACAGTGTTCATCGTAATCCTCAAACCAGACATTAATTGAACGATCCCATGCAGGTAACCTTTCTTCCTCTTCTTTGTGAATTATTTTTAATATTTTCTCAGGATTTGTATCATTTACTATACAAAACTCAGCAAGTGCCTCCAGGTAACTTTCCTTAGAGTTAGGACTTAAATCTTTTAACCAAGACTTAACCACCCTTTGAGTTTTGATTAAATTAACCGTTGGCTTTAAAATTGTCATTACAGTATCACCAATAGTTATTTATATAGTTCATACCCTATAAACATTAGGTATTACTTATCATTATAATATATAAGGATAAAAATAAGTTAAAGTGGTTCCCCTGTCACTTCCTTAATAATTTCATTGAGTAATTTATCAGACTCATCATCATCACTCAAAGCATAAGCTAGTTTTGAAATAAATCCATTCTTATCAGATTCTTTAAGTTTAAGATATTTTATAACTTCATCAAATAGCTTTTCAACATCATTAGTGTTTCTAACAGGTTTTTGAAACCCCAATTTCCATCTGATGAATTCTTCATCAGTCACAGGCCATTCAAGTATTAAATAAGCGTCAATTTCCTCTTCAACTTTACCTTTCAATCCTTGGACTTCAATTTCTTTTTCTAAAAACTCTTTTTCAGAAATTTCAGGATCCTTCGTTAAATGATGCATTCTAAATATTCTCGACCTACGAGGATTATGTAATGGGATTAAATTATCAATTATTTCATTCTCCAAAAAACGTAATTTATAATGTTTATATTTCATTTGAAGGGCCTTAATTCCATGACGAGGTTCGATACCACTTTCAAAGCGCCCCATATAATAACTTATCCATTTTTCATATTCTTCCTCATTTATTTCCCATGGCTCTTTTTTGAGGTTATTAATCAATAATCTTTCAGCTTCGAGCCATAAAACCAATTTATCGGTTAATGGCCCCATATGTAAATTACTAAACGCCCGATCCCGTTGAACTCTTCTACTACCATATAATAAGTTCAATTTCTGCATAAATGAATTTTTAAATTCTGTCCTAGTTTTAATGTCATATTCATCAGTAAAACATTTGAAAATCAAATTTTCTATTTCTAAAGGATCTTTTTTATTGAATGAAAAAATCAACCGATTAAAATCAAAAGATCGAGTAATGGTGCTATCAATATAATACCCCGAGATAAATATTTTATTATTCTTCAATAAACGAATAAAAGTTTCTTTAAACGTTTTAGACTTATTAACTGTTTTTTTATACTCCTTAAGCTCTTTGATACGATTTTTAATCTCATATACACTTAGCGCCCCTGATTTAAGTGTTTGAAGAATTACTTCATCCAATTTGCCTGTTTTTACCATTCGAAAAACCCCCATATTCTCATAAAGTTCAGTTGGAACTTTTGGCCTATTAAATATTGATCATTCAGGTTCAACTTAATATTAGCAAGGAAGTAATGAGGAGATATTTCCAAAAAATGACTCAGAACTTCCAGAAAAGTAAGAGGTGAATTCAATGAATGTGAAAGTAGAAGAAAATGTAGAATATCGAACAGCCGTGAAAAAAATGTTTGAAACCCCAACTGAAATAAATGGCCCTTCTGAAAGCCAGAAATATGAAATTTCAGTGTTTAATGGTGATACACTATTGCCAGTGTATGACCATGACAAAATAGTTGCCCAGGTTCCATGGAGAGGCAACTTGACAAGGTTTGACGGGAACACCGATGGACTTGGATTGGTGCAGTTTGAAGAAGACCTGATTCTGACAGAACTCTTAGATGGGAAAGCAACTGCAAAAATAATACCTCCAGAAGAGGCTGTTAAATTGATACTCTTATTTGAAAAACCCCACTTACTGAACAAATTCAACCTAAGAGAAGTTCTTGATAGGATGGTGAGATAATGAAAACTTAGAAATCAAAAACTGCAGCAACTGACCCTTATGAAAAAGTACGGGAAAATTACAAAATTTATGCTGCAATAAAAAGCAACTTCAACAGATTGGAGCATATCAAAGCAATCTTTGGTGACATGCCAATCATTGAAGTTAAAGAAATCATGGCCTGTGTGAGTACCATTACTCACTCGGGTTAGAGCAATTAACAGATGGTAAGTTTAGAACGTATGAAAAATTGAGGTGGAATTATGAATATCAAGGAAATTTTCGAAGAAAACAAAAAAGAAGGACATTTTAATGAAATGGTAAAAAAAGGCAAAGACTACAATTTAAACGTTGCAGAAGGTACAATGATGTTAGATATAGCAAATGGAGACGAAACCACTCCTCAAATCCCTTGGTCTTGGAACTATTACCCATACAGGTATGATACAAAATTGGGGAAACATTCCAAAGGATGGGGACTTAGACAGCTTGAAGATGGACGAATAGTTCAGACTTTCATAAAAGATGGGAAACCAGTTGCATACATAATTTCTAAGAAAAATGCCATCAAACAGATAATAAAAAACCAAAAATATGGACTGATAAAAACTTTCAACCTATCAAAAGAATTATACAATCTAGTTAATAGATAAAAAGTCCCCATTTCTCTTTTTTTAAATACATATAATGAAGCCCAGAATAATTCAAAAGTCCCGAAAAATAAATGAAAAATCCATAAAAGGTGATTAGATATGTCCTCAAACTTAAAAAATGAAAATACAGACAGTTTTAACTCTAAAGTAGTGAATGGTGAAGTTTTACTTGAAGTGCAGAACGGAGATGAATCCACTCCTAAAGTAAAGTGGTCTGGAAATTTATGCCCATACCAGTATGACCCTGAAGACGAAGAAGAGCCATTTCCCGTGGGAGCTGGGCTTATAAAACTCGAAGATGGTCAAATAGTACAAACAGATATCTTTGCAACACCCGCAACAGCATACATAATCTCAAAAGAAAAAGCAATCCAGGAAATACTGGCATATAAAAAATACGAACTTCTAGAAAAATTCGAACTCACCAACGACCTAAACAACATAGTAAAAGAACACGTAAACTAACCACTATTTTTTTCTTTTTTTACTGCATTAAACTATTCTTTTAGTCTTATACTAAGCTCAGGGCAATATTTACGTAGTATGAGGCAATATAATAATGTTATATACTAAAAAAATGAATTGCAGGGAATTTGTGCGGTTCCCCGGTTCAAGGACGTGTCAAATAAATGGTTAATAATATTATAATGGACAATCGGTATAGGGTTTTTGGTACAACACCAGCCGAACAATTCCGGGAAGAATGGAAGAACTACTTAGAAAACAACACCAACAAAGGAAGGCTAATCCTTAATAACGCCCCCAACCGTATTGGAAAAACCATCACCACACTAAAAACACTTGAAAAAACTGATTCTAAAATTTTATACTTAGCAGACAGACACAACCACATCAGTGAAGTAGAGGCCACACTTAACAATCCGCGGGTGGTGCATTGGTGGGGACTAAAGAAACTATGCCAACAAAAAAATAACCCCACCTACAACTTTCTTATTGAAAACAATGTACCAGCAGGGTTCACATGTCGTACATGCAGTTATAAAAAAGAATGCCCTTACTGGACACAATGGAAAATCAAAGACAACGCCATTGTCGGAGCACCCAAAGAACTACTACCCACCAAATATGTAACACAACAAGAATGGGACTACATTATTTTTGACGAAATCATAGACAAAGCACAAAAAATAAAACCACACTGCCAACCCTTAAAAGATGAAATCATTGACACACACAACCTTACAGGATTACAAGTAACTCATGAAGTAATCAATAACACTATTAAAAACAAAAAAATTCTAAATAACGAAACATTAAGCTATTTCAAGGAAGACCTAAAAGAAATAAATCAACAATTCCTACCCGATTTAGTCAGCCAAATCAAATATAAAAAACATATAGACAATGATATCGAACCATTACTTGGCTTTATGTCAAGATTCAGAGGAACACTTGAATGGTTAGAACTATGCACACAACACGGATTCAGAACACACTTCTACAAACCTTACCTGTATGATGTACTAGACCTACAAAAACAATACCAATCCAACATTATACTACTCAACACATCACTCAAAAAACAATTCTATGAAAGAATGGTCTCCAATTATCAATATGAACTACCACCCGCCGAAGAGTTCCCATTCCATTTCCAAAATAAAAACAGCCTACTACTCCATTATAACCATAAAGGACGCTCATGCTCCAAAAAAGCACTAGAAAAATATGGCAACGAAATATACCCCATGGTTAAAAAACTAACCAGATACAGCAAAGAAAAAGGCTTAAAAACAGGAATCATCACATTCAAAAATTTAACACCAATATTTGAAGAAACCACAGACGTTACAAGCTATTTTGGCGGACACCAAGGATCCAACACCTTCGACAATGTAGACTTACTCATAACACTCGGCACATACCACATAAACCCACAAAGCCTATACCAAAAATACTACATGCTCACCAACCAACTCATAATAGAAAACCCCGCAAACTGGAACAAATACACACACATAAACGGCAGCAGAATAACACTAACAGACAACACACTACTAAATGAACTCAAACTCTACAAACTAAACGAAGAACACGGACAAGCCATCTTCCGCAGCGGAGCACACGTACAAAACGGCAAAATAGTAATAGCATTCGGTTACGTGCCCGAAGATGTCACCAACCTCCTCCAATACAACAAATTCAGCACAGAAAAAGGAGCAAAAATATCAATCAGCAAATGGCTAAAAAAATCACAAACACCAAAACAATAACACATCAAACATTATCAACTCATTAACATAATTTAATTGGAGCTATTTTTTTCCAAATATAAAATATACATTATTATTTTATATTACAATATTTTCAAACCCTTTTAAAAAGACTAAATACTCCTATAACGTTGACAAAATACTTCATATCCACATATTGATTTTCTTAAAGAGTTAAAATTTCAATTTTACCAGTCCTGCGTGGCCGACCAAAAACATGAGGAATGTATTCAAAAAACACTTTTTCATTCTTTTCACACTTTATAAATTCATGAGCTTTCAACAACACTCTCAACATTTCTTTAAGGAACAAAGGCCCATCAACACTTATACACTCCTCCTCAATATCAAAATAAAAACGGTTCCCATAAATCTCCTGAAAATAAACAACTCTTTCCATCAAAAAAATATCCACCCCTTCATAATCCTTTATTTAACATTTATAAATACTAATACATGTATTTTTTTAAAATAAAGAAAGGAATGTAGTGTATAGTTTTGACGTAGCAAAAAAAAATAGTTCAGCTTCCTTTTTTTAGAGGCGTATTCACGCCTCTAAAAATACTTACATGTATTTGTACCACACCAAAACCATACCCTAAATTCCTTTCCTCATTTTAATAAATATTCAATATTAAAAGAACTAACCACCACCCTATTTTACCTTTTGGGATATACCAAAGGAGGAAAAAACAATAACTTCACACAAACCTTTTAAAAAAATAAAAAAAGAAAACAAGAAACCAACCACTGCCATTGAAGGTTAATGCATTCTTATTGAGAACCGGATGATTACTGTATCCAGTTACCCTCCTTTACAACAATATCCTCATCCTCCGCCAACCTTTTTAATTCATTATGAATATCATCCTTCATACCCACTGCCACATCATTCCTTATAAAAAAAATATCATTTGAGAGTGTGAGTAATTCCATAGTTAAAGACTTGAGAGTCCATATATTTCTCTGGAGGGTTCACACCATTAACCACATTATACGCATGATAAACCTCTCCACGATATTTATCTAGACTATCAACTGCTTCACTTTGAGTAACCATTCCCTGAAGGTATTCTGTTGCAGTCATACTCACAAGAGCACTATTTGCCTCCGCAGCTGAAGTTGCATTCTGCACCAAAACAACATACTCCTCCTCTGTCACATTCTTCTTAACAATAGGAGTTGAATTAACAGGAGTATCACTTGGTGCCATCTTAAAAGCAGTCCCGGCCACAAGTAAGAAAAACAGGACCGTAACACAAAAAATTATTAAAAACTGCTTACCTGCACCTAAATTACTCCACCAACTTTTATTTTTATCTTTTGCCATTAGTATCACTTAGTCCAAGTTTAGTATTATACTATTTCCGAACTAAAGTAATACCTTTTATCCAAAAGATTTATAGGGCTTTTAAGAATGTAATTCATTAAGGGAGACTAATAATAACAAAAAAAATAGATTTAAAATTTTTTTTTAGTAGGACAATTAAAAATAATACTAATTTATTTAATATCTTGCAAAAACCATCCTTGAAAAATATTTGAGTAGTAAGTTGATACGTTCTGTTGCCTGGCAAAAACTTCATTTGTAACAAAAATGGACATATTGCTGTCTGATACATCAACTACCATACAATTAGCTTGATTATTAGTAATATAAGGTAAATCACGATAAATCCATGCAGAATAAGCAAGATGCTCAGATCTAGCATTTCCGAAAAATGTCATTTTAGGATTTAATGTATCCAAAAACCCATAATCTCTGCCTGATTTTCTCCCATGATGCGGAGCGATTAATAAATCTATATCTTTCACTTCACTTTCATAATTCTCAATTATATGTTCCCAAGTTTTATCATGGGCATCACCAGCAAATAATACAGTTCCACCTATCGATTTGTATAAGAATACATAAGAGCAATCATTATAGTCTCCAGATTTATTAGCATCTCTTACTAATTCGGAATTAGGAGAAAGGGTATATATTGCATCACCCGGAGGATTACCATCCCAATCTTGAGTTCTATAAGCAGCAGAATCACCTGAAAATATTGTTAATCTTTTTGGATTTGATTGAGGATTTTCATCCCTCAATGATTTATAAAATTCCCAGTCTTCTTCCCTATAAGGAGATTCTTCAGAAAAATCTATTTCTTTTTGATTATCAATATCATAAAAATTAGTGGGACTAAATTCTTCAAATAAATCTTTGAGCCCATCCATGTGATCCATATCTGGATGTGTTATTGCTAAACGAAAAATAGAATATATGCCAAATTTTTTAAGGTACTCTATAGGATTAACTGGATACGATTTTTGGTTTAAATTCCCTGAACCCGCTTCTTTTTGAACATACTTAGACATTATTTGTGAAACAGAATCTTCTTTTCGAGCATTACAAACATCAATAACAGATATATGTCCAGAAAGATGTTGGATAATAGAACAATCCCCTTCTTTAACATTCAGAAAATGAACAACTGGCATTTTTCCCCTCCATATAATCATATTATTAATATAAACTAATATTAATATTTGTGGTCATTTTTGTTTACTAAATACAAACATCACACAAAATAAATTCCACCCTTAAGATAAGTTGTTTATTTCCCTATAAATCAAAAATGTTAAATTTAAATAATTTTTGATTTCGATTGTTCAAATAAAAAACATTAAAAGTAGTAATACATAGTAATATAAGGTGGTAATATATCAAGGACAAATTTAATTGGGATATACCTTTTATTGTTTCTATTTATATTAATAGGTATTACCATAATAACTTATTATTCAATTCCAATCATGCCAAGTTTTTCAGATAATAAAGATCCACTTATTAGAAGTCTTATTTATATCAGCTGCGCAGGAGGAATTGGAGGTATTGTTTATTGCATTAGAGGGTTTTATCAACATTTATTTGAAAAAGATTTTGATAATAACTCCACATGGTGGTACATTTTTAGACCATTTCTTAGTGTTGTTATGGGAGTTTTTGTTTATTTCTTAATTGTTGGAGGTTTATTGAGTATAGGCCAAATAGCAACAGCAGATTATTCCAAAAGCATAATGTTTTATTGTGCTATATCTTTCTTAGCTGGTTTTTCGTTTACTCAAGTTTCCAATAAATTAGAGGAATTAGCTTCAACATTGTTTGCTAAAAAAGAGGTGTGAAAAATGACTTTAGACGTTCTATTTTTTGATGTACAACATGGAAGCTGTGCTTATATTAAAACACCGAATAACCGACACGTATTACACGATTTAGGTAGTGGTTCTTATCAAGATGGAGAAGAATTTAGCCCGATAATTTATCTTAAAGATCAATTAAGGAAAAAAGGGATTGATAAGCTCGATAAAGTAATAATTACTCACCCTCATAAAGATCATATTGATGACATCTTAAATCTTGATGTACTAAGTCCAAAATCGCTACATCGACCCCCACAAATTCCGCATGATAAAATAATGGAAAATGTTCGAGAAGAAGATAAACCCATATTTGAAAAGTATTGCCAAATTGATGATCGATATTGTGAACCTTTATCGGCCGAAAACGACTTAAAGAATCCTATGAATACGGGAGGGGCAGTTATTAGGACATTTAGTCCGAATTCTTGTAGTTTAAATGATTTTAATAGTCACAGCTTAGTGACAACAGTTTCGTATGCGAAAAGCAAAATAATGCTCAGTGGGGATAACAATCCATGTTCCTGGAGAGAACTATTAGATGATACTGATTTTAAAAAGGAATTAAGAGGGGTTGATATATTCCTTACTCCACATCACGGTAGAGAATCTGGTTGGTTAGAAGAGCTATTCGATTACATGCAACCTAAATTAACCATTGTTTCTGATGGCAAACATCATGATACAAATGCAACTAACAGGTATAGTGATGTAAGTAGTGGCTGGAAAGTCCATAGTCGAAGTAATGGAGAACAGATTGAAAGGAAATGTTTGACAACTCGAAATGATGGAATTATATTCGTTCGATTAGGCATTGATAACGAGACTCCATTCATATACGTAACAATCAAATGAATCACAGAACATCAAGTTTTATGTTTTTTTAAATTGTTTTATGCCTGATAACAAAAAAGAAGATTTGAAATAATCAAATGGAGATAATTGATTGGTGATAAATTGAAGCCTAAAATTTACCACAAAGTGACATTAGGAGATGAAATATTTTTCACTGCAGAACTTGATAATAATAGATATATAAAGCTGGAAAAAGCACTAATGAATACTCCTTTTGATGAAATAGAGGATTTTTCGAGCAAAAATTCGAAATTGTACAAGTTTTTTATAGACTTAAATGAAGGCGATATGGAAATTTTACATGGTGGAAAAATTAGTAAAATGAATTTCAATGAATTTGCGGAAGTTATGTTTTACGAAAATGAGTTAAGCTATTTGTTAAAATGGAAATCAAAATTTGATGAATCATTTAAAAAAAATTCAACAACAGATAATACAGAAAATAAGTTGAATAAGTGCCTTAAATATTTCACGGCTTGTGATATGTACTCTCATTGGATTTTAGAGGAATCAAGATTTTATTCTTTACCACTAATTTTAGATGCATTAAGTGAGATTGAAGCATCATATACTGCAGCAGTAAATTATTATTATAAACAGGCTGTTCAATTATTAAGAAATTTCATAGAATTAGTTGTTGCCCAATATTATTTCTCATCAAATACTTCTATTTATGATGACTGGAGAACCAAGCCCAATAAATTTATGCCCAGATTTAACGGAGACACCGGAATGATAGTCTCCTTGCAAAAAACTGGGAAAATAAATTCAAATGAGGAAAAAAGATTAGAGAACCTTTTCAAGAAATTATCTGCGTATAGTCACTCAAGATACGAAAAATTACTCCATATCGATCCAGAAACCGGGAAAACTCAACCATTTGGTTTTAACGAAAGATACCTCAACGATTGGCTTGACATTGCAATTGAATGTATGGAAATTGGATTAATAATATTATCAAAACACACAAAGGACTGGGAAAAACAATTAGAAAACAATGAAAAATTAATGTGCTCCCAATGTCACGGAAAAAATTTTGAAGTACATGAAGAAAAAAATGATGCTAAAAAATTATTTTTATATACCTGCAAATCTTGTGATAATGAGATTAGGATGGATGTTTTGATCAAATAATATTGTTTTAAATCAACTAAAAAAATTTATTAAAATATTGAATCTAAGTATAGTTGATTTCGTCATTTCTGCGTTAAACGAATTGAAGAAATGGAAATTATGGACAAACACTTAAATTATTCTTTAATTACCCTTTTAATATGGTTAATACAACATCTAACTTTTTCAATGTCTATTTCCTCATTTAAAAGGATTAATTTTAAATATTTGTAGATTTTTAGATGCTCTTTAGGCCTTCCCGTGAATACCATAGATGCAAAATAATTATCCATATCTCCGCCAAGATAATTCTTTTCCTTAAGAGCCATTTTAGGTTTATTGTCAAAAACGTCATCAATCTTTTCCAAACGATCCAAACATTTTTGTAATGAATAATCAAGTTTACGTTTATCATCTCTCTTCTCTTTAAACTTCTGAATCACATATGTTGATAAAGAACCAAGCAAAGCTCCTAAAAGAGCGCTGATAGCAGTCAAAATACCAAAAATATATTAATATCAGTTAAATTTACCATTTTAACCCCCTAAATTATGTTTTCCGAGTTTTGCAAAAATGCAAAGATAACTCTATCCAATCCTTCTGCAACTATAGTTGCATTTTATATTTCGATGATGGTATCCCCCTTGAGATCCTGCTGACATCAATCCTTCATATACACCCAACGGAACATTGTAGTACTGCTAAAGTCCACCCTATTAAATCTTATTATCAAAGTTAAAGAATCAGGAACATGCCCCACAGAACGTAAGTTTCGAGAAGTTACAAGTATGTGTTGAATTATTAACAATTTTCTTTCATTTCCTATTTTTACATATACTTTTTAATAAAAACTACAAATATTATACTATGACAGATCGTTGCAGAAGTCATTTTATAAATTTGTTAATAATATGAGGGGGGAATGAAATGGAAACTTATTGGTATCTTATTGCTGGAATTATCTTGGGTCTTATTGGACAACTAATTAGAGTAGTTGTAGGTGTAAAAAAACAATATGATTCAACTGTAAATCCGACTGCATCAAGTGCTACAACAACAAAGGCTATTTTAAATCCAAATACTGAAAATCCGCAAACAGTAACTAATAAAATTTCTACATTCTGGAATAACAAACAGTTTTTCGTTAGTTTATTTATTGGGGCAGTTGCTGGAGCTTTAGCATCACTCTTTCTTTCTGAAACTGGCATGCTTATGAATGCAGAGTTTTATCTTGCTGTAATTGCTGCTGGTTATGCAGGTACAGATTTTATAGAGGGACTTGTAAGGACCAAGGCACCAAAAGTCACTACTGAAGAACTTAAAGTAGTAGAAGAAGAAAAAAAGAAATTAAAAACAGAAACAATGGCGAATCTTAAAGAACTAAAACAGTTCAAAGATGATGGCATAATAACTGAAGATGAGTTTAATGAAATGAAAGAAAAGTACATTAAAAGTTTATTGACATCTGATGAAGAAAAAGTTCGAGAACAGAAAATAAGTGAGGTACTTGAATTGGAAAAATAATGTATTTTTAAAATCCTAATTCTTGTCTCATGCATTCTACTTCAACTCCTAATGACTATTAATCATACTATTTCACCTAAGAGTTAGGGTAGGGCTTTGAAAATATTGCACAAATATGATATTTTATAATAGGAGTTTGTCATTTCGCCGGATGACGAAATTAATTAGAAGTTTGAAAAGACTTTATTATTGAGAATATGATTATTAGGTAGGGGGGTTTATTTTTGAATAAAGAAAATGCTCAGAAGATAATTTTAAATGCAGTTGATACAACTAAACCCACTTGGAGTAGATGGGACGTTCACTGGGAAGATATTGACAAAATTTTCTTAAGCAGAGCTTATGACCAAATGGGGTTTGACAATTGGCTCTTTGTTGATTTTCTCAATAAATACAATATATATTCGATTGAAAAAATCGGTTCAATATTAGATGGCACTAAATTTGAAAAGAAATACAACCGTGAACTTGCCGGTTCCTTAAACTCACCTTTTTATCAAGATATGAAAAATGGGACATATGAAGCCGAAGGAAAAGGTTTCTATAAATCCATTGAAGAGTTCAATGGAGGTAAAGGGGCAGCATATTTCAAATTACTGTGGTATATGCTTGTAGCTTGCAATTACATTAAAGTAAATTATAACGCCAGTTTTTCAGACTATCTCCAGTCACAATACGCGGATTACAAGGATATAGGAAATATTTCAGATGACGAGTTCTTTAAAACCTCAACGAAGGAATGGGAAGAATTCAAACAGCAGAAAAAACCTTGGAATGAACTTTATGGTGTAGGAACTAATGTGTTTGATTATATTATGGGGGACATTGTAGAATTAAAATTTGTTAAAGACTCGTATAAATTAGATTCTGCTAATGAAAGGTTTTTAGAAAAAACAGGGATAATTAAAAGTTCTGAATTAAACCAAGCCAATGTAGTGAAAGTTTTAAGTGATTTAAAACTCCATTACACTCTTAGAGAAATTAATAAAGGGTTATACGCTTATTGCAGTAAATTACACTGTGGTAAATACTGTTTCTGCCGTGACCCTCAAAAATGCCAAGAATGTGCAGTTGAAAATATATGTGAAAAGAATTTTTAATTTTTACTTCGTAATTCCGCTGTTGAATGAACTTAAATTGGAGATTCTAAAAATAATACTGCACATAACTTTAAATTAATTTTAAAATATCATTCATAAACAGATATGTGTATATCAAACAAGCTTTAGCGTCTTCTCTCGTTACTTCAAAACCATCAGGATGGGAATTCTTTTGTACGGAATCACTAAAGGCGCTGAAATAATTAATAATATATTCAAAACGCTCACTAATTAATTTACTGTCCGTTTCACTTTGCGTAATTTTTCTTATAGTATAATAAATTTTATTTTTTGTTTGATTTCTTGCAGGTGTTATTTCATTTTCTTCTAGCGAATCTTCACTAAATATTGCATCGGTGAAATCCATTAGTATCTCTCTGCAACTAAAAGCAATTCTTGCATAGTTATGAGGATGGTCTCTTGTTAATAAATCTTCATAGATATAATTCAATTTAGTTAAAATATCAGGGTTTAGAGATTCCAAATTAGAATCTACAAATTCTTTTGCTTCATCAATGATAGAATATATTACAGTATCAGGGACGATTTCTTCTGTACTTATATTATCTAAAGCTATTTTCATTCTATCTAATTCATCAATCCCAAACCCATTTATTCTGGCAAAAAAGTTTCCTCCAAGAGCCCATTGAACATCAATTAATCCTTTTTGTTCTAAGTAGACCACATTTCTTTCTAACTCATTTTCCGAGATACCTGCAACTGGAAGAAACCCCTGTTTAAGAACCATACCATGAGGGTTTTCATTATACTGCTCTTTCAAAATATCCAAAATTAAAATTCGAATCTCATCATCTTCCATAACAAATAGTATAATATAATAGCATATTACTTTTTCGTAAAATAAACCACTATTGGTATAGAGGAGGGATTTTAATGAATGAAAAAGAGTATGAAAATGAATTTTTAACTAAACCTGAGAAGCCACCAAAACATAAACAGCGACATGGAGCAGGTCAAATAACCTATGATCAAAATGGTTTGTATATTGCCACTAATAAGTTAATCCTGGATACCTTTTCCGTAGATGAATACGTACATGTTTTAAGCAAAGGCAGCCTTAAAAACCTTTATAATCAAATCATGTACTATATGAAACTTGATTTTTATCATTGCAACAAATACGTGAAGATAATTAAAGCTCTGGTAAGTATAAACGAACAATTGGAAAAAGAAAATGAAATGATGAGAAAGGAATTGAAAACACAACGAACACTATTTAATTTCAATAAGGAGGAATAATAATGATTGTATTTAAAGATAGTAACGATAACACAATAACAGAAGCAACGCGCGGGACAATGATTTACTTTCATAATCGTCCATTGATTAATTATGGGCTGGGATTAAGCCATAAAGAGGGAGAAAATTACATTATTTTTACAGAAGAAAATTTAGAAAAATTACAAAAATATCATAGTGATGAATTAAAGAAAGCTCTCGAAAAGTCGCTCGAGAATATGAAAGATTGCAAATTAATGATTGAATCCAGTTTAAAAAGAATAAATGAACTTGAAGAAGAAAATGATAAACTTAAACGCCTCAATGAACAATTAACTAAAAATATTATCGTATTGAGAGAAGGGCAATAGGTAGAACGTGGATTAGGGGATTTAGAATTTCTTTTTTATTCGACCATACTTACTGAATAATAATTTTATATAAAAAGTTAAATATTGCTTATCAGATATTATATTTTAACAAAGTGTTACTTCTGGTGGGGGAGTTTGATTGGGCTATTTAAAGTGTGAAAAATGTGGGGGATATTACGAATTACAAGAAGGTGAATCTCCTGATGACTTTGATGTTTGTGAATGTGGTGGTAAGTTAGGATATGTTAAAAGCTACCCTGAGAGCTATTTAAATAAAAGCACCTTCAAATCAAATGGACAAAATAAACCATCAAAAGTTAATAATCTCGAGCCAATACTAAATTGGTGGGAAAAACAAAACCGGAACAGGAAAATTGGGATTATTATCCTCTTTTTAATCATTATAATATCAATAGGTGCAGTAGTCGCAGGTGCGTTAGGTCCTAAGGTCACTATGCTAAAGATAACTTCTCCTACTTCTTTAACAAACGAAAAAGTGGATTATTATGCATATAAAGAATACACGATAACTAACACTACTGAAAAAATTGAAATAAAAGGTTTAACAGAACCTAATGCTAATGTCACCGCTTATGTGATCTACGATACAGACCCCCGCTCAAGCCAGAAAGCCAAAGAAACAGGCAAAGCCATCCCCATCGAAGTAGATAAAAAAACTGGAGAATTCGTTGTTAATATAGATACAAATCCCAACCATCAAAGAGACACATTGGTTTACATAGTTGCTACATCCACCGGTAAAGAAGAAAATACAGCTGAATTAATTTTAACAAGTCCTAAACCATCGGTATCTGACACTACCCCAACAACAACCAATAGTAACCCAACCACATCATCAAATCCTGGTGAAGACTATGATAGAGGATATGATACTGGTTATCAAGATGGAGTAACTAATGCATATGATAAAGATCCATTCAATGATGGGACATCCAGTTCACTAAAAGTATCAGAATGGTGGATAGAAGGGTATAAAGCAGGTTATAAAAAAGGTTATGAAATTATTAAAAGCGGCGGAAGCCTGCAAAAACCACAACTCCCTTGGAATGCATATTACGACCCAAGAAACGGAAAAACTATTCAATAACTATAAATACAAAAATCTGAAAAAGTATTTTAGTGATAATATATGTCTGAAGAATTAATAAACCAGTTAATAGAATTGAAGAAGGATGTAACTGAAATAGAAACTGTAATGGAAGATGTTTCAACTGGAGGTCATTCTTATCAAGATTGTGACGAAACATATAAAAGTCTGCTTTTTTCAATCAATTCAAAAATTCATAAACTTAAAAAACAAGGATTAAATATACCTCATTTAAACACTTATCAATCTTTAAAGGACTTTTACGCGTATTGGCGAATTAATTTAGAGACATATCAATCTAGAAGAGAACATATAAGATCTTTGTATAGTCCAATGGAAAAAAAAATAAACGATTTGATAATAGAAATAAATGACAATGATCCGGTCATATCTCAACCAATAAAAGAAGAATTTGAACTGGAAAAAGAAGAATTAAAGATTGATGAAAAACTATGTTTTGTTTTAATGCCTTTTGATAACAAATTTGATTCAATCTATGAAAATATAATTAAAAAAATAGTTGAAAATGATGAATTTGAGTTAAATTGTATAAGAGCAGATGAAATTTTTGGAACCGGAACTATAATCAAGGATATTTGGGATTATATCAAAAAAGCACGAATTTTAGTAGCAGAACTTACTGGGAAAAATCCAAATGTTTTTTATGAATTAGGGCTTGCCCATGCAATGAGTAAGGATGTTATTTTAATTACACAAAATATTGATGACGTGCCTTTTGATTTACAGCATTATAGGTGCCTTGTTTATGAAGATTCTATTTCTGGAGCCCAAACCTTAGAAGAAAAGTTAAAAAATACTCTGAAAGAACAACTAAACAAAAATTATCCTTATTGATGGAGAGTACATAAATACGCTTTTCTCGACATGATAAACCTGATCATAGATTGAATGCTTAAAAAACCATAAAAACTTTGAAACCTATTTTTAAATTTCTTCGTTATTGCTGCAAATAACGAAATGAAAACTGATTCAAATGAAATACATCAAATTATCATATATCTAATTACAAATTTAAAAAAAGAACTTTAAAATTAATAATTTAAAAAAATAAATTTAGATTTAAAAAAAACCTCTTCTATGATGCTCATTTTCTCTTAGTCTCTTAACTTTTGCTTTAAAGACTTTAGGATTAGTAGGCATCATTGTAGAATATTGGCTTATTCTTCTACCAATAGAATATAGAAATTCTTCATCCCTCATCAATTTAAACACCTTCTGATTAATTCTTAATAAAGATGAATATCGTTTTATTTAGTTAATTTGCATCCCTAATAAATAGTTTACTATTGTTGAAAATGGATTTAATACTAAATTGAAATTTAGGTTATTATATATATAATTCAACATAGTATATATTGTTTGTCCTTCTAAACTGCCAATATCTGCAAATAAGATACTCACCACGAATATTGACACAATAAGAATAAAGATTGCAATTATTTCAATAAGAACTACTCTGTAATATGGAATTTCATATGATTCAAGAACTGACAATGTTGAAAAAAGCCCAGTATACGAAATAGCAACTATTAAGAAACTTAGAGGCACAGTGACACTAAATTTGTCAAAATTAGTAAATAATAAATAGATAAAAAGCACAAAGAATAAAGAAAATCCTAATATGGGGAAACTAAGGAAATACCATTTGTTTTTTACCGTATATCCTATTTCAATTTTAATACGACATTTTTGAGGACTTTTAACTATCTTATCATAACTCTCCCTACGAATAATAAAATTATATATTTCACCTTTAGAATCATGCTTAATGTAAGGATTACTTATTTCAAGAAGTTCTTCTTTTGTTTTTAATCCTAAATTAATACTGTAACTAGATTCAGAATCATAATCTTCAAAATTTTCAATAATTCGATAATAAGAAATATCTTCTAAACTTGATTCATTCTCATTTGAATATATTTCCCTTTCTTTTAATTCATAAGGATCATAAATTTCATTAGAAATTTCAAATTCACTATCTTGCAAAAACCCTATTTGAATTTCAGATTTTTGAGTTAATATTACATCTAAATACCCATAGTCATGTTTTTTAATATTAAGCCCTTTAGAAACACTTATACTAAATTCAGGTTGGATAGGGCCTTCAAATTTATAAGAAGTATCATATCCTGTAGTTATACGGTACCTATCGAACTTAGGCTTAGTAATAATATATTCTACCTGAATTTTCAAGTGCCGAATTTCGTCATCTTCATCTTTAAAGCCAGGAAATCTTTTTAAATTTCCGAAATTCGCATAAAAATGACCATTTTTATCTAAAAAAGCAAATTCATCATTTGAATTTCGACCAAAAACTCTTAATTCAACAAAACTCTTAGGTAATTCCATATAAAACTTCGATTCATCAGTAGCTAAATCTGAAACTTGTTTAACGTATCGACCTTCACCACCTTTGTTTTTAATACGATCCGAGATATGAAACCAAGTTTGAAGTATTTTTAACATACAATAACCTTTAAATTGAATTAACAATATTCAAATTAATCTATGTATTATTATCTTATAGTATATATATTATTTTTAATCATTTATTTTGAAGCTTTGATTGTCTTGAAACTACGAATGGCCCAATTGTAGATGATTTAAATGTAATTTGTACTCACAATAAGGAAAATCTTTTTTTTATAAATTAAGAACTAATTTTAAAACCCCATTTTAAAATCATTTTGTATTAAGATAATCTAAAAGAATTGGATAAATTTTTAAAGGGTAAAACAAATTACCACCAAATTAATTAATCTATTTTTTCTAAAAAACACGAAATCATCCCAAACTAACCATAAGAACGCCGGAGCCGGTTTTTATAATTATCATTATTTGTCACTAGTGATTATATATAAAACTTTGGTATTACACCGTATTTTTAAGGATATCAAAAGGAAAATTAGTAGGATAAGTTAATACTCAAGGATTTTCCATCAGAATTTTGTTGAAGAATAAATAAATTGTTAGGGACGGGCTAACCTTTAGTATGTTTTCTTTTTTGGTTGAAAAGTAAGTAGAAGGAGTTTAGGAAATTCAATAGTTGACAAATAAAAAAAATAGTTAAAAAGATGAAACCTGATGAAACATTATTCTCTTTTAGCTATTCATACAGGTTTATAGTGTCTTTTATTCTGTTTGCATGTTTATATATGTCATTAACATTTTCAATGGGTAATCTCTCTTCTTTTTTTGCCCCTTTTATATTATCCTGCTTATCAAATAGACCGAGATATTTTTGTTTTCCGTTGAAATGCATCCTGCAAATTACTTTAAGTTGAGTATCATCGAGTAAAACTCCACAATAATATTTTCTATCCCTAATAAAAACTCTCTCAGGGTCAATTGTTTCACATAGAATGGATTTGACAATATAATATCCTTCCCATTCTTCTTCAGTAGTAACAATTTCGTCTTTAGGAGGTTTTACTTTAATTTCATCTTCAGATTCTCCACTTTTTTCCGTAGAGTGTCTGGCGATTTCTAACCTTTTATCAACCTGTTCATTGATGAATTCTTTAATCGCTGCTTTAATGATTGGATTGAACTGTTCTCTAGCGTTTTTAGTTAAAAGGCCTTTATATACTTGTTTAGCAAAAAATCGGATGAAATCATCTGATGGGTCTTTAAGTTGTTCTGCCATTATCTTTTTTATTTCACCTTTATATTTAAGCTCACTAGCAGATTCTAAGATGTTTTCCATATTAAAATTAGATTTTGTGAATTGTTTAAGTGATTCTATTTGCTTATCTTTGACATCTCTTAAATCAAGTTCAAAAAATGGTTTTCCGTCCATTATATTAGGTTTTTCAATATCAGTATAAAATTTATAAACAATTCCATTGGTTAAAATTCCAAACTTAGCTTCAGTTACAGTAAAATATCTTCGCAACTGGGCGGCATGTTCTTTATCAAGATCCGCATATACAGGTTTACATTCCATCAATATAATAGGTTTATTGTTAATTATAATAGCATAATCGACTTTTTCACCTTTCTTTTTACCAACATCCGCAATAAACTCCGGAACTACTTCTCCAGGGTCTGTATGATCATAACCTAAAACTAATCTAATAAATGGAAGTATAAATGCTGTTTTCGTGGCTTCCTCTGTTTTCACTTTGTCAATTTTTTCATCTATACTTTTTGAAAATTGATTAACTTCTTCTTCCAAACCCATTTCAATTCTCTCCCCTACTACTATAACATAAACTTATAATGTAAATTATTATACAATGATTAATATAATAGTATTTACTATAAGGAGACTGTAAAAATCAAAAGTACATTAATCAAAAATTTGATTTTACAACAGTTTAGCTCCTTCTTTTTTATCCATATAAAGAATTTTTTTGTCTATTAAAAACTTCAGAATTTTGTTGAAGAAGTTATAAATTGTTAGGAGCAGACTAACCTTTAGTCTATTTTCTTTTTTGGTTGAAAAGTAAGTAGAAGGAGTTTTTGAGATTTGGTGTTGAATCATTATTTTATGAAAATTAGTAAGTTGATTTGTTGAAGGGAAAGAATTATGAAACTAGAATTTATTCTTCCATGTAAACTTAATAAGTATTTAAATTACATTACCAACCAGATAGTATGAAACTTACGCATTGAACTTCGTATGTTAATAAAAATTTTATAGATGATTTAATGAATTTAATAGAACTGATAAACTCCGTTGTTAACTCTTTGAATACTAGGGAAATGGCAATCATAATATGGGTGATTGTATTTTTAATTATCCTATTTCTTATGAAAAGTACAAGAAAAGCCGTGTTTGATGTTTTAAGGGCATTTTTTACCATTAAAATTATAATTCCATTTATCGTAATGACTTTGTATACATTGTTAATTTTATATTTATTATCTCTTATAGGGCTATTTAATGTAAATCTAATTAAAGATGCAATTATTTGGTTTTTTGTTGGGGCAATACCCCTATTTTTCAAAACAAACGATATAAACAAGAAATATAAAAATTTTTTTAGAAATAATACATTTGAATTTATAAAATTAACAACTGTTTTTAGTTTTTTATTTATTAATTTTTACACTTTCAATATTATTATCGAATTAATATTAATACCTATATTAATAGTTATTGTATTTTTAATAGCCTTTTCAAAGACTGATGAAAAATATAAACCTGCTGAAAAGTTTTTAAATATCATTTTCTTAATTATAGTGATTTATTTAATTTTAAACTTCATATATAACCTTTTTATGAATCCTAACGGATTTCTAAACATAAATACTGGAATTACTTATATATTGCCGGCTATTTTAACAATTACATTTATGCCATATATCTATGCTTTGGCATTATATATAGAATATGAGGCATTTTATATACTGCTAAAAACAGTACCTAACACTTCAAAGACATATAAATATATATTTGAAAAAGTGTTTAAGAAGTATAATCTGAATTTCTTTGGATTAACAGCTTTTTTACGAGAGTTCCGAATTTATAACATACAAAAAAATGAAGATATTGAGAAAGAAATACTTAAGGCAGAAAAAAGAGTAACTAACAAGAATTCAACCGATTTGCCTAACACATCTAGCCCCACTATTAACACATTCAATTCAATTTATAGTCCATTTGAAAATAAATTTGTAAGTTTCACTAAACGGGGCGATCTAAAAATTGAGGATAATTCTACTGATACTAAACTTGATGTGATGTTCTATGATGATGAGGAATTAATAGGTCAAATAATCAGCCACACCACCACAGAAGAAAACATAAAAGGTATGATTACTCTTTCAAATGAAAGTACCACAATAGCAGGGCAAAATGCAGCAGCATATTCAGATGCTGGAGCCATCGGAGCAAATATATTCATTGATGACAATGATAAAGGAGATAAAATGACTATTAATATTGACTTTGATCCTGCATTTCCAACCGCGTACAATATAATCAAAAATACATTAGTTATTAAGCAAAATCCAAGTGATTAAAGTAATAGTAAAACTAATCTTCTCAATCAAAAAAAAAAAAAATAACTTAAACCTCACCCTTCAGTTCCTTTAACTCCTTTTTCATCTCGGAGACTATATCACATAACCTACTGTTCTGTCTTTGTAGTTCCCGGACTCGTCTTGTGAATATTTTTCTGCCGTGGAGTCTTTGACTGATAGGTGTTCTATATACCTAGGTAAACCTCACCATTAGTCGCAAAGATTTTAAATTTCTTTTTTACCATCAAAATATAACATTAAAATCTCAAAATAAATACTTATCAAAAAATTTCATTTATTTAACATCAAGAATTCAAGAAGGAAAGTTTTTATTTTTAATTATTTATATATCAATTATTAATATTAGGAATAACAGGGATGTATCCTATGAAAGACGAAATTAATTCCAAAAAAATGTTTTTAGATTCTATCGAACATAAGGATGTGAAAACAATCATAGAATTTGAAATTCCATCTCCACTCCCGATTAATAATCCAGTTACTTTTAAATTTAATGGAATTGAACATGTCTTAATTATTGAAATAGTTGAAAATCCCGCCTCGAATATTAAAGGTACTGGAATTCCACTAAATGAAGATAAATATGGTCTTGTAAAGAAATCTAAAATAAATTTGACTATTTCTAAATATATTGACCATAATGAATGGGTTGAAATAAAAAGTTTTTCAGACATAAAATTCATACCAAAAGCTTTTTTAGAAGCTATTAATGCATTGAATTATTTTATAGAACGTTACAAGATCATTACAGGAGATTATTGGATTGATAAAATCTTTTTTAAGATGATACCAGATTTCTATTGCGAATTCAAATTAGACAATCAAAGATTTGGAGATCGAAGTAGAACCTACGGTCCGGGGTTCAATATTTCACCAAGAATACCTTATTTAAATGAAACTGAGATGGCTCGTTTGAATAATTATTTAGAAATAGAAGAAATTCACTTGTGGGAAATATTATTGCTAGACGCTAAAGACTATTTACTTCGAAGAGATTACAGGGAAGCTATCTATGCAATAAATGGAGCATTTGAAAATTTTTTAATGATTAAAGTCAGAGAAAAGTTAGAAAGATCATGGGGCAGAAAGGAAGTCAATGAATACTTAGAAGGAACCCCTATCTATGAATATCATGATTTAAAAGAGTATATGACTGAAGAATCATTCAACAAGGCAGTTTCAGATAACAAAATAAGACCTTATGTTCCACCAACAAGTAGAATAATAAAAAAATGTAATCAGATGACCCCTTCCAACTTTAGCCTCAATAAATTAAATAAATTAGTTTATAAAATAAGAAGGAAAAGAAATGAAGTGATGCATGGAACAGAAATTGATGAAGACCTTGAAAAAATTGCATTTACGGCAATAAAAAGCTTTGAAGAATTTGTGAAAGTATTTTAAGGAAAAAATACCTGTTATCCTCATATCTAAAAAAATAACCCTCAAACCTCTCCCTTCAACTCTTTTAACTCTTTTTTCATCCCACGACAAGTATCTGCATTATATAAAATCAATATGAGAGTTTACTTAGAGGATCACTTCTCCCAAAGTAAAGAGTTTAACACCGCCCAAGGAATATAAGTAAAGCCTTTGGAGTTATAGCCTTACAAAATAAAGAGATTACTTATTATCATAACCTGCATTTTACTCATAGCCTCTTTGGTAGGTTACCAGATGAGATTAAAGAGCTCCAGGCCTCCCATGAGGTTTATGATACTCCAAAGAATAAGGAGGATAAATCATGATGACCTTTACGGATAGTCATGATAACATTATAACCCAAGTTTAATCAAGGAGCTGCCATTAAATTCCATAATAGGATCCTAATTAAGCCATGAATATGCTGTGATAATTGAGAAATTCATTTAATATCCTGTAAAAACTCTATTGTCCGTTGCCACAACAATTCAGATGATTTTCTGTTGTAATCTTGTGAATCTGGATCAGTGAACAGGTGTCCTGTGCAAGGATACTCAAAATATTCATAACTGGCGCCAGATTGATCAATGCTCTTTGAAAATTCATCGATAAATTGTTGATTTTTCCACGGATCTTTAGCTGCATAATGAACCTGAACAGGGACACTTGATGGCCACCTTTCAATACCAATCATATTAAGAGGTAAAGCAGCGTGAAATAAAAGACATCCCTTGGCACCAGGCTTTGTTCCAGCAAGTAACTCAGCCGACGTTCCTCCATTCGAAAATCCTGCATAAACTGTTTCACTGGGAAAATCTTTAACTGAAGAAATAGTACGAGACACCATTTCCTTGATTCCAATTTCCTCAAATTTCTCGAGCGCTTCTCCCATATCATCAAATGTTTCACCATTATAAAGATCTGGAATGAGAACATTATGTCCTTCATCTTTTAACATTTCTGCAGCTTCAATTATTCCCCTTCGAAGCCCTAAAACTGAATGAAAGATAACTATATTTGCCATAAATCGCTCTCCTTTTAAATTATTATTTACACATACTTCTTTTTCAATTATGTAAGACTTGTTTTTGTAAATTCTTGATTTAATCACGGGAATAATTAACTGGGGAACTTTTAACATTTAAGTATGCCTCAGGTAACTTTTTCGGAGGTCATCGGGGTCGGCTAGTAAGTATGTATCTCTGACCCTGTCTTTAAGCTTATGACCCATCATATGCCCCATAATTTCCTCAACCATCCCTACATTATCAGTGGGGTGTTGAAGAATTTCCTCAAGCATATTACTGGTTACTCTGTAAAAGCCGTCCTTATCAGTTTCCCAGTTGAGGAATTTTGTATTTATCTCACGGTAGAAAGTGCTGGATGGCCATAGTTATATTGACCCGACTAGCCCTAAGAATACCTTAGAAGTAATTGGATACATTTTGAAAGTCCTACATACCCCCTAACACCTACTAATCACAGCATTTCCCACTTTTCTACCCGGATGAAAACTAATCAAGGGAAATAGTGGCATCTACCCACCATTCCGGAGGTTCTTCCACTACGGGAGTGTAAGGAGCACGTTGTTTTCCGGGGATTGGTGGCCATTGGTCTACTTGTTTTGCCTGACGGGTGATGATAGATTCTTTAGTAATGTTGAACACTGTCATGTCTTGAGTCTGAACAAAAGGACCTTTATATACACTGCCAAGTTCCTTAAAGATCATGGTTATGATATCTGGCGAGAGCAACGTGTGATATAGGCCGGCTACGCGTGGTTTTACCATATTAAATACTTTACCTGCAGCCTTTGGTGAGGTATGGGCTGCATTAAGGGCCATAGCTGCCCTTTCGATAGAGAGGCCTGAAGATGCGGCAAGAGCCTCTGCAGGTGGGAAGCATTCATGGATCAACAAATCAACACCACCCTGACAGGCATTTACCAGCGGCCATGAAGGACGTGCGTCACCCGAAAAACAGAATGAAAGATCAGCAAAATCTAGACGATACCCAACTGAACCACTGATACAATGAACAACAGGGAATGATGTTACTTTAACACCATTGGCATCATAAACAACTTGTGTCTGGCTGAAATCAAACTCAGTTGCCACGATCTTTTGGCTGTCTGGATTAATAGCTCCTTTATCCGCAGCATTATTCCAGGCCAATGCCTCTTCTATGGCCTCGCAGAAATGCTTCGTGCCCAGACGTGGCTCGGAACCACTGGGCCCCCACACATAAACTGGTCCGTCAGCTCGCCCAACCTTGGATAAGCTACCACTAAGTGTGAGCAAGTCTCCAATGTGGTCAGCATGCAGATGAGAAATGAATAACTTATTGAGAGCATTTACAGGGAGTTTAAGACTGGCAAAGTTCGCTACAGCACCGGTTCCCAAGTCAAAAAGGAACATGTCACCTTCAGGGTTGCCTACCTCAACCAGAATACTAGCCGAAGCTTGGGCGCGTGTGGGCCAAGGATTACCACTACCAAGTACTGTCACGCGCATCTCACCATCTTCAAGCTCTTCCTCACCAGGAATAAACATCTCCGCATGCTTTTTATGAGGAGTTCCAACAACCGGACTTAAAGTGATGGCGAGATTGCCTCCAGCATATGCAGGTACAGGTAGGGAATTTGATTCAATATTCGTCATTTTTTTCTTCCTCCTACTTTCAAATTTTATTTTACTCGCAGGTCTCTATAAATTTTGACACAACATACAACCTGAATGATCCTATTTCATTTTATTTCTCCACTTGAATTAAAATCATACACTCATTATGGTCAGATTACTTTTTGTTCTCGCATATTCATCAAAATTTGTTTTTTTACTTGATTAAACCCTTACTCAAGTATGGTTAAAATTAATTTAATCCAATTGATAATTATTGATTTCATTTCCAATTGAAATTTAGAGTTAATTCAATAGAATAAAATAATAATTTAAAAATAATTCAAAAAAAATAAACCCTCTAAGCCCACCCTTTAATTCATTTTCGAGTCCTAGAATTTCTTCTTTATCTTAATTTTTGAAATCGGATCTAAACTCTAATGCTTTATAAATAGATTCCATCATTTAATAAAATCAGTCCCGTTCAAATGCAGTTAGTATCCCATCTTTCAGCACATAATCCAGAGTATCATACTTCTGGAACCCATAAATATCATTACCTTCCAATTCACCAACAGGAAGCGATATTTCCATAGATTTTCTAACACCTTCCGCAGAGCCTAAAGCTGTAGCATAAACTAAGTATTTATTCCATAATTCCACTGAATCGGGAGGATATTCTTCTATCAAACTAAAATCACTAATGTATCTTTTAAAGGCCATCCATCTTTCATAATATTCTTTTCCATATGGTGTCCACTGATCAAACACTTTTTGAGGAACAACTAGAGAAAGAACAATTGAAAGTCCTAAAGGAATTAAAGAACAACTAAAAAAGTTAACTGAAAAATCAAAATTTTGATTATAACAAAACGGCCATACATATTGAAATACGAATAAAAGGTATGAAACTAAAAGAATGAAGGATGCAATCTTTGTGTAATTAGATTTTAGAGATAGTATATACATAAAAAATGCAGCAAAAATGTATAGAAAAAATTTATAGAATACATAAGGAATTGAGATATAATCAAAAATAAATATTAACAACAAAATAGAACATATTGTTCCGGTAATTCCAAAAATTTTCGAGTATTTATCTTGTTCAGCTATTGATTCCATTTCAAATAGGATTAGGCCAATTTGAGCTTCAGTTTCAGTTAGAGTTGTTAGAATTGCCTTTGATCCTGCAGGTAATAGTATTATGGTGCCTTTTTCTGTTTTAAGAGAAATCTCATTTACCAGGCCTGTTTTCATTTGCTTTGAAGCGGATTCTGCAGCTCCCATTATGGTGGAGCAGAGTGCAGAAAATATTCTGGCATCAACATCCGGGTGGGTTCTAGAACTGATGAGAAGCCCTCTTTTGAAACTATGGCGCAAGCTTTTATTTGACCTACTTGCACCAAAGCAGTTAGTACATCATCAAACAGTTCTTTTTTAGTTTTGGCCATATGTCACCCAAAATTTGCAAATTTACTCTTTTTTGCTTATTTCGATTATTATTTCATTGGATACTTTGAGGAATTTTTCAACTATTCTGCGATATTTTTCCTCACTTTTTTTAATGGATTCATCAGAATGTTTCCTGGTGATTGCTATGGCGTATAAATCTGATAATCGTTCTATAACTTCCAAATCCTGTTTATCATATTTATCTGAATTTGCAAGTGAGATTATACCAACCAAGTTCTCATCATCAAGTGCTGGAACTGCTAAGAATGTTTCAATAGCGATATGTCCAGAAGGCGTTCCAGTGGCCCTGGAATCATCCTTTGGATGATTGGTGAGAAGAGATTTCTTGTTATTTAACACCCAGCCCCACATTCCACCAAATTTCTCAAAGATTACACTTTTATCTTTCACATGACATTCAGTCCATATATTATGAGTCATAGTTGGAGAAATAAGATAACCAGTTTCAGGGTCAATGAAACCTACAAAGCCAAATTTACTCTGGGTAAATTTTTGTGAATATTCCAAGACCATATCTGAAATAGCTTCAATAGGAACTGATTCCAGAAGTTTCCGGGATAGTTTAGTTAAATCAGAATTGACTCCCAATTCCCTTGAAAGAGCTTTTTCAGCCTTTTTACGCAGGGAAATATCTCGGACAGAGCATAAAACAAGATTTTTATATTCATATTCTATGATTTGACTATTTATTTCCACCGGCATCACTGAGCCATCTTTACGGAAATAGGCAGATTCAAAGATAATTTCTCTTTTCTCCATCAAATCATTTATACAGGACTTTATGCGCTCAGTGAATTCTGGAACATTCAAATCAAACAAATTCATAGCCATTAATTCATCTTTATTGTAACCAAGTGTTTTATAGGCCGTTTGATTAATATAAATAAAATTGCCTTCTTGATCGTGCAGGAAAATAAAATCACTAGTTAAATCTAAAAGTAAATCCTTCAAATCGCTTGTAAGGTTATCCGAATATCCAGATTCATTGACCAAACCTCTCCCTCCTTAATGAAAATAAATAATATTTCATTTATATATTTATTTCACAATATCAATAAACTTTTTTTCTGATGTGTATTTTTTTGTGAATTGAATCAAAAATCAGCCAAAATTGTTTAGAATATCATCGGACCTTTGTTCCAAGTGATGACTATCCATATGTTATCAATGGCAAATGTTGCATCATCTCTGATGATATGTGAAGTAGATTTCTTGGCCTGTTTCCCATTTAGTCAGGGGCCCTGCTGAAGACTCTAAAAAAATAAAATTAGAAGTATTAAGCATCGAAGTGATTTTTAAGATTCACTTCAGTCCAGTTATAATACCCTGGGACTTTAAACCATAATTTAAGGTCTTGGGGCTCTACCACCATTTGGTAGGTGGTATATGTTGGGAAAAATGGCCCTCCATCAGAAACTGGTGTGCTCATCATTTGCATCATAAATTCAGGAGTGATATTCCCTTTATTTTGAAGGCTCATTATCAGTAGATTATCCATTCTTAAAATACTCTGACCTGTATCATTAGAACTTCCCGGAAATGGTATTTTCAATCCCCAGGATGGATCTACGAAATTATTGGTGGCCACCAGGAGGCCGTTGTCTTGAGGAGCCCTTTTCTTGTATTTATCCGGAATCCATTCGTAAGAAAAAGCACCAGTCTTATCTGCAACGTTAATAATGCTTCCAATCGTGGTGTTAGCACTGGCGAAATTTCTATCCAACTGTTTAGTGTTGGCTGATTCTTGGACTAACTGGAAGAGTTCTAAATAGGTATCAATTTTTTTAGCACTGCTTTTATTATTAGAAGTCTTATTCTGGGCTTGCAGCTCTTCATAAGACTCATCACCATCATTTTTACTTAAAAACAGCCCTTCCCTGTTGAAACCAGAGGTCATATAAACGGATCCCACGTACCCAATGTTGGCTACGGGTATGCTCCCATCATCAGGGTTGTAAACCACAATTTCAGAGTAGTTGGACATGACATGACTTAAATCAAAATTACGCCCTACTACTAACTCTGAATTTGAAGTATAATGCCCCCAAACAGCACCAAATGAACATTGGCCTGGGGATGAGTCGGATATCAGAATATGAAATAATTGAATCATACTGCAGGTTAAATATGTTTTATCACCAAGACCTGATGTTTCAGATATGCCCATCATTATATCATTATAGTTGGGATATGCAGCATAGACTTGCTTTTCTTCTTCTTCACGACTGGTTAAATCCCCAGCAGCATATAATAACGCAGTATTTTTAGTCATTTGGCTATAAATATCATTCAGGATGTCTTTACGCAGGGCTCCGTATTGTCTGCCCATTTCCCGATAATTTCCATGTAATTCCACCACATTTAGAGAACCGTACTGGTAAAGTTTTCCCTCACCGTAGGTAGCGACCAATTTTCCTGTGCCATTGTAACTTTTTTCTGTGGCACCTTCTAAAGCTGTCACTGGAAGAAGTCCGAATAAAAAAATTCCTAACAAAAAAAATGTCAAAAACACCATCCTCATAAAATAAACTCCCAAGGAAGATGATAATTGATTCTAATATAAACTTTCTTTTTAAATACACCCTTAACCAATGACTTCTTTTTATGCATTTCAAATAAACCCATAGTAACTATCCCCCGCATTATGATTGTATATGAGCTTTTTTTATTCCATCCTCATATCCTTCCATCCCCATATCCGTATTTACTAAAGTAATATAAAAACTTAATTTAAAATAATTTAAACCTCACCTTTCAATTCCTTCAATTCCTTCTTCATCTCAGAAACTATATCATAAAGTCCGGTTGTTTGTCTTTGTAGTTCCCGGAACTCATCAAGGGATTACAATTAATTTTTGATTATAATGTTAGATCTCCTCACAGATTACATTTAGAATAAATGACTTAGATCATCAACTCCATAAGATCTTCCTTGGTCATAAAGTTAAAATAATTTAATAATTATTATATAAAAAGATGGAATAATGAAGGAGTATCACTGATGGAAAAACTGAGTAAAATTCTTGCAGTATTGCTAATTATTGTGTCGGCATCGTTTGCTTATGTTTTAATTTTTGGATTGTCTTTTGAAGGTAGTGAGAATGATTTCTATGTAACTCCAGTCACAGGAGATGAAAACATCCACACATATAAAAATTCATGCTCTGAAATTAATGTATCAACATTATTTGATTATAACGCTTTAAATGGCCAAATGGTAAAAGTAACAGGCCAAATATCTAATAAAACAGAATATTTTCAATTTGACAAAACACGAACTAGTCTAATAATCAAAGTTCCGGGGCTTTCACCCGAACCTTACATCCTAGCTTCATATACCGGCACCATACCATACAACATAAACGACACAATAACAGTTTACGGGAAATACTCCTACCCCACGGTTCTTGACTCTCCCCCAGAATTAGCTAAAAAAGGCCTAATAGACATAAGAGCAGGATACATTGAAAAAGTGTGAATAAAAAAATGAGTAAATGTGGCATATTTAATACAATTGACTATATCAATTATCACTCCCAGATTATATACAAAACTTTGGTATTACGCCGTATTTTTTAGTCTATCAAAAGGAAAATTAGTAGGATAAGTTAATACTCCAGGATTTCCATCAGAATTTTGTTGAAGAAGTAATAAATTGTTAGGGGGAGGACTAACCTTTAGTATGTTTTCTTTTGGAGTTATGAAGTAATTAGAAGGAGTTTTGGGTTTAGATTTTAAATTTTCATTGATTATCTTTTCTTAACCTTTTAATCTCTTTAGCCATTTTTCCTATTTCCTTCCATTTCCTCTTCTCAACAAGTTGGGGATTTTTTTTCCTTTCAACTGCCTGTATTTCTCTCTGTAATTTCCTGTAACTTTCTAATCTATTCTTAGATAGAGATCCGTCATTTATGGCTCTTTTTACGGCACATCCTGGTTCACTCTCGTGTAAGCAATCGGAAAATTTACACTGTATCTCAAGTTCGATAATATCACTGAAAAGATCCAGCATCCCTTCTCCAGCATCCCATAGCTGCAATTCCCTCATGCCAGGGTTGTCTATAATTAAACCACCTTTTTCCAACATGATCAATTCTCTTTCGGTGGTAACATGCCTTCCCCTGCTATCTTTTTCCCTTATTTCACCGATATTTTGTCTTTTGTAGCCTTCAAGGGCATTGATGAGTGTAGATTTCCCCACACCGGATGATCCCAGTAATGCAACGGTTTTACCATCTTTAAGGTAAGGTGATAATTGTTCTATGCCCTCATTGCGGGTTGCACTAATAGCAACCACATCTATCCCAGGTGCGATCTCCAGAACCTCATTTATTTTCTCATCTACATCTTTACAAAGATCTGATTTACTCAGGATCACTACAGGCTCTGTTTTGCTTTCTTTGGCTATGGCAAGGTATCTCTCTATCCTTCTTAAGTTAAAGTCCCGGTTAAGTGAGGTAACGATAAAAATTGTATCAATATTGGTAACTATCACCTGCTCTTCGGTAACTTTTCCTGCTTCTTTGCGAGAAAACTTGCTTTTTCGAGGAAGAATGGCATGTATAGTTACAGACCCGACATTATCTTTAGATACAACTACCCAATCACCTACGGCGGGAAGATCTCCCTTTTGATGTAGGTTACCTGAAATTCTGGCACGAACCTCTCCATCTTTAGTGTACACCTTATAACCATTTTTGTACACAGTTGAGACCCTCGCTGGTTCATATAATCCAACATACTCCGTAAAGTGTTCCCCGAAAAAAGCATTCCATCCTAATTTCTTTAATAAATTATCCAATTAAACACTCTCCAATATCTCACCTAACTCACAGGATAAATTTCTTAATTAAAATAACTTAAAATTAGATTGATGAAAGTAATATAAAAACTTAATTTATAGTGTTCCCAATCAAAAAAACCCCTTAAACACCTTTCAACTCTTTTAACTCTTTTTTCATCTCCACGACCCACTTAACATCAAGTTAATAAACTCATTGGAAAATTACGAGTTACACGATGATTTTTGATTAAAGTTATTACGTTTAAGCAATAACATCCGTTTTTATACATTTGTGAGATAGTTGCCTTCGGGCATATTCCCAATTTATCAAATAATAATGTTTTTCATTGATTTTGCAACTGACTTTTAGGCGTTCATAACATAAAAGCAACAGAACCTGGGGTTATATTTCCAAATAGGAATTTATTTTAAAACATTTAATTATCTTGAATATTAAAAACTAACGATATAATACTGGTTATTAATTGATTATAAAATAATAAAATCTAATTTAACCATTAAAACGCCGTAGCCGGTTTCTAATCTAATAATAAAATTGCTAATTTAATTAAATAAATAATTTATAATAATTAAATTAGCTGGTTAAGTCATAAATTAATTTTCAACACTTAATCTGAATCTGGAAAACAATCCCATACCTATGATAAATATTATGGCAGTTAAGACTGCGCTCCAGGCCAGGTCATAAGTAATGGCGCTCAATCCATTTCCATATATCAAAACTGATTTTAATGCATTTAAAATATGGGTCCAGGGAAGTATATCATATATCTGGAATGATCGACCCATGATTTCACCTATGACTACCTGGGGAAGCTGGAAAAATGCTCCAACCACGAAGCTGGTGGGTACCACAACCATTATCCCTAAATTAAATGCTTGAGTGTCATTTTTTGCAAAAGAAGCGATAATCATTCCTAATGAGATAGAACCGATTCCTCCAATGACTCCGATAAACATGGCCAACACAATGGAGTTTAAACCTCCTTGCCAGTTGAAACCCATTATCAGAGCAACGGTAAGTAGAATTAAAACCTGAATAGCTGCTACTATTGACCAGGGGATAAGTGCTCCAAATAACATGTCAAATGAACGCATTTTAGATATTCTTAAACGAGCTAAAGTACCTTTTTCCACTTCCCTGGTCAAACTGGCTGCCACTGTAGTGGCTAGAAGTAAGATAGCAAATAGCATCATTCCAGGAGCCAGGAAGTCAAACTGGGAAAAAGATTCCGTCCCGGAGACTGATCCTACATCTCCTTCAAACAATTTTAGAGGTTCAGCCGAAGATCCGGATGTCTGGCTTTGAATATTGGCCACCAGATTATCATGATACTCCCCTATTATTTTTATTAATACTACTTGAGAAACTCCAAAACCCATACTGGATGAATCTCCGCTAATAATTAGTTTAAGGGTGTCGTTATTGGAATTATTATCAGATGATGTTGTTCCTGTTGTCTGCGCAGTAATTGAATCCTCCATTTCATTCACAATAGTTTGTGAAAAATTTTTGGGAATTATAATCATTGCATCAGCTTCTTTAAGCTGTATAAGCTTATTTGCAGAAGATTCTGAAGTATTTATAACATTAAATAACTTAACATCACTATCTTCATATTCAGAATCACTGAAAATTTC
>Ga0074193_1000973_pt1 | contig 40404 bp, 34 predicted proteins | sample EPASupsiteHSE605_FD_64523 | JGI IMG/M metagenome (GOLD analysis project Ga0074193, IMG submission 64523) | Bioremediated contaminated groundwater from EPA Superfund site, New Mexico - Sample HSE6-05 | ecosystem: Environmental > Aquatic > Deep subsurface > Groundwater > Contaminated ...
CTCGATCTGGCACATGGGGGTCACCTCTCGCACGGCTCTCCTGTTAACCTTTCAGGTATCAACTATAAACCGGTTGCCTATCACGTGAAAGAAGAAACCGGCACTGTTGATTACGACGAAATGGAAAAACTGGCCAAAGAATGTAAACCCAAAATGATTGTTGCCGGAGCTTCGGCATACAGCCGCGACTGGGATTACAAACGTATGCGCGAAATCGCCGATTCAGTGGGCGCGCTGCTGATGGCCGATATTGCTCATCCTGCCGGTTTAATCGCTGCCGGGTTACTTAATAATCCAATTGAATATTGCCATATCATCACTACCACAACGCACAAAACCCTGCGTGGACCCCGCGGCGGAATGATTCTCGTTGGTAAGGATTTCGACAATCCATGGGGAATCACAACTCCCAAAGGCGTAGTGAAAAAAATGTCAGAAGTATTGAACAGTGCAGTTTTCCCCGGACAACAGGGTGGACCGCTGGAGCATGTGATTGCAGCTAAAGCTGTGGCTTTCGGCGAAGCTCTTCAGCCCGAGTACAAGGAATACATGACTCAGGTGCGCAAAAACGCTGCTGCACTGGCCGATGCCTTTATCAAAAAAGGATATCACATCATCAGCAACGGTACCGACAATCATCTTATGCTGATTGATCTTCGTCAGAAATTCCCGGAACTCACCGGTAAAAAAGCCGAAAATACTTTGGTGCTGGCCGATATTACCATCAACAAAAATATGGTTCCGTTCGATTCACGCAGCCCATTCCTGACATCCGGAATCCGTGTTGGTACGCCGGCTATCACTACCCGTGGACTGAAAGAACAACATATGAGTATGATTGTAGATCTCATTGACCGCGTTCTGGCTGATCCCGATAATGAAAGCGTTATTGCAGCGGTTCGTAGCGAAGTCAATGCAATGATGAAGGATTTCCCGCTCTACGCCTGGTAGTTTTATTTGACTGATTGTTTCAAAATAGTATGAGTAAAAAGACATTGTTGATTATGCGGCATGGCAAGGCCGACGGCCAGATTGGTGGCGCAAAGGATATAGCGCGGCCACTGACCGATCTGGGTCGTAAAAGGTCGGAAATAATTGCTGCGGAATTATTAAAACGGAATGTTTTACCGCAGTTTATTATTTCAAGTCCTGCGCTGCGCGCCCTGCAGACTGCAGAGTTTATGGCCGGCTGCCTGAAGCTTGATCCGTCGTTTGTTACCATCAACAATGATTTGTATTTTAAAACTGTCAATGATTATTTCGATGCGCTGTATGCAGCGCCCGAAGAATACAACAGTCTGATGATTGTAGGTCACAACCCGCTGGTGACGCAGTTTGCCAACTTTTTTCTCTCGCAGAAACTGGTTGATATGCCCACCAGCGGATTGGTTGCCTTACAGTCCGATGCACACACATGGCCCGAATTTGTAATCGCATATAAAAAAGCTTTATTCTATCTCATTCCCAAAAATCTTGAGAATGAAAAAACGTAAAAAAGATTCTTTAGGTTTATATGTCAATCGTGAATTGAGCTGGCTCGATTTCAACGACCGTGTTTTGCAGGAAGCTGAATCGTCCAATGTGCCGTTGCTTGAGCGCATTAAGTTTTTGGGAATTTTTTCCAATAATCAGGATGAATTCTTCCGTGTCCGCGTAGCAACACTCAAAAGGATTGTAAAATTCCGCCGTAAATCGGAATACGAGTACAATAAATATTTCAGCCCTGAAAAAATTCTCAACGAAATAAATCTTCGCATTGTAGGCCAGCAGAAACGGCTTGCAAAAGTGTATCACATTCTGGTTGATTCACTCGCGGCCGAAGGTGTTCACATCATCAATGAGAAGGAAATTAAACATGCCGACCACAAGTCTTTTGTGAAAGCTTATTTCAACAATGTGTTGCGAACCTATGTGTTCCCGATCATCATGAAGAGCTACAATGCCGAAAGTGTTCTGAAAGACAAGTCCATTTATCTGGCGGTCTCCATGCGTAATATCGCTCGCAGCGCTGCTCCTGACTATGCATTGATCGAACTTCCTTCGGAACAGTTATCGCGTTTTGTGGTGCTGCCCGAAATCGACGGAGAACAGTATGTCATGTACATCGATGACATTATCCGTTATTGTATGGCCGATCTGTTCAGGAGTTTCGACTACGATGAATTCAATGCCTATACCATCAAGTTTACCCGCGATGCGGAACTGGAGATGGACAGCGACATTTCGAAAAGTTTCATGGAAATTATTTCGGATAGTCTTAAACAACGGAAGACCGGAAACCCGGTACGCTTTGTTGTCGACCGGGCTATGCCGCAGGATATGCTGAATTTCTTCTTCCGGAAAATGGGCCTTACGCGTGATGACACGCTGGTTTCGAGTGGTCGCTATCACAACCTGAAAGATATGATGGAATTTCCGGTTCTCGGGAAAAAGCATCTGATGTACGATCAGCATGAACCTGTATTGCATGCCAGATTGGAAAAAGCGCACAGTGTTTTTGATGAAGTTAAGAAAAAAGACATCCTGCTTTCGTTTCCTCATCAGCCTTTCAAGTATATTATAGATTTTCTGCGCGAAGCTTCAATCGATCCTTCTGTACGCAGTATTCAAATGACGATTTATCGTGTCGGCCGCAATTCAAATGTAATTAATGCGTTGATCAATGCTGCACGAAACGGAAAGCTGGTAACGGTTTTCATGGAGTTGCAGGCGCGGTTTGATGAGGAAATCAACATTTACTGGAGCCGCAGATTGCAGGAAGAAGGGGTACGTGTTATTCACAGTATTCCTGGTTTGAAAGTGCATGCCAAGCTGATTTCTGTAACCCGCACCGAAGGCCGTAAAACTGTTTATTACACCAACATCGGTACGGGAAATTTCAATGAATATACAGCTTCGTTATATTGCGATGTCAGCATTATGACAGCCGATCAGACCATCGGCGAAGAAGTGGCTCAGGTCTTCGAAATGTTCGAAGCCAGTTACCGTACATTTTCGTACAAACATCTGGTGGTGTCGCCCATGGATATGCGACCGTTCGTTGAAGGCATCTTTGATAAACTCACCGAAAGTGCCATGCGTGGTGAAGAAGCCTATGCAGCCATTAAACTCAATAATATTCTCGATCAGAATATTGCGGATAAAATGTACAAAGCTGCCAATGCAGGTGTGAAAATCGATATCATTTGCCGCGGTGCATGTGTGCTGCAGCCCATCAACGATAATCTTCGTATCATCAGTATTGTCGGTCAAAATCTCGAGCATTCAAGAATTTTATATTTCCGCTGCGGCGCATGGGAACGTGTGTTTATCACTTCGGCCGACTGGATGAAACGCAATATGAACCGTCGTATCGAAGTGCTGTGTCCGGTATTGGATCCTGATGCAGCATCACTGCTTAAAAAAATCCTGTTCACGCATCTGAAAGACAATGTCAAGGCCCGTTATGTGAATGGAAGCCGGAACAATGAATTTGTCCGGAATGATGAACCAGCGCATCATTCGCAGGAAGAAGTTTTTCAGTTGATTAAAGCTGAAGGAGCACGGTTATGAGATATGCTGCCATCGATATCGGATCCAATGCGGTTAAATGTATGGTCGGAACCGTGATTGAGAACGACTTTCCGGTGGTGATTAAAGAAATGTATGCACGTGTTCCGGTGCGGCTTGGCACCGATGTCTTTCAGTCCGGATCTGTTTCTGCAGACTCCGAAAAAAAACTGCTCGACTCGCTGCAGGCTTTTACTTTGTTGATGAAATCGTGGCATGTAAGCGGTGGCGTAATTGCGGCCACATCGGCTATGCGCGATGCTGCCAATGGTCAGGATATTCTCCGGCATATTGAAGAACAGACCAACCTGAAAACCTGGATCATTAAGGGAAAAGTAGAAGCAGCGCTGATTACAGAATTATTTGCCGGTCTTGGAAAAAAGGAATTACAGAAAATCATGATTGATTTGGGCGGCGGCAGTACCGAAGTGACCTTTGCAAACCCCGACGGGAAGCGGAAGTCGAAAAGTTTTCAGATTGGTGCCGTTCGTTCTTTGCTACATGAAGCAAGTAAAGTAGAGTTAAGGAAAATGCTCGATTTTATAGAAGATAATATTGATCCTTTCGGGCAACTCATTATTGCTTCGGGTGGAAATATCAATGCATTGAAATCGCATTTCGGGCTGGCGGAGCCCATGTATCTGTCGTTTCAGGAATTGCAGCGCGCATACGATCAATTGCATCCGCTTTCGGTCAGCGAGCGTGTGGAGCGCTTTCTCATACATCCCGACCGCGCCGATGTGATTGTACCGGCCGCCGAAGTGTTTTTAAAAATCATGAAATTTGCCAATGCGCAAAAGCTCATGGTGCCCAAAGCCGGCCTCGCCGACGCACTCATTTTGATGCAGCATCAGGGCCGTACACCCGTTGAGTATTAGCTCAAGGCTCAACGCACAACGCATGAGGCACAACGCAAAACGCCTGTAGAGCCGAAGGCATAAAAAAAGCTGCGAAGCTCCATCGGATGCGCTGATGGTGCTATAGATTTCAGCCCATGGTCCCGCCCGCTGTCATCCTGAGTTTTTCGAAGCGAAGCGGAGAAAAGTATCGAAGGAGGCAGCGGGATAAACTCCGCCTCAGGTTAAAGCACGCGAAGCACCTTTGATAGTTATACCACGCGTTGTAGCCGCACAGCCTCATCCGCGCCGCTTTAGCGTCAGGCAGAGCAAATTAATCAGCGTTGTTTGTTTTTACGCCAGAATTTTTCATAGTTTTGGGAAACAAATAAGTTGCACTTTCCTTTGGTTCTGGTGCCTCGTGTGACTTGAATTCAGCAGTAAATGAAAAAGTACATATTGATAATTGCGCTGCTTGCCATGGTTGGATGTTCGCATTCATATTATGGCATTGATAATTTCGGCAAACTGATTTTGAATAAAAATGGAACCTATAATTTCATTTTTCATGATGTTGGCATCGATACCGGCAAATATCAAATATTGAAAGACACACTCTGGCTGACCTCCAATATTCAACCCGTTAAATTGATTCCTGCAGATTTCGTTTTGCCGGACTTATCAAACACTGTTCAAATCAGAATGAGAATATTTGATATCTACGGAAATCAGTTAGAAAAAGATCAAAACGATTTTAGTGATTCATTGATTCTGTTAGATGCTAAGGGCAGGATTTTTTTCCAGAATCTTGAGTTGTCAGCGGGTCAGCGAATTCAGTTTGACTTCTTAATCCCTTACAATTACTTAGCATCAACGGACACTACAATTAATGGGTGTTTTGAGCTTGCTGATATTTTTGGACAAAAACTTTATTTTAATCATTTTCCTTTATTAATGAAAAACAACTATCTGCTCCCGTGTGACGGACAATCAGTTGAATTATTCAATCTTCTCAACAACAGTAATTTACTTCCATTGAAAAAAGGAAAAAAGAACAGAGAATTCAAGGTTGCTTTATCCGGGTTTGGCCCTGTACAATAGTGTTGAACATTTTTAATTGAATTTAAACATATAATAAACCGTATGAAAAAAATTCTGATCATATTACTATTAAGTAGTCAACTCGCTTTTTCGCAAAACGATGCTCCAAAAATAGTGGTGATCGACACCGTTGAACTCAGCAGCATAATTCATCCTGAAACGCAATACACGAATGATCCTGCAACGCGGTCTAATTTATATGTCAGCGATATATTTGTGAGGATTGAAATCTGTGATACATTTCCGCAATTGTCCGATAAGTATCCCTTTGCTACAATTAATTTTGAAAGAGGTAAATATGGCATCAAGCAGTTCTATAGTATTGATTCGATGATGGCCATTCCTGTGTTTGAAGCGTATAAGAGAAATCCCGGGTTTGTTCAATTTATCGTAAAGAACAGTTGTACATCGTTAAATTCTCCACGCTGTCATACCGCATACGGGAATTCGAAATTATTTGTACAATTCGATTTTGATTATAATGATTCAATTGGAAAAGCTCGTGAGCCATTTTTGAATGGACGAAAAAGGTATAAGAAAAAATACAGGCCTTATAATTTTCTGGATCCGGCCTGTCGTTTAGTCATTTATAAAAACGGACAGAAAACAAACAAATTGTATTTCCAGACTGACAGCTTAGAAATGAGACCTATGGGCATAGCTGTTTATCAGAATAAATACCTGGTGGCAGGATATGGTACCAACTTAATGAAAGGCTATGAGCGGGTTTCGGACAAGTATTATTATATCATTGACACTGAGACCGAGCAGGTCGTAAACATGCAGAATTTCCCTTTTATATACAGCGTATTTGAGAAGGATGGTTTTCTTTATCTGGAATATTATAAAAGACGTAAAAATGAAGAAACGCACCTGCTACTGAAATGCGTAATTGAATAATGGAAAATTCAATTATAAAAATCACTCCGGACTGTGCTGCTGACATTTTAAGCCCCGTCTATGCCTCATTGTTCATTGCTCCTGTCATCAAGAGCCACGCCGCTGTCACATTGAGCGGTTCCGATGGCTATCGGAACGAAATGTTGACAGCGGCGCGCAGCCGCAACCGCTTTAGCATCAGGCAGGGCAAATTATTCAGCGTTGTTTGTTTTTACGCCAGAATTTTTCATAGTTTTGGGAAACAAATAAGTTGTATGGAAAAACTATTTTACAATCAAATTTAAAAGCAAAAATGAAGCTAATCTTTGGATCTTGTTTATTAATTTCTCTGATGTTTTTTATTAGTTGTTCGAAAAACAAGAATGAAATTGACAACAATAAAAGTATGGTACAGCCAATAGAAAAAATTAAAATTGATTATGATCGTGCATTGCCCGAAAAACGTATTATTTACATGAATGAATTAACCCAACTGTTTGATGCAACTGAGATTTTCCCGGATACTGTTATTAAGAAATTTGCTACAACTTTTGAAGAGGCAGCAAAATATCATCAACATTATGCTGCAAGACTTATGGTGAATAATAAAGATGATTTAGCAATTTCAGAGGCTAAAAGAGCATTGGTTTATAAACCTGATTATGTTGTAGTTTATGTGATGATTGCAGATTGCTATCGCATAAAGAACATGAAAGATTCTGCCTATTATTACATTAATAATGCTTTGGCATTGGATTCCAGTGATTTGGCTGCAAAGCTGATGAAGCGGGACATAGATTGTAAATTTAAGTCACAGCAACGCCCCACAGACAAAGCAAACATAAAGCACCTTTGATAGTTATACCACGCGTTGTAGCCGCACAGCCTCATCCGCGCCGCTTTAGCGTCAGGCAGGGCAAATTAATCAGAGTTGTTTGTTTTTACTCCGAAAAATTTTCATAGATTTGGAAAGCAATAAAGTTGCATTTGTACATTGAATTCTTCCTTGCTGAAGCAAAACAAATAAGAAAAAGAAATAGTTATGAATAATGATAAATCATTGGTTGTTTTTGAAAACAAGAAAGTCAGGCGTTTCTATGATGAAGAAACCGAAGTTTGGTATTTTTCGGTTGTAGATATAATTCATGCGCTTACTGAAAGCAGCAATCCACGAGATTATTGGTTTAAAATGAAGCTTCGGGTAAAGAGCGATGATGGTTTTGAACTGTCGACAATTTGTCGACAGTTGAAGTTGAAAGCCAGTGATGGTAAAATGAGAGTTACAGATGTTTCAAATGTCGAGGGGCTTTTTCGAATTATCCAATCCATTCCTTCTCCCAAAGCGGAACCATTTAAACAATGGCTGGCAAAAGTTGGTTACGAAAGAGTTCAGGAAATTAATGACCCATCGTTAAGCATGGACAGAGCCAGAGAAAACTGGCAGAAAATGGGTCGCAGTGAAAAGTGGATTCAACAGCGAATGACAGGGCAGGAAACCCGCAATAAGCTCACTGATTATTGGAAAAACGCAGGTGTACAAGAACAGGATGAATTTGCCCTGCTCACCAATATTATTCATGAAGAATGGACAGACTTAACTGTAAAACAGCATAAGCAATTGAAAGGATTGAAGTCTCAGAATTTGCGGGATCACATGAGCGAAGCTGAATTGATTTTTACAGCTCTGGCCGAATTATCGACCCGACAAATTGCCGACAGTGAACAAGCAACAGGATTAATTGAAAATGCAAAAGCCAGCAAAAAAGGTGGCGCAGTGGCAAAAAATGCCCGAAAAGAATTAGAAACTAAAACCGGCAAATCGGTCATCACTGGTGAGAATTTTTTACCTCCGACAAAAGAGAAAAAGAAATTGCCCCCAAAAAAGAAATAAGTATGCTTCCTGGACAACAAGTAGACATATGGAGGAACCGTTTTGTTATTTTGAGCCTCGCTGTCACATTGAGCCATGCGTTCCGCAGGATAAACTCCATCGAAATATCGACAGCGGCGCGCAGCCGCAACCGCTTTAGCGTCAGGCAGGGCAAATTAATCAGAGTTGTTTGTTTTTACTCCGAAATTTTTTTCATAGTTTTGAATTATGTATTGAGGCATTAGAAATTTGAGATTTTGTTGACTTTAGTTTTTACACAATGAAAATCTTTTTCATCATTTTATTCCTGCAGTTGCCTGTTGCTGCTTTTTCGCAGTTGAATCAGGTCGAAAACGATAGTCTCATCTATTACCTGAAAAATAAAAATATTGGCAATGTTTTAATTTGCGGGACATCTTTTCAGGTAAACAACCCCTTTGCCTGGTCATATCAGGACCTGCTTCCAATGAAGATTACACGGTTAAGTAATAATATATCAAGTGCTTTTTTGAATGATATTAAGGAGCCGCTTCTATCAACAATAAATACACAATGTATGCATGAAGAAATCGGCACTGTAGACCTGCGACTTGCATGTATACTTTATTTTGATGACAAAGTAATTTGTATTGGTTTTGGGTTTGGTAATTTAATGACTGTGAATAATCGGGTTTATTTCATTAATTTGAAAATTCTGCACGAGCTATACTCTGTTATTAGGGATAAGAATATTAAACGGTCAATTAAGGTCTACAGGAAATTCATTGGAAAAAATTTTGAATGGTAATCTGGTTTCTTTGATTTGAGAAAAAGTAATGGTTTTCAGTATAACAAACATCTTTTAATATATGAAAAAAGCATTTTCGCTTGTATTAATACTAACTTTTAGTTCTATCTTCCTTTATGGACAGATGCATAGAAATCACGAGCTATATACATCGGATACATGCTATTACAAAACTCCTTTTAGTGAAGCTAACTACATTATCAATCTGGAAGTGTTTGCAGATAGTGTTATTCATGAAAGTAATTTCAATACGGAATATTATACTTATCGCTTCAGGATTGATGATCATGATCCGAATTTAAAGTGCATTGATACAACCATCTTATGTCATTATCATGTGTCATTTCATATCATGAATAATGAGTTGTTGCTGAGCACGGATACTTTCGATACATGCAATCGTGTAAATCTGCTCAGTTTCCGCAATGACACTGTTTCATTTGATTGTAAAGATCCGGATTTACAATTTGGTTTTGGAAATTCCGCAATACATATCCGATATTTTTCAAAGGAACATTCATATAGTTCTGTAGTAATAGAAAGTGACAGATCTTTGTTTTTTCACAGAATAGAATATGATGAAGGAATTACAGCCATGGTTTTAAATGAAGTATGTATATTCGGTCATGCGCGTTTACGAAGGGTTGACCAATAATCCGGTTGTGTAAAATAATTGGCGGTATTTATTCAGGCACCAGAAATTATTCATAGTTTTGAAAACAAAAACAACATCTAAACCTTGAATAAAGCAAATATAATGAGAAGCTATTATGTTTTTGTATGTATATGTGTTTTTGTTTTAACTGGCTGCTGCAAGCATGGTTGTCTTAATAATCAGGACATGGTAACAGACTCATTTGAACAAAGTATTTATTGCGCATTTAAGTCAGATTCAACAATTGATGGATTTATATACATTCAGGACTCAACAATTAGTGATACTATACAATGTTTGGCTGATGCAATTATTACTTTTAAAAATTTGCATTCGTTAAAGATAACGAGTGTTCAGTTTCAGACATTTCTTGTTTCGAATCCTGACAGAAAGGTTATTTTTCACAATACCGGCAATATTGATGAGAAGATAATCTTTGAAAGGTATGAAAGAGCATTAATGCCCTTTTTAACTTGTTCTCAGTGTCAGGTCATCGATGAAAAAAATAAAAAAAAGCCATCGTTAAGACAAAGATATTCTTTTTGTTTTTATGTTATTCCCATGAACCAATCCCGGTAATGACAGTCTCGCAAACGAATTGAATCATGAAATATGTATATTGACCGATGCAGAAAAGAGATTGACATTTTTTTAATAATTGATGTATAGAAGTACTCGCTGACCACTGACTACTGACCACTGACTACTGACCACTGACTACTGACCACTGACTACTGACCACTGACTACTGACCACTGACTACTGACTACTGACCACTGACCACTGACCACTGACTACTGACCACTGACTACTGACCACTGACTACTGAAAGCTGAAGGCTGACTACTAAAAATTTTTTCAATTATCTTTGTAAGATGAATTCTCAGCGCGAATTATTTTTCCGTCATGTGGCACAAACATCTCCCGAACCACTGGCACTCGAAATTGAGTCGGCCAGAGGATGCAGGTTGTATGCTGCCGGTGGCAAAGAATATCTTGATTTCATTTCCGGTATTTCGGTCAGCAATATTGGTCACAACCATCCCGAAATCAATGCAGCAGTTATTGAGCAACTGAACAGACACACGCATCTGCTGGTGTATGGCGAATTTATTCAGCGCGCTCAAACTGAGCTTGCAGAGCTGCTTTGCAGTGTGCTGCCAGCTTCGCTCAACAACGTTTATTTTGTCAACAGCGGTGCCGAAGCCATCGACGGCGCATTGAAACTGGCCAAACGCAGCACCGGACGTTTCGAATTATTGTCGTGCCGCAACGCCTATCATGGCAGCTCCACCGGTCCACTCAGCATTATGGGAAGCGAAGAATACAAAACCGCTTTCCGTCCTTTATTGCCCGGAACCGGCCTGATTGAATTCAACAATCCCGATGATTTAAAATACATTTCCGAAAAAACGGCTGCCGTGGTCATTGAACCATTTCAGGCCGAAGCCGGAGTGCGCGTTCCCGACATTGCCTATTTTACCGCTTTGCGCAAGCGTTGCAACGAAACCGGCACACTGCTTATTCTGGACGAAGTACAGACCGGCTTCGGACGCACCGGAAAAATGTTTGCCATGGAACATTTCGGAATTGTTCCAGACATTCTGGTGCTGGCAAAAGCACTGGGTGGCGGATTTCCGCTCGGCGCCTTTGTTGCAAGCGAGTCGTTGATGAAAAACCTGACACATCATCCGGTGCTGGGACACATCACTACATTCGGAGGACATCCGGTATCGTGTGCTGCAGCGCTGGCTGCACTGAAAGTCATGTTGCGCGAAAAATATTTTGAGCAGGTTCAAGCAAAAGAACAAATTTTCCGTTCAATGTTATCCGATTTGCCCGGTCTGGTGGAATTCAGATCTGCCGGATTGCTGATGGCAGCTGAGTTTGAGTCATTCGAAATGAATCAGAAAATCATTCATGCATTGTTACGCGAAGGCGTGTTGACCGACTGGTTTTTATTTTCGCCGCAAAGTATGAGACTGGCTCCACCTCTTATTATCAGCGAGGATGAAATTGCCGGAGGATGTGAAAAAATTAAAAAAGTTGTACACACAATCCACCAAAAATAATGGAAAACAAAGATGACAGATATTTTCTGCAGATGGCAGTAGATCTGGCCGCAGAGAATGTACGCAGCGGCAAGGGAGGCCCCTTCGGCGCTGTCATTGTGAAGGATGGCGAAGTGTTGGCTACAGGCGTCAATCTGGTGACCACCAACAACGATCCCACTGCACATGCCGAAGTTACTGCAATCCGCAATGCTACTGCGAAACTGAATGATTTTCAGTTGAACGGTTGTACACTCTACAGCAGTTGTGAACCTTGTCCGATGTGTCTGGGAGCCATTTACTGGGCACGCCCTGAGCGGCTTGTGTATGCCACATCGAAGCACGACGCTGCTGATGCCGGTTTCGACGACGCCTTCATTTACGAAGAACTCGAATTGCCCATCGCACAGCGGCATCTGCAAACCGAATGTTGTCCCTCCGAATCATTCTTATTGCCTTTCCAGCTTTGGAAAGAATTTGAAGGAAAGACGGAATACTGATTTTATTTACTTCGCAGAATGATGTATTCAATATTTCCGGAAACCGGGAATAGGACTTCGTTTTGCACAAACCCAAACAAAAATGATTTGCGAAAATATATTGCAGTCGATCGGAAACACGCCATTGGTATTGATCAATCATCTGAATCCGAATCCGGATGTACAGATTTATGCAAAAATTGAAGGCGCCAATCCGACTGGCAGCATCAAAGACCGTATTGCGCTGAAAATGATTGAGCAGGCCGAAGCCGAAGGTCATCTGAAACAAGGGAAAATCATTATTGAACCGACATCGGGAAATACCGGAATCGGGCTGGCCATGATCGGATCGGTAAAAGGTTATCCGGTTCAGATTGTCATGAGTGAGGCTGTTTCGGCCGAACGCCGGAGCATGATTGCTGCTTTTGGCGGCGAAGTTATTCTGACCAGCGCCGAAGAAGGCACTGATGGCGCCATCCGCAAAGCGCGCGAAATGGTGGCGCAGTTTCCCGACAGGTATTTCATGCCTGATCAGTTTTCGAACCGCTACAATAAGATGGCTCATTATAAAACCACCAGCGAGGAAATCTGGAAACAAACCAATGGCAAGGTCGATTATCTGGTATCGGCTATTGGCACATCGGGAACCATTATGGGGGTAGGGAAAGGGCTTAAGGAAAACAATCCGGCTCTTAAAATTGTTTGTGCCCATCCTGTCAAAGGTCATTATATTCAGGGGCTGAAAAACATGGAAGAAGCCATTGTGCCTTCAATCTACAAGCCTGAACTTATCGATGAAACCATTATGATTGAGACTGTAGACGCCTATGACATGGTACGGCAGATTGTTGCAAAGGAAGGCATTTTTGTTGGCATGAGTAGCGGGGCAGCCATGATGGCTGCTATTGAAACAGCAAAAAAAATTAAAAAAGGGAAAATAGTTGTTATTTTTCCCGACCGGGGCGAAAAATATCTGAGTACAGGTTTGTTTTGCCCGGCACATTCCGAAGAGTTTTAAACCCTTCGATATGTTGGCTGTACGATTTTTTTGCCGATAGAACGTAAAATTTTTTTGAAATAAAAAAATATTCCATAGTTTTGCGTTTACATTGGGTAATATTTTTTTATGGAAGAATTCGAAAGAAAAGAAAGGGATGAGATTTACTCGAGACCGGTACGTGCAGGTAAGCGCACTTATTTTTTCGATGTGAAAGAAATGAAGAGTGGCGAAATGTACATTACCATAACAGAGAGTAAAAAGCGCTTCAACGAAGAGAATGGAAAATTCTTTTACGAAAAGCACAAAATTTTTCTGTACAAGGAAGACTTCGACAAGTTTGGCCGGGGACTGGATGCGGTGGTCAACTTCATCCGTACCGGAGAAAAAGCACCGGAAGAGGAGTTCCACGAATTTGTTGACCAGCAGGATACTTCTGCTGAGTTGAGTGTGGAGCCGTCCGATTTGTAAGAATTTGACCGCTTTTTCTGTTATCCGCTCTTTACGGGTGCGGAAAAAATCGTATTTTTGACCGATAATTTAAAACTGTGCAATTGTTTTTATGGGAAAAGTAATTTCTATCGCCAATCAAAAAGGCGGTGTAGGGAAAACCACCAGCGCCATTAACGTGAGCGCCGGATTGGCTGTGCTGGAGAACAAAGTGTTACTCATCGATGCTGACCCTCAGGCCAATGCCACATCAGGCCTCGGGTTCGATCCGAAAAACGTCAGAACCAGTATTTATGAGTGTATTGTCGACAACGTCAATCCCTCTGAAGCTATTCTGCATACCAAAACGCCCAATCTCGACATTCTGCCGGCCCACATCGACCTGGTTGGTGCCGAAATTGAAATGATCAATATGGAAAACCGCGAGCGCATGATGACCAAAGTGGTTCGCCAGCTGAAAGAGCAGTACGATTACGTGCTGATTGATTGTTCGCCTTCGCTGGGCCTTATCACCGTCAATGCACTCACTGCGGCCGATTCAGTGCTGATTCCGGTGCAATGCGAATATTTTGCTCTTGAAGGTCTGGGAAAACTGCTCAATACCATAAAAATTGTACAGACCCGTCTGAATCCCACCCTCGCTATCGAAGGTATTCTGCTTACCATGTACGATGTGCGTCTGCGCCTGTCGAATCAGGTGGTCGATGAAGTCCGGAGTCATTTTAAGGAAATGGTTTTTGAAACTATTATTCCGCGTAACACCCGACTGGGCGAAGCTCCTTCCTTCGGCGAAAGCATTGTGATGTTTGATGCCGAAAGCAAAGGATCGATCAGCTATCTGAACCTGGCTCGCGAAATCATGCAGCGCAACCCGAACATTAAAGCTGAATCAAAAATTGCACAATAACGACAAGCGACAACGGATATGAACACTAGAAAGAATGCACTGGGACGCGGTTTGAGCGCATTGCTCGAAGGAGCAAACGAAGAAAAAGGTTTTGACATACCCGCACCGGTATTTGCTTTTCCGATGATTGATATTGATGATATCGAGGCCAACCCTTATCAGCCCCGCGATCATTTCGAACAGGAAGCGCTGAAAGGTCTGTCCGAATCCATCAAACATCAGGGTCTCATTCAACCTGTTACCGTCCGCAAACTCGAGAACGGAAAATACCAGCTTATTTCCGGTGAACGTCGTCTCCGTGCTTCCAAAATGGCAGGACTGACACAGATTCCGGCCTTTATCCGCGAAGCCGATGATGAAGCTGTGCTGCAAATGGCGCTGGTCGAAAATATTCAGCGCGAAAACCTGAACGCCATCGAAATTGCCCTCACCTTCGATAAACTCATGGAAGAGTGCAAACTTACACAGGAAATGCTGAGCGAAAAAGTAGGAAAAAAACGAACCACCATTTCCAATTATCTGCGTTTACTGAAGTTGCCGATTGAAATACAGGCCGGTATCCGCGACAATAAAATCACCATGGGCCATGCCCGTTCGCTGATTGGTCTCGAAGACGAGAAAAAAATGAAGGAAATTTTCGACCGCATCATTGCTGAAGATTTGTCGGTGCGTCAGGTCGAGGATATCGTGCGCGAAATGACCAGCGGAACTGACAAAAAACCTGCGAAAAAGCCCACGCTGAGTCAGGAATTCGAAGCACTGAAAAATACCATTGGTGAAAAAATCGGATTAAAAGTTTCATTGAAAGGCGACGCCAAAGGGGGTGCTTTGACCATTCATTTCAAAAACGATGAGGAGTTGAAGAAAATAGAGCAACTGTTCAAATAAATATGAATCGCCTCGTTGCAGCACTTGTTCTGTTGCTGATTACAGCTGGTTTTGTCAGATCTCAGAATATTGACGATACAACCACTGTGCTGCATTCACCCAAAAAAGCCGCCATCATGTCGGCCTGCTTACCCGGTCTGGGACAGGTTTACAACCGTAAATACTGGAAAGTTCCTGTATTGTATGCTGGTCTTGGAGGTGTAGGGTATTCCATTTATTTCAACAATAAATACTACCAGAGTTTTCGAAAAGCATATATTGCCCGCACCGACAATTTGTTGGAAACCACCGATGAATATCCGCGTTATTCGGCTACCAATCTGCTTGATCTCCGGAATTACTACCGGCATAATCTCGAACTTTCGGTCATCATTTTGTCGGCAGTATATATTCTGAACATTGTTGACGCCTCTGTTGATGCGCATTTGTACGATTTCGACATCAGCAACGACCTGAGTCTTTCCTTGCAACCATCGATGTGGAGCCAGAATGCAATGGCTCCGGTGGCTGGGGGCATCACATTGACATTAAAATTCAAACCATGAAAATTCTGATTATCGGCTACGGCAAAATGGGTAAAATGGTGGAAGCGATGGCGGTTCAGCAGGGTCACACCATTGCAGCTGTTGTCGATGCAGGAGACTTCTGGCCCAGGTTTGATGAAAATTCGCTTCCCGATGTGGCCATTGAGTTTACACAGCCCGATTCAGTCGTTGATAATCTGAGGCATTGTGTCGAAATGGGCATTCCGGTTGTGACCGGCACCACCGGCTGGGACAATCGCAAAGCCGAAATCCAGTCTTTCTGTAAGCAGAAAAACGGATCAGTTTTATTCGCCAGCAATTTCAGCATCGGTGTGAATATGTGGTTCAGAATGCTGAAAACAGTGGCTGCCGATCTTGCCCGCTTCGAAGAATATTCTGCACAAATTGAAGAAACGCATCACATCAATAAAGTTGACAAACCCAGTGGTACAGCCATTACTGCAGCTGAGATCCTGCTGAGTAAAATGAAAAAGTACAGTGGCTGGAGTTTGAAAAATGAAGAAGATAAATTACTGATAATCGCTCACCGCAAGCAGAATGTAACCGGAACACATTCAGTAAAATTTACTTCAGCTAGCGATGAAATTGAATTGATTCACAAAGCCGAAAATCGCGAAGGCTTTGCGAAAGGCGCATTGCAGGCGGCTTTGTGGCTGTGCGACAAAAAAGGTTTCTTTCACTACGCCGATGTGTTCGGCGAAATTTTTTCCATTGACAATAAATAACTGAAATTTCGTTACTTGTAAAAAATCACACATATGGACATCGTCATTCTTTTTACCCTTCTGTGTTTCCTTTCCGGACTTATCGGTCTGGCTGTTATTTTCCGCAAAGCCGGAAAGAATCCTTTGTTGGTTTTTATTCCGGTGTACAACGCCATCGTTTGGTTGCGGATTGTAAAAAAACCTATGTGGTGGCTTATTTTTACATTGATGCCATACATCAATGTTTTCATGGTGATGCTGCTGATTGTTGAAACACTCAAAGCTTTCAACAAGACCAGTATTGGCGCACAGGTGCTGTCCATCATGTTTCCGTTTGCATATTTGCCCTATATCGCATTCAATAAAAAACTGACCTATATTCATCCCGATCAGCAGGAGAAACTGAAAAAATCGGTGCTGCGTGAATGGACCGAAGCTATTGTTTTTGCTGTGGTTGCAGCTACAGTCATCCGTATGTTTTTTATTGAAGCCTATACCATTCCGACATCGTCGATGGAAAAAACTTTACTGGTTGGCGATTTTCTGTTTGTTGACAAACTTACCTACGGCGCCCGTATTCCAATGACACCACTGTCGTTCCCGTTTGTTCATCACACCATGCCCGGTACCAAAGATTCGAAAAGTTATATCGACTGGGTATCGCTGCCTTATTATCGTTATCCGGCTTTTTCTAAAATCGAAAACAACGATATTGTGGTATTCAATTTTCCGGCTGGCGATACAGTGATGCGGGTCAATCAGGCACAAACATATTATGTTGAAGTGATCAATACTGCGGTGGAACTTGCAAAGCGTGATAATCAAAGTGCAAAGGAATATCCACGTTATTTATCACAGGCACGAAGCCTGGTGCTGGCTAACACAGAAATTCTGGTGCGCCCTGTCGACAAGCGCGAAAACTACATCAAGCGTTGCGTCGCTATTCCGGGTGATGAAATTGTCATTAAAGACCGTCAGTTATACATCAATGGAAAACAAGCAGAGAACCCGCCGCTGATGCAGTATAATTATAAATTCACTTTAAAGCCCGGCAATATGATTGCCCGCAAACAACTGATGGATATCGGGCTCAGCGTCGAAGACATCAAGAATGCATTCCGGTACCCGGATTCCATGTACATTATGGTGCTCCCGATGACACATGAAATGCTCCGCAACTTTAAAGGAAAATTTGAAAACCTGCTGGCTACCGAGCCAAAGCCGTTTATTGATACAGCCTGGGATGCATCTATCTTTCCGCACAGCCCCGATTATCCGTGGAATAAGGATAATTTCGGACCGCTGGTTGTGCCACAGAAAGGCCAGACTGTAAAACTCAACAAGAAAAACATTGTTCTGTACGACAGAATAATTCGTGTGTACGAAGGAAATAGACTCGAGATCAGACAGGATGGAATTTACATCAACGGCTCAAAAGCGGATTCCTACACTTTTGAAATGGACTACTATTTCATGATGGGAGATAACCGGCATAATTCGGCCGATGGTCGCTACTGGGGCTTTGTTCCGGAAGATCACATTGTAGGCCGTGCTGCTTTTGTGTGGCTTAGTCTCGATAAAGACCGCAGTCTGACCGCAGGAAAAATCCGCTGGAATAAAATGATCAAACTGGTGCACTAAGCATGCGGCATGAGGCATGCGGCACAACGCGCAGAGCACAACGCACAGAGCTCAGAGTGCAACGCGCAACGCCTGACGCACAACGCACATCCCGACGCTTTCGGTCAGCACTTTCAGACGCACAACGCGCAGAGCACCACGCATGCGGCATAAGGCAAATTCATCGCTCACCGCTCACTGGTCACCGCTCGCCGCTTACATTCACGCTTACGGTCAGCACTTTCCGACGCCTGTCGCCTAACTGACAACTGACAACTGGCTACTGACTACTGGCTACTGACAACTGGCTACTGACTACTGACTACTGACTACTGGCTACTGACTACTGGCTACTGACAACTGGCTACTGACTACTGGCTACTACCAATCACTCATAACTCATAACTCATAACTCATAACTCATAACTCATAACTCCACAATAACCATTAACCAATAACCGTTTCGAACACCGAACACTGAACAAGGAAGGAAGAAGTGTAGTATGAATTACCAATAACTGATAACCATTAACCATTAACCATTAACTTCATTTCCCTATTGATTAATTCAGTAATTCAAAGTATTTTTGTATTCTGAAATTATGAACCAGTCTTTTTTAAACGGCCTTAACGATGTTCAACGCGATGCAGTTACCTGCACCGAAGGCCCTGTGATGGTGCTGGCAGGAGCTGGTTCCGGTAAAACACGCGTATTGACCTATCGCGTCGCTCACCTCATCAACAGTGGGGTACAGCCTTATAATATTTTAGCGCTCACTTTTACCAACAAAGCCGCCCGCGAAATGAAAGAGCGTATTTTTCAGCTGGTGGGCGACAGCAAGGCACACGCACTCTGGATGGGTACATTCCACTCCATTTTTGCGCGTATTCTGAAAATGGAAAGTGAAAAAATCGGCTACCCGAAAGACTTTACCATTTACGATACCGACGACACGAAAAGCGTTATCAAAGCCATTGTGCGTGAATCGCAGCTCGATGATAAAGTGTATAATCCCGGTTATGTACTCAACCGGATTTCGGCTGCCAAAATGAATCTGATCAATCCGGATATGTACAAGAATGATCCGGAAATTCAGTATCAGGATAAAATGGCCAAAAAGCCGCTGATAACGCAGATTTACAAAGAATACTGGAATCGCTGCAAACGTTCCGGCGCCATGGATTTCGATGATTTGTTGTTCAACACAAATCTGTTGCTGCATCATTATCCCGAGGTGCTGAAAAAATATCAGGAGCGATTCGCCTACATTCTGGTCGATGAGTATCAGGATACCAACTATGCGCAATATCTCATTCTGAAACGCCTGGCTGCACTTCGCGAAAATATTTGTGTGGTCGGTGATGATGCGCAGAGTATCTATGGCTTTCGTGGTGCCAACATTCAGAATATTCTGAATTTCAACAAGGATTATCCTTCGGCAAAAACGTTCAAGCTGGAGCAGAATTATCGCTCGACACAGAAAATTGTTGCTGCAGCTAATTCCGTGATTGTAAATAACCGCTCTCAGTTACATAAACTGGTATGGACCGGAAACGAAGAAGGGGAGCCATTATCCATGCTGAAAGCGGTGAATGAAACCGATGAAGCTTTGTTGGTTGCCAATTCCATTTTTCATTCGCGGATGACGTATCATCTGAACAACAGCGACTTTGCTGTGCTTTACCGCACCAATGCCCAGTCGCGCGCCATGGAAGATGCATTTCGGAAATTGAATATTCCATATCGTGTATTTGGCGGAATGTCGTTTTACAAACGTAAGGAAGTCAAAGATCTTGTTGCTTATTTTCGTCTGGTTGTGAATCCAAACGACAACGAAGCGTTTTATCGAATTGTGAATTATCCGGCACGTGGTATTGGCAACACTACTTTACACAAGCTGTCGCTGATGGCTACCGAACAGGAAGTGCCGGTGTGGGCTGTGTTGCAGAGCATCGATATTTACGCAGCTGATTTCAGCTCAGGCATTATCAAGCGACTGAAAGATTTCATGAAACTGATTCGTGAATTTCAGGCACAACTGGAAACCGTTTCTGCATGGGAGCTGGCAACACGCATTGCCACCGGCAGTGGAATGATTAAAGAATTATTCGAAGACCGTTCGCCTGAAGGTGTTGCACGATATGAAAATATCGAAGCCGTTTTGAATGGTGTCCGCACATTCGAAGAAGAATATGGTGATGCAAACGAAGGACTGAAGCCAACACTCAGCGATTTTCTGCAAATGGTTTCGTTGTTGACAACCGTGGATGAAGGCGACGATAAAGAAAATGCCGATCGCGTTTCGTTGATGACGGTACATGCGGCCAAAGGTCTTGAATTCCCGTTTGTTTTTATCACCGGATTGGAAGAAAACCTGTTTCCGAGCAGCATGTCAATGGGCTCCAGTGCTGAGATTGAAGAAGAGCGCCGCTTGTTTTATGTCGCTCTTACCAGGTCAATGAAAAAGCTCACCCTGAGTTATGCCGAAACACGGTTGAAATGGGGCGAGCTCAATTTCTGCACACCAAGCCGTTTTCTGGAAGAAATTGATTCATCGTTGCTGGATATTCCGCAAAAATTTTCGCCCGGGTTGGCGCAGAAACAAAGGAATGCGTTTGAATTCCGTTCCAATGAAGACCCATCCGGTTATACACCATACTCCTCCAAAAACAAGTCGCAGTCAACGTTTAAGAAAATAGATAAATCGGATTCCACTACATTCAAAAAGAAAGAAGCGCCGCAACCGAAGTCTGCACCTGCGTTTTCGGATAGTGATGTAGCCGATGTAGATGATATTTCTGAAGGCATGACGGTTGAGCATGCACGTTTTGGTGAAGGAAAAGTCCTTCAAATCGAAGGCAGCGGTCAGAATAAAAAAGCGGTTGTTGAATTTGCGGGAAGTGGACCAAAGCAGCTGGTATTGCGCTTTGCCCGATTAAGAATAATTCCGTCCTGAGGATTTCCCTGATATTATTTCCGGGAATATTGAATAAAATTGCAGATATTTGTCACTAAATCTTTCATGATATGCAGTATAACACACAGCGTGAACATCTTGGAATAAGCGAATATGGCCGGTATATTTACAAGATGATTGACTTCATCAAAACAATGCCGGACAAAGCTACCCGCACCAAAGCAGCCAATGCTGTTGTTCATGCCATGATGACTGTGCAGACCGGGCCCCGCGATATGGCCGACTACAAACGAAAACTCTGGGATCATCTGATGGTGATGAGTAATTTTGAACTCGATGTCGACTCGCCGTACCCGCTCCCGAAGCCCGATGAGAAAATTTCTGCGGAAGTGCTTAAATACACAGTTCCCTACGAAACCAATTTCCGTTTTTACGGTCGCTATGTCGAAAAAATGGTGAACAAAGCCATCGAAATGGAAGACAATGATGATCGCAAAGAGTTGGTACGACTCATTGCTAATACCATGAAGAAACTTTATCTGACATGGAATAAGGACCATGTAAAAGATGAGCTCATTCTGGACCAATTAAGCATTTTATCGGACGGAAAACTAACTATGGAGCCAGGGACTGTGTTGCAGGATACTACGGAATTTGTGAAAAACAACAAGCCTCAGCCAAAGACATGGAGTCAGTCGAAAAATAAAAATCGCAACAAAAATAAATTCCGCAAAAAAATGTAAGTCTTATGAGCAGCTTTAAAATTACCGGAGGAAAACAGCTTTCGGGTGAAATCACCCCGCAGGGCGCAAAGAATGAGGCTCTTCAGGTTATCTGTGCCGTGTTGCTTACACGCGAAAAAGTCACTATTTCGAATGTACCCGATATCCGTGATGTGAATAAACTCATTGATGTCATGCGGTTTCTGGGCGTTGAAGTTCAGAATCCTGCACCAGGTACCTGGGAATTTAAAGCTGCTGATGTACATATTGATATTCTGAAAACCGAAGAATTCAGAAATAACGCGGGTGTACTGCGTGGATCAGCTATGATCCTGGGCCCAATGCTGTCGCGCTTTGGCGTTGGTGCCATCCCTCGTCCGGGGGGTGATAAAATCGGCCGCCGCAGAATGGATACCCACTTTATTGGTCTAGAAAAACTGGGCGCTGAATTCGAAGATGGTGATCCGACTTTTTATATCGCTCGTCGTAATGGCAGACTGAAAGGCACTTTCATGCTGCTCGACGAAGCATCTGTTACCGGTACTGCCAATATTGTAATGGCGGCTGTTCTTGCCGAAGGTACCACTACCATTTACAATGCAGCCTGTGAGCCATATCTGCAACAGCTGTGCAAAATGCTGGTTCGCATGGGTGCCCGTATCGATGGCATTGGTTCTAATCTGCTGACCATCCATGGCGTTGATGAATTGGGCGGAACCGAACATACCCTGTTGCCCGATATGATCGAAGTCGGCTCCTTTATTGGGCTTGCGGCCATGACTCAAAGCAGCATCATTATTAAAAATGCTTCGGTAAGCGATCTGGGGCTCATTCCCGATGTTTTCCGCCGAATGGGAATCTGGGTGATTCAACAGGGCGACGACCTGCATGTACCTGCACGCGAAGTGTACGAAGTGGAAACATTCCGCGATGGATCCATCATGACCATTGCAGATGCTCCGTGGCCGGGTTTTACACCGGACTTGTTGTCGGTAGTGCTGGTAGTGGCTACACAAGCCAAAGGCAGCGTGTTGATTCATCAGAAAATGTTCGAAAGCCGTTTGTTCTTTGTCGATAAACTGATTGATATGGGTGCGCAGATTATTTTGTGCGATCCGCACCGCGCCACGGTTATCGGGCTTGAACGTAAAACACAGCTGCGCGGAATTGAGATGACATCGCCCGATATCCGCGCCGGTGCTTCGTTGCTGATTGCGGCCCTGTCGGCCAAAGGCACCAGCATCATTCACAATATTGAACAAATTGACCGTGGATATCAGAATTTCGATGGTCGTCTGAGAGGTTTGGGGGCGGAGATTACACGTTTGTAACATCTCTGAAAACCTTTTGTATGAAGAATTTTTTTGTTGCTGTTTTTTGTAGTGTGCTGAGCATTTTTGTTGCTGCACAAAATCAGGATAATATTGCGCTGACTCCGCCCATGGGCTGGAACAGCTGGAATCTGGTTGAAGCCAATGTGAGCGAAACCATCATACGCGAAATTGCCGATTCGATGTCAGCTAACGGAATGCGCGATGCCGGCTATCAATATATTATTATCGACGATTTCTGGGTGGGCGGACGTGATGCGCGCAATCGTCTTTTCCCTGATCCGGTGCGGTTTCCCAATGGGATGAAAGTCGTTGCTGATTATGTGCATTCCAAAGGTTTGAAACTTGGTATTTATTCCGATGCGGCTGAACTTACCTGTGGTGGCGTTACTGCGAGCCTTGGCTTCGAAGAACTCGATGCACAGACCTTTGCAGAGTGGGGAATCGATTATCTGAAATACGATTATTGTCACGCTCCAACCGATGTGATTACAGCATTTACCCGTTATAAAAAAATGGGCGATGCGCTGAAAGCCACCGGCCGCCCTATTGTATATGCTATCTGCGAATGGGGACAACGTCAGCCATGGCTCTGGGCGCGCGCTGCTGGTGGTCATTTGTGGCGCACCACTTACGATTCGCGCGACACATGGTACTCGCACGATACTGGTCTTGCAGGCATTATGGATATTTTTGAATTGCAGAAAGGTCTTGAACAGTACGCCGGTCCGGGTGGCTGGAATGATCCGGATATGCTGATGGTGGGCCTGTGGGGCAAAGGAAAATCATCGTCGCCCGACAAACGTTTTCAGGGTTGTTCATTTGCCGAGTATCGCAGCCATTTTGCGCTCTGGTCCATGCTTGCAGCTCCGCTGATTTTAAATTGCGATGTACGTTTTCTTGATCAGCAGACCAAAGAAATTATTCTCAATAAGGACATCATTGCTATAGATCAGGATTCGCTGGGTGTACAGGGAAAAATCATTGCGGAGAAAGATAGCATGATAGTGCTATCAAAACCGCTTCAGCACGGCGATGTGGCAATTTGTATATTAAACAGAAACAACACAGCTGCAAGCTACAAATTCGATGTGCAGCGCGATCTCAGCATCTGGTTTCCGCATAATTGCTATGATGTTTTCAAAAGAAAAAATTCCGGTGCCATAAAAATTCTGCAAGGCTCTCTCGAACCGCACGACTGTGTGGTGTTCCGGTTTGAGATGAAATAATCTGCGTTGATGAAATCTCATAATCAACTTCATTAAGCCAGCCGACCTTCCATAGTCAGGGATGAAATGAAGATCGCCGCGGCGAAATGGAAGAGTCGGTTGTATGAAATTATTGTAAACTCAAAGCAATAGAACGGTGAAATTTTGAGACGGACTGCAACGATATCCCATCGTCTGATCGAAGTGAGGATATGAAATCTTCGTGGCTAAAGGCATACTCAGAGTGCAACTCGTCCATTTTATATCATGCAGAAACATGGAAGATCGCGCTTACAATGACAATAGTATTTGGTGTTAAAAATTATTGTAAAAGTCTAAAATGACTTATCGGATCATTATCAGCGCCAGAAAAACAACAAGGCCAACGATCCGGATAACAGATGAAATGATATACGACTGAATATATGAAGCCGGATAATCATTGCCCTTAAGGCGTTTCCAGGCAATATAGCTGGTGAAGAATACATACGCAAACAGCAGTGAAGTATAAATCAGAAATGAGATGGTGGGGTCCAGCAATTTAAATTTCAAACTCACTACAAATATCACAACAATGCCGACTAATGCAATGTACATTAAGATTCTGCCTTTTGAAAAAAGATCGAATAATGCAGCCCGCTTTTCGGTATCGAGTTTTTTATTCGCATGATCAGTAATTATTCTTGAGCCAATTATGGCTATTATAATGATCAGAAAAGCAATCAGAGAGGTGTCCATAAGCAGTTATTTCAGTTTTGATGAATCAATATTCAAAGATAACTACTTTATACAAAAGTGAGCCAACGCTGTGCGACGTTTCCAACGTCGCACACAGCTTAATGTTTAATAAACGTCCCTTCATCCAGCTCTTCAAAAGCCAGGTTCAATTCTTCCTGCGTATTCATCACAATGGGACCTCCCCATGCAACCGGCTCGTGAAGCGGTTCTGCAGCAATCAGTAAAAACCGCGCACCATCCGGACCAGCTTTTACAACAACATCGGAGTATGTATTTCTTTGTTCTGATGCGGCTTTTATGAGCATGGCACAGGCTTTTTCCTCGAAGTTTTCCAACGCTTCATCGGTGGCCAGTGTTCCATCGAGCAGATATAAAAACAGCGTTTCATTGTCTGGAGTTTCGTTGTATACCCATTCAAAACCGGCCTGCAGAGCTACATCGAGGTATTGCACTTTTACATAATGACTTTTCAGTGCACCGGCCATTCCTTTATACATGCCCGAAAGCACGCGCACGGTCGCATGATCCTCTTCGGTGAGCGGCACGTCTTTTTGCTGAATATCGTTGTAAGCCGGGGCACACATTTTATCTTTCTTCGGAAGGTTCACCCAGAGCTGGCATCCAAGCATCCGATCCGACGCCTGTGGCATTTCCTGATGAATGATTCCTGAACCGGCCGTCATCCATTGACATTCCAGATCGCGGATTACGCCTTTGTTTCCAAGGCTGTCGCCGTGTTCAACTTCACCCTGAATTAAATACGTAACGGTTTCAATGCCGCGATGCGGATGCCATGGAAAGCCTTTGATATAATCCTGCGGATTGGTGGAATCAAATCCATCGAGCATCAGAAACGGATCGAAGCTGTTGATGGTGCGCAATCCCAGCACCCGGCGCAGATGTACACCAGCTCCATCTACAGCCTGCTGCCCGCGTACGGTTTGTGTGTTGATTCGTTTTGCCATGGGTTACAAGTTTATGGCAAGATACGAAAATTTCGGAAATTTCATGAATACAATACACGCATAAATAGCGCTTAATGAAACACGAATTGTAAGCATGAATAATTTAAGCAAGAACCACAGTCAAGTTTAACAGGGTTATTCTCAGTCATAAGGAAAGAACCCGGTGATCATCCATTTGCCTTTTGATTTTTCAAGAATAAGGCATTGCCAAAATAATGAATATATATCGCTTGTTTTAATCCAACCTTTTACAGCACCATCAAGGGTATTTATATAGTGCATTTTAAAATCAAAGCCAGCATCGGGTTGTGCATTCATTGTTGCTTCATAATCGATAAGCAGAATATCGTACGAAAGAGTCGCAACTTGTTTCGATGACTCATCGCAGCTTTCATAAACAGGCGCATTTTTACTGATGCATACACCGGTAAAATACGGATCAAAATACATATCCGGAAAATGTGCGGCAGCTGATTGATACAAACGACCATCAGAGGCATAAGGGTATTGGATTGCTGCTTCAATCGTATCTTCATCAAAAATGCCTTTACAGAAAGCACCTCCAAGATTGATTGCATGAAGCATTAAGTCCCACACGTCAGATTCTTTCGCATTTTCCAGATGCCACTGCGAAATAAAATCCTGTTTGCCAAACATAATTCCACCGAAACTGGTCACCATTTTCGGATGCATGATTGCAAATAAGCGGGCAGTGTCCTTTTCAGTCAGGATGTTTTTCAACTTCGCCACAAATGCCACCAGCGATGTATCTTTCCCTGTTTCATCAACCGGAAAAATTTTATACTCAGCTTTCTGTGTTTGTCCCGTACTGCTTAAAACGCAGATCAGGAGCAGGAAAACGGAAACGATGGATTTCATGCCTAACGTCTTAAAGAATATTTCTTTTCAAACTTACGAAAAATTAAGCATATTCATTTTCGAAGCAAATATCTTTACGCCTCGCTCCGCCGCAAACTCAGCTCATAACTCATAACTCATAACTCATAACAAGCTCACCGCTCACCGCTCACCGCTCACCGCTATCAGAGTCCTGTATTAAACAACGAGTCCACGCCGTGCATCTCGGTCGAATCGCCCATAAGCGAATCTGGAAGCGATGTCCAGCAGTCGTATTTTTTTGTGAGTTTGCGTTTGGGTTCCGGAAATTTCTGACGATATTTTTTCAGCGATTCATCTTTCATAATATTCGCCATAAAAATTCCAAACACGGGCAGGGCAGAGTAACCGCCTTCGCCGAGTTCGAATCCGTTTCGGAAATGAATGGATCGTTGTTCGCCGCCAACCCAGGCACCGCCTACCAATCCGGGCGATACACCTACAAACCAGCCATCGCTGTGATTGGACGAAGTACCTGTTTTGCCGCCATATTCGGTTCCATGCTGGAAAATATTGAACGACCGTAAAGCCTGAACCGTTGATCCGCGCTCTTTTAAGCCGGCCTTCAATAATTCCTGCACCATGCGTGCTGTTTCGTAATCAAGTACCTGTCTGCGTTTTGGGCTGTATTCGTATAAAACATTTCCATCACGGTCTTCGATACGTGTGACCAACACAGGCTCTTCGTAGTATCCGTCGGCAATAACCGTTGCATATGAATTCACCAGATCGAGTAATTTCACATCGGCTGAACCCAGACAAATTGACGGAACTTTATCAATGTGACTGGTGATTCCCATTTTGTGTGCAAATTCAATCACCTTATCAATTCCCACTTCACGAGCCAGCTTCACTGCGATGCTGTTGATGGAATGTGCAAATGCAAAACGGAGTGTAACAGGAATTCTGTAGAATTTTCCGGTTACATTGTGCGGGCGCCACACCATATCTTTTCCGTTTTCCTTGTATTTCCATTCAATATATTCGTCCGAACGGGTGTCGCAGGGCTCAAGTCCTGAGGCTATGGCCGCAGCGTACACAAACAGTTTAAAGGTTGATCCCGGTTGACGCTCAGCCTGAGAGACGTGATCGTATTTGAAAAAACGAAAATCAACATCACCGACCCAGGCCCGCACATAGCGCGTCTGGGGCTCGATAGCAACAAATCCGATGTGCAGTAATTTTTTACAATAGCGAATCGAATCCATCGGACTCATAAGCGTGTCAACAGATCCTTTATTGACATCGTACAGTTTCATTTTAACAGGAATTTCCATACGTGCCATAGCGCTGTCTTCGCTGCCTGTTGTTTTTCGAAATGCTTTATATCGCGGACATTCGAGTGCATTGGTATAAATGAAATCCGGAATTTCATTGTAATTAATGTCGCGCCATGGATTTTCATTTCCCCAGTGATGATTGAATTCCTTCTGCAAAAATTTCATCTGCTTGTGCACCGCTGCCTCTGCGTGTTTCTGCACACGCATGTCGATGGTGGTATAAATTTTCAATCCTGAGCCGTACAAATCGTATCCGTTCACTTTGCACCAGCCTTGCAGTGATTCGGCAACAGCCATGCGGAAATAAGCTGCATCACCATCGGTTACTTCTTCGTTTTTGTATTTCAATCCGAGCGGTTTCTTTTTCAAAGTTTCAAGCTCAGACGCCGTTATAACTCCTTTATTTTTCATGATTCCCAGCACAACGTTGCGACGTTGTTTACATGCTTCGGGGTGCTGAAGCGGGTTGTATGTACTGGGCGCTTTCAGCATACCGATCAGCATGGCCGATTGTTCTGGTGTGAGTTTGTCGGGTGTTGTACTGAAATACACCCGGGCAGCGGTTTTGATGCCAAATGTATTGTTGCCGAAGTCAACTGTATTCAAATACATGGTGAGCACTTCTTCTTTTGAATAATACATTTCGACTTTAAATGCGCCAATCCATTCCTTCAGTTTCATGTTGATGACACGCACATAGGGAATGCGTCCGAAAAGTCCTCTGGTATATTCTTTCGTCCGTGTTTTGAACATGTTTTTAATCAGCTGCTGCGAAATGGTACTGGCCCCGCGGTAATTACCCGAAAACCAGTCGCGGAAAGCTGAAGCGAGCCCCTGGACATCAATGCCACTGTGCGAATAGAAGCGTTCATCTTCGGTTGCAACAAGTGTTTTTACCAGTACAGGAGAAAGTTCGTTGTATGTAACCGGAGTTCGGTTTTCTTTATAAAAACGACCAATCATTTTGCCATCGGCACTGTAAATTTCCGAAGCAACACTCATGGGTGGATTTTTAATATCCGAAATGCGTGGCGAGCTTCCGAACAACCACAGGAAATTGATGTTGATCAGAAACAACAACAAAATAAACCCGAGAAATGTAAACATGACAGCACGTAAAATTTTTACGTACCATTTTCTTTTTTTAGGTGGTCTTTTTTTAATCGGCCACCATTCTTTTACTTTGGCAAACGCACGTTTAAACATGGCTGCAAAGGTACGTGAAAAACAATGTCAGCATACAATTCAGCTTAATATTTCCTCAGCTGTATAAAAGCACCGGCCGGTGTCCATATTGCAGCTTTTGCATCTGATACACCGGCCGGGGCAATGTGTTTGTAAAAAACACTGGTTTATCCAAAAATCATAAAATTATTCTTTCAATAATTTCAGTGTGAATATCTGAGTGCCTTCGCGCACCACAACCGGATAAATTCCCGGTGACAATGCCGAAATATCCAGCATCACATTCATTTCATCCGACTGAATTTCGAACACAACCATACCATTGATATTTAGTACCGAAATATTGCGTTGTGCCGCATTTTCGAAAGTAAGCTGAGTCTGATCGGTGGCCGGATTGGGATATAATACCACATTGGTTTCAGTTTCATCAATACCAACACCGGTAACGGTCGTAAAACTCCATGTGCTGCTGTATGGTGAATACACAGTTCCATCGCTGCTGCGCACTTTCCAGAAATAACTGGTATTGTTGCTTAAACCACTGATGGTGACCTGCGAAACAGTAACAATGGCGTGTGTCGGATTCGTGAAATTAATGTCTGTGTCATAGTAATACTCATACATTGACGCACCTGAAACATCGCTCCAGTCAAGTACCAGATTATTCAAAGCCTGATTGCTGGCTCCATTCGAAGGAGTGATCAATGCGGGTGCTGCCAGTGTTCCGGTAGTGAAACTCCAGGGTGAACACCAGCCTGAAAAATTGGTGCCGTCACTCGACCGTACACGCCAATAGTATGTTGTTCCATATGATAATCCTGAAACTGAGGTATAGGATGTAGTGACTGAGCCATTGGCCATTGGACTGCCGAACATGATATCATCATCGAATTCATATTCGTAGAATGTTGCTGCAGCAGCATCCTGCCAGTCGAGAGTAACGCTGAGATTCTGATCAGTGGCTCCATTGGCCGGACTGATCAGTACAGGTACGGCCAGACCACTGGTGGCAAATGTCCAGGCGGCAGACCATGGGCTGTATCCGCTGCCATTGTTGGCGCGCACTTTCCAGTAATAGGTTGTTCCGGGCAGCAATGGTGCGGTTATTTGCGAAGTAGTTACTGCTGATCCGCTTACAGCATTGGTGAACGATGCATTGTCTGCATACATGTATTCGTAAAAAACAGCTGTTGCATAGGTCTGCCAGGTCATACTGACCGTTGAAGTACCAATGCCTGTTGTGCCGTCAGCAGGACTGCTCAATACAACCGGAGTCGTCAGCTGATACAATGTGGTAAAACTCCATGGGGTGCTCCAGTCCGATGTGTCGGCCGGATGGCAGGTGCGCACACGCCAGTAATAGGTCTGTCCATAGCTTAAATTGCTCAAACCAGCCTGCGATGTAGTACCCGTGCCAACCGGTGTTGCACTGCTGAATGTCGGATCAGCCGAATATTCATATTGATACAATGTAATTCCGGAAACAGCACTCCAGTCGATGGTTGGGTTCAGCGATATTCCGGTTGAAGCATTGCCCGGACTTACATGAACCGGCTTTCCGTCTCTGGTTGTAAATGACCATACCGATGACCAAGCAGTTGTATCCGTTGCATGCCGCGAACGGGCGCGCCAATAGTAGGTTGTAGCAAACAGAAGATTACCCGGGGTGTAATTGGAATATCCCGAAAGCGTTGTCTGCACCTGATGCAGCGGGCTGTTGAACGATGCTGTGGTGTCATATTCAACATCATAATACGTAATGCCACTCACTGCATTCCAATCCAGATTGACATTTACATCCTGGGCAGTAGCTCCGTTCGAAGGCGAATACAAGGTTGTGGAGTTATGTGTGGTAAAATTCCAGGTGGCCGACCATGCTGTGGTGTCGGCTGAATGCCGCGAACGGGCACGCCAGTAATACTTCGTTCCAAACAATAAATTACCGGGCGTGTAATTGGAATATCCTGACAATGTGGATTGAATCTGATGCAGCGGACTATTGAATGTTGCTGTTGTGTCAAATTCAACATCATAGTGCGTAATACCACTTACCGTATTCCAGTCCAGATTTATATCCACGTTTTGCGCTACAGCTCCGTTCGAAGGTGAATACAGTGTTGTTGAGTTATGCGTGGTAAAATTCCAGGTAGCGCTCCACGACGTTGTGTCGGCACTGTGACGGGCACGTGCACGCCAGTAATATTTCTGTCCGAACAGCAGATTGGACGGATAGTAATAAGAATAGGAACTGCTTTGTGGAACAAGCTGGTGGAGCGGACTTGAGAATGAAGCTGTAGTATCCAGTTCAACATCATAATACGTGATACCATTTACTGTATTCCAGTCGAGATAGGGACTCACATCCTGACCTGTTGCACCGTTCGAAGGCGATACGAGAGAAACATTATCATGCGTGGTAAAATTCCAGGTGGCGCTCCACGATGTCGTGTCGGTGCTGTGTCGCGCTCTGACGCGCCAGTAATATTTCTGTCCGAAGCGCAGATTTGACGGATAGTAATATGAATAGGAACTACTTTGTGGAACGAGCTGGTGGAGCGGACTCGAGAATGAAGCGGTGGTATCCAGTTCAACATCATAATATGTGATACCATTTACTGTATTCCAGTCGAGATACGGATTTACATCCTGGCCGGTAGCGCCGTTCGAAGGCGACACGAGCGATACATTGTTCATGGTGGTAAAATTCCAGATGGTGCTCCACGAAGTGGTATCCGTAGTGTGCCGTGCTCTCACACGCCAATAGTATTTTTGTCCAAAACGAAGATTGGACGGATAGTAATACGAATATGAACTGCTTTGTGGAACCAGTTGGTGGAGCGGGCTTGTGAATGATGCAGTCGTATCAATTTCAACATCATAGTAAGTGATACCATTGACAATATTCCAGTCAAGATATGGATTTACATCCTGGCCGGTAGCGCCGTTCGAAGGTGATACAAGAGAAACATTATCCATGGTTGTGAAATTCCACACGGTGCTCCAGGTGGTTGTATCGGCTCCATGTCGGGCTCTTACACGCCAGTAATATTTTTGTCCGAAGCGCAGATTTGTCGTATAAAAATAGGAGTTGCTGCTACTGACCGGAATCAGCTGATGAAGCGGGCTGGAAAAGGTTGCACTGGTATCAAAATCCATATCGTAATATGTAATTCCGGAAACACTATTCCAATCGAGAAGTACGTTAACATCCTGAGCTGTGGCTCCATTGGACGGTGCAACAAGGCTCACGCCATCCATGGTAGTGAACATGTAAATGACCGACCAGTCGCTGCTGTCGGTGGCACTGCGTGCGCGAACCGACCAATAGTAGGTCGTATTGAATTTGAGCTCCGAAGTGTAGTAATATGAATTCGAACCGGTCGATATGGCTGTAGCACCAGCCAGTGTCGGGCTTGTATTCAGTTTATACTCATAATAGGTTGCTCCGGTTGACGTACCCCAGTCGAGCATGACATTGACCACCTGACCAACAGATCCGTGTGATGGTGCAACCATCGAAGGTGTAACAAGCAGACCAAATGATGATGCATGCAACAGCAATGCAGCAATTCCTGCAAGGAAAAGTTTTTTCATAACAGATAACGGAATTTAATTAGTGTTGTCCTTCGCTGCCGTGCGAACAGGCTTTGTTATTCAGCTTGGTATCTGCTGGGTCCCCTTCGACCAGATAACCAATCTGATGAATATAATCCTTAATGTTGTCCGGAGCGGTGAGTTTAGTATTGTAAGTCACATCAACAATTTTGGTTTCAAGATGTGCAACGGCTGAGACAACACCACGTTTTTTGGGCAATTCGCTTTCGAGTAATGCTTTACCATTGGCGCAATGAAACATGACTTTTATACTGTACACTGCAAGATCGGTCTGTGTGTCTTTTGATCCCGCCGGAGCTGTTTCGGTTTGAGCAGTGGCTCCTACGGCAATGAACAGAAAAATTGCAACCGCAAAAAGTTTGAAGACGTTTTTCATGAGAATGTATTTTATTTGTTAGTATCAGACAAAGTAAAACCTGTTTTCCTGCACAAATATATTCATTTAAAATGAATTAATAATCGCTGCTGCATTCAAACGGCCGACCGCCCTTACAAATCTTTTGCCACAATATTTTGAATCTTTCTGAAAAAAATGTAGGTTTGCACCCTGATAAACGAATTCGCACTGGTATGAAAAAAATTATCGCTATCCGTCATGAGAACAAATATGAGATGGAACGCCGTGTTCCGATTATTCCCGATCATGTAGGAACCCTCATCAACAAAGGATACGAAATCCATGTTCAGTCTTCTTCAAAACGTGTTTTCTCGGATGACGAATACCGAAATGCCGGAGCAATTGTCAATAATGATATTTCAGATGCAGACATCATCTTTGGCGTAAAGGAAATTCCCATGCAGGACCTGATGCCAGGAAAGACATATATGTTTTTCTCTCATGTCATCAAAGGTCAACCATACAACATGCCCATGCTGAAGCGCCTGATGGAGCTGAAATGCAATCTGATCGATTACGAAAAAGTAACCGACGAATTCAATAAACGAGTGATTTTCTTTGGAAAATATGCAGGGCTTGCCGGTATGATCAATACACTGTGGTCGGTTGGACAGCGCTATCAGAAACTGGGCATTGAAACTCCATTTGTGAAGCTGCGCCAGGCTTACACTTATTCTTCCCTGTCTGAAGCAAAAAACGCCATCAGCAAGGTGGGATACGAAATCATGAAACACGGCTTGCCCAAAGAGCTGCAACCATTCACTGTTGGAATTACCGGCTATGGCAATGTGAGTATGGGTGCACAGGAAATCCTGCACCTGCTGCCGGTAAAAGAAATTTTCCCCGAAGACCTTCCTTTGTTGAAAGACGATATTTCGAACGGAAAAATTATTTACAAAGTTGTTTTCAAAGAACAGGATACTGTAAAACATATCGGCGAGGATCGTCCGTTTGATCTGCAGCATTATTATCAGCATCCCGAAGAATATGTTTCGCGCTTCAATGATTATCTCGAAAATCTCACAGTCCTTGTGCACGGCGCTTACTGGGATGCCCGCTATCCGCGCGTAATCACAAAAAGCGAAATTGCAAAACTGTATTCAAAACCAAATCCGAAGCTTTCAGTTGTTGGCGATATCAGCTGCGACCCGGATGGTGGTATTGAATTTACTCATAAAGGAACTGAAATCGATGATCCCGTATTTGTGTACAATCCCGCAACCGACGCGCCCACCATGGGTTTCGATGGCGACGGCGTTTGTGTCATGTCGGTCGATATTCTCCCAAGCGAGCTCCCGCGCGATGCTTCACGTGGTTTCTCCGATGCCTTGCGTCCATTTATTGAATCGATTGTTGAATGCAATTTCAATAATTCGTATGAGAATCTTACCATTGCACCGGCCATCAAACGCGCACTGATTCTGCATAACGGAGAACTCACCAAACCGTTCGAATACATTTCAAAATATCTCTGATGCCACAGGAACCCGCACGCAGATTCGTTAGCGTAATTGGTCCCAGCTACTGTAAAGTGTCGGATCCGATTTATGCATTTGCGCGCGAGCTTGGAACAAAGCTGGTGGATAACGGCTTCACCGTTTTTTCGGGTGGCCGCCGGGGCATTATGGAAGCGGTTTTCCGTGGTGCACATGAATCCGAAAAATATTCCTTTGGTGCTACCGTCGGCATTTTGCCCGACAGCAACCGGCATTCGGCCAACCGCTACACCGATATTGCTGTGGCAACAGGTATTGGCTTTGCCCGCAACAGCATTGTGGCACAGAGCGGCGATGTGATTATTGCTCTGGGCGGTGGTTCCGGCACTTTATCCGAAATTGCTTTTGCCTGGCAATATGGTAAAAAAATTATTGCCGCATCGAATTTCGATGGCTGGTCGCGCAACCTGAGCGGAAAGAAACTCGATCACCGCCGCCGCGATTCCATCATTCAGGCCAAGACCGTAGATGAAATTATTGAGCAGCTGAATAAGTTGCTGGTGGTGAAATAGCCCCTGCTGAGCGAGCTTCAGCAACATATTCAATTCTTTCTTTACTGACAAATGGCCATCATCCGATGGTCGTTGCCGGATGAATTTACAGGCCCTATTTATTTCTGTTGCAGAATTGTTATATATTTGATCTCTGAGCCAAAAGGCCGCAGTCCTGATTTTCCGGTTTTCACTTCTATCCTTGTCGATTTTCGCACAGTCACTAATTTGTATGCTATGGGTAAATGTTTTATTCTGACAATTTCATTGTGGATGCTGGTATTTGTACATCATTTACCGGCTCAGGTTTTTATCAACGAAGGTTCAGAAATGAATTATTCATCGGTTAGTGATGAAGATGGTGAGTATCCCGACTGGATTGAAATTCTGAACGCGGGTTCCGGAACGGTTTCGTTGCATAACTGGACGCTCAGCGATGATTCGCTCATGCCGGCCAAATGGGTTTTCCCGGACGTCAGTCTGCTGCCGGGCGAATTCAGAGTGATTTATTGCAGCGGAAAAGACAGAAGCCCTGTAACCGGTTTTACGATTGTCACCATCGATTCTGCTTTTAATGCTGTTACCGGTTGGAATACCCATCATTTTCCGACACCGTTCATCTGGGATGGCAGTTCTGATTTGCTGATCAACACATGCTCCTATTCTTCAACCGGATATACAACCAATTCCATTTTCAATCAAAGCAGCACTGCTGTCAATACAACTGTTTATTCGTATCAGGACGGCAGCAATGCAGCCTGCGATGCCAGTTCAGGTACTGCTGTTGCTCAGCGGCCGGTGATGCGCATAAATCAGTTTGTTGTTGGTACGGGTGGATTGCAGAATTCAACAACCGATTATCCTGCACCTTATGGAAACTGGTATTGGGGTGCACGGCATCAGATGCTTATTTCTGCTGCAGACCTGACAGCCGCCGGCCTGACTGCAGGTCCGATTGACAGTCTGGCTTTTGATGTGATCTCAACCGACCCCGCCACTATTTATGATTATATCGAAATCAGCATGAAGCAGGTTAGTCTGAGTCAGCTTTCCAATGTGTTTATTCCTCAGGGCGCCAATCTGCATACAAATTTCAAGATTTCATCTCTCGGCGAGAAAGTGTTTCTGTATAACAATTCGGGTACGCTGGTCAGTTCGCTTTTTATCAACAGCCAGTCGCCAGACAACAGCAATGGCTGCTTCCCTGACGGTTCGGTTCAGCATTACATTTTCGATGAATCCACACCTGGATTTACCAATGCGGCAAGCGATACTTTTCATGTATATCTTCAGTCACCCGCGTTCTCTGTACCAAGCGGTATTTATCAGGGTTCTGTCAGTGTTGCCATCACCAATCCGAATACGGTCGCTTCCGAAATCAGATATACCACCGATGGTACCAACCCAACGCCGCTTTCTTCCTTGTATTCAACGCCGGTAAACATCAGCAGCAATACTGTTTTAAAAGCGTCTGCTTTTGCCACAGGATTTCTTCCGGCATTGGCAACCGAAGCAAGTTATCTGTTCGGACTTACTCATACAACGCCGGTACTTTCTGTCATAACCGACTGGTCAAATCTGTATGGTCCTTCAGGAATATTCGATTTATGGTATCTCGATCTGGAGCGCGAAGCTTATGTCGATTATTTCGATGAATCGCAAACACTGCAGTTTTCGCAGCGGGCCGGTATGCAGGTCGATGGTGGTGCAGGTGGCAGCAGATCGCATCCGCAGCACTCATTCCGCATTGAACTGGACGATCCGGTTTTAGGGCAGGGATCGGCTCAGTTGCAGGTGTATGACCACAAACCTTTTCGAAATTCTTTCGGCAAGTTTTATTTGCGCAATGGCAGCAATATGTATCTCAGTTTTCCATATAAAGATGCCTGTGAAACACGTCTGATGTGCGAGAATACAAAAAACTATTATTCGGCCATGATCCCGGTTTCGGTGTATATCAACGGCGCATATTTCGGCTTGTATGAAATGAGAGAAAAAATGGATGAAGAGTTTTTCAACGAAGCCGATGGTGCTGATCAGGACAGTGTTTCCATTCTGTCGCAGAGTTACTGGGGCGGAGGATATCTGAGAGCCATCTCAGGTTCAGTCGATTCATTTTATACTGACTATGCATCTTTTTTAAATATCAATACGGCCGATGCGCAATACTGGCAATTGGCAAATCAGTTTTTCGATCTGGAGTACTATACCGATTACATTGTTGCCGAATCATGGATTGGTAATGTTGACTGGCCATATAACAATATAAAGCTGATGAAATCCGATAAAACCGGAGGTGCATGGCGCTTTGGCGTTATTGATCTGGAATTATCGCTCGATCCGGACGGATGGACGGATTGTTATTACGATCATATCAATTTCATGCTGGGCCAGGATCCCGGCATTCCATACATCAACGTTTGGTTGCGTAGTATTCAGAACAGCGAATACCGCAATTATTTCATCAACAGATTTGCCGATATCATGAATACAGGCTACAGACCTGAAAGACTGATGCAGGTTGAAGATGCCATGTACAATGAAATGTTGCCGGAGATGCCGGCTGAATATGACCGCTGGGGCGATCCCGCCAACATTCCGCAGCAGATGAGCGATTTTTCCGATCGTCATGGAATATTCCAGGATCAGCTCTTGCTGCGTACTGCCGTGGTGCGTAATGACATCGAAAACGATTTTTCGCTGAATGGTCAGGTCAATACCATTCTTATTGCATCGCCTTCAAATGCGGGTCGCATAAAAATCAATACCATAGTGCCGGATTCTTTGCCGTGGCTGGGTGTTTATTTTTCCGGAAATCCTGTCAGGGTAACGGCTTACCCGAATCCCGGCTATACCTTTTCTCATTGGGTTTCTTCGCTTCCGGTGCTGAGCTGCGATACAGCCATTTCGCTGGTTGTTGATATTCCTGCCGATATTGAACTTACGGCTGTTTTTGTTCCGGATACCAATGCCGGTAAAATTGTTTTGAGTGAAATAAATTATCACAGCGATTCAACACTAAACAGCAGCGACTGGATTGAATTGTATAATTGCGGAAACAGTCCTGTTGATGTGTCCGGCTGGAAGCTGAGCGATGTGGTTTCGTATCATGAATTTTCATTTCCTGCAGGCTCCGAAGTTCAGCCCGGAGAGCGCATTGTAATTGCTGAAGACACGCTGTTGTTTCATTCAGTTCATCCCGGTGTACAATGCCTTGGCCCAATGGATTTCGGTTTCAGTAACGCCGGCGAAATGCTCACACTTTCCGACAGCAATGCGCTTACCATGGCACAGGTACATTATCTCGATTCATGTCCCTGGCCACAGGAAGCCGATGGTCTCGGGCATACCCTTGAACTTCTTTGCGACACTTGCAATCCGTCGCTGCCTGCAAGCTGGTTTGCCGGATGTATTGGAGGTTCGCCCGGTACTTCGTACACTCCGTGCTCGAACGAAATTATTTTTTCTGAAATCAATTACAAATCCGCCGATACAGCCGATGCAGGCGATTGGGTGGAACTGATGAATCCGGCTGCTTATGCGGTCGATATCTCCGGCTGGCAGTTTCGCGATGATAACGACCTGCATGTTTATTACCTGCCAAACGGCACGGTTCTTCAGCCGGGCGAAAGGTTAGTCCTGTATGGTGATGCCGCGAAGTTTTCCTACCTGTTTCCTTCGGTAACCGAAGCTATCGGTCCTTTCACATTCGGGCTGAGCGGAAGTGGCGAAGCACTGAGGTTGTTTGATGCATCCGGCATAATCAGGCAGTCTGTGGTGTACAGTGCCGCATCGCCCTGGCCTCTTGGTGCCGCCGGAAACGGGTATACGCTTGAACTGGTGAATCCGTCAGGTCATTTGTGCGATGCCGGCAACTGGACAAATGGTTGCCCGGGTGGAAGTCCTTCAGCACCGCTTATGTGGCCTTGCTGGCCGGGAGCAGTTGCCGAAACCACTGTTGATTTGCAGCCACATTATTTTCCGAATCCGTCGGATGGAATATTCGAAGTGTGGCTCCCTCAGACCTTGACAAATGAATTTGTTACGCTCTCCTTGCTGAATGAAGAAAATACAGTTGTATTCTCAAAAAATGTCCCGGCTGGAAATACGCCCATCCGCATTGATGCAGGCTATTTGCCGGCAGGTATTTATTTCCTGAGAATAACTTCAGCCAATAATTCATTTCTGGGTAAACTCATTCTGGAAAAATAATTCATTGCTGCGACCGGATCATTGAAGGCAGCTTAAACAAATTTGGCTTTGATGTTCTATCAGAGCAATTGCATCAGTCTCAACCGGAATAATGAATCCATCATGATTTCAAATGCAAGTCCTTTGGAAACAAAAAAAGGCCATCCACACAGAGCGGACAGCCTTTTTTGAAAAATCAATATCTTAGTGGAAAGATAAAATCGATTTTTTGATGATAGCAACTGCTTCCATCACCTGTTCTTCGGTGATTGTCAAAGGCGGAGCGAAGCGGATGATATGACCGTGGGTCGGTTTGGCGATCAGACCATTTTCGGCCATTTTCAGACAAACGTCCCATGCTTCTTTTCCGTTCATAGGCTTAATGATCACAGCATTGAGCAGACCTTTACCACGAACGAGTTCGATCATCGGGCTGTCGATTTTGCGGATTTCATCGCGGAAAATTTTACCGAGTTTTTCGGCTTTTTCCACCAGGTTTTCTTCTTTGATCACTTCAAGAGCGGCAACAGCAACGCGGGCTGCAATGGGGTTTCCACCGAAGGTTGAACCGTGTTCGCCGGGTTTGATGTTGAGCATGATGTCATCGTTGCAAAGAACGGCTGACACAGGGAATACGCCGCCACCGAGGGCT
>Ga0074193_1000974_pt1 | contig 40371 bp, 33 predicted proteins | sample EPASupsiteHSE605_FD_64523 | JGI IMG/M metagenome (GOLD analysis project Ga0074193, IMG submission 64523) | Bioremediated contaminated groundwater from EPA Superfund site, New Mexico - Sample HSE6-05 | ecosystem: Environmental > Aquatic > Deep subsurface > Groundwater > Contaminated ...
CAACTCTAAACCTCCCTCGGAGTTTTTCAAGTTGGTCGAAAAACTCTATATCTTGATTTAGAGCAATTATCCCACGGATTGTCCCCGGATTCTATCCACTCTCTTACTAGACGCTTACGACTTAAAACCATGGATTGTTGTTGTTGAATCATTTAACTCACCTGCTCCCTTTGATACATTAATTATACAGGAAAAAGGTACAGCCTCCTCAGTTTCCTTGAGGGACTATACCTTTTTTGAGCATCAAAGGGACTTTTTCAGTGGCCTCCCGTTAGTCCGGGGTTTCGTTGTGAAGTGGCGAGGTAGTTAGTATTATTTTTCTAGTGATTAGGTCGTCATTGAAGGATATTTTGGGAAAACATGTAATTATTTTATTAGAAAACCAAATATAAAAGAGGTATAAACGAACAGGATTTATCAAGTCTTATTGTTGGGTTAGTAAATTGGTATATTAATAACATCATTAATATCTATTAAAAAGCAAAACGAGTTAAAAAAATTTTACTGAAGGAGTCAAAAAATGAATACTATCGGACGATGGTATTACGTGTTTATTATTGCTTTATTTATTTTAGTTCTATCGTTATTTCGTAATTACCCTGTAATTGAGCCTAATCCTGAGTATCTAAAAGCCGACAAACTTCAGTCCGATCTTATCAGCGAATATGAACGACTACAGCCTTTACCTGGAGCTGTTCTAATATCTTCTAGTCGCATAGTTAGAAGCGGGAAGAGCGGAATAATAGGCTACGGTTACTCAACGGAACTTAGTGATCTCGATATTTTAAGTTATTACGACAAACAATTCAAAGCCAATGGATGGATATTTCAAAAGGTTGAACTTAATACAGAAGGAACAGTTTATGCAAAGGGGGAGTATATTGCTAAAATAGGATGTTTTAATAAAAAAGAAAAGGGAGTTGTTCGGTTTATTATAAATATTATAAAGCCTGTATAACAAGATGAAATATTGTTTGTGATTATCAGAGATATCGTGAGCATACCAATATTGTGGGTATTTCCATAAGGCGGACGGGCTTTTAGTAACATTTATGGGGGCAGAGGTGAGCTATTATTTTTTGTATGGGGTACTACAGATTTATCAGAGTACAATAGAACTCACCTATAATATTGCCATATTTAAAATGGAGCGATATTCTATTTATTTCTAACTCCTTTTATTACTATGTATAATAAAAAAATGATATCAATAATAATCAACAAGAATCGTGCGAATATAGACCCAAAGTAATAATTTTCGAAGGTAATCTGAGAAAGTGTCATTGCTATTTGTGTTTGGAAATTAGAAAATTCGGGAACATCTTTTATAATATGCATAACCATTTTATAATCTCCAGGTTTTAACCGTGTAGATTTTATGTGTCGTATTGCATAGTCCTTTATGCCCCCAACTGAACCTTTTGTAATAATTTCGCCTTGAAAGATGTATTGCCCGTCAGAAAGAGAGTATATTTCCAAAAACACAGGTATTGGCACTCCACCATTCGTAGAAACAGGATCGGTATGCCCGTCTCCATGAAAGTAAAATTCTAAGTTATACAGATCACCTGAATAAATATGAAAATTAAGAGCCACGCTTCCTGGTGGTGATATCAATATCGATGTCGACTCTCTAGATATTGGAGGTTTAAAAATATAAGATAAACCTATAGGAATAAATGCAAACATAATAAGATTTAAAATTAATAAAAACATAAAGGAGTATTTTTTAAAAAATTCAAAGAGCAAATACATCCACCTCGTTTATTAAAGTACGAAAATCTTCCTTTACCTAATCAAAATAGAATATGGTTTTTGGTGTTTTAGACCTTGTTTAGTTTACTAAATGCGCACTGGCGAGAACCCATTCTAAAAATTTAATAAAAATTTTATCTATTTTAGTTCTATATAACGAATATTAATTCCTCTAAAAAGGAAAAAGATGGGGATTAGCTATACCAAAGAGGCCCATTTGATTCACTGGCTGTTTACTCTTAGCATTACCATACGCCGCAGTGACTTGAGAACGCATCTTATCGCTAACATGGGTATACCGTTGAGTCGTAGTAATAGTCTTGTGGCCCAGGAAGTCCTGTCCGTTATCCATCCCGCGCGTGATATATAGGCTAAAGCTTAATAGTAATTAACTAACATATAAGAGATAACAAATACTCGTTATTTCCGACTATCCTACTCGGTTTAAGGGTTTCCATATGTTATACATTGTGAAATTCGAAACTTTGCATGGTATAGAGCTTTTGTGGATGTCCTACCCATTAACCATTTATTCTCTCCAAAACCGCGTATGCGTCAAATATGCGCCAAACTTACAAAACAAAAGAGTCCGCATCTCTGCGAACCCTTAATTTTACTGGAGCCGATATGCGGATTCGAACCGCAGACCCCCTCATTACGAATGAGGTGCTCTACCAGCTGAGCTATACCGGCAATACTTTTGACATGAGCTATTATACTCTGCCACGGTCAAAAAAGCAAGTGCCTTCCCTGGGTTCTCTCTATTTTCCGCTTTTGGAACCGAACGGCTGCTGATTTCATAATCTATATTGCAGTCCTATTGTGAAAGGTGGTCATGTGACATGGGCAGCAACCAGGATCTTCATGCTATAATAGCCTTTCAGAATTTCTTTATGTTTTTGATTTTCGCCCTTTTCTTCCTCCTTCAATTGGGACCTCGTATCTTCCCATAGACGGCATTCACGTAAATGCTTCTCTCTTAAAAAAAGTGGGTCCCGTGTCACACAGGACCCACTTTCTTATGTTTAAATCATGTTTCGTTTATACTCAATGTACATAAGCTTCATCTCTTCAACTTTTTCCGCCAATTCAAGTTGTAACGAGGATGCTGCTGCATAATCACCTGCAATAAGAACTTCGCGGATCCGGGTAAAGAGGCTTTTTTGCGCTCCGGAGTCTTTAGCGAGGTAAATGCGCAGGGTATTAATTGCATTCCATTGTTTATCATCTACATCAGTACCATTTTCGGCGCTGTGAAGTTTAACTGTATCTCTTACATCTTCAAGGGCTTCAGGTACAATTTTGTTTAATAGTTCGGTTTTCCAACGAAGTAATGCGCCGCTTACAAAACCATCAATTACTGATTGGCGGAAGATGCCGCCAGCCTTCAATACTTCCACTTTCTCGGGGTATTTGGCTAGGTTTTCCATATTCTCCCAAACGGTGGCCGGAGGCTTTCCGAATAGACGGTCGCGTTCTTCATCTGCATAGTCATCAAACACGTCATGCTCACTGCGATATGCACGATGTTCTTCGAGATAGAAACCAGGTGTGCCTGCGGATTTAGATAATTCAGCTTCCAATTGAGCCACTGTTTTGTCACCGGTTACAGCGGCGTTGATCCCATCAAGCATGCTCATATAGATCGCGGAAAGTGCGACATAAGTGTTGGTATAAGGATTTGGGGAACGTACTTCAAAACGGGTAGCTAAGGGCTTTTCTACATCGCGTACTAATCCGGCTAGGATGGTACGGTTCCGGGATGGCTCACTATAGCTATTTCCTAATGAGGTTACGATACATACCGGTGCTTCAAAGCCGGGCTTCAGACGGTTCAATGAGTCATTGGTAGCAGAGATAAAAGGATTTACAACCTCATAGTTTTTCAATATGCCCATGATGGCTCCATAGCCGATGGCACTAAGGAAATTTTCTTTCATATTGGTAGGGCTAAATAAGTTAACGACTTTACCGGATTTCAGTTTCACAGCGATGCCGACATGAGTATGTTCGCCACTGCCTGCAACACCAGGAATTGGCTTTGCTTGGAACGTCAACTCCATACCGTTATGGCGATACACTTCTTTGATGACTGTTCTAGCCAACAATTCGTTATCCGCACATTGAAGTGCATTGGAGTATTTCCAGTCTATTTCAAGTTGTTCCAGAATGCTGGTCAAATGACCGTTAGCATCCACTTTTGCTTTTATGCCACCAACTTCTTTGTGACCCATTTCAGGCTCCAAGCCATATTTTTCAAGAAGCAGCAAGGATTGTTCCAAAGCGGTACGTACTTCACCCTTGGTACGGCCCCAGTATTGTTCCTGCATAGTCTGAGATGCAGACAATTTTTGAATTTCAGCAATATTTTCGGGGGTTTTTACCCAAAACTCCAGCTCAGTCGCGGCAGTGAGCAGCACTTCATCAACGTCATCACCGTTTATATGCTCCAGTCCGGAAATTTTATGGGCTTGTAATAATCCTTTGATTGCACTTTTTACATAGTTAGTAGTGTTAAATAAAAGAGACCGAGAATCTACACGCAATCCGTTATGTACAAGGAAGCAAGGTATCCGCAGTGTACCTACAGGATTAGCGGTTTCTTCATCCAAGTGTTCATAGTTATAATCTACAGTCCAGTTTACTGTGGTATCACAAACCATATCAACTTTTGCATCATTCAGGGTCGCAATTCCATGTAGGACTACGGAAGAGCCATCAGTTTGTACTGCGCCGCCGGCAAGGAAATCCTCCATATCTGATATGAACAGATCCACCGGTATTTTTTCATCGGTATCATTACCTGCCAGGTCAATACCTATTAAGGATACAAAGCGAATTTCGGGACGGTCCTTTAGAAGTTTTAGTAGTGCAGACTTACTATAGGCCCCTGCTGGAATTACATACACTAAGTTGTTTGACATTCTTTTTCCTCCCTAATTTACACATTTCTTTCTTTAATATAGTTTCGCCAGTATTCCATCTAACTTACATTGGTGATAATGGTAAAACTTTACATTGCTTAGGTTTTTTGATCCCATTTTTACTATTTTATGGCGTTTTAATTATTCTAGTTTGTTACAGCTAAAAAGTCAATTGACTCTCTGCTGAACATATATCGAAACCGTCCCCTATCTCGAGTGCAAAAACCCGCTTCCTAGCCTTATGGCTAAAAAGCGGGTTTTGTTACACTCTGGCCTGGCTTCAAATCTGAAGCCAGGCTTTTACGTCAAATATTATACGTTGAATAACAGATCGCCATAGGTAGGCATTGGCCATACCTCTGCGTCTACTAAAGTTTCAAGTGCATCAGCAACTTCTCTTAGTGCAGACATTTTTTCAAATACATCAAATTTAAACAATGCAGCTTGTTCATAGGTATCGCCATGAGCGTTTGCAGCTTTCTCAACTGCTGCTTCAAGCACAGCAATATTTTTCTTCAAAGACGCAGTCAAAGAAGATACTTCAGTTAGCAATTCTGTCTGAGCTGACAAATCAACCTCCACTCCGGTAGCCTTGATGGAATTAATCGAATCAGCGACATTTGTTGCAAAGTAAATTGCGGCAGGAAGAATTTGTCTTTTAGCCATTTCAAGCATAGTCAAAGCTTCAATATTAATAGTCTTAATATAGTTTTCGAGAGAGATCTCATACCGAGATTCCAACTCTACTTTGCTCAATACACCGTGTTTCTCCATTACTGCGATATTTTTGGGAGAAATTAAAGCTTTAGTTGCCTCAACGGTAGTTTTGATATTCGGAAGACCACGTTTTTCGGCCTCAACTACCCATTCATCGGAATAGTTGTTTCCGTTAAATACGACTCGCTTATGCTTATTTACATATTCTTTAAGAATTGCTTTAACTTCAGCATCTACATCGGAAGCCTTTTCCAGTCTGGCAGCAACTTCATCAAGTATTTCTGCTACGATTGTATTCAAGACGAAATTGGGGCCTGCAATGGATGCGGAGGACGGAACCATTCTGAACTCAAACTTGTTGCCAGTAAATGCAAAGGGAGATGTTCTGTTTCTGTCGGTTGCGTCTTTGGGTAAGGCAGGAAGTGTAGTAACACCAATTTCCATATGTCCGCCAACTTTGGAGCTTTTGGCACCGCCATTTTCAATTTGCTCCAATATATCTTGGAGTTGATCGCCTACGAATATGGAAATAATGGCTGGAGGAGCTTCGTTAGCGCCAAGGCGATGATCATTACCGGGGTTAGCGGCTGATACTCTTAATAGATCAGCATACTCATCCACCGCTTTAATAACAGCGCACAAGAATACAAGGAACTGAACATTATCATGTGGAGTATTACCTGGCTCTAACAGGTTCATGCCGTCATCTGTTCCCATGGACCAGTTGTTGTGCTTACCGGAACCATTGATTCCAGCAAAGGGTTTTTCATGTAATAAACATACAAGATCGTGACGCAAAGCAACTTTTTTCATCACGTCCATCGTAATCTGATTATGATCAGTAGCGATGTTTGTCGTGCTGAAGATAGGAGCTAATTCATGTTGCGCAGGGGCAACCTCATTATGCTTAGTTTTAGAGTTTACGCCAAGCTTCCAAAGCTCTTCATCCAATTCTTTCATGAACTCAGAAATTCTTTCCTTAATCGAGCCAAAATAATGATCCTCTAGCTCTTGTCCTTTTGGAGCCATTGCGCCAAAAAGGGTTCTTCCGGTGTAGATCAAGTCTTTTCTTTGATCATATAAATTTTTATCAACTAAAAAATACTCTTGTTCGGGTCCGACAGTTGTAATTACTTTCGTGGATGTTGTATTTCCCAGTGCTCTCAACACGCGTAAAGCTTGTTTTGACAATGCTTGCATGGAACGCAGTAATGGAGTCTTTTTATCCAATGCTTCCCCAGTGTAGGAGCAGAATGCCGTTGGGATACATAATGAATCGTCTTTAAAAAAGGCCGGTGATGTGCAATCCCACGCAGTATATCCTCTAGCTTCAAATGTAGCTCTAAGACCACCGGACGGGAAAGAGGACGCATCAGGCTCGCCTTTAATTAACTCTTTGCCTGAGAATTCCATGATCGCTTTACCATCACCGGTCGGAGAGATAAATGCATCATGTTTCTCTGCAGTTATACCAGTCATTGGTTGGAACCAATGGGTAAAATGAGTTGCACCCTTTTCGACTGCCCAGTCTTTCATTGCGTTAGCTACGATATCGGCAATTGCTGGGTCTAAAGAAAGCCCCGCTTCAATTGTCTTCTTTAAAGCTTTATATGTCGCTTTTGGAAGACGTTCCCTCATTACCACGTCATTAAATACATTTGATCCAAAAATGTCCATTCTAAATACCCCCCTTGATTTTTCTTTTTATTGAAATAGTGTTATAATTTTAGCCAAAATTAAAATTTGCTATCTACTGATTATGATGGCAAAATCCCAATCTGGCAAAATTAGTTACATAAACCTTAAAATTCGTTTCTTCGACTATGTTGCTAATATAAAAAAAAAATAGACTCCTCCCACATATAGTGAGAAGAGTCTTCATTGACTCCGATATTAAATTACTAATCTTATTATAACATAAAAATTGTATTTGCCTAGATAGTTAATAACAATTAATTGTTATTTTTGTGTTATTTTTACCCATTCAATGTAGTTTTTCTTTTAAATGGTATCAAGAAATCCAGGGCATACCGATTGTAATTCTCAAATTACGCTACCTATCCTCAAAATCTGCAGGAGGTTACAGCAGTCTTACCGAATTATATCCAAAGACGCTGACTCCCGCTTATAAGTGGGAGTTCTTTAGATGACCGGTACTGCATTAGTGAACTACAAATTAATTAAAGGAGGCTCTCCCTATGACCCGTTTACCATTAGCTGAATTTGTATATTATGGTCTGCTGCTTACCACTCTGGCACTATATTTAACACTCTATGTCAAACTACGCAAGAACATCGTAGCTCATAGAAGAAAGTCAACGCAATGGTGGATAGTGCTCTCTTTTCTAACCTTAGGTATCCTGGCAGCAGCCACAAGCCTTGTAAAACCACTACCCGCTTTAGCAACAGCCAGCTTAGCTTCTGCAATTGCTTATTATATGGTGTTTATAAAATATAACGACTAACACTTCTACCGGCCATCGAGCCGGTTTTTCTATAAAAAAACAGAGCCCCTGGCTCTATTGCTTTCACTCTCCCCTAACCCTTTTAACCATCTTTTTTAACGGAGCGGGTATATATGCCCAGCCGTCGATTATTTCCTGAATTCGAGCATCGCCATCTGCATAGAGTACGCCGGTCACCCGTATGCTTTGTTTTAAATCACAGCCCTGCTTGTGTATTTCATCTTCGAAAATCTCATAGGTAACGATTTCATCCCTGCTGTTTAATAGCATCAGAATATTATATACTCTATCGCAATCTTCTTCTGTGATATTCCATTCTTCCATCCATAGTTCCTGTAAAGGCAGTAAACTTTTCTTTTCAGCAAGTTTAAGCGCAACACGGTATATAAAATCCAATTTCTTCTCAAATTCCGGCCCTATTACCACGGGAATTCCCCCTATAATCTTCTTTACTGTAATTTTCGCCATCCAGAGGGTATTCCCTTTAAAAGAAAACTCTAACCCGGTATTCTCTGCGTCTTTGTGGTTTAATCATTTTTCAACTCATCATCGATATCATTGGCAATACCTAGTCTAGTGAAAATTTCAAATAGCATGCTAATCACGATCGCTACCGCCGTACCCAGTGCCATCCCTTTAAGCTCCACCGTACCGAATTTCACAGAGGCACCGCTGATTCCACTAACTAAAACAACAGAGGTGAGAATCAAGTTACGGGAGCGGGTATAATCCACTCTCTTTTCAATTAGCATCCGAATACCGGCGGCAGCGATAACACCAAACAGCAGAATGCAGATACCGCCCATTACCGGCACGGGAATACTACGAATTAGCGCCGCGAATTTACCAATAAAGGAAATGGTGATAGCAATGATCGCTGCACCTCCGATCACCCAAACACTAAAAACTTTTGTAATCGCCATGACCCCGATATTTTCGCCGTAAGTCGTATTGGGAGTCGCGCCGACAAAACCGGACAAGATGTTTGAAAGGCCATCTCCCAACAGTGACCAGTGTAAGCCCGGATCCTTGATCAGGTCGCGTTCAACAATATTGCCAGTTACCACGAGATGTCCGATGTGTTCGGCAAGCACAACCAGCATCGCTGGAGCAATCATCAAAATAGCATTCATATTAAAGACCGGAGCATACATCGTGGGAACCTCAAACCAGGGTGCGTTTGTAACTCCGTTCAGATCAACGATCCCCATGAACAACGACAACATGTAACCGGCGATAACCCCAATCAACACAGGAATACTCGAAAAGAAGCCACGAAATAGCACGGACCCAACAATAGTCACCACGAGCGTAAATATGGACACCGTCACCGCTGTTGCATGAGGAATGTTTAAGTTTTCCACCATCTTGCCTGTCAGCCCTGCCATATCCGTAGCCACGGGAGCGAGTTCCAAACCGATGACGGCTATGATGGCACCCATAGCAGCCGGAGGAAAGATTACATCGATCCAATTCACACCGGCAAAGCGAACAATAAGCGAGACCACTATAAAGAACAGGCCAAAGGCGATGAAACCACCCTGGGCCGCAGCATATCCCCCCAGGCTGGGTATAGCCAGCACGGCAAATACGGGCGCAATAAACGCGAAGCTGGAACCTAGATAAGCTGGAATTTTACCTTTGGATATAATTAGATAAATAAGTGTACCTACGCCGTTCATTAGCAAGGAAGTAGCCGGATTTACCTGAAACAAAAAAGGCACCAAAACGGTTGCACCAAACATGGCGAACAAATGCTGTAGGCTCAGGGGAATCGTTTGGAGTAACGGAAGTTTTTCCTCAACTTGGATCATCCTTTTTTTCAAAAATTCGCACCTCACTTCATTATTTTGTCCAAGTCAGTTGCTTGAGCATCGATTCTTATATTTACATATCGCACTCGCAATTAAATACTGTTTTTTTGCAAATCGGGCATTCTTCTATCTCACAACCAGGATGGTGGTATCCACCTGCTGGCGTACCGCAACTCTGACAGTAAGGAGACTCTTCGGCAAAATCGCATCGCTTTTCCTCTCCGTATTTAACCCGCTCATATTCCCGTCCGTCCATCTCGAAAAATGTCCAATCACAGCTAACATTTTCGGCTTTTTCTTTTCCACATACATTACACTTAGACATTATTTACTCTCCTCCTTAACGAATTAGATATACATCAGCCAGATGATCCCGAACACGGTCGTTACAATCGTCAGCGGAAATCCTACTTTAAGATAGTCCCGAGCCGATACAAACACGCCATGGCGTTTGGCAACTTCGACTACAATAAGGTTAGCGATAGACCCCGTTATGGTAAGATTACCCGCCACAGTTGAGAATATAGCCAGCGCTTTCCACCATAGATCGGCATCTGCTTCGGGAACAAAAAATTTTAATAGCAATACCGCGGGTACATTGCTCACAATATTTGATAGTACCAGCGTGACAACCGCAAATAGACCTAGATTATTACTGCTGGCTGACGGTAGAAAACTCGCAGCGTACGACATCAGCCCACTTTTCTCCACCCCGCCTACAATGATGAAAAGTCCGATAAAAATAATTAACAGATTAAAGTCTACACTTGCATACACTTTATTGGGATTTACGCGCCTGGTAATGAGCAGTATTGCAGCACCGAGACTGGATACAATCGCTAAATCATACCCGATAACATAAGCAACGAAGACTGCTCCAAAGACTATCATGCTTTTTATGATTAGATAACTATGATAGTTCACTCTGTCGCGGGATTGCGGTTCTATGGACCCCTCAAGCTCGGGCCGATACACGCAGGCGATCATGGCATAACTGAAGGTTAACCCTAGCATGGCTACTGGTCCCGCCACATTAAAGTATGCACTGAACGAGAGTCCTGATAAGGTTGCTATAAGGATGTTCTGCGGGTTTCCTAATAGTGTGGCGGCGCTCCCGATGTTGGAGGCCATCGCCAATCCTAGCAGGTGAGGAAGCGGATTGCATTGAGCTCTACGACAAATCAGCAACACCACAGGCGTAAAGAGCAGACATACAATGTCGTTGATTGCAATTGCAGACATAATCCCACCCGCAGCTATGATTGCGAGGAGAAGCTGCTTTTTAGTTGATACGCTTTTCAATACAACACTGCCGAGCAACTCGAAAAAGCCTGCAAGTTTTAGATTAGCCACGACTACCATCATGGAAAACAAAATTGCGATCGTCTTAAAATTAATAAAATCCACAGCATCTTCAAAGGATAACACTCCGAAACTGATCAATGACACCGCTCCGATAATGGATGCCCCCGCACGATCAACCCGAAAAACCGGACTCTTACCTAGTGTGAAAATAATAAGTACACCAGTGAGAATTACTGCTACTAACATAAGCGGCCATGCATTGTGCAAAAAACATCACCTGCTTTATACTCTATTACTCTATATTACCAAATTCCTTTTTTTTTAACATTATCCTTTTTTAGGATAGATCGATTTATCCGTCCACCATTAATCCAGTCCTCTTCAATATCGTCCAGCCATTCTTTTAATCTCTAATGTAAATCACCATATCCTAAAAGTTTCAGAAATGCAAAAAAGGCCGCCACCCTCTTCCACGGGATTTAGGCCTTTTCCTACGTTAATGGTGATATTATTCAACCACTGCGTCAAACGTTTTTTATCTGCTATTACTACAGTACTTAGGCGATGTTATGATCAAGCGCCCCCGATCTTAGGGAACAGGGAAAGGGTGTCACCATTATGCAAAACCTGATCCTTGTCTGCGTCACGCCCGTTGATAAAAGAAATATGCACTTCTTCCTGCGGAAGACCATATTTATTAATCACATCAATTACACGGCTGTTTTCGGCCAGCACCTCTTTTTTTTCTTCAAAACGTCCCTCCTGCAGGTCGGCAAAGAGCTTAATATTCACTTCCATTGTCAAAACCTCCATTATTTTAAAATTTTTGAAAAAGCTTAAACAGTCTAATTAAGGATATTATGTATCACCAAAGGCCTTAATTATTCAATACGCTGTATCGCTTCAAAACATTAGATTTTTATGGGATGGTGGTTTAATCAATTTGTCCATTATCTTCAAGGTATTCATATCGTAAATTTTACTAACAATATCTATAGCAGTAAGAAATCTTCATAACTTTCCAAGGAGGCAATAATATGGCAGAAGATAAAACACTAACTTGTCGTGATTGTAACAATGAATTTACCTTTAGTGCTTCTGAACAAGACTTCTTTGCGGAAAAGGGCTTTACTAATGAACCTGGACGCTGTCCTGCATGTAGAGCAGCTCGCAAACAAAGTTCCGGCGGAGGCTACAGCCGTGGCGGCAGCTATCAACAGCGTGAGATGCATCCAGCTACCTGTGCTGAGTGTGGCAAGGAAACCCAGGTCCCTTTCCGCCCTAGTGGCGACCGTCCCGTTTATTGCAGTGACTGTTTTAGTCAAAATAATCGCCGCTAATAAAGACGCACTCTAAACTTCAAAAAAACAGGAGGATGATTGATATGGGTGGCAAAACACTTGATCAGTTTAATAGCCGACAACAAGCCAGAAACAAAAATTCAAAAGATCCCAAGGACTCACCCAGACCCGATCAAGAGAAAAGTATTTTAAAAGAGCGGGATACGCGCCCTGCTACTGATTAATTGCAATATATGCTAAAGACGAGATGCACAAGCTTTAGTATACTTATTTTATCCGTAGTTCTCATCTGGACATACTAGCGTTTAGTTTTCTATAATTCTGGAAATAATAATAATGTACAACTCCTCCTCTTTATTAATATCCCTGGCAAACTATTGCCAGGGATATTTCCTTTCTTGATTGTTGAAGTGATTCAATGCAAAGAACCTGGCATGCGGCTTTCCCAAAAGCCGCATGCCAGGTTCTTACTAACTTTACTTCGATGCCAACCTTGTTTCCACGCTCTTAATTAGCGTTTTTAGCACTTTTATTCTTGCGTAATATTTAGAGTTGGCTTCAACAATTGTCCAGGGCGCATATGTCGTACTGGTCCGCAAGAGCATCTCCTCAATAGCGTGTTGATATGGCTCCCACTGCTCCCTGTTCCGCCAGTCCTCATCCGTGATCTTCCATTGTTTATGAGGATTATTTTTCCGTTCTTCAAACCTTTTCAACTGTTCTTCCTGGTCAATGTGCAACCAAAACTTTAGAACAACCGCACCCGACTCGACCAGTTGTTCCTCCATTTCATTGATCTCTTCATAAGCACGTGTCCACTCCTCTGTAGAGCAAAAATTTTCTACCCGCTCCACAAGAACTCTACCATACCAAGAGCGATCAAAAACAACAACATTCCCGGCTTGCGGTATTTCCCGCCAAAACCGCCAAAGATAGTGATACTCCCGTTCTACTTCATTAGGAGCCGAAATAGGAATAACTTTATATCCCCTTGGGTCCATGGTCTGGGTAAGTCGTTTTATATTGCTCCCCTTACCCGCCGCATCCCATCCCTCATAGACAATAATCAGCGGGATTTTGCGCCGATAAAGCGTATAGGTTAATTCGCGGATTTCGCCTTGGAGTTTAGCCAATTCCGGCTTATAGATTAGCTTATCTATTGTTTTCGTTAGATCAATTTTATCAAGAATAGCAGAGCCGCTCGATTGGGTTTTCTTGTTCACCGGTTGGTATAATTTATTTTGCTCACTTTTTTCATGTATTTCTCGTATTTTATTTTCGATAGCGTGAATTACTTTTGTATACACTTCGGCAATGGCGCTCCGTTTATCATAGGTTTCAACTAGGTACCACGGAGCATAATCAGTATTCGTTTTCTCAATCATTTCTTCCACAGCCGCGAGATGCTTTGAGTACTGTTTATGCTGCAGCCAATCAACATCCGTCACGCGCCATGATATTTCAGGATCCTTCTCAATCTCCCTGAACCGTTTTTTTTGCTCTGCTTTGCTAATATGTAGAAAAAACTTTACAATAACATGACCGTCATCGGCCAATTGGCGCTCAAACGAATTTATTTCATAATACGCCTTACGCCACTTTTTTTCTTTAATCAGGTTCTCAACCCGTTCCGCAAGCACTCTTTGATACCAGCTTTGATCAAAAATTGCCACCCGCCCTCTTTGCGGAATACGCACCCAGTATCTCCATAAATAGGGGTGTAACTTGTCCTCTTCCGTGGCATTATTCATCGGGTAAACAGTCAATCCACGAGGATCAAGCGCCTGAATTAATTTATTCAACAACATCCCTTTTCCGGAAGCACCCCATCCTTCAAAAACAAGGGTGATTGGAATATCCATCTGCCTGGCTTGACGCTGTAATTCACCCATTTTGATAGTTAGTTCCTGCATAACTTTATGATATTCCGCTTTCCCGATTTTGTTGGTTAAGTCTACCTTTTCCACATAGTACCCCCCCATCCGGATCTATTATCTTTTACAATTGAATTCTATCATTGAAACATCATTTCCTATGTAAAAACCCGCCACAAAGTGACGGGTAGCTATTAAAAGCTTCTTGAATTCACCGAACTAATTGTTCAGGGCTAATGAACAAATGATTATAATAAACGAGTCCGGATACAATGTTTACAGGCATCGGCCCCACGCCCATGTCGCAAACCCGATACCGCTCGGTGCCGTTGACCTTAATGCGGTAAAGGCTATCGCCATCAGAGCCGTTGGTGTAGTAGATATAACCATCGTAGGCATTGATAAAACCTGTCCGGTCATTACTAAGTTTGGTTCTGCCTGTACCATCGGTAGTGATCCTGTACAGTTTTTCACTGTCAGAGGCATTGCTGTAATAAATCCAACCGTCAGCTACCGCCATAAACAATATTTTATCATTGGTTATTCTCGTCCGCTCAGTACCATCCATGCGGATTTTATAGGGCCGATATTCGTCAGAAGCGTTGCTGTAATAAATCCAGCCGTCGGCTACGTTGAGATTTTCTGACTGATCACTGTTCAGCCTGATTTCGCGCTGAGGGTTGGCAGCAGGATTGACTTTATAGATATTATTGTCCCTCGCTCCAGTGGTGTTTGTCCACTTGACATATACCAGCCATCCGTCCAGCAGGGTAACTTGATTGGCCGGGTCGTCGACGACTTTCGTCTTCTCTGATCCGTCGATCCGAATTTTATATATGCGGTGATGATCCGACCAGTTGCTATAGTATAGCCAATCTCCGCAGATGTTTAGATTCCAGGCTTCGTCATCAACCAAGAGCTGCGGGGAGTTGCTCCCTTTCTGTAATTTATAAATTTTTTCATTACTGTTTGCATAAATATCGCCAACATGATCAATGTAATATATAGTGTCGCCTTGGGCTACGGCCAGACCATTATTGCTGACGTTGGCGGGCGTATTACCGATTGTCCACTGGGCTGATGCCAAGGCCAGGTTTGAACAGACGGCAGTCAACCATAGTGCCCCGACCAGAACAGTTACCAGTTTTTTTACGTTGCGGGGAAGTTTACCCATTGGTGGCCTCCTTATTATTGTACGATACCGTTCAAACGGAAGTATTTTTCTGTGGCTGTGACAATGGCCTCGGCGCTCCGCTGCCGGTAAATGCGCTGGGAGATCATTTTTGCATCCTGGGGATCAGGCAGCATGACCACCTCGGCAATAACTGCAGGCACCCAAGTGGAATTTAAAACCACCAGGTTGGGCCGATCCTGGAGAGGAGACTTGTGCGTCCGCAGGGTGCGTACGAGTTCGTCACACATAATGGACGCCAAATCTTTTGCAGGATGAAGGGCCGCAGAATTGTAGAGGACAGTAGTACCTCGGCAAAGCTTCTTGGCTGACTCCGGCATATCCTCAGGTACGGAGTTGTTATGTACAGAAATAAAACTAGCGGCGTCAAGGATGTTGGCGGCATCAGCCCCGTCCAGGAGCTCCACCGGGGAGTCGTCGATCCTGGTCATGTAGACGTCATAGCCGCTTTTGAGAAAGAGGTCTTGGGCCAGGAGTGCAATGTCCAGATTTAAATCTTTTTCGTAGAGGTAGTTGCCGGTAGCCCCCAAGGAACTTCCCCCATGGCCCGGGTCCAAGACAATGACCTTATTGGTATCCACTTTGGGCTTATAAAAGGTAAGCACCACATAAGTCCTATAGGTGGTGGTATTGTCCGGGTTATTGACTCGCTTGCGTTTCACAGTGGTAATTCGCACTTGCGCGGTATCGGGGTACACGGCGATAACTCTTAACTGATGGTTGCCGATCTCCTCCACGGTAACCTGATTTAAGCGAACTCCATTAAAGTATTTGATCACCTTGCCGCCGGTTATAGTAAGTTCAGTGAGGGAACTAGTGGCGGCAACATTGGAAAGCGTCACTTCCAACCTGGTTCCGGATATTTTTTCACTGTATTGCGGTCTCATCATATATTGGAGGGGATCGGGTATGTCGGCAGTAGGCAGGCATTGTTCAACAGCGATCGCAACTACGTCTTTTCGCTGTAAAGAGAATACCTTGATTTCCGGTACGGTATAACCAATATCGGGAGTGTTACTAAAGTTCGGCGTCGAAGTTGCTGGCAGGAACCGCGTTCCTAACGTGAGAGCTAGTATCAACAAAATACGGTAAATGATACCCATATATCTTTAGACACCTCCATTTAAATAATTGATAAAAACTCTATTCTTTGCATATTCTGTATCTATTATCTATTTTACTACATTTTACCATGACGTAATACGAAAGTAACGGCCCACCCCCCATTTTTAAAAACACTATATATTCACCCTCGAATTAACTCATACTAGCCACATAGTTTATTCGACAGCACGCGTCAAAATAAAGGAGAACTTCTCCTTTACTAGAAGTTTATAATATAGACAAGGTTTTTCAGCTTCATTGGATGCGGAAGACTTATGCCAGATAAGAACGCGTCAATGTAACGGTCCACAGTTTGCCCCTGCTCTAACTGAGCTATTTATCGAAACACTGGCGGACCAACAGTGACTCTGCTTTGTAATTACAACATCATTAGTATAGAAAACCTGTCCTTTCAATATTATAAGACACTCATGCCGTATTACGGCACCACTGATAAATGAAAATTTGGTCAATACTGCTACTAGGCTGGCGAAGGTAGGTCGTACTTTCTTGGTGCTACGAGCCCGTTTATAAGACGGACCACAACGACCAGGTGCATCGCAGATTGTTGCTCCCACGGGAAGCACGCAGGGCAGAATAACCCTATTGGTTTTTGCACCAGCCTTAAATTGCACCAGTCTAAGGAGAAACCTGTTTATGGAAATATTGCATGAGCGTTGTTGTGGGCTGGATGTTCATAAAAAGAGCATCACGGCATGCATCATCACTCCTAAAGGAAAGGAGATTAGAACTTTCGGGACAATGACCCGGAACCTTATTGAACTAGTAGACTGGGTCAAAAGCAATCGTTGCTCCCATGTCGCGATGGAGAGCACGGGTGATTACTGGAAGCCTGTGTATAATCTATTAGAACAAGAAGACCTTCAATCAATGGTAGTCAATGCGCAGCATATTAAAGCAGTACCGGGGCGAAAAACGGATATCAAAGATGCCGAATGGATTGCCCGTTTATTACGTTACGGTTTGGTTCAAGGAAGCTTCATTCCAAACCGGGAGCAAAGGGAATTGCGGGAGGTAGTCCGCTACCGGCGAAGTATCATTGAAGAACGAACTCGGGAAGTAAATCGTCTCCAAAAGGTTTTAGAGGGAGGAAACATTAAGCTATCCTCCGTGGCTTCAAATATCTTGGGTGTGTCAGCCCGAAATATGTTAGAAGCAATAATTAAAGGCGAGAATGATATTACAATCTTAGCTGATTTCGCTCAAAAAAAATTGAAGCATAAAAAAGAAGAATTAAAACTCGCACTCGAAGGACGACTAGGGGACCATCAATTACAAATGATAGAGAAGCAGTTAGCGCATATCGATTACATCAACGGGTTGATTAGCGAATTAGATGAAGAAATTGAGAAACGCATGGCCCCTTTTATTAAAGACCTGGATTTAATAGATTCGATACCTGGTGTTGGTAAACGAACTGCCGAACAAATTTTGGCAGAAATCGGTACGGACATGTCGCGATTCCCCACCCCCGGCCACTTATGCTCATGGGCCGGGATGACTCCAGGTCATGATGAAAGTGCGGGGAAAAAAAAGTCTTCAAAAACACGCAAGGGTAACAAGAAACTACGAAGCGCCTTAACTGAAGCAGCGAAAGCGGCATCCCGTAAAAAGAACACATACCTATCTGCACAATATCATAGAATTGCTGCCCGACGAGGAAAGAATAAGGCAGCAGTAGCTGTCGGACATACAATTTTATACCTTATACATATCTTGCTAACGCGAAAACAAGAATATGTGGATTTAGGATTCAACTACTTCGACGAACGTAAAAAAGAGATAGTAATTAAAAACTCGGTTAAAAGGCTAGAATCCTTAGGGCTTGTCGTTACGGTCCAAGAACAAACAGCATAAAGCAAGCTTAAATATATAAAAGTTGCCTAAGTTAGCCCACGGAGGCTACTTTCAATTCAAGATAAAAGAGGGTAATTCTTTTTAAGAAACGGTACCCCGTGGGTCTAGTTTCCTATTGTCAAAACACTCATATAGTTACTATTTAATTTTCAGGGCAGAAAGAAGCGTATTTATGAAGCTAATATCATGGAATGTAAATGGACTTAGAGCATGCCTCAATAAAGGATTTCAAGATTTCTTCAATAACATGGACGCCGATATCGTCTGTCTCCAGGAAACTAAAATGCAGCAAGACCAAGCCTCACTGGATTTTGCAGGTTATGAAGCCTACTGGAACAGCGCATCTAAAAAAGGGTATTCCGGCACTCTTATTCTCACACGTAAGGAACCCCTGTCAATAACCTATGGCATGAATATCGAAGAGCATGATCAAGAAGGCCGCATTATTACTTTGGAATTTGATACATTTTTTCTAGTAAATATATACACCCCAAACTCACAGCGGGGACTTTTGCGCTTGGATTACCGGATGCAATGGGAAGATGATTTCAGGGCTTATCTCAATCGACTTGATAAAGATAAACCGGTTATTGCCTGTGGCGATATCAACGTTGCTCACGAAGAAATCGACCTTAAAAATCCCAAAGCAAACAGACGCAATGCCGGTTTTACAGACGAAGAACGAGGCAAGATGACGACCCTTCTGCAGTCTGGTTTTACTGATACGTTTCGCTATCTTTATCCCGATCAAAGAGATGCTTATACCTGGTGGTCTTATATGATGGGCGCAAGAGCGCGCAATATTGGATGGCGTATTGATTACTTTCTCGTTTCAGAAAGGCTGCAAAAGCATGTGCAGGATTCGCGTATTTACGCGGAAATCTTAGGTAGCGACCATTGCCCGATTGGGTTGGAAATCTTTTAATAATCAAGTATTTACAGTACAATACTACATACGGAGGTGATTGCATGGGGAAAATTTCTGATAAAAGCAGTTACAAGAACATTAGGGCCGCGGCCAAAAGCTCCCAGTTCTTTATTGCAAAACAAGCGGCGAAAAAGCCGAAACAGAAATAGCAAAAAGGTGGAGCAATCCATCTTTTTTTGTTCCTTTAATGTCTAATAGATGCCACGCTTATTCCCAAAGGTCAAAAAGTCAAACTAGCGTACGGATTACCACTTTTTCCCCCATAAAAAACGCTTAGATCACTTCTAGTCACCTATTATTAACCATTTTACTTGTTTTATTAATAACTATTATCTGTTAATATGAATTCGTAGGCTAAATTAGTTTTCCAATAAAAAGAGGCCATACTAATGATCATAGCAATCAGGACAAACATGACGACGTAATTGACGCCGAGTATGAGTGATTGAACTATATTAAGAAGGGCGGGTGATGCTATGAAATATATTGATTACTATCAAGTGCTCAAAGTTCCCAAAACAGCATCCGAAAAGGAAATTAAACAAGCCTACCGCAAACTGGCCCGCCAGCACCACCCCGACCTCCATCAAGCTGACGCCAAGGCTGCAGCCGAAGAAAAGTTTAAACTTATCAACGAGGCCTATGAAGTTTTGGGTGATGCGGACAACCGTGCCAAGTACGACAAACTGGGCATGAACTGGAAAGCCGGCGACGATTTTGCTACTAATTCGTCCAATACAGGCGGGCACAGCTATACCTATCATGGGCCGAATAATTTTGATCCAGGCAGTTTTGGGTTTAGCGACTTCTTTGCCAGTGTTTTTGGACAGGACTTCGCCCATAACCGTCAAAGCGGTCGTCAGGACCGACGATCCAACCGTAAAGGAGAGGACATCGACGCTGAAATCAGTCTGTCTCTTGATGAGCTTATCCACGGAGCAGAAAAAGAGCTTTATCTGTCTGCTCCCAGTCTCTGCGCCACCTGCGCGGGACAACGGTTTACTCAGCATGGCGTATGCCAAGCCTGCGGTGGTACGGGCTTTATCGAAGAAACTAAAACCGTTAAGGTGAAAATACCCGCCGGTCTCCGGCCTGGCGCCCCATTGCGTCTCAAAGGCTTAGGCGGCACAGGGGCTGGCACCGGTCCATCCGGCGACCTCTATCTCTACATCCGCGTTGCCCCAAGCAACACCTGGCAGATAAACGGCAGCGACCTGGAAGCCGAGCTTGTCATCTATCCAGACCAGGCGGTATTAGGTGACAAAATGCAAGTACCCACCCCCCACGGTCCAATCCAGCTAAAAATTCAACCGGGCATGCATGCCGGCCAAAAACTGCGTCTGAAAAACAAAGGTTTACCCAAAGACGACGGCTTCGGCGATCTTTATTTTAAAATCCGTATCAATATTCCGCCGGAACAGTCAGCGGAAGAACAAGAATTATACCGCAAAATCCGTGAACTGCGCCAAAACATAGGGAAAGCCTAAAACTTAAGTATAACTATTTGATCTGACAGGAGGTACACCATATGGCTCAAGATAAATTCACTCAAAAAGCAACGGAGACCATCCATGAGGCACAACAGCTCGCCGCGATGAACTACCACCAGGAGCTAACAACCCGCCACCTCTTGCTGGCGCTGGTAAAAAACAACCAAGGAATTATCGCCTACATCCTGGCACAGCTCGATATTCAACACCAGGTATTCCAGGCCAAACTGGAGCAAATCGTAAAGAACATTCCCGCCGTCCGGGGCCAGGATGCCACGCTCAGAATGACCACCGCCATGGTCCGTGTACTGGCGTTGGCCGAAAAACAAGCGGCGGCCATGAAAGATGAGTATGTTAGCATTGAACATCTCCTACTGGCTGTGGTCGAAGACGGCGATACCGATGTTGTCAGCGTCTGCCGGGATTTCGGCTTAGTAAAAAGCCGTATTCTCCAAATTATCACCAGTTTCCGTGGGGATAAGCACGCAGCCTCCGCTAATTCAGATGAAAATAGCGAAATCCTTGCTAAATACGGCCGCGACCTTACTGACTTGGCAAGCGCTGGCAAACTGGACCCGGTAATCGGTCGAGACGAAGAAATTCGTCGGGTGGTGGAAATATTATCACGCCGTACCAAGAACAACCCTGTGCTCATCGGTGAGCCTGGCGTTGGCAAAACCGCTATTGTTGAAGGCTTGGCCCGGCGGATCATCGCCGGCGACGTGCCGGAAGGGCTTAAAAATAAAATGGTCTATTCCCTGGACCTGGGCTCAATGTTGGCGGGTGCAAAATACCGGGGAGAATTCGAAGAACGCCTCAAGAATGTTTTGAATGAAATTACCAAATCTGACGGCAGCATCATTTTGTTTATCGACGAACTGCACACTGTGGTCGGTGCAGGTGCCGCTGAAGGAGCCATGGATGCAGGAAATATCCTTAAGCCCATGCTGGCGCGCGGTGAATTACGCTGCATTGGCGCCACTACCCTCAACGAATATCGTAAACACATTGAAAAAGACACCGCCTTGGAACGTCGCTTTCAGCCGATTATCGTTGACCAACCCAACACGGAAGACACCATTTCCATCCTGAGGGGCCTCAAGGAACGCTACGAAGTACATCACGGAGTCAGAATCAAAGACGCTGCCCTAGTCGCCGCCGCCGTGTTGTCTGACCGTTATATTTCCGACCGGTTCCTGCCCGACAAAGCCATTGACCTGGTAGACGAAACAGCCGCCCGACTCCGAACCGAAATTGACTCCATGCCCAGTGAACTGGACGAATCTCTGCGCCGCGTGATGCAACTGGAAATCGAAGAACAAGCGCTAAAAAAAGAAAGCGACCCCGCATCGATAGAGAAACTCAGCCGCATCCGCGAAGAACTGGCTAACCTGAAGCAACAGGCTGACTCCCTGAAAGCCCAGTGGCAAATGGAGAAACAGGGGATCGTTCGTCTGCGCAATCTGCAAAAAGAGATCGAAGCCGTCCGTACTGAAATGGAAGCAGCGGAACGGAGCTATGACCTGAGCCGTGTGGCCGAACTGCAATATGGCAGGCTACCAGAACTCAAACAACGTCTTAAGAACGAAGAAGACTTGCTAGCTGAAAAACGCTCACATAAAGTTATGCTTAAAGAAGAAGTTGATGAAGACGACATCGCTAAGACTGTTAGTCGTTGGACCGGCGTCCCGGTCACCAGACTGCTGATAGGTGAACGGGAAAAACTGCTCCGCCTGGAGCCTATACTCCATGAGCGGGTCGTTGGACAGGACGACGCTGTTACTGCCATCAGCGAAGCCGTCATCCGTGCCAGAGCAGGTATTAAAGACCCCAGTCGTCCGATCGGTTCCTTCATTTTTCTCGGCCCCACCGGGGTTGGCAAAACCGAACTGGCCAAAGCACTGGCCGAAGTCCTGTTTGACGATGAGCGAAGTATGATCCGAATCGACATGAGCGAATACATGGAGAAACATGCTGTTTCCCGCCTCATCGGTGCGCCTCCAGGTTACGTAGGCTATGACGAAGGAGGCCAGCTCACCGAAGCCGTGCGTCGCCGCCCCTATAGCGTCATTCTCCTGGATGAAGTGGAAAAAGCCCACAACGACGTCTTCAATGTCCTGCTCCAAATCCTGGACGACGGCCGCCTCACCGATGGCAAAGGCCGTACCGTAAACTTCAAAAATACGGTCATCATCATGACCTCCAACATCGGCTCCCAGGAGATTCTAAATAACGACTTTAGTACAGGCAAAGAACGGGTACTGGAAATGATGAAAGCCCACTTTCGCCCTGAATTTCTTAACCGTATTGATGATATTATCGTGTTTAACGCGCTTACCCGCGAGCAGGTAGTTGCAATTGCCGCCATTTTGCTTAAAAACCTAAATAAACGCCTCAAGAAACAACTGAACATCAGTATCTCCTGGGACGCTAAAGCCTTGGAGCTTCTGGCAAAAGAAGGTTACGATCCTAATTTTGGTGCCCGCCCATTAAAGCGACTTGTTAGCCGTTTAATCGAAACTGAACTTAGCAAGAAGATTGTCAAGGGCGAAGTACCAGAAGGCAGTCACGTAGAAGTGAGTGCTGAGGGTGATAAGATTAGGATCAATGTACTATTAGAGCCAGACACGGTATAGGCCAACCTCTTACATCTTGAAATCAGTTAGTATCCAAATGAAAATCAAGCCTTCCGATAAAGCATCGAAAGGCTTGATTTTACTGGTGCGGGCAATGATTAACCTAATATACAAGTTGGCAGTCCTCAAAAAATAAGGTGTTCTTATTTAGAAACTCACGTATATGCTCTTTATTGCTGAAACTACCATATGCAAGCATAAGCTTCACTAGTCCGGCTTCTAATGAAATGTTCTGTAGCGGAATTGCCCCAGCGTCTATAAGGCTATTTGAAGTTAAATACAAATCACCAGATACATTTATGGGCGAGATATAAAAATCGACGCTATTATCAATGCAATATTTAACGAAATTCACAAGGGAGTAAAACCCTTCGTTATCCCGGGTACATGCCGTACCTGAGTGATACAAACCATGTAAAACGGCTTTAGGCTTTCGAGCAGCGAAATTATAGTATCGATAATCTAGCCCAGGGTGCGGTCTTATATATAATATCTCCGAAGTATAGTTGACATCAGGGATATTAGCTTTTTGTCGAGGCAAATGCAGCATATCCAGCGTCGGATTTAGCTCGTGTTCAATGATCGAAATTTTGCGGTTAATCATCTTGCCAAAATATAGGGAGTTAATACTATAAAACTCATTTGTAAAGGGAACCGCTTCCGTAAGCCTAGTCCCTAAATGAACAATTGCTTCTCCCTTGTTATTTTCATAAACAACAAATACTCCACAAGCAGGCTTCTCTAACACAAAATCCACAGAACTTATAAAATTCTTCAACCCATTACTTTTATCATCTTCTAATGGATAATTACTTGCAGTTATAACTACCGGAATTAATGTATCATTCAACATATAACTCAACGCAGCCGCGCTAAAAGGGAGCGTATCTGTCCCATGAGTTATGATGACTCCATCATATGTTTGAAAGTTATTTTCTATTAAACATTTATACATTATTAACCAATCATTAGGTATCAGGTTCTCACTTAAAATATTCAATGGCTGTATTGTTACAAATTCGACATCTCTTGCATAACCACTTTCCATATACTTATCCAGCAGATAGTAAGCGGTACTTTCGTCAACATTTATTAATTTATTGTTTTTTTTGCTACCTATTGTCCCACCTGTAAACATGACTAAGATTTTTTTCAAAAACTAATCCTCCTTTATTCCGATCGACAAGATACATTTCTTTTTGAACACATTGTTCTGGGGACAAACTTCCATATCACAATTTGTCTCTACTTTTAGACCACCCAATAATTCCTCTATTACGCCTTCACAATACCCCTTAATAAAGAAGCAAATTAAAGGATCTTTCTTGCCTCGATTATTATTTTGAAAGTTTTCCGAGATCACCAAAGATCCGCTTACTTCACCTAGGTCGTGGTCAATTTTTATATCGTTAATAAACTTGCCCCAACCAACATCGGAATCAAATTCGCACCACTTGTCAATTTTTTCGTTTATTGTATGAATCTCGCATTCGACTTCCCACTTCTTATTCATTACGGTTCCAAAAGACTTGCCACTTTCACAACCAGCTTTCCATAGTATATTTTGAGCAACCTGGTTGCTAGATATTTGTGTTATTTCATTATAAATGATATCAAATATTTTATTTAAAGTATCAACTTTTAGTGAAATATTCCTTGAACCATCCGATGGATTAACAATCAATCCTCTGTCCGACAAGCAATTAAATATTTTTACATTTTCATTCTTATTTACTTTTAAGCCCTCAATATTATTTTTAGGCATTGAACTTCCTATTGGTGAATTTAAATCGGCATAACCAATTGTGGCTAATAAATTTCTCAAAAAATTATACACTAATTCTGCTTCAAATCGACTGCATTTTAATCCTTCGTGAATAAGCTCATTCCTTAACTTTACGATAGGAGCAAAGTCGAGCGTATTTAGTAATCCAAGATCCCTTGAGGAATGTTTAGCCCATTTACTCATAAGTTTGCTTTCCCGAAACAACCCAACAACTTCTCCGAAACTAAAGTCTTGTACCCCTTTAGTATTTTTCCCAATCTTTTTCTCACAATCTTGGAGTTCCGTTCGCTCATTAAAAGGAAGGGAAATTATGGCCTCTTTAAATATCTTCTTTAAAGAAACTTCAAAAAGTGTTGAGCATTCTTTAATTACTACATCATATTCACCCATATCAAGCGACTTTTGAATAAAGCTCAGCTTGTCCGGAGTAATATTAATGGCATGCTCGTTCAGCACAAATTGTAGCCCCCTTATAGTTTTTTTAATGTTAGGCATTAGAGCGCGAATACCCAGAAAAGGCATCAAGGTCACTATTGTATTCGACAAATCCCGTTATTTTCCTTTGATATTTTGATGGGTGTAGACACCATCGTCCCAAAATATAGTTACTCACCGTGGAAAATGTATCCATTTTCTTTCTTTTATTAATTTCCAAAGATGCCACACACTAAACAATATACCTGTAACAATTAATGCCGCTAAAAAAATAAATAAGCACAGATAATCCTCACCGAATGAGGGATACTTTACTTCTTTGATGTTATTAAATATAGCCCACGTATCACTTAGCGTCGATATTGTAATAAACACTGTAGAAACGAGTAAAATATAGTTCGTTCTTCTCCTTACAGTTTCTTCTTGCGTTTCTTTACGCCTTTGTTCCTTTAATTCTGCTAAAGAGGATAACACCTCAAGTTCAAAGTGTACTTCCTGTATCAATTCATCAATGCCCAATAGTTTAGAGATTCGTTCGTAAAGCTTCACATAGTGGGTATTGTTACTTATTTGCCTATAATAAGCGCGCAATGTAAAAAATGCTATTTTTTCTCTTAATTGCGCGATAGTAATTTCTCCCGCCCGTGTATTCACGAAATCATCGTCCGATGCTTTTTTAAGTTGTACGGCTTCAATCGACAACTGAAGCAAAGCGTAACGTTGATGCAGTGCTAAAATATAAATAAAAAAATAGTTTTCCCTCACTAATTGTTCTGAGTAGGAACCTAAAAAGAAATCATTCGTAGTTTCATCATCCACTAGGTAAACTATGTTTGCCAATCCTTCTAACGCAACACCCCAATAACTGTTTTCAAATAATTGTATCGTTTCTGGGTTATTATCTATCTGATATTCCAGCAAGGCAGGTTTATATGACTCCTTAAACGACCTTCTCAATCTAAAGAGATATTCCTCCAGTGACTTCTGCCAGCTATCTGAACTCCTTACAAAACTATGTTCCAGCACCACTGCGCTATACACCAACGCCTGATATGGCTTTAGGTTCTGGCTATTAGGCATATTCTCAAAAAAATTATCAACCTCTAATTGTAAATCATTGATAATCTCGATGGTCAATGCCGCAAGATTGAACGAAACTAATTCCGATTGGTCTTTGCCAATTTTACGCATATAGCACAATCGACAGTCCTTTTCGCCACCAACATACTTTTTTAGATAATAGTTTCCTTCAATGATTGCGTCTACCGTAATATTTGAGTCATATTCTATATCACAGACCAAAAAGCCGACTTGAGTCTCAAACAGGTACAAATTAAATCCAATAATCGCCAGAGTACATAATTCCCGTTCTTTAATCATCAGACTCAGCTTTGTCTCAGGGTTCTTGGGATTGTTCGGAAGTTTATATTTATTTCTTGCCTTCTGAGTCATTTGAAAGCGTTGCCCAATGGTTTCTTGATAGCCATTCGTCGAATCAATTAACCGGTCGATATGTTGAAAAAACCGCTGTACAGGAGCAACAGCAACTTCCCATGTTTTTGCATCCAGCACATTCTTAATGTCAGTATCATACCGGCGCTTAAACGAAAAAGGTACAATCAGCTTGCAAAGGTGTCTGGCAACCCCTCCACTATGTTCTTCTCTGATCTGGATTAGGACATCGTTCATGAATAATGCCTCCCTTGAACCTAGAGTCCCGTGATACGTTCGTCCTGTACTTCGCCAACCGCTTGGATGTTTCCTGCGGCATTAGAACGGTATCGCTGTAAAGGTTAGTTGTTGACATTTTAATGGGAATCTATTACAATTAAGTTAACGAACGTTAACTTAATTGGGGGAAAAACGTATGTCTGACAAACTAAAAATGGGATTCCTCGGAGGTATTGTTCTATTGGCGATCGGTTTAGCAGTTAGTACACCTCCTATTCCGCAAGATGCTACCTATCACATTTTTGCAGATGCAAAAATACGGTGGGGTATAATAAACGCGGCAAACATTCTCTCTAACTTTGCGTTTATTATTGCAGGCATCACAGGGCTAATAATAATTTGGCGATTGCCCAGAACGACACTCTCTTTGATGTGGAGCTTCTTCTTTAGTGCGGTAGTACTTGTCGGGTTAGGTTCAGCATATTATCATTGGCAGCCGTCAAACGCTACCTTATTCTGGGACCGACTTCCCATGACGTTATGTTTTGCCACTTTGACGGCCTGTGTGTGTGCGGAACGTATAGGTACAAAGGTTGGGCAGTTACTTCTCATACCTTTGGTTTTGAGCGGTATACTTAGCGTGGTCTATTGGTGGATTTCTGAGAAATATGGTTTCGGAGATCTACGTCCCTATATCCTTGCCCAATATCTGCCTATAACACTGGTGCCACTTATAGTTCTTCTCTTCCCCAAATCCGCTTGTCAAAATAGACCTTACTGGTTATTACTCATTAGTTATCTCGTCGCAAAAGGTTTTGAACTAAATGACGGTACAATATTTGAAATAACAAACCAAGTTATTAGTGGGCATACGTTAAAGCATCTAGCTGCCGCATTGGGAATTCTGATGCTAAGATCACATATTTCATTAAAAGCAAATGAGTGTGAGCCTAAGGGTAGCTTACGGTATTAACCACATAGCTTACATAAAGAAAACGTGAGTCAAGGAATTCCCTTGACTCACGTTTTTAGTTGCTTGTTATTGTCACGATGATTTACTTCACAAACTCCGCGACTGTGATAATTCCAGGGCTGAAGAAACCCCAATCCCCACCAAATAGATAGGAGGCATTATTATTAAGCATAATTCTATAGTTTGTCCTCCGCTCTATATCTGAACTGATCAGCCAGGAAAAAGATTTGTCGGTGATAGATGCCTCACCGATTCTCCGGACAAACGCCAAATCTTCTGATGCAAGCCAAATATATACTTTTGAGCCGAGATTACCTGAAGACGTCCAGGTGATATTATGGGTCTGCCCCTTATACCAAACTTCTCCTCCTTTAGGAGATGTTACTTTGAGATTCAATAGAGAGAATGCATTGCTGGTTCCTTTGATGTTGGGATCTCCTTTGCTCGCCAGCACGATCTGATAGCCATCCCCTCCCGGTACGCTACTCGGGATTGTCACCCCAGCATTACCTTTTCCTGAACCGTCGAGAGAAAACTCACCGGGGAATTTAAACACGATGGCCGTCCCTTTCTGCAGAGCAATCGTAAACTTTTCGTCTACATTACCGTTATATGTCCATCTGACCAAACGGGATCCCTGACCATCGCCGATCAGCCACTTATCTCCCACCATCGGGGAGGTCACCGTAATTTTATCTAGTTTAATCGTGATGCTGTCAGAGGGTTTAGTTATTCCGGGATTCTTATTTATGGCGGCAAAAGCCGTCGCCGTGAGGGAAACGAAAAAGATACCGAGAAAAACCAAAACCGATATACGCCGATAAAACATAACTATTCCTCCTATCATAATATTTGCGAAGTACTATAAAAACAGGATCTCCTTCTTAGTACGCTCTCTCCATGTTACGCGATCTTAATATAAAGATTCGCACATCCATCTTATAGTAATATCTTACCATTAAATCAGCTTTGTTTCCAGCGATTAATCCCGATGCAAAAAGTCAATTCTAGCAACCAAGCGCTGGTCCAAAAGGGAAGTTATAGCTCGAACAGGTGTATTGTAATGATACGCCGAAGACTATTAAAGTATCGAAGATGACTTGTTCTTGCTCAACTTGCATTTTGATTTTCACTACTTCTCCCAACAGTTTCAGACGGAGATTATCCTTGTTTCTGCGACATGATACAGCCCTTCTGGCGTGATACGCACCTCGGGTATAACCGGCAGTGCTAGGAATGACAACAATCCAATAGGATCAATATTATGATACACTCCACAGCGATGAGCAACATCGTTTAATTGAGCAATACATGCTGTTATATTGGAAGCTTCCATATCACTCATTAGTCCTGCAATTGGCAGCGGCAGTCCTCCAAGAATCTGTCCGTTTGATACGATATATATACCGCCATCACTATTTTGAATAGCTTCTATTGCAGTCATAATATCGGGGTCATTATCACCAATAACAATAATATTGTGGGAATCATGGGATATTGTTGACCCAACAGCACCCTTCTTCAGCCCAAACCCGCGTACTATACCGAGACCAATCTTCCCTGTTGCGTTATGCCGCTCAATCACCACTACTTTCAAAAAATCCTCATTGGGAATAAATATCCCCTTTTGGGTACATACCTTCGCTCTGTCCAACCTGGTAACCACTTGTTCAGGTATCACAGAAATAACATTCGCCTGATCCTTCATTAGTCTAAGCTCCAAGTCCTTTGGCGACAGCGGGGCAATGCGAATAGTATTTCTAACCCATTTATCCTGCTGCGCACGTGATACGCTGGGCTCACTTCCATTAATTGATACTGTAGTTCCACCTTGAATTACCCTTTCAATCGAAAAGCTATGTATATCAGATACGATGAGTAGATCTGCCTGATATCCTGGTGCAATAGCACCGACATTACTCAGCCCATAGCAGCGGGCAGCATTCAGGGATGCCATGCGTAGTGCATCATAAATAGAAAATCCATGACCCATAGCCTTTCTTACATTGTGTACGATGTGACCGTCTCGTTTAATATCTTCCAGGTGCTTATCATCAGTACAAAAAAACAGTCTATCTAAACAAACATCCATTTTTTTAATGGCAGATAAGATCATATCCAAATTCTTGGCCATTGACCCTTCCCGTATTTGGATATATATGCCGAGTCTCAGATACTCCAAGACCTCTTCTGCTGTTGTGCACTCATGATTGGTCAGAATGCCCGTAGCGGTATATGCACATGCTCTATGTCCGAAAACACCCGATAAATGGCCATCAATTTTTCGAGATTGGAAGTTACTTAGCTTTTGCAGCATATCACTATCGCCTTGTATAACTGATACGTAGTCCATCACCTCTCCCAGGCCTAGAACACGAGGATATGATAGCAGTTGGGAAAGGTCTTCCGCTTTTAGTGTTGCGCCATTATACTCGTGCGGAGTTGCAGGCACACATGAAGGAGCCATGAAATATACCGTCATTGGCAGATGCTCAGTTTCATTGATAAAATACTTAATACCCTCTATGCCGCACACATTCGCAATTTCATGTGGGTCCACTATTGCTGTTAATGTGCCATAAGGAATTACCGATTTTGCAAATTCGCTTGGTAATGCCATCGTTGACTCAATGTGTACGTGACCATCAATGAACGCAGGACAGACATACCACTTGCTGCAATCTATTGTTTCGCACCCTCCATAATTACCAATACCAGCAATGTAACCATCCACTATTGCCACATCAGCATTGATCATTTCATTTGTAAACAGGTTAGGTATTATGGCGTTTTTCAATACTAAATCAGCTTTGATTAAGCCCATGGAAACCTTAATTCTCTTTTCTAATTTCTTGCAATCTATGTCTTGCTTCATTGTGTCCCCCCTCGAAGTCTGACAATACTGTTATTATATACAAATATGTGTATACTCAGGAACATTCTTCTAGTTTAGACGGTAACCTCAAATAGGCCTCCTTTGGATCAGCACTATTTTAGTAAACCTGATTTAGTTCTGTTATGACTTTACTTATTTCATCTCGCTTTTCTACATGAAATGCAGTTTATTAGCACAATATGCGTAGACCGCGAAGGGCAAGGTTCAGCTTCCCCCATGGCTAATTCACAGACGACGCATGCGATGTATAATATTGAACCCATCAACTCCTACACATAAGATACAAGCCTTTCGACGAAAACGCCGGAAGGCTTGTTATTACTCAAATTCATGCCCTATTCACACCCAGCATCACATATCTAAATAACTGACAACACAATTCTTCAACATATTTTTACCTTTGTATAAGGCTTCATCCGCTTGCTTAACACTTGCGTCAAAACCCAATTCTGGATTTAACTCTGCAACGCCAAAGGTCAGCGTCACTGAAAACGTCTTTTCTTGGCAACTAATAATCCTTGTCTCAATCAATTTTCGTATTTTTTCGGCAACAACCAAGCCACCTGCTAAATCCGTGTCAGGCAACATGAACAAAAATTCCTCACCACCCCAACGTGCTAATACATCGCCTTCCCTCAGCACAGACTTCATCCAGTCAGAGACTTCTTTGAGCACTACATCGCCGCACTCATGCCCGTAGGTATCATTTACCTTTTTAAAATCATCAATATCAGCTATAACTAGGGTTGATCTGCCTTTGTTTCGTTTTAAACTGGCGGTTTCCTCTTTGATCCGTTGCATCATACTCCGTCTATTCGCTAGACCTGTTACAAAATCTGTCATGGCTGCAGCCTCCAGCTTTAATAAAAGATCATGTAGCGCTTGATTTTTTTCTTCCAGTTCTGTGGCATATTCCAGCAAGGTCTCCTTAGATTTTTTCAGGTCCAGATGCACCTTTATGCGGGCACATAGTTCAAGGGAGAAAAAGGGTTTTATAATATAATCTTGCCCCCCAGCTTCAAAGCCCTTGATGACATTCTGAGTGGTGGACACAGAGGTAATAAAAATTACCGGAATATCGGCAGTGGAGCGTTGGCTCTTGAGTCTCTTGCAAACAGAAAGCCCATCCATGCCGGGCATGATTATATCTAGCAGGATCAGATCCGGTAGCATTGCATTTGCCAGTTCAAGGGCCATTTGGCCGTTGATGGCCTCCACGAACTCATGGTCGTCCCCTAAAAAATTGCGAATTATTTTTATTTCTACCGGACTATCATCCACAATTAGAATTTTTGCCATATTTTCTCCCTCTTCAGTTTGCAAAATAACGCAATACGTTGGCCAGTAGGTTAGCCGTATTGCCTATTTGTATTTCGGCGATAAAATCGACAAATCTCTTATTATTGGATATCGCCTTCACCATGCCGGAATTGTTTTCGATTTTTTCGATCAAATTATTGAAGCTGACCAAGAGTGCACCGTCAAGCCTCGACATTGTCCCAAAGTCAAACAACACCCGCGGCGTACCTGTTAAATGTTCCTCTAGTTCCAGAGATAACGACTGGCAACTGGTCAACGTGAGGCTTTGGTTAATAACCACATGGACCAAATTATTGCCCTGAACGCTGATGAAATAAGGCGGTAAGCATTGGATCGCACAATTTCCTGCTGGAGTTGTCGCATTCTTTAATCCTTTCATTTTCCGCACGCGTTCAAGATGATATTGCAAATTATTTTCCTGCTGCAAGACATTATTCAGTACTGCGGCTACCTTTTCTCGGCTTATGGGTTTTATGATAAAATGTCTAGCCCCCCGTTCCAAGGCATCGATAACCACCAGTCGTTCTTCCATAGCGCTGATCACTATAATCCGGGCATCGCGATAGGTAGCGATGATTTTAGATGTCGCCTCAGCCCCGCCCAATCCTTGCATCGTCAAATCCATAGTCACTACATCCGGCTTCAGTTTGACGTACTCCACGAAGGCTTGTGAGCCGCTGGCCACCTCACCGACAACTATGTGCCCTAATTCTGCCACGATTTCCCGCAGGCTCTTCCGGGCCACAGCGGAGTCATCCACAATCAATATCCGTGCCATCGTACCACCCCCCGTTTCGCTTATAACCTCTTTCGCAAAGCATCGCGCAGACGATCCAGCAGCCTTGTCCGGTCAAGCTTATACTCATATACATCAAAACCAGCCCTCAGCCCTTTTTCCTTATTGGCATCCCCAGTTAAGGAAGTAAGCGCAATTACTGGCAGATGCCTCAAGGTTTCACTGGCTCGAATGGCTCGTACCAATTCAATACCTGTCATAAGCGGCATTTCAATATCACTTACAACTGCATCTACCGTAGTTTGATCTAATCTTTCCAAAGCTTCACGCCCATTCTCAGCAGTAATGACCTCATAGCCATCGCTTTCCAGATAACTTTTAACGACTTTCAAAAAGAACGGCGTATCTTCCACAAGCAGAATCTTGATCCTGCTGTCCGCTGTGGCTCCACCGGAATAAGCTTCCCCGCCAGATCTTTTTCGGCCGGGGGGGTAGTTATAATACTCGGGCGCCGCTTTAGCGAAAAGTTCATGTACATTCAACAGCGTGACCACAGCATCGTTGATCAGTGCCGACCCTAAGATGCCAATGCCACAAACTCCATCTTTGTCCAGCGGCACCGTCGTCTGTACGGCATCATGTATTTCTTCGGCAACGATCCCAATAACGTGGTTTACTAGCTTAGGCAATATGATATAGACCTTAGATGGCTTATTCTTCTTTTTTGAAATCGGCAAATAGTGCTCCGGTCGGATCACTCTGATTGTCTGTCCCTGGAAGGAAAAGTAATATTTCGAGCCAATCTTTTGTAAGCGGGATACGTCCACCTCTTCAACCCGAGACACCATCCCTAGATCCAAGCCAAGCATTTCGCCACCGGAGCATTTGAACAGCAATAGATACTGCTCTTCTTCGTCAATTTGCTTCGGCACTCGGGCATCCGTTAGCAGTGCATTATCTTCTACAAATGCGATGCCAGCATAACGCCGGAGACTTTCCGTATCTAGTATCATCGCAATACTACCGTCTCCTAAGACAGTCATACCCGAATAAAGACTACAGCTACTGAGCACTGGTGAAAGAGGCTTCACCAGAATTTCTTCCATATCATAAACGGAATCAACAACCAAGCCATATGCCGAACTACCGGATTTTATGACTAAAATGCGCAGAACTTGGTCGGGATCGATGAAACAGCTAGCATTTGCCTCGACGGTGATTTGCTCATCCAGTACGTCACCAAGCTTAATAATGGGTATCAATCGCTCACGCAGACGCAATACCGGACGGTTATGTACAAACTCGATCCGGTTTGCATGGGTTTCTATTGGCCAGATCAGGATCAATTCCTGCAGATTGGCCTGGGGTACGGCGAAGTATTGACCGACCGCCTCCACGATTAATACGGAAATGATGGCCAGCGATAATGGCAGTATCAATCGAAACATGGTCCCTACCCCTGCGTCGGAAACAATTTCGATCTTGCCGCCCAATTTCTCAATATTGGTCTTTACTATATCCATACCGACACCCCGACCGGAAGTGTCGGTAACTCGCTGCGCCGTCGAGAATCCAGGCGCCATAATGAAATTCAAAATATCAGCTTCGCGCATAGCGGCAATTTCTTTTTCACTGATAAGTCCTTTTTGTACTGCTTTGGCTTTAACTTTTTCCAGATCAATGCCACCGCCGTCATCGCAAACTTCGACAATCATGTGCCCTCCATCTTGGTAGGCACGAAAAACAAGAGAACCGACTAACGGCTTATTTTTCATTTTCCGATCTTCCGGCAATTCAATGCCATGATCAAGGGCATTGCGTACCAAATGAGTCATGGGATCTACCAGCGCCTCAATTAGCGAACGATCTAGTTCGAGATTCATCCCGTGCATGACCAAGTCGACTTCCTTGCCCACTTTACGAGACATATCTCTGACAATACGGGGAAACTTATTAAAAATACTGGAAATTGGCTGCATCCTGGTTTTCATGACCTTTTTCTGCAAATTGGTGGTCAGCTCATTGATGCCTTGGGCTACCATTTCCAACTGAGTTACCTCTTGTCCTGGATCCTGGGCGATTCGTAGCAATTGATTGCGTCGCAAGACCATTTCTCCGGCCAGATTGAGTAAGTCATTCAACAACCCGACATTGACCCGCACGCTGTCTTCCCTGACAATCTCGCCGGACTTGCCGCCTTGACGAGTACTTCCTTTTGGAGGCTCCACTACAGACAATGCCGCGATGGCATCCTTAACCACAACTTGAACCGCCGGCTCACTGGATGATTCAGATGGAACTGCCGCCGGCGCTTGGGCGGTCTGCTCTTCAGCAGTGGTAAGCTGGTCCCACAAGTCCCAAGCTACAAGCGCGTCGGAGCGGTTATCCACCTGAACCGCCTGATACTGCGATGCATCTAAGTAGCGTCTAATGGCGCTCACACAGTCGCCAATATCATATTTTTCACTGTCAATTGGACTATTGATAAGCTCCTTCAATACATCGGCAGCTGATAGTAGCGCATCAATCATTTCCGGGCTGATTTCCAGCCTATGCTCACGGAACTCGCCAAATAGGTTTTCAATGATGTGAGATACTTCTACGATCTTATTCAGTTCGAAAAAACTGGCGGTGCCTTTGATGCTATGCGCAGCGCGAAAAATCCCGTTGATCCTGTCGTCATCAGCTCCGCCCTCTTCCATGCGCAAGAGACCTGCTTCCATTTCTGCAATATGTGCCTTTGCTTCAATGACGAATTCATTAAGCAGTTCTCTATCCCGCTCCAAGCCGATCACCTACCGCCACAAAATTTATCTTCGCTATACTTTAAATTTCCTCACTAGCACTTCCAGTCGATTCGTTATTTCTCCTACATCGCAAGCACATTCACTGGCCTTAGAAGCTTTTATTGCCGTATCGGTAATTGCTGTTTCAACTTCCTGTAGGCTTTTCGAAATATCCTGGCTCCCCTTTGCAATCTCCTGGGTAGCCTGGGAGATGTTGTTCATCGATGAAGTCATTTCATCTGTACTTTGCGCAACATCCACCGCCTTACGAGAAATATCAGCAGTGGTATGGAACATAGCTTCAACTCCATTTGCTGCTTCCAGCGCACTATTTGAAACCTGCTCAGTCCTAGCAGCAATATCACCTATTGCCTTGCTTATAGACGCAACCTGATTTCCGCCCACCGACATGGCATTGGAAATAGTACCCACACTTTTCGACTGCTCACTAACAGCCGATGCAATGGTCCGGGTAATATCTATAGTCTCGGCTATCACAGAGGTAATCTTGTCTACAACGTCTACCGCCGCCCCCATGTCGTTTTGCATTTCTTCAATTTGCTTTGCAATAAGACCGGCTTCTTGTGCCGTTCTTTTTGATAATTCCTTTACTTCCCCTGCAACCACGGCAAATCCTTTGCCAGCTTCTCCGGCACCGGCCGCTTCTATGGTTGCATTTAATGCTAGCATATTTGTCTGTTCGGCTATGCGACCGATAATTGCCACAATTTTGTTGATTTGTTTCGATGAAACACTTAACTTCTGGATAATATCATTCGTTTCAAACGACCGATTTTTCGCTTCCATCGTAATGTCGATGGAACGGTTACACGAAGCCGCCACTTCTTGGGCAACAAGCGATACACTGTTGACACTGTGGCAAACTTCCTCAATCACAAGACTAACTTGTTTCACTTCTTTAGCTACACCTTCTGATGCCTGCACAGCTTCCTTTGAGGCTAGGGACATTTCGTTAGCCAATTTGGCCACTGCTTTGACATTATAGCTAACATGTTCCGTGGAACTGGCGGTTTCTTCGGTACTCGCAGATATCTGCTCCACATTGGCACTTACCACACCAACGGTGGCACTCATCTCTTGACTATTTGCCGCTACATTCGATGCAATATCTACCAAATCACCTGCGCTATCTTGCAGTTCAACCGTTGAACTATAAATATCCTTTATCATCGCCTGAAGGTCATCCACCATCTTATTAAATCCTCTGGCAAGTTGAGAAATTTCATCATTTCCGTTAACTTCTGCCCGCACGGTAAAATCGCCTTGAGCCAACAACTCCACCTGGTGCAGCAAATTCTCTAATGGCCTTGTAATACGGCACGCTACAACAAAGGTTACAGCTATTACCACAAGGATAGACGTCACTGTTATGAGAATAAATAGCCATTTCAAATAGTTTAGAGACTGAAAAGCAAGCGCTTGTTCGACATTAATACACAAAGTCCACTGCGTGGAAGGAATTTGCTTATAAACCATAATCATGTCTTTACCGTTTTCTTGGTAATGCCTAGATCCTTGTTCTTTTCCCATGATGTCCTTGAGTACACTAGCAATATTTTTTAAGTTTGCTAATTCGGATACGTTTTTGGACACCACTTCGGGGTCTGGATGAGCCAAGATGAACCCCTTACTATCCACTAAGAAAGCATACCCTTGACCGTCAAGGTTAACTTCCTTTACATTTTCGACAAGCGTTTGTAGGAATATATCCGCACTTACTACACCCCGAATTTGTCCAGCTGCTGATTGATAAGGAAGCGCAATAGACACTAATAATTTTTGAGTCTCAGCATCCACATACGGGTCAGTAAAGATCAGCTTTTTCTGTTTAATAGCCTCTTTGTACCATACACGTGTACGCGGATCAAAGTCTGCCGGTGGCACCCATCCATCTCCACTTATCAATTTTCCTTCCGCTGAACCGAAATAGATATCTGCCAATTCCTTATCTATATTTTTGTAGCCCATCAACAACGATGCCGGCACTACATCGTCTCCTACAGCAGACTGTATGGTACCAGCAGTAATTTCGACCATTTTCTTTTTGGCAATCAGCCATCCGTCCAATTTATTAACATGTGCGTTTAGAGTTGCTGCCATTTGCTTTTCGACATTCTCAGAAGAGCGATTTTTCACAAAGTGATATCCTGTCATGGAAGCTACTAACAAAATAATTGCCGACATAACCGAAAAAACCAATACCATTTTAATTCTGATACTCATATCCAGTCCTCCCCATCAAAATCACAAAAAATATTGCCTTGCACTGCTTATAATGAATATAACTTGCATGTAAAGTAGTTCAACTAATTTAAACATAAATATACAAATTTCAGCATTTAAAGTCTAAAATCACATACATACGACATTATTCGATTTATATCATGTATTTCCTTTTATATTCCTCATCTTCGTGGATAATTCTGTAAAGATCTAATTATGTATCCCTCTTGGCGTCTTTGCTTCGTGGTGTTAACTCTGGTTTCTTCGTCGCACTTAAACTTTCGTTTCCCCAGTTCTAAACTAAAAAAACCGGACTTAAGGCTAGGTCAGAGTGGCCTGAAGGTTACAATAAAGCGAGTTCCCTTACCTTCCTCCGATTCTACCTCTATACTCCCATTATGTCGCCGTACAATTCCCGCACATACAGAAAGGCCTAAACCAGTACCATTATCCTTTGTGGTAAAGAATGGGTCAAATATTTTTTCCCGGTACTCTTTACAAACCCCGCAACCACAATCCACTACACATAAGCAAACGCTATCGCTATTAACGCTGGTTTCAATAGTCAGCGCTCCATCTTGGTTCATAGCCTCCATGCCATTCCTTGCAAGGTTTAGAAGTAATTGCTTAATCTCTTTTTCATTTAGTAATAAGTTAGGCATCTCCTTGGCTAAATTTACGTTCAAGTCGATACCCCGTTTAATTGCATCAGTATGTATAAGTGGAATAACTCCGTTGATGATCGCATTTAAATTCTGACTTTTAGGCTCAGATAGCTTATTTCTCGCCAACGATAGAAAGTCGGTAATAATCTGCTCGACTGTTTCCAATTCGTCTAAGGCAATACCAAACTGTTCTATCATACTATCCGAAGCTTTGCTACTAAGAAATTGCAAATACCCTTTTACAACTGTCATTGGATTCCTAATCTCATGCGCTACCCCTGCCGCCATTTCTCCTATCAGATTTAACCTGTCTAAACGGGCAATTTCTTTCTCTAAATGCTTAGATATAGTTATGTCGATTGAGGCTAATAAGATGCATTCATCACCATCGAGTTGAAGTCGCGCCTTTGAGACCAACCATTCACGAATCTCCCCCTGCTTGGTTCGCACTTGACATTCTTCTGGCTTTTCCAAGTCGAAGCCGCCTATGCTTTTCCTCTGTTCTGCCAAGCCCAGCGTGTTTAACTCTTCCTCCGAATGGCCAATAACATCATTACGTTGAAAGCCAAGGCAATTAAACCAAGCATCATTCGCAGCAATATACACAAAATCCTTTTCTCGGTATATTGCCATTAAAGCCGGACAAGCATTAAAAACGCGCACAAACTGTTGGTTTAGTAAGTCAATTTTTTGTTTCTTTATCTCTGCCAAGTATTGATTAGCTCTTCTGTGCTCTTTGATATATTGATTTATAATTACAATGAATAGAAATGTAACAGTAATTAAGGCAATCAATAACCCAAACGACGTGTCAACATACCGATCAAAAGCAGTATCATAACCAACTATTAATGAAGGATTCCGATACTCAATTATTATTAAAGAGAATGTGATAATTACTAAACATCCAAATGCAATAATTCTGGGAAAACCTCGCAGTACCACGGCAATCGCCGAAGAAAACATAATAATATAAAAAGTTGTACCCCCTAAAATCCCCCCATTACTTATCCACATAGCCGGTGTAATCATGAAAATAAAGATGAAAGTCAAAAAACCTACCGAAGTCCGATACATTTTCTTAATAATCGAGATGTAATATAAAATCCCTAAAACTATACCACTAATTACACTTATCCCTGTTATTAAAACCCCCATGTCAAGCAGATAATTAAAACCAATAGTAGCAAAAGCTATAATAATCGCGAATACTAATACTATGTTTAACATCCTATGTTCAAAGGAGAATTCGTCTTTCTTTCCTATATATCTTTCTAAATTCAACTCAACTCTTCCCCACCTTGCTAAAATAAATTTGCTATTTCTTATTTCGCCGTTTCTTTCATTATCCTGCTAATTATGTAAAATAAGATAACAAACATTTACCTATTTTTATGGTTGAATAATACTGGAAGTACTGGTATCATTTAGCTGTGTCGATAAATGTCATAATTTGTAGAACAAAGGAGTGAGAGA
>Ga0074193_1000975_pt1 | contig 40333 bp, 37 predicted proteins | sample EPASupsiteHSE605_FD_64523 | JGI IMG/M metagenome (GOLD analysis project Ga0074193, IMG submission 64523) | Bioremediated contaminated groundwater from EPA Superfund site, New Mexico - Sample HSE6-05 | ecosystem: Environmental > Aquatic > Deep subsurface > Groundwater > Contaminated ...
TTATAGCAAAAGGTGTAATTATGGTTCAAAATAAAAAGCCAATTGTATTTGGTACATTTGAAAAAAAATAAATTAATTTACTATAGGCTCTTGGGAATATTCCTTAGAGCCTTTTATATATTATGTTTTGTAAATTTTAATATAAATGATATAATAGCATTATAAATTCATAAAGGATGATATTATGCAAAGTAAAATTGTTTTAATTACAGGTTCTATAAATACACAGAATACACTTTATCATCAGCTAAAGGAGTTTATACCTGATTCATATTCTATTGAAGCTTATTCTAGTGAAGCAGGTATTCCAACATTTAAGTGTGATTTGTTAATAATTTCGAGTTTAAGCATGAAAGAAGAGCTAGATGGGTTGAATATTAAATATGAATGCAGTGATATGGTAATATGTGATAGAAGTGTAAGCTTGGATTATGTAGATTTAATTGCAGATATTCCTGTAAATGAAGAGGTTTTATTGGTCAATGACGAACCTGAAACTACTGATAGTTCAATGAAAAATTTGATAGATATAGGACTTAATCACATTAAGTATTACCCTTATTATCCAGGTATAACTAGTTATAAAAAATTAAAAATCGCAATAACTCCTGGTGAACCTGAAATAGTGCCAAATTGTGTAACAAAAATAATCAATATGGGACCAAGGATGATAGATATTAATTCATTGTACAATATTATGGATAAATTAAATCTTGCTCATAGAGATACAACTTTTATTACGAAAAAATACATGGAAAAAATTATAAAAGTATCAAAACACATTTCAATTATCAATAATGATGTAAATACATTAAATGGTTACCTCAACAATATTGTTGACAGCCTTGTTAACGGTATATTAGTTATTGATGAAGATGGTTATATTAAATATGCCAATGAAGAAATGATAAAAATTTTTTCAATTGATAAAAATATTATAAATAAAAATATAAAAAGCATTCTTGATAAAGAAATGTTACCATATTTTCTAAGCAGTGATGTATTTGAAAATAAAATGCTTTGCTTATTTGGAATTAATTTAAAAACGACTAAATTCAAAGTTCCAAACAGTGATAACATTGTTATAACTACAAATAGAGATAATGAAGGTAAAGCAAAAAATAATTTTAGTCAAGATCTTTTACTTAAAGGACATTACGCTAAATATAATTTTGAAAATATAATAGGCGCGAGCAGTTTACTTAATGAAACAAAAAAGGTAGCATTGAAACTTTCAAAGTCAGAACTCACAGTTTTAATAGAAGGTGAAAGTGGAACAGGTAAGGAACTTTTTGCCAGTGCCATTCACAATAATTCAAAAAGAAAGTTTGGCCCATTTCTTGCGGTGAATTTTAGTGCACTTCCTGATGAACTCATAGAAAGCGAACTTTTTGGTTATGAAGAAGGAGCATTTACTGGTGCTAAAAAGGGTGGTAAAATTGGTCTGTTTGAATTAGCAGATGGTGGAACAATATTTTTAGATGAGATAGGAGATGTATCACCTAAATTGCAGACTAAATTACTCAGAGTTTTGCAAGAGAAAGAAGTGATGCCTCTAGGTGGCAATGCAATAAAGAAAGTTGATGTTAGGATAATTGCAGCTACTAATAAAAACTTGAGAACAATGGTTTTAGAAAAGCGATTTAGAGCAGATTTATATTATAGATTAAAAATAGGATACATAAATTTGCCACCATTGAGAGTACGCTTAAGCGATATAGATATGCTTGTAAATTATTTTGTGAAAAATGAAACTAATGCAGATATAAGGATTTCTCAAAATGTATTAGATGAATTTAAAAAGTATAAATGGCTAGGTAATGTAAGGGAACTCGAAAGTACAATTAAATATATGTTAGCAGTGCGTACAAGGAATGTTTTGACATTAAATGATTTGCCAGATAGGAAGTTTTTTGAAGAAGATATGTTAAGTATTGTTGAAGAACCTCATACAATTAATGAAACAGACAATTTAAATGATGAAATGTCAAATATTTTAAAAAGTATAAAAATTCTTCAAGATAATAACATTATTGCAGGAAGAGCAAAAATAACAGAAAAATTAAATGAAATAGATTGTGATATTACACAGTCTCAAACAAGGTCAAGGCTTAATGGTCTTGAGAAAAAAGGATATGTAATTAAAAAAAGAGGAAAACAAGGAACTATCCTCACTGAAAAAGGTATTACTTATATTATGAAAAAAACTTAAAGGCAATTACTTACCTTTAAGTTTTTTATTGTGAATATAGCAAGGTTCCCGGGACCCATCAGCAATCTTTGATTGCTTTGATGGGTGGGGGTTCTTATTAGTATATATTTTTTTTTATAATTTAGATTATAAATGACCTATAACATAATCAAAAGGTTAACATACAACATAATATATAATATATAATATAATTTATAGATATTTAATAAATGTTATAATATAATATTCATTATGAATTAACAAATTTATGGTATAATAATAAAAAATCAAATGGAGGCTTTATGCGAATAATAATAGATGGAGATGCATGTCCTCAAAAAGTTAAGGAAATATGTGAGCGTGCTGCACATGAGTATAATGTAGAATTAATTATAGTAGTTGATATTGCTCATTATATTGTTAGCGACTTTACAATTATTGTTGTTGAACAAGGGAGAGATTCAGTTGATTACAAAATAGTCCAAATTTTTAAAGAAGAAGATATTTTGATTACGCAGGATTATGGATTATCTAGTTTAGTATTAGTAAAAGCTGCAGCAGTGATTCATACAGCAGGATTTTTTATTAATAAAAACAATATTGATAGTCTTTTAGAATCAAGATATATTGGGCAAAGAATTAGAAAGGCAGGCGGTAAAACCAAAGGACCTTCTAAAAGGACAAAAGAACAAGATGAAAACTTTGAAAAATGTTTATATAAAGTGCTACGTGAAAAGTTTGGAAAGATAAAATATAACAAGCAATAAAGAACAGTTTAAATATACTGTTCTTTATTAATGTCCATTATGGTTATTAATCAACACAGCCATAAAGTTCGGTATAAGGATATTGTAGGCAATCATTAAGTAAACCTTTATAGAATTTCAAAACACTTTCTATTGTTCCAAATCCATACAATGCTTCATAAATATTATATTTATGTTTAAATTGGGTTAATTCCAAAATACCCTTTTGAAGTATTGGAATTAGTTCTGTTGCTAATTTTACATCATCTTGATGAATAATGAACCATCCACTCGATGCTGTAATTAAGTCACGTATTTCCCAAGATATAATATGTTTCCCACCCATCATCATCCATTTTTCTTCTTGTACTTTTAGTCGTAGGAAAAAACTATATTTCATATTATTCCTCCAAAAAAATTATTATAAATAAAATATTTATAACCTATGTAAAATATATAATATATTATTCGTATTTAATTGAAAAAAAATTAGGGTAGGTATATAAAAATATGAATAATACATAAAATTCTTAGAAAATTGTTGATAATAAAGTTCAAATCGAATAATTAAATGAATATGTTTAAATAAAAAATGCACTCAATATTAATTTTGCTAATATTTGAGTGCATCTATTCGATATCTTTTTTATTTACATTAATTCAACACTTTCAACTACATCTTCTACAATTATATCAGATGATGATTTGTTGTACATCTTTTTCATGTTTTTTCTCATTGCATTTAAAATAGTATTGCTATTGATTAAATCCAATGTTCTATCTACTATTTCAAGAGAATTATTTGCTATGAAAGCTGCTCCTTTTTTTTCAAAATACAAAGCATTTTCTTTTTCTTGACCTGGAACTGGTTTAAAGATAATCAGTGGTAATTGTACGGCTAGTGCTTCACTTAAAGTTATACCTCCTGATTTTGTAATCATGCATGTAGCTATTTTATACAACTCATGAATATTTTCTGTAAATCCAAAAACTTTTAAGTTTCTGTAGCTTAAGGATTCAAGCTGAGCTTTTAATTCTGCATTGTTTCCACATACTGCAGCAACTTGAATATTTGTATGTTTGCACAATTCCACACATACCTTTTTTATATCTTTTAATACGCCAAATGCTCCTGCATTTATTAAAACTATTTTTTTTGATCTATTAAAATTATATTTTTTGAAAATATTAGTTAAGTTCTGCATTTCTTCAAATGCATCTCTTACCGGAATTCCAGTAACAACAGTTTTTTCAATTGGAATATTCATCTTTCTAAGTTCTTCCTGCAATTCATTTGTCGCTAAATAAAATTTATCTATTTCTTCACTAAGCCATAGTTTGTGTATGTAAAAATCGGTAACAATATTAAAAACTGGAATATTTTCACCTTTGTCGTTTTTAATTTTTAAAGATGCAAGAATGGGGAATGTATTAATAATGATATCAGGTTTAAAGTCCTTAGCTATTTGACTAAGCTTTCTTAAGCCAAAGTTCCGGTAAATATCCATTACTTTTTTATCAACAAGCTTTTCAGTTCCATAATATAAAAATGAATATGCTTCGCCGAATTCATAACTTTTAATATATGCTTTTTTAATTGTTTCTGTAATATGTGGGTGAGCCTCTGTAAATACATCTACAACGGAAACATTATTGTATCCTTTGTTAGTGAATGCATTTTTTAAAGCGGTAGCTACCATTTTATGACCATTTCCAAATGGAGCTGTTGTAATTAAGATATTTAATTCCATATTTCCTCCGAAAGTATCTGTATTATAAAAAAAGCTTTTATCAAAACATTATAATGTAGCTTTTTTTGAAACCCATATATGGAAAGTTCTTTATATAAAATAAATTTCAGTGAAAACTTTCCTATGGGTTATAAAAATAATAATTAATTGATAAGTATATTTTATATTATAAGTTCTTTTAATTAGTTAATATCAATATTATAATATATAAACCTAAATTTAAAAAGGTCTAATTTTGTCATTTATTTTATTTATTTTGGAAACACAGGGGGCAGGAATGATATATGAGTTTTTAAAAACATTTTTATTAATTTTTGTTGCTGAAATTGGTGACAAAACTCAAATATTACTCATGACATGTGCTGCAAGATATTCTATTATACAAGTATTGTTTGGGATAACAATTGGTGTAGCATTAAATCATGGATTAGCTATTATTATTGGGACTTACATATCAAATATAATAGATATTGAAATATTACAAGTTTTTGCAGGAGCAATTTTTGTTATATTTGGGCTGTTCGCATTAAATAATGAAGAAGATGAAGAAGGAAAAACTAAAGCAGTAAAATGCGGTGCAGTGTTAACTGTAGCAGGTACTTTTTTTATTGGAGAATTAGGAGATAAAACTCAATTGACTGCAATGACAATTGCTATGGAATCTGATTATCCATTTATTGTATTGCTTGGATCTATTGCAGGCATGATTGTAGTTGGATGCATGGGAATTATTATTGGAACAGCATTGACTAAAAGAGTACCCTCGTATATAATTAAAATAATATCCGGGTTAATATTTATAGTATTTGGATTAGCAAAACTATTCAATACTTCTTATATTTTTATAGGAAATGAATTTAATCAAGGGTTATTAATTACAGCATTAGGGTTTATTTCACTTTTCCTAATAGCAAAACTAATAATGAATAGGTAAAGATATGAATATAGAACAAATTAAAAACAAATTTAAAAACACAGAAGTAAAACCTATAATTGATGGTGTTAACTTTTCTGTCTTAGTGCCATTAATTGAAATTAATAATGAATTTAATTTAATTTTCGAAGTAAGATCAATGTCAATTAAAAGTCAGCCTGGAGAAATATCCTTTCCTGGTGGGCGTATTGAAGATGGAGAAAATCCTCTTGAAGCTGCAGTGAGGGAAACTTTTGAAGAAACTGGTATTGCGGTAGAAAATATAGAAATAATCTCTGAACTTGATTATGCTTCAAACAAAAATGGCTCATTTGTTTATTCATTTTTGGGACACATTAAAAATACTGAATATTCAAATATAAAGTTTAGTAAAGATGAAGTTTCTGAATTATTTTATGTACCATTATCATTTTTCTTAGAAAACGAACCCGAGAAATATTATATTAATTATTATCCTGAAACTGAAGAAAATTTTCCATTGCACATGGTTAAAGAGGGTGCTAATTATAATTGGGGAAGCATTAGATATCCTGTATATTTTTATAAATATAACAATTATATTATATGGGGGCTTACTGCTAAAATTACAAACAGTTTCATAAAAAAAATAAAACAAAAAAATAAAGACTAACTATTCCCCTGTAATTTCTATTGCAGGGGAAATTAAGTTTCTACAAAAATGAAACAGTTGTCAAAAAAACCGTCACTTCCTTGTCTGGAAAATTATACATCATATCATATAATGCTTTAAAAACAATGTAATTTGAATGAATAATATTTGGCACGCATATTGCTATGTAATTTACTAGAATTGCTAATAGAATATGGAGAACTTACAATGAATAATGCTCTAATTTTCAACATACAAAAATTTTCCGTTCATGATGGTCCAGGTATTAGAACTACAGTATTCTTTAAAGGATGTCCTTTGAAATGCATGTGGTGCCACAACCCTGAAAGTCAAAATACGAATAAAGAAGTACTTTACGATAGTAAAAAATGTGTGTTATGTGGAAATTGTCAAAAAATATGTCCAACCAATGCAATAAAAATTGAAAATAATAAATTGACTACGGATATAAGTAGATGTAATCACTGTGGTAAATGCAATATTTATTGTATATATGGCGCAAGAGAAGTAGTTGGTAATAATTACAGTGTTGATGAAGTTGTAAATGAAGTTATGAAAGATAAAGTTTTCTATGAACAATCTAATGGAGGTGTAACTATTTCTGGTGGTGAACCTTTATTACAGATAGAATTTGTTGAAGAACTTTTAAAAAGGTTAAAAGAAGAAAAAATTCATACAGCAGTTGACACATGTGGAGCAGTAAACTTCGAAATATTAGAACGAGCTGCAAAATATACTGATTTGTTTTTATATGACTTAAAACTGATGGATGATGAAAAGCATAGAGAATATGTAGGTGTTTCAAATAAAATTATTATTGAAAATTTAAAGAAATTATCATTGATTCATAGTAATATAAATATAAGGATGCCTATAATTCAAGGCGTAAATGACGATAACATCCATATAGAAAAAACTTTAGAACTTTTAAAAGACTTAAATATAAAAAAGATAAATCTGCTTCCATATCACAATATTGCAAAACATAAATATGAGAAATTGGGACTTGTTTATGAAGATAAAAAGATGTCAATACCATCTGAAGTTAAAATGAATAGCTTCAAGGAATTGTTTGAAAAAAATGGATACATAGTCAAAATAGGAGGATAATATGAGAGGTTATACTGAAAGAACTAAAAAATTAAGGCAGGAAAGTACTGCAACACAACCATTAGTAAGTTTAGAAAGGGCTTTGTTAGAAACAGAATTTTATCAAAAAAATTATGGAAATTTAGAAATTCCTGTTCTTAGAGCAATGAATTTTAAAGATTTAATGGAAAAAAGAAAGTTATACATTGGAGATGGTGAACTTATTGTAGGTGAAAAAAGCGAAGGACCACAGGTAGTTCCAACATTCCCTGAACTTTGTGCCCATACTATTGAAGATATGACTGTAATGAATAGCAGAAAATACATCAACTTTAAGGTAAATGATCCTGATAAAGAAGTTCAAGCAGAAAAAATTATTCCATATTGGGAAGGTAAGTCAACAAGAGATAAAATACTTGCATCAATGACTACAGAATGGAAAGATTGTTATGCTGCAGGTATATTTACAGAATTTATGGAACAAAGAGCTCCAGGCCATACAGTTGCAGATGGTAAAATGTATCAAAAAGGTTTTTTAGATTTTAAAAAGGAAATAGAAGAAGCTATTGAAAAGCTTGACTTTATCAATGATAAAGAAGCATATGATAAAAAAGCACAATTAGAAGGTATGGCTATATCTTGCGATGCTATTATAATATATGGACAAAGATATGCTGCATATGCAAGGGAACTTGCTGAAAAAGAAACAAATAATCAAAGAAAAGAAGAACTTTTATGGATTGCTGGAAACTGTGATGTTGTACCTGCAAATAAACCTGAAACATTTGCTCAAGCATTACAAATGTATTGGTTTGTTCACATAGGAATAACTACTGAAACTAATACATGGGATGCTTTTTCACCAGGTAAATTAGATCAATATTTATATCCATTTTACAAAAAAGAAGTCGCAGATGGAAATATGAACTATGATAAAGCAAGAGAACTTCTTGAATGCTTCTGGATTAAATTTAACAATCAACCAGCGCCTCCAAAAGTAGGTATTACTTTAAAGGAAAGCGCAACATATACAGACTTTGCAAATATTAATACAGGAGGTATAAACCCTGTAACAGGTGAAAATGGAGTAAATGAAGTTTCTTACATGATATTGGATACAATGGATGAAATGAAATTGCTGCAACCAAGTTCAAATGTTCAAATAAGTGAAAAGACACCTGATGAATTTGTTAAAAGAGCTGTTGAAATTTCTAGAAAAGGATGGGGTCAACCAGCATTTTACAATACAGAAGAATTGATACAAGAACTTTTAAATGCAGGCAAGTCTTTAGAAGATGCTAGATTTGGCGGAGCAAGCGGATGTGTTGAAACAGGATGCCACGGCAGAGAAGCTTATGTTTTGACAGGTTATTTAAATGTTCCTAAAATTTTTGAAATTACATTAAGAAATGGATTTGACAAATATACTAATAAACAAATAGGATTAGAAACAGGTAATCCAGAAAACTTTAATTCATATGATGAGTTAAAGCAAGCGTTTTTCAAACAGCTTGAATATTTTATAAATGTTAAAATAAGAGGAAACAATGTAATTGAAAAAATATTTGCTAAATATATGCCATCAACATTTATGTCAGTAATAACTGATGGATGTAAAGAAAGTGGAAAAGATTACAATGCAGGTGGTGCGAAATATAACACAAGATATATCCAAATAGTTGGTATAGGAACTATAACTGACTGCTTAGCAGCTATTAAATATAATGTATTTGAACAAAATAGATTTTCAATGAAAGAAATTTTAGCTTCAATTGATGCAAACTTTGAAGGTCATGAAATGACTAAAAACTTAGTTCTCAATCATACACCTAAATATGGAAATGATGATGACTATGCTGATGATATAATGCTTGATGTATTCGTTAATGTTAGAGATAGAATAAGAGGCAGAAAAGCGGTTTGTGGCGGAGTATATCAAATTGATATGTTGCCTACAACTTGCCATGTATACTTTGGTTCTGTAATGACTGCATCTGCAAATGGAAGATTAGCAGAAAAACCAGTAACTGATGGTATATCCCCTGAAAAAGGTGCAGATACTAATGGCCCTACAGCAGTAATTAAATCTTGTGCAAAAATGGATCATACATCAACAGGTGGAACTCTTTTAAATCAAAAGTTCACTCCATCATCAATACAAGGAGAAGAAGGTCTAAACAATGTATCTTCATTAATTAGATCATACTTTAAAATGATGGGACATCACATTCAATTCAATGTTGTTGATAGAGCTGTACTCATTGATGCTCAAAAAAATCCTGATGAATATAAAGATTTAATAGTTAGAGTAGCTGGATATTCAGATCATTTCAACAATCTTGAAAAAGCGTTGCAGGATGAAATAATAGACAGAACAGAACAAGCTTTTAATTAAAATTGTTAAAAACTCAATTAATATATAATGCTTCAGATAATTCCTCTCAATTATCTGAGGCATTTATTTTTTTGAATTATAATACATAAAGCTACAGTATAAAGTTTAGATAACTGTAAATATTAATAAAAATCTGAATATTATACTATTAATAAATATGTTTATTTAGACGCAGATGTTCAACTTCAATAGCAGATAAATTTAGGAGGTATTATGGAAAGAATAGATTTTTTTGCAAAATGGATATTGAGATTTTCAATAGCTGGTTCCCTTGTTTACACTATAATTATAGGTCATTGGGTTGGAACTGCCGGTGGAGCTTTAGTTTTAATTGCCACTTTTCTAGTGGATTACATAAATAAAAAGCATCATAAAATAAATCCTTTAATAACAGCAATGATATACATATATTGTTTATTTAGTTTAGTAATGGGTAACATGTGGGATTTCTATGATAAAATTGTATGGTGGGACTTGTTGATGCACGTGTTATCAGGAGTAATTTTAGGTACAGTTGGAAACACTTTAATCAACAAAAAAACAGGAAAAAACCAATTATCAAAAGTTGTAAAATTTTTATTTATTGTAGGAATTGCATGCATTGGTGGAGTCATTTGGGAAATATATGAATTTACAATTGATTCCTTATTCAAACTTGATACACAATTAGCTAAAACATATGGAATTTCAGATACTATGTGGGATTTAATATTAGACTTTATAGGAGGAGTAGGAATAGGAATATTTTTTTCGTTTTATGGTAAAAAAAAATAAAAGTATTTCAAAAAAACTGTTGCATTTTATAAATTGGTATAATATAATAAGAGAAATTAAACCCAACTAAAACAGTAGGAAATACAAGGAAGAAGGAAAGTAATATATATAGAATTTTCAGAGAGAGTATCTCAAGGCTGAAAAGATACTTATTGGAAATATATATGAAGTGCCCTTCGGAGTACAGCACCGAATTATATTAGTAGGCTGCTGCGGAACTTATCCGTTAAAATAAGAAAGCATGATAGTGCTTTTAAGTGGACATATATATTGTATATGTCAATAAGAGTGGAACCGCGGATTATACTCCGTCTCTAATAGTTTTTTTAGAGATGGGGTTTTTTATTTACACTTACAGTATAAGTGGCTGACACCAAATCAAATATTTTGGTCATCTACTTATTAATGATATTTTCTTGTTTAGTGGTTAAAATAAAAATAAAGGACGACAAATTTATGGAAAATTATAACACATTAAAATTAATAGGAAATACACCTATAGTAAAATTACCAAATGAAAATATATATATTAAAATGGAAAAATTCAATCCTGGTGGAAGTATTAAGGACAGAACAGCTCTTGGAATGATACTTGATGCGGAAAACAAGGGATATTTAAAAAAAGATAGCATAATAATTGAACCTACTAGTGGTAATACAGGTATTGGATTAGCTCTCATAGGTAGACTTAAAGGTTATAAAGTTATTATAACAATGCCGGAAACAATGAGTATCGAAAGACGAAAATTAATATCTTCATATGGTGCGACTTTAATATTGACAGAAGGTAAAACTGGAATGGTAGGTGCAATAGCAAGAGCAAATGAAATGGTCAAAGAAGATAAAAAATATTTTATGCCTGATCAATTTAATAATCCAGCAAATCCAGAGTATCATTATATAACTACAGCAGAAGAAATATTAAGACAAATGAATGATATAGATATATTTACAGCTGCTGTAGGCACAGGAGGAACACTTGTAGGCATATCGAGGAAATTGAAGGAATTTAATAAAAACATTATTATTGCTGGAGCTGAACCACAAAATTCACCAGTATTATCAGGAGGAATCCCTTCACCACACAAAATACAAGGTATAGGTGCTGGATTTATACCAGGAATATATAATGGTGAAAATGTTGATGAAATTATTACAGTAACAGATGAGGAAGCAGAAGATACGGCTATAGAAGTATCAGCAAAAACAGGAATATTAGTAGGCATATCTACAGGTTGTAATGTAGCTTCTGCTAGAAAACTTGCACAAAGATATGGAACAAATAAAAAAATATTGACTATATCACCTGATGGTGGAGAAAAATATATGTCAATTATAAACTACAACTAACAAATAACACCTAACAATAGGTGAGCAATAGGAAAGCAAAGTGAAGAGCAATTGATAAAACTTTTAAATCTATTGCTTATCAATCGTTAAATCAATTATTTTATAAAAAGAGAGGAATGATATTTATGATTAGATTTATAAAATCAATAATAAGTGATATAGATTCAGTTTTTGATAGAGATCCGGCTGCAAGAAATCGACTTGAAGTTTTTCTATTGTACCCTCATATAAAAGCAATTATAGCATATCGAATGGCTCATAAATTATATATTAAGAAACGCTTTTTTTTAGCGAGGTTAATATCTAATATGGCAAGACATAAAACGGGAATTGAAATACATCCAGGAGCAACTATTGGTAAGGGATTGTTTATAGACCATGGAATGGGAGTTGTAATAGGAGAAACAGCAGTAGTAGGCGATAATGTAACAATGTTTCATGGTGCTACATTAGGAGGAACAGGAAATGAAAAAGGTAAAAGACATCCAACAGTAGGAGATAATGTGACAATAGGTGCTGCAGCTAAAATATTGGGGAATATTTATATAGCTTCAGGAACTAAAGTTGGAGCCAATGCAGTAGTTTTACATGACACTAATCCAAACTCGACAATGGTTGGAATTCCGGCAGTAGAAGTAAAAAGAAATAACAAAATTATAAACATAACAGAATATGTGATTTAATTAATAAGCAGTAGGTGCTATAATTAACCTACTGTTTTTATTGTGAATACAACAAGGTTCCCGGGACCCACCAGCAATCTTTGATTGCGTTGATGGGTGTTGGTTCTTATTTTATTATAAATTAAAATTTTTAAAGTCAGACTATAATAAAATGATGCAAATTTATAAAAGTTATGTTAAAATTATTAGTATATATCATTAATATAAATTGTATACAATTTTGGAGGACTGCTGTGATAAAAAAAATATTATTAATAGCAACGTATAAAGAAATTTTTGACTTATCAAAGGAAATCGTTAAACAAAATGACTTTCCCGTTGAAGTAATTAGAGGAAATTCATATGATGCAGATGATATAATTTCTAAATGGTCTAAGAGAGGTATTGAAATAGTTATAACTAGGGGTGGTACATATAAAGCTATGGTTCAAAAAAGTAAGTTTATTACTTTAGAACTTAAAGTAGATGTTATTGATATTTTAAGAGCTTATGAACATGTTAAAGACAGAAATGGAAAAGTTGGCTTTATTGGATGGAGCAACGTCATATTTGGAATTGAACAGTTTAAAGAAGTATTTGACAAAGATTTATATTCTGTAACAGTAGACAATAAAGATGAAGAAGAAAATGCAGAAGAACAAACTAAAAAACTTGTGTTGAATGGTGTAAATGAGTTTATTGGAGATTATACAGGAGTCAAAATTGCAAAAAAATTAGGATATGATGCTCACATGGTTGAAACAGGTAAAGGCGTAATAATAAATGCTATAAATGAAGCAATAAAAATTCTTGATGTAAAGCATAAAGAGCAAGCAGAAACTGAAAGAGTTAAAATTGTAATGGACTTTGTTAATGATGGAATTATTGCAGTAAATGAAGAAGGTGAAGTAATAATATTTAATAAAAATGCTGAAAGATTTTGTAAAGATTGCAATATTTCTCGTGATGAAATTATAAAATATATGGAATTTAATGATTTGTCTAAAGTATCAGAAATTAAAAAATTAAATGATGACTGCACAATTTCATTAAGTAAGTCAGCCGTTACTGTTGATGATGAAAGTTATGGAGTAGTTGCATCATTTCAAAATGTTACTCAAATACAAAAGAAGGAACATGAAATAAGAACTAAACTTGCTGAAAAAGGACTTAGCGCAAAATACACATTTGAAGATATAAAACATAAAAATGAAAAAATGCAGGATTTAATTAAGAGGGCAAAAAAATATTCCAAATCAGATTCAACAGTGCTAATTGAAGGAACAACAGGCACCGGTAAAGAATTGTTTGCTCACAGCATACATAACTACAGCTTAAGAGCTACCGAAGCTTTTGTTGCAATAAACTGTGCAGCGCTTCCTGAAAATTTACTTGAAAGTGAATTGTTTGGATATGTTGAGGGAGCGTTTACAGGAGCAAGGAAGGGTGGCAAAATTGGTTTGGTTGAATTGGCACATAGAGGCACTTTGTTTTTAGATGAAATAGGTGATATGCCACTTAATCTTCAAACCAGACTTTTGAGAGTAATTCAGGAAAAGGAGGTTATGCGCCTTGGCGACGATAAAATTATTCCTGTTGATGTTAGAATAATTTCGTCTACAAATGTAAATTTAAAACAATTTGTTGAAGCAGGAAAATTCAGAGAAGATTTATATTACAGATTACATGTGTTGACAATAAGAATTCCATCTTTAAATGAAAGAAGTGAAGATATAGATGTCATTGCAAAAAAAATCCTCGAAGATTATATTAAAACAGGTAAAAAATATATAGCAGGATTTACTGATGGTGCCTTAAATAAACTTAAAAAGCATAATTACAAAGGAAATATTCGTGAATTAAGAGGTATAATTGAACGTGCAATTGTTATAACTGATAATGAATATATAAAATCTGAAGATATTGATATTGACGGTGATGAGCTAGATGATGAAATTAGTGTAGGAAATGATATTAAAAAAAATGAGATGAAGTTAATAGAAGAAACACTTGTTAAAACAAATAATAATTATTCTAAGGCTTCGAAAATGCTAGGCATTGATCGCTCAACGTTGTACAGAAAAATTAAAAATAAATAATATACATTTAACTGTTGTTGCATATTGCATCGCAAAATTGCATTGTGCAACACTTTTTATTTTTTGGAAAACGAATTCTATTCAAAATACACATATTTTGTATTGAAGAAATTGGCATGATAATTGCTAAATGTAAATATATAAAATTAAATTTACATGACATCAGTTTTTAATAATAACATTAATAATATCTATAAGGAGGGAAAAATGAGATTAGTAACATTGAAGACAGAAGGAAAAGAGGTTGGTGGGATTGTAATCGAAAAAGGAATTGTTAAACTTGAAACAGTTAATAAGGAATTCGATGCAAACTGGGCAACTGACATTTTTAATCTTATTAATGAAGGACAGCTAGATGAACTTAACAAATGGTATAAAAATGGCGGATGTAAAGTTCTTGATGAATTGATTGTAGACGTAGTTCATTTTGAAGAGGCAGTATACGGTCCATTGTATAGAAATCCTCAAAAGATTTTTGGTATAGGACTTAACTACAAAGACCATGCATCAGATTTAGCAGAAGTAGCACCTACTACAGAACCTGCAAGTTTCTTTAAACCAGCAACAACTATTATAGGTACTAATGATGAAATTAAAATCCCACTACAATCTGAAAAAACTACAGGAGAAGCAGAACTTGGAATAATATTCGGAAAAGTATGTGAGGATGTAGAAAGAGAAGACTGGTTAGACTATGTAGCTGGATATACAACAATAATAGATATGACAGCAGAAGATATTCTTAGGAAAAACCCTAGATATCTCACAAGAGTAAAAAGCTTTGAAACATTTTTTAGCTTTGGACCACAGTTGGTAACTCCAGATGAAGTTGAAGATGTATTAAAACTTAAAGTTGCTACAGTAATCAATGGACAAATTCATGCAGAAAATACAGTATCAAACATGACATTCCTACCTGATTATTTAGTATCATTCCACTCTAAAGTAATGAAATTTTTGCCTGGCGATATATTATCAACGGGTACACCAAGGGCAGTACAAATTAATGAAGGCGATGTAATTGAATGTCATATTGATGGATTTGAACCATTAGTAAATCCTGTAATTGATAAGAAATTACATAAATAATAAAAACTTAATAAAAGGAGCAAAATATGGAATTAGGTTTAAAAGATAAGTCAGTCATAGTAATGGCTTCTAGCTCAGGACTTGGAAAAGCAATTGCAACAGAAATGTCAAAAGAAGGAGCAAAAGTTATGCTCTTTAGCCCATTTGAAGATCAGCTTAAAGAAGCTCAAGCAGATATCAAAAAAGCAACTGGAAATGAACCACAATATTTTGTAGGAGACATCACAAAAGCAGAAGACATCAAAGAATTAGTAAATAAAACTGTAGATTGCTACGGTTCAGTTTATGCACTTGTAAATAATACAGGCGGACCACCAGCAGGAACTTTTGATGCATTTGACGACGAGGCATGGCAAAAGGCATATGAGCTTACATTATTATCATATATAAGAGCTGTGAGAGAAGTACTTCCATACATGAGAAAAAATGGTGGCGGAAGAATATTATGTTCAACATCATCATCAGTAAAAGCAGTGCTTGATAACTTAATATTATCAAATACATTCAGAATGGGCGTAGTAGGACTTGCTAAAACATTATCACAAGAATTAGGATGTGATAATATACTTGTAAACGTTATAGGACCAGGAAGGATAGGTACAGCTCGTATAGATTACCTTGACAAAGTTCGTGCAGATAAAGCAGGTATAACAGTAGAAGAAGTTCAAAAGCAATCATGGAAAAGCATTCCTCTTGGAAGGTATGGACAACCAGAAGAATATGGTCGTTTAGCTACATTCCTTTGTTCTGAAGCAAATACATACATTACAGGTCAAACAATATTGTTAGATGGTGGTATGGTTAAATCAGTTCTTTAAATTTTATAATATTTTTTTCTAGGGTTAAATGATATTTAAACAAGTAAAAAAAATAAAATAAAAAATACGCTTGGAGCCAAATTATTTCATTACGTTTTGTGCCTTGAGCGAAACGAAAGGGTGGATATAATTATGAATAAACGTTTATCAGCAATATGTGCAGTAGTATTAGCAACATCAATGATTTTGGGAGGGTGCGCTAGTTCAGCTCCAGCTCCAGCTGCTACTGATTCAGCAAAACCAGCTACTGAGGCAACAGAAACAAAAACAGAAACTTCTTATCCAGAAAAAACAATTACAGTAACACAAGGATTTAAAGCTGGTGGAGGAAGTGACACACTTGCACAAATAACTCAGCCTTATCTTGAAAAAATATTAGGACAATCATTTACAAATCAATATATACCAGGAGCAACTGGTGCAATAGCTTGGAACCAACTTGCAAAAACAACTAAAGCTGATGGATATACAATCAGTATAACAAATACACCAATGTTAATGACAAACTATATCATGAACGAGGAAATTCAGTATAATATTTCTGAACTTACACCAATAGCAAACGTTGTTTCAGACCCTGGAGTTGTAGTTGTTGCAGCAGATAGCAAATACAATACAATGGAAGAATTGTTAGCAGATATTAAAGCTAACCCTGGAAAAATTACAGCTGGTAACTCAGGTGTTGGTGGAGATGACTTCTTTACTCAATTAAGATTTAAAAAAGCTTCAGGCTTAGATGTAGCTATGGTTCCATTTGATGGTGATGGTCCATCATGGCAAGCAGCAATGGGTGGAAAAGTTGATGTAAGCTTTAATAACCTTGGAGTTGTATATGCACAAGTTAAAGCTGGAAACTTAAAGATGTTAGCAATATTCACTGAAGAAAGAAATGAAATGGTTCCAGATGTTCCTACTCTTAAAGAACTTGGAATTGACCTTGTGTCAGGTTCATCTAGAGGATATAGTGCACCTGCTGGAATTCCTGATGACGTAAAACAAAAATTATATGATGCTTTTGAAGAATTGTCTACAAATGAAGAATTTATAAAAGGTGCAGCTGATGCAGCTTTAGTTGTAGATGTTAAAATAGGGGATGACTACAAAGCATACCTTGAAGAACAAGAAGCTCAATTTACTGAAATTTGGAATGAAGTAAAAGATGCTTATCAGAAGTAAAGTTTAGAAATTATTAAATTATAACATAATACAAATGGAGGTATAAATGAGACATTATATAAAATTAATAATATGCTCAATATGCAGTTTGTTATTTTCACTAGTAATATTTACAAACTCATTTGAATTACCTGCAGTTGCTAAAAGACTACCCTTAATATTATGTGCTGTTATTGTGCTATTATCTTTAATGGTAATAGCACAAGCACTTTATGAGAAGAAAAAAGGCAACTCAAAGGTGGAAAAGAAGAATATAGATGTAAAGACAGTTGTTTTATTTGCAATTGTTATAGCATTATATATCTTTACAATTAAACCTATTGGATATTTTATAGTAACACCAGTCTTTTTGATATTTATGCTTAGATACCTTAAAACGGGTTCTTGGTTAAAAACTATGCTTATTGCAGGTGGGTTTACATTGTTTGTATATTTATTGTTCGTATTATTTTTGAAATTACCTGTTCCTTTAGGTATTTTTGAGTCATAGGAGGGTATAAAAAATGACATTATCATTTGTTTTACAAGGGCTTTCAGCTCTTTTTACAGTGCAGGTTCTATTAGCTGTAATAGTAGGAACGGCTTTAGGATTGTTCATAGGTGCAATGCCTGGACTATCTGCTACAATGGGAATAGCATTGTTGCTTCCACTTACTTATCAGTTTGAACCAGCGACAGGTCTAGCAATGCTTACATCTCTATATATGGGAGCTATGTATGGTGGTTCAATTTCAGCTATATTAATAAATACACCAGGTACTCCGTCGGCGGCAGCAACAGTAATTGATGGTTATCCTATGGCGCAAAGAGGAGAATCAGGAAAGGCACTTGGAATCTCACTAACTGCATCTCTTATAGGTGGTGTTTTAAGTTCTATAGCGTTATTAGTATTTGCACCTGTACTTGGCACAGTAGCACTTGAGTTTGGACCTGTAGAAATGTTTGCAGTTGCAGTACTTGGTATTACAATAATCGGTTCACTTGCTAAAGGTTCTACAACTTTAGGATTGCTTTCAGGTATGATTGGACTAATGATTTCACTTGTTGGTATGGATCCTATTACAGGTACACCTAGATTTACATTTGGAAATATTAATCTGTTTTCAGGAATCCCTTATACAATTGCATTAATAGGACTTTTCTCAATTCCACAAGCTTTAAAACTTGTAGAACAAAATCTTCCTAAAAGAGAAGTAAAAGTATCATTTACAGACAGAATGCTTCCAAAATTTAATGAATTTTTAGAAATATTACCTACAACAATAAGATCTAGTATTATAGGTATATTTGTAGGAATTATTCCTGGAGCTGGAGGAGATACAGCATGTTGGTTTGCATATAACGAAACAAAAAGATTTTCAAAACATAAAGAAAGATTTGGTACAGGTTATTCGTTAGGTATAGCAGCAGCAGAATCAGCTAACAATGCAGTTGTTGGTGGTGCATTAATCCCAACAATATCCTTAGGTGTTCCTGGAAGCTCGGCAACCGCTATTATTATGGGTGGACTTATGGTTCATGGTATAATGCCTGGTCCAACTCTCATGCAGGATTATCCAGTACTTACATATACACTTATATGGGCAGTTATGTTTAGTAATGTTGCAATGTTTGTTCTTGGACTTCTTGTAACTAAATTAGCTGTTAACGTAACTAAAATCAGTGACAGAATAATTGCACCAGCAATTATAGTACTTTGTGTAATTGGTTCATTTTCAATAAACAATAGCCTATTTGATGTTGGTCTGATGTTTATATTTGGTATTATTGGATATTTCATGAACAAGGTTAATATGCCTACATCACCTATGGTAATAGGTATGATACTGGGAAGCATGCTTGATACATCGCTAAATCAGGCGCTTATCATAGGCGGCGGAAGCTATGGCGTATTCTTTAAAAGCCCTTTAGCAACAATATTGTTAATAATTTCTGCAATTTCAATATTACAATCAACACCAATATTTGATGTAATAAAATCAAAATTCAATAAAAGTGCACCAGCAGTAGTGTTAAATGTAGAGGAAGGAATGGACGATTAAATGAGAAGCAGAAAAATGATGGAAGGTTTATCAGGTGCTTATCCAAGAGCATGCTATAAAGGTATGGGATACACTGATAAAGATCTAAAAAAACCACTTATAGGAATTGTAAATTCATGGACAGAATCAAATCCTGGTCATTTTCATTTAAGACAATTAAGTCAAAAGGTGAAAGATGGTATTTGGGCTAATGGCGGTATGCCAGTTGAGTTCAATACTATAGCACCTTGTGATGGAATAGCACAAGGACAAGGAATGCACAGCATATTACCTAGCAGAGATATAATATGGGCCTCAATAGAACTTATGGTAGAAGCTAACCAATTTGATGGTCTGGTAATGCTTTGTTCATGTGACAAAATAGTTCCAGGAATGATGATGGCAGCAGCATCATTAGATTTACCTGTTATATTTGTACCAGGTGGTCCTATGGAGCCTTATACACATGATGATGGTAAAAATTATGTTTTAAGTGATGTTAAAGAAGCAATGGGAAGATATTCATCAGGGGAAATTGACGAAGCAGAATTCAATAAAATAGAATCAAACACATGTCAATCATGTGGAGCATGCGGTATGATGGGAACTGCAAATACTATGAGTACAGTTCTTGAAGCTATGGGACTTACATTGCCTGGCGGTGGAACAATCAGCGCAGTTTCATCAGAAAGAATGAGACTTGCTATGGAAACAGGCGAAAGAATAGTAGACATGGTAAGAGAAGAACTTAATTCTCATAAAATTATTAATGAAAAAAGTATTAACAATGCAATTAAATACATTTTATCTATAGGCGGATCTACAAATACAATTTTACATATTCCTGCAATTGCAAAACAAGTAGATATAAACATTACAATGGAGGATTTTGACAGACTTAGCAAAACTACTCCATTAGTAACTAAATTTAAACCAGCATCAAAATATACGTTAAAAGATTATCATGATGCTGGAGGAGTTCAAGCAGTGCTAAAAACTATTGAATCACTTCTTGATACAGATGTTTTAACAATTAGTGGTGCTACCATTGGAGAAAATCTTGCAAAATATAAGATGAAATCTACAGAAGTTATTAAACCTTTAAGTAACCCATTAGCTAAAGAAGGCGGTATAGCTGTTCTTAAAGGCAACCTTGCTCCTAATGGTGCAGTTGTTAAACAAAGTGCTGTTTCTCCTCAAATGATGGTTCACAGAGGACCTGCAAGAGTAGTTAACAGTGAAGAAGAAGTTAGAGAATTATTGCTTGGCGGAACTGTAAAAGACGGCGATGTAATAGTAATTAAATATGAAGGTCCTAAAGGCGGTCCTGGAATGAGAGAAATGTCAATACCAGCAGCACTTCTTGTAGGAATGGGACTTGGAAATACTGTTGCTATGGTAACAGATGGAAGATACTCAGGAGCAACAAAAGGTCCATGTATTGGTTATGTAACTCCAGAAGCAGCAGATTCAGGACCAATTGCTATAGTTGAAGAAGGAGATATTATAAATATAGATATTCCTAACAGAAAACTTGAAATAGAAATATCAGATGAAGAAATTGCTGAAAGACTTAAGAACTTCACATATGTACCAAATGACAGTGCAAAAGGCTTCTTAAAACTTTACAGAAAAATAGTCGACTCAGCAGACAGAGGAGCAACTATCATTTAGGAGGATATAATGTTAAAAAGAAGTTTAATAATAAATCAAAAAGATAATGTTGCAGTTTTACTTCAACCAGGGGAAAAAGGCGATACTGTTAAAATAGGTAATGAAGAAATAGTGTTAAAGGAATTTGTTGATTTTGGGCATAAAGTAGCAATCAAAGATTTTAAGGCAGAAGATGTTGTATATAAATATGGTGAAGATATAGGATATGCTATGCTAGATATTCCTGCAGGAACATGGATACACAATCACAATATGGGTTGCAGAAGAGGTAAATAATATGGAACAAAAAACTAAATTTATGGGATATAAACGCTCAGACGGAAAAGTTGGAGTAAGAAATTATATAGGTATAATACCATCTGTATTTTGCGCAAACAGAGTAGCTGAACTTATAGCTAAAGAAGTAGATGGAGCAATATTCTTAAAACATCCAGTTGGATGCAGTCAAGTAGGAGAAGACCTTGAAATAACTTGCAGAACGCTTATTGCCATGGGCAACCATCCTAACATTGCAGCTGTTCTTGTAGTAGGTCTTGGCTGTGAAAGATTTACACCAGATGAATTTGTTGAAGGTGTAAAAAAGTCAGGAAAGCATGTTGAAAAAGTTGTAATTCAAGATGAAGGAAATACATCAAAAGCTATTGAAAAAGGCATAATGATTGCTAAAGCAATGGCAGAAGAAGTGAAGAACATTGAAAAAGTAGAATGTGATGTTTCAGATTTAATTGTTGGAGTTAAATGCGGTGGTACAGATGCAACATCAGGATTAGCAGCAAATCCTGCAGTTGGAATGATGGCAGATACAGTTGTAAATAATGGAGGAAGCATTATATTCTCAGAAGTTACAGAACTCCTTGGCACTGAGCATATACTTTCTAAAAGAGCTATAAATGAAGAAATAGGGAAAAAAGTTACAGATACAATTTTAAATATGGAAGATAAACTTAGAAGAATCGGTACTAATCCTAAATTTGCTAAGAGAGGTGCCTTAATCTCAACAGGTAATTTCGACGGAGGAGTAAGCTCTGTAGTTGAAAAAGCTTTGGGAGGAATATATAAATCAGGCCACGGTAAAATAACTAACGTTCTTGAATATGCGACATGTCCTGTTGAAAATGAAAAAGGAGTATTTCTAATGGATTCTCCTGGACATGATGGTGAAGTTGTAACAGGTATGGTTGGGGGCGGCGCACAGATAATTGCATTCACATCAGGAAGGGGTACTCCTACAGGATTTCCATTTATTCCAGTTATAAAAATAACGGGCAATGATAAAACATTTATTAAAATGGAAGAAAATATAGACATAAACGCGGGAGACATAATTGAAAAGGGAGTTTCTTTAGAGAAAAAAGGAAACGAGATTTTTGAAAAAGTAATTAAAGTTGCAGATGGAGAAATGACAAAAGCGGAATTGTTTAAAGGTGATGAATTATTCTGCGTAACAAGAGTTTAATAATTGTAGATTATCTATATATTAATTACTCCCTAAGGCATGATCTAAGGGAGTAATTAATATCTAAGGGTATTTGCTAATGAATGTATATGTGATATAATATTTAATAACTAAATAATTTTGAAAATTAATGTATGTGGAGGATAATATGAGTTTTATAGAAGACACACTAAGAGATATTCCACTTCCTAAAATAGTTAAAGCAGAACAACAATTTAATCCAGATTATTTGACAAACATAGAAGAATATATTAGAGAAAACTTAAAAAATGTTGACGGATATAAAAACATTAAACCAGGACAAACAATAGCTGTAACTGGTGGCAGCAGAGGTATTAATGCAATTGATATAATCACTAAGGCAATATGTGATATGGTTAAAGAAAAAGGAGCACATCCATTTATAGTTCCTGCAATGGGAAGCCATGGCGGAGCAACAGCAAAAGGTCAAATTGAAATGCTGGAAACTATAGGCATTACAGAAGAAAAAATGGGAGTACCTATAAAATCATCTATGGAAGTTGTACAAATTGGTGAAATATTGGATGGAAGACCAGTTTATTTAGACAAATATGCTAATGAAGCTGATGGAATAATATTAATAAACAGAGTAAAGGCTCATACTTCCTTTAGAGGCGAATATGAAAGCGGATTAATGAAAATGATGGCTATAGGCCTTGGAAAACAGATGGGTGCACAAAACTATCATAAAACAGGATTTAAATTAATGCCTGAAATTATTGAAAGAGTCGGTTTAGAAGTACTTAAAAAGAAAAATATATGCTTTGGTGCAGCTATTATTGAAAACGGCTACGGAAAGGTTTCTGAAATATCTCTACTTAATGCAGCTGAAATTCCTGCGGTAGAAAAGAAACTTTTGATAAAAGCAAATGAACTTATGCCTAAACTATTTTTCAAACAAGCAGATGTACTTATAGTTAAAAGAATAGGCAAAGAAATTAGTGGAACAGGTATGGACTCAAATGTAACAGGAAGATTTAACAATGAGCATTTCAAAGGGGATATCACTGTAACGAAAATTTCAGCGCTTGATGTAACTGAAAAGAGCCATGGAAATTGTAATGGAATAGGTTTAGCAGACTTTACTACAAAAAGGCTTTTTAACAAAATGGATTTAGCTATGACATATCCAAATGCACTTACAGCTACAACAGTTGTAACAGTAAAAATTCCTATGATCTTAGATACAGATAAAATGGCAGTGCAAGCAGCAATAAAAACTTGTAACTTGCTTGATTTGAGAAATTGCAGAATAGGTTTAGTAGAAAGTACAAAAAACATGAAGACTATTTATATTTCAGAAAATATGATTGAAGAAGCAATAAAAAATAATGTTAAAATTTTAGGTGAACCATTTGATATTCCATTTGCAGATGATGGAAGCTTAGAACTTGATTTTAATTAAAAAGCAGAAACTGTTGACTTGCATATAGTTGGCAGTTTTTTTAATGCAAAAATTAATTGTGATTTTTTACATACATGAAATATTAATATTAAGCTTAATAATACTTTTCACGTTATTGTGCTACGCTTTGAATCAACAATTGCTAAAAAATAAAAATTGTGTTAAAATATTAAAAATACTTATGAAATTTTATGAATATATAGTCAGAAAGGGTGTTTAAAATAGATAATCATGATATAGCTCCTGTTAAGACGAACAAAAAAACATATCTTAAAATAGTTGAAATAATATTAAATATGGTTGCTGAAAATAAAATTGAATATGGCGATAAATTATATAGTGAGCCAGAGCTTATGAAGATGTTAAATGTCAGCAGACCTACTCTTCGAGAAGCATTGAGGGTTTTGGAATTTTTAGGAATTGTTACAATTGGAACTAGGTCAGGAATAACTATCAATGCACCTAGGGATACGGAAAATTATTCACCACTTATTTATATAATGATGTTTGAAAAAACTACAAATACAGATTTGTTTGAACTGAGGCGTGCTATTCAAGTAGAAATGGCTGGAATGGCTACAATTAAAAGAACTGATGAAGATTGTGAAAATCTGAAAGCAATAATAAAAATGACTGAAGAAAATTTGGATACAGATCACATTACATTTTCCAATTTAGATTATGATTTTCATATGGCTATAGTGAAAAGTGCAAAAAATGTACTTTGTGAAAAATTAATGGAAACACTTATGGTAGTAATGCGCACTCAATTGCAGCAAATCATCTTAGAAATGCCTGTAGAATTGAGAAAAAATACACTTAGATTTCATAGAGAAATTTGTGATGCTATTATTAATCAAGATTATAAAGCAGCAAAAGAAATTATGGAAAGACATCTGGATAGACCATATAATTCTTTGAAAAATGATATAATTAAATTTAACTTGCAATAATAATTAAAATGAAATTATATTACATATGATTGTATCAACGCCGAATAAATTAGGAATATACCTATTTTATTCGGTGTTTTTATATTAAATAATTTATTAATCTTAAGAAAATATTGACAATTAAATACCATCATATTATAATTAGTTATATAGTTAACTAAATGACTTTGTGTAAAAGGAATGCTAGATTAAAAATATAATACATAGGATTTCTTTTAGAAATTCTATTAATTTAAGTGCCATGGAAACGTTTTTAATTTTCATCAAGTTGATTTAATTTTACAAATAAATATTTTATAAATTACTTTTAATTTTAACTAATTAGTATAAGGAGGCAAAAATTGTGAGCAAAATATATAACTTTGTAGTTATAGGCGCTGGTGTTGTAGGAAATGCTGTAGCTAGAGAATTATCAAAATATACAATTAAAGGCGAAGACAAGGTAAATGTCTTAGTGCTGGAGAAAGGTCTTGATGTTTGCTGTGGAACGAGTGCAAGGAATTCAGGTGTGCTTCATGCTGGATTTAACAATAAAATAGGATCTAAAATGGCTAAGTACTGTGTTGAAGGCAATCTAGGATTTGATAAAGTTGCAAAAGAGCTTGATATACCTTTTAAGCGTACAGGGAAAGTAGTTGTAGGATTTACAGAAGAAGATAAGGAAAAGTTAATAAAAATGAAAGAACAAGGAGATGCCAATGGATGTCCTGGCTTAGAAATAATAGATAAAAAGAGGATTAAAGAGCTTTGTCCAACTATTGATGGGGAGTATGCTATGTATTCTCCTATGACTGGAGTTCTTAATCCATTTGAATATACAATCGGGCTTGCAGAAAATGCTCATCAAAACGGTGTTGAATACTTATTTGACAAAGAAGTTAAAAATATTGAAAGAATAGATAGAATTTACAACATTACTACTACTGATGGAATTTTCAAAAGCAAGTGGGTTATAAATTGTGCAGGACTTAATTCTGATAAGATTGCAAAAATGCTTGGGATAAACGATTATACAATTTATCCATGCAGAGGAGAATATTTTATCCTAGATAAAAGAATTGGAGATTTGTTAAATATGCCTGCATATCCTGTGCCTAATCCTAAAGCAGGAGGCTTAGGTATACATCTTACACCATCAGTTGATGGCAATGTATTAATAGGGCCTAGTTCTGAATATATTGATGACAATGATGATTATGCTGCTACAAAAAAAACCATGGATATGCTTATTAAAGAAGGAGGAAAAATATTTCCTCATTTTAAAAGAGAACATTTTATCAGAAATTTTTCAGGTATTAGACCAAAACTTGTGAGCGAGGAAACAGGGGGATATGCTGATTTTATAATAGAAAGACGAGAAGAAACTCCATGTTTTGTAAATCTTGTTGGTATAGAATCACCCGGCTTGACATCTGCTACACCTATAGCAAAAGAAGTAGTGAGATTAATAAAAAAAGTTGAATATTTAAGTGATAACGAAAGTTTCAATCCTATTAGAAAAGGGAAAATTAAATTTTCAGAGCAACCTCTTGACGTTCAAAAAAAGTTGATAGAAGAAAACCCTGATTATGGCGAAATAATTTGCAGGTGTGAAACTATTACAAAAGCTGAAGTTCTAAGTGCTATTAACAATCCTTTAGGGGTAGAAACAGTTACAGGAATTAAATACAGATGCAGATCTATGATGGGCAGATGTCAAGGCGGTTATTGCCAAACAAGAATCACTGAACTATTGATGCAAGAAAAGGATAAAAAACGTGAGGAAATTTTATATAATAGAATTAATAGCAATATGTTTACAGGGAAGGTGAGAGACTAATGGCAGTTATAAATAAAGAAGTTATAATAGTTGGCGGTGGTCCTGGAGGTCTAGCAGCAGCAGCTGAATTAAAAAAGAAAGGTTTAGATAATATACTCATTATTGAAAGAGAAAAACAGCTTGGCGGTATACTTAGACAATGCATACATGATGGTTTTGGATTAACAAGATTCAAACAAACTCTCAGTGGTCCTGAATATGCACAAAGATTTATAGATGAAGTTAATGAAAAGGGTATTGAATATATTACGGATTCGACTGTACTTGACATAACACCTGATAAAAAAGTAATTGTTGTATCAAAAAATGGTCTTCTTGAATTTAAAGCAAAAGCTGTAATACTTACAATGGGTTGCAGAGAAAGAACAAGAGGAGCACTTGGCATTCCAGGTACAAGGCCGGCTGGTGTTTACACAGCTGGAGTTGCACAAGCTTATGTCAATTTAAAAAATACAATGGTAGGAAGGGAAGTAATTATTCTTGGTTCTGGCGATATTGGAATGATTATGGCAAGACGTATGACGTTAGAAGGTGCTCATGTTCAAGCAGTATTTGAAATACAGCCATATCCAAGCGGATTACCCAGAAATATAGAACAATGCTTAAATGATTACAACATACCTTTATATTTAAGCCACACTGTAACAGATATTAAAAGCAAAGCTAGACTTGAAGGAGTAACAATTAGTGAAGTTGATGCAAATATGCAGCCAATACCTGGGACAGAAAAAGATTTCAAGTGTGATACATTAATTTTATCAGTAGGGTTGATTCCTGAAAATGAATTGTCGCTGAAAGCTGGAGTAGAGCTTGATGCGAGAACAAAGGGTGCTATCGTTGATGAAAATTATCATACAAGTGTTGATGGAATATTTGCAGCAGGGAATGTTTTGCATGTTCATGATTTAGTTGATTTTGTATCCATAGAATCAGAAAATATGGCAGATGCAGTATGTGAATATATAAGAAAAGGTGAACTGCAAAAATGTAATATTAATATAGAAACGGATAACAACATAGGTTACAGCGTACCACAGAAAATAAGCGGCATGAAGGACTTTAAACTTTCTATGAGAGTAAGAAAGCCATTTAAAAACTGTACCATAGAAGTTATACAAAATAATGAAGTAATAGCTAAAAAGAAATTTGTAAAAGCTATACCTGCTGAGATGACTCGAATTAATATTAAAAAGGATAATTTGAGGAGCCAAAGCAGTATAAAGGTGGTGGTTAGAAATGACTAGAGAATTTACATGTATCATATGTCCTAATGGATGTGAAATATCTGCAACAATAGAAAACAATATAGTCGTAAAAACAGAAGGCAGTCTTTGTAAAAAAGGCGAAGAGTATGTTGTTCAAGAAATTACCGCACCCAAAAGAACAATATCTAGTTCTATAAAAGTTAGAGGTGGGGAGCTACCTCTAGTAAGTGTAAGACTTTCAGACTTTATTCCAAAAGAAAAAATATTTGAAGTAATGGATGAAATTAAAAAAGTTGAAGTTGAAGCGCCAACCCATATAGGTCAAATTGTAATCGAAAATGTGTTGGGACTTGGAAGCAATGTGGTTATTACAAAAAATATATGCAAACGACAGTAAATGCAATAAAAAGTCCTAGAAATATGATTTACAGAAATTTCTAGGACTAGTATTAATTTTTTATTCTACAGGTTTTACATTCTCAAAATTCACTTTAAAAGGTTCTTTTTCTTTCATAAGTATATGCCCTGATTCATAAGGTTTACCATCAACCGTAATATATACTTCTTCTACACCATAATACATACCGATTGTATTTGTAATGCTTTGTAAAATCATAGATTCGTATGCAGAACCTGCATTCATTTCACTTATAAATTCTTTTGAGAAATCTAAATAAACCATGCCATCTTCATTTAAATATAAATTATTTATTTTTGCATTAGTGCTCAAAACTTTACTTTGAGCTGAAGCATCTTTAATAGTTCTTTCGATTACATCTTTTGTTTCATCATTTGTATTAAAAGAAACTTCTATTTGTATTGAATTAAGTATGTTATCTTCCATATTTGGGTAATAAACAATTATGTTTTGCACTAAAGGTGAATCTGTTTTTAATTTGCTCAAAGTGGATGAAACTTCATAACCATCTCCAGTACTAACAGTTTTAATTAATCCCATATCCTTAACATAATAATCAATTGTTTTATAATTTTTTCCTTCTGAAGTCACTTCTAATGCTTTAAATGTACCTAATGGAATTGTTATTTCTATATCTGTATTTGTTATAGATTTTTTTACATCATCACCTGTAGTCCAACTGTTTCCAACTGTTAAAGGTTCCTTAAGCAATATATCTCCTTCATTGCTTGTTGTTTTAGTAAAATCCTCTCTAAAATATGTTTCACCTCTAGAAAATAACACTTTTAACTGACCGTTATTATTTTCTATAACTTTAACCATTTCGGTACCACCATTATTGGTTCTTGTTTGTATTCGGTTATCAGTTATATAATCTGTAAATACAGTATAAGTGGCATATTCATTTCCTTCACCTTCATATTCATATTCTGTATTTTCTTTAAATGGAAAATAATCTTCAATTTTAAGCTCAGTAACATCAACATCAGTATTATCTGTATTTTCATCAACTTCAGAACTTGGTTCATTGTCTTTATCATTACCATTATTACATGATGTTAGAATCATGGTCATCATAAGAAATACTATAATAAATTTTTTCATTTTAATCTCCTTTTTCCTTTTTATCTATAATATTATACCCAATTTCAAAGAAGTTAATATTGATAAAAATTATAAAAAATAAAGCCCGTTAACCTTAAATAGTAACGGGCTTGGTGTATTATTTTAATCTTTGTATATTTTTATTTTTATAAAATGCAACACTTGTAATAAATCCTAAAGTACCGGTAAAAAGGAACATAACTGCCATTCCGCTGCCTGAACCACTACCTACCATATTTTGTAATATATTAGATAATTGATTTTCAGTTTTCATAAATGGTTCAAATATATAATCTGCTAATGCTCCACCAAGGAGTGTTCCAATTGGAATTGTAAAATATTGCAGTGCATTTCTTACTGCAAAAACCCTTCCTTGCATTTCTTTTGGAATTGTATTATATAAAATAACATTTTGTCCAGCGGTTAAAAATGGAAGAGGTGCACTTGCTGCTAGAGCTGCTATTGACCAAACTATAACATTTTGACCAATGCCCATAAGCATATCACCAAATAAAAATGAAAAAGCTGCAGAATAATAAATTAGCTTGACATTGTTATTCGGAAGTTTTATCAAAGAAACAATAACTCCTCCTAATATACCTCCAAATCCAATAATTCCGCTTACAAATCCCAAAACATTGTTATTTCCGCCACTTCTTGATAATATCATTGCAGGCAAAATATTTTCATAAGTAAGGCGTGAAAAGAAATTCAAAATTGCCATGCTTATAATAATATATAGCAATCCTTTGTTTTGAATTAAGAAATTAAATCCTTCTCTGCATCCACTTAATAAACTTTGTTTTTCAATTGATTTTGTATTTAAGTCATGTTCAGGAATTTTTATAAAGAACAACAAAAAAACAAAAGAAAATAAAAATGTAATTAAATCAATAAAAAAAACTCCCTTAAGTCCCCAAAAGGAACTGATGAAAGCAGCTAGCATTGGTGTTACAACTGTTATTAATGAACTTGAAAATGAATTCATTCCACTTATTTTTGCATACATTTCATTTGGCACTAAAATACCAAAAGTAACTGTTGATGCTGGCGACTGAAAAGCATTCATTAAGCCAATAACTGCATTTACAATGTAGATGTACTCTATTTCAAGTTTTCCTATGTAAAGCAATACTAATGTTGCTATAGAACATATGCAAGCAATCGAATCTGTCCAAAGCAAAATAGATTTCTTTTTATGATTATCAACAAAAGCTCCCGCAAATATGCTAAAGAGAATATATGGCAAATAAGTAAAGAAAGTTAACAAAGACACTGTCATAACAGAATTCGTTTGTTTATATGCCCATATAATAAGAGCAAAGCTAGTCATTGAACTGCCCAATTGAGAAACTGATTGACTTAACCAAAATATAATATAATCATTTAATTTTTTATTTTTCACAGGTTTTCTCTCCTATAGTTTTATTTTTATTAAACTAATAAGTACAAAACCTAGCAAGGACAATATACTCTGTACAATGCGTCCTATTTAGATATTGTACAGAGAGATTCACTTAAGTTAATTACTAAGTTACAAAACATAAAATCACCTTCTATATTTAGGATTATTTAGCATTACTTAAATAAGTATATAACAGTATATTTGAATTTTCAATATAAGTATTAATATAAACAAGTAAATATTTTATTTTTTATTGACAATTATAACTTGGTTAATTATAATGACTATAAATACAAATATAGTCAAATAGTTAAAGAAGAGGTGCTTATGCCAAAAACATATTCTGATAAAGAAAAGGAACATATTATTAAAAGGTTAAAGGAAGAAGCTGCAGATTGCCTTGCATTGTATGGAGTGAAAAAAACAACTGTAGACGAGCTTGTAAAACGTGTTAACATACCTAAAGGTACATTTTATTTATTTTATTCTTCAAAGGAATTATTGCTTTTTGATGTAATTAATGATTTACATAATAACATTCAAAGTAAATTTTTAAATGAAGTAAATTCTTCTCAAGGAAAATTTTCTTGTGATGAGTTAAGTAACTTATTATTTGAGATTTTTAAAAAAGTAGACGGTACATGTTTACTAAATATAATGACCAATGGTGATTTAGAATTATTAATGAGAAAACTTCCAAATGAAATTGTGAAAGAGCATCTCCATCACGATAATGGAATTATGGAACAACTCATAGCTTCTATTCCACAAGCAAAAGATAAAAATATTGAATTTTACAGTGGGGCAATGAGAGGAATATTTTTGACTATGTTGCATAAGCGTGAAATTGGTGATGAAATATTTGATGATTCATTAAAATTATTGATAAAAGGTTTAGTAATACAATTAATGGAGGAATAATATGATCCAAGTTATTGATTTATCATTTAGTTATACCAAGAATACATTTCTTGAAGACATTAATTTTCAAGTTGCAAAAGGAGAAATTTTTGGTTTCTTAGGTCCTTCTGGAGCGGGTAAAAGTACTTTGCAAAAAATTCTAACAGGATTAATAAAAACATATGGAGGAAATTCAATTGTAAACGGTTTTGAAAGTAAAAATTATAATAATGATTTTTACCAGAATATTGGCGTTGATTTTGAATTCTCTAGCTTGTATGAAAAACTTACTGGAAAGCAAAATCTTCAATATTTTGGTTCTTTGTATTCCAAAAACCTTCGCAATCTTGATGATTTATTAAAAGCTGTAGGACTTCAAAATGATTGCGATAAAAAAGTTTCTGATTATTCTAAAGGAATGAAATCAAGGTTAAACTTTATAAAAGCATTACTGCACAATCCAGACATTTTATTTTTAGATGAACCGACAAGCGGTTTAGATCCAAATAATAGCAGGGATATGAAAAATATTATCCTTGAAGAAAAAGCAAAAGGAAAAACCATTATTTTAACAACTCACAATATGCTAGATGCTACTGAACTTTGTGATAGAGTGGCTTTCATAGTTGATGGCAAAATAAAAGCTTTAGATTCACCTCATAATTTAATTATGTCAAAAGGTGCAGCAAAAATTAAATATACCTACATTGAAAATGGAGAAAAAACGAGAGAATGTTTGTTAAATAAAACAGATGAAGATAAAAAGTTTCATGAATTAATTCAAAACAATCAAATTGTATCAATTCACAGCAGTGAACCTACATTAAATGACATTTTTATGGATGTTACAGGGAGAGTGCTGCAATGAGATTAAAAAATTTAATAATAGGAGATGTGAAATTCCAATTTAAATATGGATTTTATTTTGTATATGTAGTTTTTACAGCTATTTACATATCCTTAATTTTTCTTTTTCCACCTGCATGGCGAGAAAAAGCAGCAGCTATTATGATTTTTTCTGATCCAGCTGCCATGGGATTGTTTTTTATGGGAGCAATTGTTTTGCTTGAAAAAAGCGAAAGAGTATTAAATTCCATTGCTGTGTCTCCAGTTAAAAATGGGGAATATATTTTTTCAAAAGTAATTTCCATAGGCATTATTTCTACTGTTGTAGGTATAATTATAGCATTAACAGCACATTCAAGTAATTTATTTGTTGTAGCATTAGGTACATTTTTAGGATCTTCTTTTTTTACGCTTTTAGGATTGATAGTAGCAGCAAACATATCAAGCCTTAATCAATTTTTAGTCGCAACAGTACCTATCGAAATAATTTGTTTTTTACCTCCTATATGGTACATATTTGGTTACGATAAAACATTTATGTTAATACACCCTGGATGTATTTTAATTCGTTTAATAAGCGGGAATACAGAGCAGTTGTTATTGTTATTAATTATATTAATCATATGGATTGGTTTAATATATATTGTTACCCATAAATATATTAAGAAAATGTTTCAAAGTGTGGGAGGTATTAAATTATGATATCATATAAGTCAGTTAAAATATTGTTTGTTTCATTTAAACAATTTATTTATCAAATAGCTAAGGATGCTATGCTTTTTCTAGCTTGTGCTGCTCCAATTTTATGTGGTTTGTTTATTCGTTTTGGAATACCTTTTGTAGAAAACTTATTACTAGAGCAGTTTAACTATGTAAATATATTATCTCCATATTATTTGATGTTTGATTTGTTTTTAGCAGTAATGACAGCTATGATGTTTTGTTTTGTATCTTCAATGGTTATACTTGGGGAAATTGATGATGGTATTACAAGTTACATGGCAGTTACACCTCTTGGAAAAAGCGGATATTTAATATCAAGCATAGGAATGCCTATGATTTTTTCTTTTTTTATGACAATAATAGTTTTGTACATATTTTCTTTAACAAAACTTTCATTAATTATGATAATAGGAACATCCATATTATCATCAATACTTGGTTTTATTATGTCAATGTTGGTTATTTCAATTTCAACAAATAAAGTTGAAGGAATGGCAGTTACCAAGTTATCAGGTATATTTATGATTGGAATTCCTGCACCGTTTTTTGCTTCGAAAAGCTTACAATATATTTTTTTCTTGTTGCCGTCATTTTGGATTTCAAAATTTCTGCTAGAAAACAAAATTATTTATTTTGCTTTATGTCTATCAGTTTCAACAGTATGGATTCTAGTTTTATTAAAGAAATTTATGAAGAAAATTAAATAATTAGTTAATTAAACAATATTTATTTAACTAATTGGAATAATAACATAATTAAAAGTTAAAAGAAGAGATAATGGAAAATAATAATTTAAACATAATAATATTTTTATTAGATTTATGTTATAAAAAAGACATTTATAAATTTTGATTTTAATATAAATACAATTCTATAATATTACTTGATAAATACCAATTTTTATGGTTGACAAAAGTTTTTTCTTGGTGTAATATAATTTTTAATATATTTGTTATGAAGAGGATTAGTAAATTTACATGGTCTCAAGAGAGAAGGCGGTTGATGAGAAGCTTTCGGCATATTGTATTTTGAACCTACCTCTGAGCATTTAGGGGTTGCAACCTAAACGGTAAAAACCGTTATTTTAAATGAGATACTGTATTTTTGTGCAGTAATTAGAGTGGTACCGCGGATATCCGCCTCTTTCGTAGAGGCGGTTTTTTTGTATGCCCTAACCCCGCTTTTTCGACCGTAAGGGAGAGAAAAACGGCGGTAGGTCAACCGCAATGAGTTCCGAATTTATGTGAGCGATAGCGAACAAATAAATTGGTGAACGAAACTGCGAATTTATATTACAAAGGAGAAAAAATGAATAAAAATATAGGATTTATAGGAATAGGTAATGTTGGTTCAATGCTTTTAAACAAGTTTTTAGAACTTAATTTACTAGAAGAAAAAAATGTTTATGTAACAAATCGTTCAAAGGAAAAACTTAACAACATATTAAAATCTTACCCAAAATTAAATGTGTGTGATACTAACATACAAGTAGCTGAAAAATGTAAAAATGTTTTTCTTTGTGTTGAACCTCTTAACTTGCCAAATGTTTTAGTAGAAATAGAACCATATTTAAGTGATGATTCATATATAATGGTTTCAACAACAATGGTCGCAAACGAAGATTTATGTAAAATTCACAATGGAAAAATTACAATTTTTATGCCTACATTGATATCTCTTGTAAGTATGGGAGTAACATTAGCATACCACAATGAAAAAGTTACAAGTGACGATAAAAATTTATTTGAATCACTTTTAGGAAACATTAGCGAAGTAAATATTTTACATGAAGAAGACATTAGAATTGCACAAAATATGACAGCTAGTTTTCCAGGATTCTTTGCTGCAATAATGCAGGAATTTGTAAAATCCGCTACTCAACACAGCAAAAGTGTTTCATCAGAAGACCTTGAGCATATGCTGTTGGTATCATTAGAAGGTGCAGCTAGGCTTCTTCTTGAAAGAAACTTAAGCTTTGAAGAAACAATAAACAAAGTTTCAACAAAAGGCGGAATAACTTATGAAGGTGTGAAGGTTTATAAGGAAAAGTTGCCAGCAGTATTTGATTATGCATTTGAAGCAACGATCAAAAGATATGATGATATAATTGAGAACACAAGTAATATAATTAATGAAATAATTATATAAGTTACAATTAAATTATAGAAAGCAACAACTATAGACCATTTAGATCTGCAGATTAGTTGTGTCCAACTGTGTTTTCATATATTATTAACAAGCCTAAATATGACCATAAGAAATGGCATTTATTTAGGCTAATTTTTAATTCTTCAATTAATTTCGAATTTTTCTATTTTAATAATAGTGTTAATGTTTTCCTTGTTTTGTTTTACATTTTAGCATGATGGTTCCATGTGGTTCAGGTACAATACAGTTTAATAGTTTAAAAGGGGTTGTTTAATTAGCGATTAATAATCGCAATGCAATGCTCTTCTTATTTGCTGAAATTAGCTTAAGACGATTATTTATATGATATTCCACATATTATTCTTTTCTTCTAAAACCATTTCTTTATATCCTCTTCCAACTGGTATAATTTTATCTGTATTAAACATATCTATTTCCTTGCCTGATATTGATCTTATTTTGGACCTATTAACTATGAATCCATTATGACACCTCAGATACATTTTCATGTTGACTATGTTTTCTATTTCCTTTAGGGTTATCCTAATATTAAGTTTTTGACCCGCTTCCATGTATACAGTAATATAATTAATGACCTTTTCAAAATAAATAACATCTCTGTTCATAATCTTGATATCTTTGCTGTTCTTTCTAAGAATAAAAAAACTCTGATCATTATTATACAATATATCTTTCTCAATTTTTTCTATTGCCTTCCACAATATTATCCCAAGTCTGAATTCATTTATAGGTTTTGTAATATATTGAAATGCATATTGCTCATAGGCTTTCTCAGCATATTGAGGATATGCAGTAACGTATATTATTATTGCATTTGGATCTATATCAAATATCTTTTCAGCAACTTCAATTCCCCTACAGTCCGGCATATCAATATCTAAAAACAACATGTCATATTTTTGTTTTGTGTACATTTCTATGGCGTTTATACCTGACGTTGTTTTATCACATACATATTTTACAGTTTTTTCTTTCAAACAATTATTTATATGTTTTTCTAAAATATCATCATGTAATTGTAAATCGTCACATATCAAAATTCTATACTCCATATGTAGCCCCCCCTAATATAAGTATTAGTATATTTTATTGTTTATTTTATATTTATATTTTTATAAAACACATTCCCTTATAATATATCGACAAACTTATTAGATAGTTTATCAGAAAAAAACATTTATAATTTTGGTATTAAGTCATTTCATAAAGTTGCTATTTAATTTCTATTATGCCTTATATAAAATGTCAAGTAATTATTTTATTATAAGTGATGCAGTTTATATAAATATTTATGCCGTTTGTCACTACCATATTGTAATATTTAACAAAAGGTGATAAGATTTTATTGTGTACAAGGGGGGATAAACTATTATGATAAGAAAATTGTCAATATATATTTCTGATATTTTTTTAAAAAATAGTTCAATAAAGAATTCTCAATATGAAAATAGCGTATTTGGTTTGGAAGTAATATTTATTTTAATATTCCAGACTGTCGGTTTGATTATTTTGGGAATTCTTTTGCAGAAATTGGACAAACTTATATTTTTCTTTTTACCCTTCATGATATTAAGAACATCTGCTGGAGGAATGCATGCGAGTTCTGCCGTCAAATGCTTTTTTTGCTCTGTTGCTTCCTTCTTAATTGCATTATTCTTAGAATATCTGGTCAGTTCCTTTAAGTATTTTATATACATTAATCTTTTCATATCTTTTCTACTAATCTATAGCTATGCACCTCAAGATAGCATTAACAAGCCTTTTAAAGAAGGCGAAAAAGAAATCTTCCGGCATAAGTCATTACTAACTTTCACTGCATTGCTAATCATAATTATTTTCAGCCACAACATTAAATACTTTTATAATCTTACTGTACTTTCATCAATTGGGATATTGTTTGAATCTATTACTTTATTACCTATTTTTAATAATCATAAATTAATAGATGCAAATAGTAATAATTAATTTAATATTCATTAAAACGAAGGAGGTGAAAACGTTATGCGCACGCGAAAATTATTAAATATTTTTGCATCATTCGTATTGTTAATTAGCTTTACAGCAATAAGTACTTGCAGTTTGTTTAGCTATTATCAACCTAAAGCTCCTACTAATATTGATTAGTCCGTATATTTCTACGGCAATTCAAAGAGATGTGTATTATAGCTAAACGCAATAATAGCGTAAAACTATGGTACACATCTTTTTGTTATACAATTTTTTAGATTTTCCCCTTGTAAAAAAATTTATAGGACAGGTTTACAAATGAACCTAAAAACTTGTCCTTTATAACCAAGCAAATTTTTATACAGGGGGGAAAAAAATGAGTTTATTTTCAATTTATCAATTAGCGAAAAATGGGGATGAAGAATCTATTGCTATACTTTGTAACAAATTCCAACCTCTTATAATGAAATACAGTCGTAACCTTAATTATGAAATGGCGAAAACAGATATAATTATACGATTTCTAGAGTTTATAAAAAATACTGATTTTGAATTCTTAAATTCAAAATGTGATGGTGCTGTTATGAATTATACAAAGATTTTTTTTAAGAATACATTTATTAATTTACTAAAGGCCAAAAAGCATAGTGAAAATTTCATATACTTGGATGATGAAAGTAGCTTTATACAAGATGTTCCATGCTATGATGATCAAATTAATTTAGAAGGTGTCTATTTTTCATACTTAACCGACTTGCAGAAAAAAGTAATTATAGATGAATATATCTATGGATATTCAGAAAAAGAGATAGCGGACAAATTACATATTTCAAGACAAGCTGTAAACAGGGCTAAAAATAGAGGTATAAAGATTATTGAGGATATCTATTATAACTCTTGAAATATAAAGCAATTAACCTACAATCTCAATTTAGTTGAAGATATCAAAAATGATATCACTAAAATTAAAGACGTTTTGAAAGAATAAAAAATATTTTTTAAGCAGGTTTACAAATGGCATATAAAAACTCTCTTTATATGGTGTAAGGCAAATTAATTCTAAGATATATTTTAAGAAAACCCGGATTGTATTTCTTTGGATTAATTAAACCTTATAAAAACCAAATCACGTGATTTACTACAAAAAAAATAGAATAAGAGGAGAATTAAAATGGGACTAAGAACAGAATATATATCTAATTTAATAGTATCTTATGATGATGTACAGAAAATGCAGACAGCACAACTTGCAGCTTATGATTATATTTGCGGTTTAAAAAGCTATAATGAACTTGTTGTTGTATTAGGAACTGCCGCAACTATATTGGGGCTAATATTTATTAAATCTACAGCTGTTGGAGTAGCTGCAGGACTTACTAGTCTCTTGAGCGGCATGTCATCTTCTGAAAAAGAAACTCTAAAAGATGTTACAAATGCTGGTGTACGTGGCTTAGCGAGTTTAAGCGTATACATGTACAATAACCGAACTAGGTATAACTTGGTTAAAGCTGATTTTCCATTTTTAAAGTTTGTTGATGAAAATATGACAGTTGTACAAGGAGAGCCAGAAATAACGTCTGTACATAATATAGACCCTCCAGGGTGGATAGTTTAATAAAAACAGCTTGCTTATTTTAAGCAAGCTGTTTTTATCTGTTATTATTTCATCATATTAAAAATTTCATCAAGTTTGTTATAGTCAATTTCAGCATTAGTTATTTTATATGTTTTTTCAATATGCATAGTAGGTGTATTAAAAAATATAGTAATTTTATTTTTGTTATTTATCTCAAGCATTATAAACCCATCTTTGTTATTGTCGTAAACCGCATACAAACCAATTCTATATTGATTGTCTTCAAAATTATTATCTCTAAAATAGTTTTGTCTTAGATTTAATGTATTTAGATAAAAAATTAGATTATTAATTGTATTATAGTCACTTGTTATATGAGTTATAATATTGCTTTGTGATGAATATATTATATTCATCGTTTTTATTGAGCTCTCATCAAAATTAGATAATACGAGATTATCAAAAGAACCCTTTTCAGCTTTAATTGTAAATATTAATATAAAAACAATTATAGTTGTTCCAATAATAATAATAATAATTGTTTTTTTCACATAACCACCTCCTAGATTTAATTAATACTCTCACAAATACTGGTAGTCCTTAATAACAAGCATTTTTTATAATTTTATAATTAGATTATATCATGTAAAAGTCTTAATCTCAATGATATTGCATAAACTACTCAATTATTTATATAAACAACACTCTATCAATTTCTATATCGAATCTCTATCAAAAATCAATTATCCACAACATTAATTGCATTATTCGTATTGTTAATTAGCTTTACAGCAATAAGTACTTGCAGTTTGTTTAGCTATTATCAACCTAAAGCTCCTACTACTATTGATTAGTCCGTATATTTCTACGGCCATTCAAAAAGATGTGTATTATAGCTAAACGCAATAATAGCGTAAAACTATGGTACACATCTTTTTGTTATACAATTTTTTAGATTTTCCCCTTGTAAAAAAATTTATAGGACA
>Ga0074193_1000391_pt1 | contig 40311 bp, 35 predicted proteins | sample EPASupsiteHSE605_FD_64523 | JGI IMG/M metagenome (GOLD analysis project Ga0074193, IMG submission 64523) | Bioremediated contaminated groundwater from EPA Superfund site, New Mexico - Sample HSE6-05 | ecosystem: Environmental > Aquatic > Deep subsurface > Groundwater > Contaminated ...
ATCTAAGTTTGGACTTCCTGTTAGCACAACACATGTTATTTCATCTTCAATAATGGGAGTAGGAACAGCCTATAGAGCCAAGTCAGTAAAATGGAATACAGCGAAAAGAATGATAATCACATGGTTTATAACCCTTCCAATTTCAGCAACATTAGCTGGAGTTGTATATAAATTTATAAGTATGTTTTTATAATAAATCATTGCAATAATAAAATAATTAAAGTTAATACTATAAGTAAAATGTTATAGGTTGTAAACAATGTATTGATGTATGTGCCAAGTCTGTAATAAAATATGGAGTTAAAATTTCACAGTAATGAAATTTTATATTTATAATAAAAGAACACAGGGTATCTTATGTTTATCCTGTGTTCTTTGTATTTAAAATTTCTTTTTATTCTTCACATATCTCATTGTATGCTTCATTTCTTTCATACTACCAAACATATTCTTGATTTTTTCTTGATCCAACTGGCGGGAGTTCATTCCTTCGTAACTAATTTCTCTCTGAAGCTTTTTATAGTTATCGAAACGTTCTTCTGAAAGTTCTCCGGACTCAATGGCATTTTTTACTGCACAGCCAGGCTCTGTGTTATGTGAACAGTCTCTATATTTACACATTGTAGAAAGTTCCTCAATATCTTCAAAGGATTTAGATAGATTTCCAGAATCTAGCTGTAATTCACGCATACCTGGAGTATCAATTACAATTCCACCTTGTGGTAAAAGAAGTAGCTGACGATGTGTAGTAGTATGTAGTCCTTTATCATCCTTATGGCGAATATCTTTAGTTATAAGAACATCTCGGCCCATTAGGCGATTAATTAGTGTAGATTTTCCAACCCCTGAGGATCCGATAAATGCAATGGTTTTTTCTGATGTGATATAGGAAAGAAGATTTTCATATCCTTTATCATCCACACTTGAGCAGACTACAACATCAGTACCTACGTTGACAGTAGAAATTTCATCAAGTCTTATATTTAAGTCATGGCATAAATCCGCTTTTGTAAGAACAATCACCGGTGTTGCCAAGCTATTCCATGCAATAGAAAGGTAGCGCTCTAAACGTCTTAAATTGAAGTTATCATTTAATGACATACAGATAAAAATTACATCTATATTGGCAGCCACAATTTGTACTGTATTGGACGTTCCTGGAGCCTTACGTTGAAATACACTTTTTCGGTGTAGTACATGGTGGATTACTGCGTTTCCCATGCTGCTATTAGTTCTATCAATAATAACCCAGTCACCAACTGCAGGAAAATTCGTGGTATCACTTGCGTTATAAGCTAGCTTACCTGAAACAGAAGCTTGTATTTCGCCGTTTTCACAAATTACTTTATATAAGTCACGATGCTGTTCTGATACTCTTGCAAGAAACATACCATTATATAGGGTCGCTTCCTGCTGAAAGTAAGTTGTTAAGCCATATTTTATTAAGTTTATATAATTCATATCATTTATCCTCCAAAATTGTATTATAGTGATCTTTGGAGGGTAGAAAGCTTAGTAGATTACTTTTCCCTCCTCGCTTAATACAATAGGGGCAATCAATCTTTGTAACATATTCATTTCTCCTTTCAAAAATAGATATAAATATAATAATATATGTTATACCACGAAATGGGAAATAGTTAAAGGGTTAAATTAATAAAAACATTTTTCTATAAAGTGCATTGAAAAATTTAAAAGAAAGTGTTAATATTCATGTGGACTATAAAGAAAAAATTTAAAAATAAAAAGGAGGTTGAGTTGTGAAGCATTTAAAAATTGCATGTACTACAGAGTCTAAAGAGTATTTTTCAACTAATAGAAATTTAGTTTTGGTTGAAGATACAGACTATACTGATGTAGCTGCGGTTGTATTGACAAATTTAGATGCTAACATTATCGATGAAATATACAATACAAAGTTTAAGATTCCTATATTTGCTATCTTAAAAAATGGTCAAAAACTAAACAATGAATTGTCATTGAAAGTTTTTAATTTCATTGATATTAATGAGCTGGAAGAAAGAAAGTATAGCAATGAAATTGAAACTGCTGCCAATAATTATGAAGAAAACTTGTTGCCACCTTTCTTTAAAGCTCTAAGTAATTACGTTGAAAATGGCAATCTACAGTTTGCTTGTCCTGGGCATCAAGGTGGGCAATATTTTCGTAAACACCCAGCAGGAAGATATTTCTATGATTTTTATGGTGAAAATATTTTCCGTTCAGATTTTTGTAATGCGGATGTTTCTCTAGGAGATCTGTTAATACACGAAGGACCTGCAATGGATGCTGTAAAATATGCTGCTAGCGTGTATAATGCAGATAAAACTTACTTTGTAATGAATGGAACAAGCACTGCTAATGCTGTAGCTATAAATGCTGTAGTTGCTCCAGGAGATTTAGTTTTATTTGATAGAAATAATCACAAATCTGTGTATAACGCAGCTTTGATTCAATCAGGAGGAGAGCCAGTGTACCTAGAAACAGCTCGTAATCCCTTTGGATTTATTGGTGGTATTGATGAATATTGCTTTGATGAAGATTATTTAAGAAATGAAATAGACAAGGTAAATCCAGAAAAGGCTAAACTTAAGAGACCATTTAGATTAGCTGCAATTCAACTTGGAACTTATGATGGAACTATTTATAACGCTAAACAGGTGGTTGATAAAATTGGACATCTTTGCGATTACATTTTATTTGATTCAGCCTGGGTTGGATATGAGCAATTCATTCCAATGATGAGAGATTGTTCTCCTTTACTGCTAGATTTAAATGAAGATAGTCCAGGAATATTAGTAACCCAATCTGTTCATAAGCAACAAGCAGGATTTTCTCAAGCGTCACAAATTCATAAAAAAGATAATCACATTAAAGGGCAAAAACGTTATGTAGATCATAAGCGCTTTAATAATGCCTTTAGATTACATGCATCTACTAGCCCATTTTATCCTTTATATGCTACCTTAGATATTAATGCAAGAATGCAAGAAGGAGAAGCAGGTAGACGCTTATGGGAAGATTGCGTAAAATTAGGAGTTGAAGCAAGGAAAGAAGTTATAAAAAAGTGTTCTCTAATGAAACCATTTATCCCACCAATTGTAAATGGAAAGAGGTGGGAAGAATATGATACAGAAGAGATAGCTAATAATATTGAGTTTTTCAAGTTTACACCAGGAGAAAAGTGGCATTCCTTTGATGGATATGGAGAAAATCAATACTTTGTTGATCCAAATAAATTTATGTTAACAACACCAGGAATTAATGCTGAAACTTGTGAATATGAAGAGTTTGGTATTCCGGCTAATATTCTTGCAAATTATTTAAGAGAACATGGCATTATACCGGAAAAAAGTGATTTGAATTCTATTTTATTTTTGCTAACGCCTGCAGAGACAGAAATTAAAATGAAGAAACTTGTATCGCAACTTGTTGAATTTGAACAACTTGTTAAAGCGGATGCACCATTAAGTAAAGTATTGCCAGGTATTTATAATAACAACAAAGAACGTTATGGAGGTTACACAATTAGAATGTTATGCCAAGAAATGCATGATTTTTATAAAAATCATAATGCAAAAACATATCAAAAGAATTTGTTTAGAGCGGCATCATTTCCAGAAAGAGCAAAGATTTCTAATGAGCTTAACAGTGATGTTTTAGGGGAAGTAGCTTCAGGATTAGAAGATATTCAAAAATTATCAGCTTCTAAAAGAGCAATGACTCCTCAGGAAGCAAATTGGGAATTTGTACGAAATAATGCTAAATTAGTTTCATTAGATAATATTGTAGGTGAAGTAGCATTAGAAGGTGCTCTGCCATATCCACCAGGAGTATTCTGTGTTGTACCAGGTGAAAGATGGAGTAAAGTAGCACAAAAATACTTCCTAATCTTAGAAGATGGGATTAATAAGTTCCCGGGATTTGCTCCAGAAATTCAAGGAGTATATTTAGAAGAAGAGAATGGTTATGTAAAAGCTTATGGATATGTATTAGATAAAAGCAAGTGAACGTATTTATAATAGCTAGTCGTAGTGTGGAAATCACCGTGGCTAGCTATTTTATATTAAGAAAATCTTAATTTTTATTAAAGAGTAATTTATTTATGTATACATATGATATAATCTTATGTGATTAAACAAGAAAATAATTTGCATAATTCATAATTGAATATATTAAAACCTAGATTTTTTTTACAAAAGTAGAAAATTTGTAGTAACAACTTTCCAATAATAATTAATTTTTCATAAAATTCAAAAAAATCTTGGCTTTTTTTAAAATAGTGTTATAATAACTTTGGTATGTTCTAATAGCAAATACTATTGTAATGTAATGGGGGATATATTTTGTTATCATTTATTAATAGCATGAACTTATTTATTTTTATTCTATTTACTGTTATATATTCTTATAGGTTTATATATATTTATATTGGTTTTGCCTCTAAGAGGAATAGAAAAGACAATGCTTTTCATACAAATTTTCACAAGTATGCTGTAATCATAGCTGCTAGAAATGAACAAGCAGTTATTGGAGAACTAATTAAGAGTATAAAAAATCAGAAATACCCTAGTGAACTTATTGATATTTTTGTTGTAGCAGATAACTGTACAGATAATACTGCACAAAAGGCTAGAGAAGCAGGTGCCATTGTTTATGAGAGATATAATCAAAATCTCGTTGGAAAGGGATATGCATTAAATTATTTGTTTGGAGAAATAGCAAAAAAGTATTCAGAAAATAATTATGAAGGATACTTTATTTTTGATGCAGATAATCTTCTAGACAAGAATTTTATTTCAGAGATGAATAAGCTATTTGATAAAGGATATAGAGTGCTAACTAGCTACAGGAATTCTAAAAATTATTATAGCAATTGGATTACTTCAGGATATGCTCTTTGGTTTTTGCATGAATCAGAATTTCTAAACAACCCAAGAATGATTCTAGGAAAAAGTTGCACAATTTCTGGAACAGGTTTTTTAGTACATAGTGATATTATTAAGAAAAATGGTGGCTGGAAACACTATTTATTAACAGAGGATATCGAATTTTCTGTAAGCCAAGTAATAAAAGGGGAAACCATCGGATATTGTGGTAGTGCCATGCTTTATGATGAGCAGCCATTTACATTTAAACAGTCTTGGGATCAGAGATTACGTTGGGCAAAAGGCTTTTACCAAGTATTTAGTGTATACGGATTAGATTTAATAAAATGCATTTTCCAAGGTAAAAAACAAAGCTTTTCCTGTTACGATATGATGATGACCATAATGCCTGCAATATTGATTTCTATTTCTAGTTTATTTATTAATAGCTTCTTTTTAATCCTTGGTTTATTAGATCCATCCATTGGGCATGAAGTGTTTGCTGAAACTTTTTCTGCAATTAGTTCTTCTTTAGTAACTTATTACTGTATACTTTTTGGTATTGGAGTAATAACTATAATAACAGAATGGCAAAAGATTCATTGTCCTCCGGTTAAAAAGATATTATATCTTTTTACATTCCCTATTTTTATGTTTACATATATACCAATAGCTATAGTGGCATTATTTAAAAAAGTAGAATGGAAGCCAATTGCACATACATGTGTCAAATCCATTCAAAATATACAAGAGAATTAACCATGGTTTGACTGGTTATGGGGCGTATGCCCCTTTTTTATGCTGTATTTTAGTAATTTATTATAATTAATTGATTTCATACATGGGAGGTAACAAAGTTACTATGAGTAAATTATATGAATTTGAAGCAGAGATTAAAAAAGTGCCTGATATTGACGGAGCATACATAGAAATCCCATTTGATGTAAAGGCGGAGTTCGGCAAAGGAAGAGTTCCTGTAACAGCTACTTTTGATGGAGAACCTTACGATGGGAGTCTTGTTAAGATGAAAACCCCTTGCCACATTTTAGGCATAAAAAAAGACATTAGGGCTAAAATAGGAAAGCAGCCTGGTGATATAATTAAGGTAACAATAAAGGAAAGAATTGTAGAGAAGTAATTCCTTTTGGAGCAGTTAATTCTGCTCTCTTGTTATTTTTTGTATTCTTAATTTACCATGATGGAATCATTGTTGGAATTGGAAAATTAGAAAATTAGAAAATTAGACCGCTATAGGGGATGGTGAAGATAATATAAAGTTAGCAGTAGAGGCATTAGGAACAGAGGGAGGCATATCAGTTGTAAAAAATGGGGAAGTTCTGTCAGTATTGAAGCTTAATATAGCTGGATTAATGTCTAACAAATCAACTAGCAAAGTTGTGGAAGAAAAGAAAAAACTGCTCTGTTCCTTGGAGAACATTTGTAAATATGCCGGGTCAGAGCTCCTAATGGGATTGTCCTTTGTATCCCTACTAGTGATCCCTGAATTAAAGTTGAATGACAATGGATTATTTAATGTTACAGAATGGAAGTATATTCGATGAAATTTTACCAAAATTTGTTGAATATGTATTTAAAATTGTTTGTAAATAATGTATAATAAATGTTGTACAAACTATTATTGGAAAAAGAGGTGAAATTTTATGAAAAGAATTTACAAGCTTATGGGTACAGCTCTTTTAGGTGTGGCAGCTTTAGTTGCTTTTGTTGGACCAACTTCTCTTGCTGGTGTAGCAGTTGAAGAAATGCCTAATTCAATGAAAAACAAAAGATAATGAAAAAAATTACCGCTTAATCTATAATAAAGCGGTAATTTTTTTACCTAATTTATAAAAATATTATATGAGTGCAACTGAATAAATCATTATTTGCATAACTTTTTGTGATTCCTGAATTAAAGTTGAATGACAATGGATTATTTAATCTTACAGAATGGAAGAATATTCGATAAACTTTTAGCTAATTTTATTAAATATCCATTTAAAATTTCTTCATAATAATGTATAATAAGTGTTATACAAACTATTATTGGTAAAAGAGGTGATATTTTATGAAAAGAATTTACAAAGTTATGGGTACAGCTCTTTTAAGTATGGCAGCTTTAATTGGTATTGTAGGACCAGCTTCTATTGGCGGTGTAGCAGTTGAAGAAATGCCTAAGTCAATGAAAAACAAAAGATAATGAAGAAGAATTACCGCTTAATTATAAATTAAGCGGTAATTCTTAAGTACTAATTTTTACATACATAGTAAAGAAGGAGTAGATTGCAGTGCTACTGAAGTTTTGTGATATATTTAATACTTTTTGCCAAGCAATTTTTTTTGTATGGTGCTGTAATAGTATAGCAAATAAAGAGAATAAAATTTCAAAATTCAAGTCTAGTATTTTAATGGCATTAATTTTTATTGAAATCGCTATTCTTACTTATAGTGATATTTACATTAGTAATAGCCCATTAGCAAATTTTTATATGTTTATACTGGTCTTATTATCAAGTTTATTATTTTATAGAAAATCTATTTTAGATGCTTTAATTGGAATTGGTTTAGGATATTCCTTAGTTGTATTTTTAGCATATTTTTTAGTTACATTTTATCAGAATGTTTTAATTCTGTTAAATTTAAATATTTCTACCGAAGTACAAATGCTTTTATTTATATATATTCCAATATGGGTTTCATACTATTTTGTATATAAATATAGAAAATATATTTTTGATGTGGCTAGATATTTAAAAAATCTTAAACATAATATATTTTTTGTTTTAATACTAGATTATGCTTTAATTTTTCTAGATACTCTTCGCATGGAATGGACAACTCATGATATGGGAATAGTTTTTAAGTCTGTTTTGTATTCTATTGCCTTTATAACTTTTGTCATGGCAATAATATATTTTGCAAAGATAAACGATAAGTCAAAGGAAGTAGAAATGTTAAATGCCGCTTTGAATGAGAAGATTACAGAGCTTAGAAAGATTAAACATGATTATGGCAGTGAAATAAGTGGTCTTTATGGACTATATCAGCTTGGTAAAATGGACAGGGTTGGAGAAATGCTAAAATCCATTGTACAAAGGAACCAAGCTTTAAATACTGCTGTAAGTGTTAGTATATGTGAGAATCCTATTGTGTCTTCCATTTTACATTCAGCTACTTCAAAAGGTATTAATGTAATAGTGTCTGATAGCGGAAATTATGAGGAAATATCAATTACAGATAATGAACTTTTAAAGCTGATATCCAATATTATTAAAAATTCTATAGATGTACTTTCTGAGGTTAAGAATCCAATAATTAAATATAAAAGCTATAATAGCTATAACGGAATAATTATTACTATTATGAATAATGGTCCTGAAATTCCAGAGGATATTAGAAATAAAATTTTTGAATCAGGCTTTAGCACAAAGAAAAATGAAAGTAGTGATAGAGGGTATGGTCTCAGTATTGTAAAAGATATTATTACAAAATGTAATGGAGATATTTCTGTGGAAAGTGATGATAGTTGGACTCAGTTTAAGCTTGAAATTCCATATATGAGTTTTTAAGACTAAAATCTCATATTTATGCTTGAGGAGGAGTGCATTTGAGAGAAATAATTAAGAAAATATCAAGAGTAATTTCCAAAACGAATGAATACAATAAAGATGAAGAAGAGCAAGTGGAATATGCTTTGAGAATAGTAATATTTGAATTTTTAAAAATAGTTAGCGCGATTATTATATTTAGCCTTATAGGCTATCCTACTCAGGCTATTGTTTCAATTGGAACAATGACTTTAGTAAAGCCATATATTGGTGGTTATCATGAAGATACTCAGGTGAAGTGTTTTACTGCTACTTTGATTATTGTGGGATGCATCATTTTTTTGAGCATTAATTTAAGGATAGACTTTATAGCTATGTTAATATTAAATGCAGTTTCATTGTACTGCATATGGCAGCAGGCTCCAGTTATAAATCCCAAAATGGAAATAACAAGACCTGAACTAATTAAAAGAAATAGAATGATAGGTATAGCATTTACTTTAGCATTGATTTCGGTTTCTATTATTTTTAGAAAATATATTGTAATTTCTAATGTAATAATATGGACAATTGTATTTCAAGCATTATTAATGTTCAATAAAAGAGAAAGAACTTATACTGAGGTTCTTTGATTATAAAGTCATTTTAAATGAATATATGAGGGCATATGCCCCCTTTTTATGTCGTTTGTTATAATTTTATTTAAATTTATCATAGTAATTTTCTAATATTTCATGGGTTTTTTCTAAATAAATTTCTACCATATTATTTCTAAGTTTTTTATTAATAGTATATAAATAGTCATTAATTTTATCTAAGGTTTTCCCTTCTATTCCCTTTAAATAATCGTGAATTACTAATCGTTCACTGTTAAGTTTAAAATCCTCAATTAATATTTCTTCTCCCTTTGAATTTATATATAGATAAAGAGAATTTTTAACTGATGATTTTTCTTTGAAAATTAAATCTTTGGCATATAGGTTTTTAACAACTAAATTTGCTGTTGAAGGAGCCCAAAAGGCGAGAGAACTTAATGTCCTAGAGTTAATTCCAGGAAAAGCCTCAATTATCCAAAGGGCCCTTAATTGTGGATAGGTTAAATTTAAGTCTTTTAATAAAAGACTGTGATCACGCTCCATATGGAGAATAAATATTCTTAAGGTATTATAAAAAAATACAAGTTTTTTTATCTTCTTAGCTTCTAGTATGGAAAACTTTGTATAGTCAACTTTTAAACTAAGAGAATTAATTCTGTCTACATATTCGAAAATATGCTCTTCGCCGCATTTTATAATAATACCCTTATAAAAGTTCACGATAAAATCCAGTTCATCTTCATTAAATAAATTTAGTAAATCAAAAAGATGAAAGTTATTTGATTTACCTTGTTTATTGATGTCTATAAATTTTTCACCTTCTGCTGTAACATTCAATTTGTATAGCTTTCTATTTACGGTATCTTCCTTTATAACTAGTTGTTTTTTCGCTAAAATTTTTAAAATATTAGTTACAGTAGGACATGTCCAGTAACCCATAGTTGCAATTTCACCTACAGATATTCCAGGAAATGCTTTTAATATCCATAAAATTCTTAGTTGGGGCAGTGTAATTCCACTTTCTTCTACAACGGAACTATAATTATATTCTATATTCAAAAAGCAATATCGAGATAGATTATAAAAGGCATGGGTATCTAGCAATTTGGTATTCTTCAATTTAAATTTCCTCCCAGAAATAAGTGTATATATCGTCAAATATATTGAATTTTAGACAATAAAGTGATAAGATAAATTTTGTATTGCATTTTTAGTTTTAATATTCGAATGCTAATTATATTACTGAAAATTTGCATAATTAAATTTTAATATAAAAATAAAAAAAGTACATAGTTTTTTAATATTCGAGTACTAATAATTTGAAAGGAGAGAAAAAATTTTGTCACCAATGTTTTTTTATAATGGTATCATGAGGGACCCAATTTCTATTTTTTTTGCAATTGTTATTTTTATAGTTTTTGTACCTATCTTTATATATTCAAAAGGGTATACCTCAGAATATATAGGAAAATACTCAATTAAATATAATTTTATATTAACAGTTTTATTTGTTATTTCAATGCTCTGTGTAGTATTTGCAGGGGATAGTATTACATTTTTAGTATTTTGGGAAGTTATGAGTGCTATTTCATTTTTCATTGTTATCTATGAGCACAATAATAAGGAAAACATTAAATCAGGAATAATGTATTTTATTATGACTCATATTAGTGGATTATTCTTAATGGTAATGTTTGCATTTATTTACAAATATACAGGTAGTACAAGCTTTCAGGAGATTTATAAGCTATCTCACAGCTTTAATGAAAGTCAAAAATACATAATTTTCATTTTAGCTCTTTGCGGTTTCGGGGCAAAGGCTGGAATTGTACCTCTTCATGGATGGCTACCTAAGGCTCATCCTAGTGCCCCATCTAATGGCTCTGCTCTTATGTCTGGATTGATGCTAAAGGTTGCCCTTTATGGATTGATAAGAGTTACCTTTACACTTATTGGTATGGTACCCTTAAAATTAACTCTTTTAATAGTAATTTTAGGAGCAATAACTGCAATTTATTCAGTTCTTAATGCAATAATGCAAAAGGATATTAAAAGATTTTTAGCATATTCTAGTGCTGAAAATATTGGAATAATACTTTCAGCCTTAGGACTTTCCTTGGTTTTTTATAATTTTAATTTAGTCTCATTTGCTAGCTTAACTTTAACAGCAGCTTTATTCCATATTTTAAATCATGCAATATTTAAAAGCTTGCTTTTTGCTAGTGCCGGTAGTGTTCTATTTGCTACAGGAACAAAAAATATGAATGAGCTAGGAGGACTTTATAAAAAAATGAGATTTGCAGCCATATGTGCTTTTATTGGTACTGCTGCTATTTCAGCAATTCCACCTCTAAATGGGTTTGCCAGCGAAATCTTAATTTTTAAGTGTTTTATAATTGGAACTACTTCTATTGAAGGCACATGGACTGCCTTAATTATTATAGCTTGCGGACTTCTAATAACATTAACTAGCGGAGTTACTTTGTATGCATCTATTAAAAGCTTTGGAATAACCTATCTTGGTACTGAAAGAAGTGAAAAAGCACTAAAGGCTTATAAAATTCCACTATCAATGAATATAGGGCTTGGACTATTAGCCTCTATGTGTATTTTATTAGGAGTATTTTCTCCATATGTAATAAATTTAATATCAAAGGTGTCAAAATCAATTTTAAATACAAATGTACCTTTGATAAATAGTGAAGTAAATAATGAAATTATGATTGTAGCCAGCATTTTATTATTTACTATAGTAATTATAACTTTAATATCCAAGGTGTTAAATAAGAAAACTACTTTAACTATTAAAGAAACTTGGGGCTGCGGTTTTAATAATTTAAAGCCTTATATGCAATATAGTGGTGATGGATTTAGCCAACCCTTAGCAAAAATTTTCGGGAAAATAGTAGGATACAGTAAGGAAGTAAAAATATCTTGCTCAATACATTTAAGGGACAGGTCATTGGATAACATAGAAAAATACATATATGTACCTACGGTAGGATTAGTTCATTATATAGCAGCATATGTGACAAAAATTCATTTCGGTAAAATACAGGCATATGTGGCTTATATTTTTATTTCACTGATAGTTACAGTATTACTTGTAAATATGTTTGTTTAGGGAGGTTAGAAGCTTGAAATATATAGTGATTAATTTTATCCAGAGTATGACTCTTATTATCCTAACCCCGATTTTTATAGGAATTCTTAAAAAGTTTAAAGCAAACTTAAGAGGATATAAAGGTTTTAGCATTTTTCAAGTATATTATGACTATAGTAAGCTTTTTAAAAAAGGAAGGATAAGGAGTAGCTATAGCAGTTTTATAACAAACTCAGGACCTATAATAAGTTTAGCTGCGGCTATTACAGCTGCTTTTATGATACCGGTTATTTTTAGTAATGGACAAACAACCTTTGGAAGTATATTTCTAATCATCTTTATTATAGCAATTATAAAATTCTTTAGTACACTAATAGGTTTAGATTGTGCAAGCACCTTTGGAGGCATGGGAAGTAGCAGGGAGCTTTTTATTTCAATGCTGGTTGAGCCAACTATGTTTATTACAATAATGTTTTTGTATTTTGAAAACAAGTCTCTAAATATTTTTAGTATATCCTTTATGAATAGTGGGGTTTCTTCCTATAGTATTGGGCATATTTTAGCGGCATTATCATTTTTTATATTGATTTTAGCTGAAAATGCCAGGTTACCTATAGACAACCCGGAAACTCACCTAGAGCTTACCATGATACATGAAGCAATGATATTAGATTTGTCTGGAACGGATTTAGCTTTTGTAGAATTGGCTTCACAAATAAAGCTTATGGTTTTTTCAACTATTTTAATTAATCTTTTTATGCCCTTTGGGTTAGCAACAACTTTGAGTGCCATTACTTTATTAAAAGCAATTGGTTTTTATATAATAAAACTTTTAGTAATTTTATTTATGATTTCAATTATTGAAACTTCAATGTCAAAATCAAGATTATTTAGAGTACCAGAGCTTTTATCAGCAGCATTTTCTATTGCCATTGCAGCTATTTCGTTAAATTATTTTTTATAATAAGTTTCTGGGATATTGAAAGGAGGATATAAGATGTTACAGCTTTTACTTGCTATAGTAATATTGTCTGGGATTTTAATTTGCGGCTTCCGTAGAATTAAGCTTTTAATATTAAGCTTTGCATTTCAGTCCCTAGCAATAACCTTCATATGCATAATTGCAGGGTATAACACAAAAGAAGTACATTACTACATAATAGGACTATTAACTTTAGTGGTTAAGGTATTCATAATACCATACATAATAGAAAAATCTATCAAGTATTTAAAAGTTAAAAGAGAGATGGATCTCATAATAAACGTTATAAATTCCTTTATAATTTCAGGACTTTTTATAATAATAATTTTTGCTTTCTTTAGAAGCTTTGACAATACTTATTTAAAAACAGGACTTTTTTTAGGGCTAGTTGGCGGAACGCTTATGATAGGCAGAAAAAAGGCGATTACCCAAATGATAGGTTTATTAACTATAGAAAATGGAATTATTTTATTTGAAATGTCTGTAGTGAAGCTTTCTTTAATTTTAGAGGCTTGGATGGCATTAGAAGTTTTAGTATTGGCTCTTCTTATGGGAATAATGATATTTCATATTAATAAAACCTTTGATACTGTTAACACAGATTATCTTTCAAATTTAAAAGAATAGAGGTGAGAAAATGACCTTATCATCCTGCGGGATTATATTTATAGTAGTACTTTTATTAACAATATTTTTAAGAAATATTAAGACAATTTCTATTTTAACGATTTTAAATATGCTTATGCTTATTATAGTTTCATTGGTATTATACATAAATCTTAAAGCAGAAAATTCATTATTATATTACAATGATTTAATATATATAGACAGCTTAAATATTATTCAGTTTATTTTGATAAGCACAATATCCTTTATAGCTTCAATTTATTCTCACAAGTACATAAAAGAGGAGCTAGAAGATTCTACTATAACAATTAATTTTGCTAAAGTGTATTACTTCTTATTTAACTTGTTTGTTTTATCAATGATAACAGTTGCAATTAGCAATAATATAATATTAATGTGGATAAGCCTTGAAGCCACAACTCTTTCTACAGCTTTATTAATTGGATTCAATAGGAGCAAGCTTTCTCTAGAAGCAGCTTGGAAATATATTATTATTTGTTCCATTGGTATAGTATTAGGCTTAATAGGAATAATTTTATTTATTTATGCTTCCACGGATTCTTCTCAGGAAGTTTTAAATTGGACTTATCTTATAAAAAATTATGGTATTTTGAATAAGGATATGATTAAATTTGGATTTTGCTTTATTTTTATAGGCATTGCCACAAAAGCTGGTCTGGCTCCAATGCATACATGGCTTCCAGATGGTCATAGTGAAGCACCATCGCCTATAAGTGCTATGATGTCAGGTGTACTTTTAAATCTTGCTCTTTATGTGGTTCTGAGATTTTATATAGTAGTTTCATTAATACCAGGCTTAGAAAAAATGAATTATCTATTTATTATGTTTGGGTTAATATCCTTAGTGGTTTCAGCCTTTAGTATATTGAAACAAAATAATTATAAGAGGCTTTTGGCTTTTTCCTCTGTGGAAAATATGGGTATTATAACCTTAGGTTTTGGAATAGGTGGGCCAATTGCTGTATATGGTTCATTATTACATTCTATTATTCACGCATATGGTAAATCACTACTGTTCCTAGTATCTGGCAATATTTTAAAGGTTTATAAAACCAAGCGTATTGATAGGGTAAACAATTTAATTAAAACAATGCCTATAAATGCTGTGTTTTTAATCCTTGGAATTCTTGTTATAACTGGAATGCCGCCTTTTGCCTCTTTCTTTAGTGAGTACAATATACTTGTTGCGGCAATAAAAAATGGTAATTATTTAACATCCGCTCTTTACTGTATCTGTCTTCTTATTGTTTTCGGAGGCTTTTTAAAAGTTTTTATCAATATGATTTTTAACCAGGATAAAGAATTTAGTACAAGAAAAAAAGAGGATAAAGAAAACATAATTCCATTGATTATTTTATTTATTATAATAGTAGTTATTAGTCTTTTATGGACTAAAGAAATAGCTGAAGCAATTAATAAAGCTGTTTTAATTATTAATGGAAATTAAGAAAAGGATGTGAAATAGTGAACATTGCTTTGTTAAAAGAAGAGCTAAAAAGCCAAAAATATAATAGTATAATAAAAAATATAAACGAACTTTATGTAGATATAGATATACTTAATGTAAAGGAATTAGTGAATACATTTTTATCAAAATATAAATTGAAATTCATAGCAGAATTTTGTAATGAGGATTCTAAGAAATTAGATATAGAGAATAGTTTTATTATTAATATAATATTCACCAACAGCAAAGAAGGGTATTTTGTAGTACTTAGGTATAAAACAAAGGAAGAAATTATATCCTTACAGAATGTCTTATTTCAAAGCCATTTATTCGAGAGAGAAATTAGCGACCTTTTTGGATTAAAAATAATCGATGGAATAGATACGAGAGAGCTAGTTAAACATGAAAAATGGTCAAAGGATATATATCCATTAAGAAAAAACTTCCCATATGGTGCAAGATTACATGAAAAAAATGAAATACCACCTTATAAATTTAAAGCCATCGCTGGAGATGGCGCATATCAAATACCTGTTGGACCTGTTCATGCAGGCATAATTGAACCAGGACATTTTAGATTTAGTGTTATAGGAGAACCTATTGAAAATTTAGAGATAAGGCTTAATTATAAACATAGAGGAATTGAAAAAATTTGCGAAAATATAGAAGCAAATCAGTTAAATTTGTTATTTGAGAGAATGGCATGTGAGTCCTCTGTTGCCTATGCTGAAAGTTATGCTCTTTTGATTGAAAAGTTATTAAAATATTATATACCTAATGAAATAAAAGCAACAAGGGTTGTCCTTTTGGAATTAGAAAGAATATATAACTTTTTAGGTGACATAGCTGGTATATGTGTAGATATTGGTTTTAGTTATCCTGCTAAAAAGTATGGGTATTTTCAAGAGCAAATTCATCAGCTTTGCGAAAGAATAACTGGAAGTAGATTTATGAGAAATGCCATTATACCTTGCGGTATAAACATAGATTTTAAGAAAGAACAAATCGAAGATATTAAAGCTACTTTAGATAACATGAAAAATAGAATGAATAAAATTATAGGAATCACTTTAGATGCTGTTTCATTTTTAGATAGAGTTGAAAATACAGGAATAGTTCGAAATAAAACTGCACGAAAGCTTTATATGACAGGAGTCGTAGGAAGAGCATCTGGAGTAAATTATGATGTGAGAAAGAGCTTCCCTTATGAAATATATGAAATATTTAAAAAGAGCAACAATATTGAAGAGATTGGCGGAGTCTTTGAAAGATATAAATTAAAGATAAGTGAAATTTGGGATGCTTTTAAGTTTATTTCTATTTCGTTAGATTGTATCACAAAGGATATAATAAAAACAAAAAAGGAATTTAATTTAACAGAAGGTACAGAGGCATTAGCTGCAGTAGAGACAGTTAAGGGAGAACTAATTGTATATGGACAAGTAGGTAAAAATAATAAATTCAATAGGATTTATTTTAAAACACCTTCCTTTACTAACTGGAATGGCTTAACCTATGCAGTATTAGGAGAAATAGTGCCAGATTTTCCTTTATGTAATAAGAGTTTTAACATGTCTTATTCAGAAAATGATAAATAGGCAGGTGATAAGATGAAGTTTATTTTAGATAGAATAAAAAACGGCAGGGAAACTGTTAAGGATCCTCTTTATGAAAATCCTTTTAGTTATGGAAGAGTAATTGTTAATGAAGAAAAGTGCACTGGCTGTAAAGAATGTATTAATAAGTGTTTAGTTAAGGCTATTTCTCTTAAAAATACTGTTGATAAAGAAGAGTTTAGTTTAGAAGAAAAATGCATTGTAAAGATAGATTATAAAAAATGTATTTACTGTAATAATTGCATTGATAAATGTCCATCTGAAGCATTAATCAGCAGCAGCGATTACAAAATGGCAAGTATTGAGGTATTAGGAGAAGAGGTTAAAGAAAAAATATATAGTAAATTCAAAAGATCCTTAGTTTTAAGGTCTGTTGATACTGGTTCTTGTAATGGATGTATGATGGAAGTAGCTAATACACAAAATACCTACTATGATTTATCTAGATATGGTGTTAATTTTGCGGCTTCTCCAAGGCATGCAGATGGAATAGTGGTTACTGGTCCTGTAACGTTAAATATGAAGGAAGCATTGATAAAAACCTATAATGCTGTAGCAGAGCCTAAAATTGTTATTGCAGTAGGAAGTTGTGCCTATAATGGGGGAATATTTAAAGATGGTTATGCTGTATGTGAAAATTTAAATGAAATTTTACCAGTAAATTTAGTAATACCAGGATGCCCACCATCTCCACAGGCTATATTATATGGATTACTTAAAATAATGAAAAACGACAGGTGAAAAACACCTGTCGTTTTTTAAAAGCTAATTTCTCCAAATATGCCACATAGCGTTATTTGTTCCACGAGCAAATACATCAGTTCTATTTGGACCCCAGGATACTGCAGCTGGATCGGAGGTTATATTTCCATTAAGATTACTCCAATTACTCCAGCGAGAGCCATTCCAAGACATGGTCATCAATTGATTGTTTTCACCTCTTGCAAATACTTCAAGCCTATTAGGTCCCCTAGAGGATACTGCAGGAGCTGAAGTTAAATTTCCGCCAAGGTCTTCCCAATTGCTCCAACGAGATCCATTCCACCATAGGTGATAAAGTCGATTTCTTTGTCCACGAGCAAATACATCAATTCTATTGTTTCCCCAAGAAACAGCAGTAGGTGCTGAGGTTAAGGAACCACCAAGGTTTTCCCACTCACTCCAGGCAGAACCATTCCACCATTTATGATAAAGTGCATTGTCAGTTCCACGTACAAAGGTATCAAGTCTATTAGGTGCCCAGGAAGAGGCAGCAGGTGCTGAGGTTAAAATTCCACCAAGGTCTTCCCATTGACTCCATCGAGAACCGTCCCAGAAAATATGCCACATGGCATTGTTGGTGCCGCGTCCGAAAACATCAATTCTGTTATTTCCCCAGGATACAGCAGCAGGTGCTGAGGTTAAAATTCCACCAAGTCTTTCCCAATCACTCCATCGAGAACCATTCCACCATTTATGATATAAAGCACTATCACTTCCTGTAGCAAAGGTATCAAGTCTATTAGGTGCCCATGAGGAAACTCCAGGAGCAAAGGATAAAACTCCACCAAGATCCTCCCATTGACTCCATCTATCAGGTGCGGGAGGAGTGCTAATATTTCTTAAAGTAAATTCTATTACCTCCCTAAAGGTGTTGTCTATTACGTTATTCGGTACCCCTGCAGCACGAAGAGCGGTAAAAATCCAAGCATTACTTCTTCTAAAGCTGTTGAATATTGCATTTGTTCTTTGATTTATGTTTCCACTATATCTTGAAGCATTATCAATTGTATATGCTATAGCAGTTCTAAAGTAATTATTAATTTGTGGCCTATTGACGCCGTACCTTTGTAAGGTTCTGCTAAGTTCAGGCCTCTGAATATTAAGTTGCGCTAATATCCTATTCACCTGCTGTTGGGGAGCTCTAAAATCATCAAAGTAGTCTTCCTCATAGAATTCAGTAAAATTTTCAAGCTCTGGGTACTCTTCGAATCTATAAAAACTTCTCATTTGTTCATTGAAAAAGGGGCAGCTAGTTTGATGTATACAGTTAGAACAATATAAAAATTGATTGTACATTGAAAACCTCCTCATATTTTGCTGAGGCTTTAAACCCCATCAATTATATTTTATTACTTAAATTAGGAAACGTTACAAGAATATTCATATAACATATTCCATTCCTAAATCATAGGCTATTATACAAAAGCTTATAATGAGAAAGGAGACCGTATGAATAATTATAATTTTAATCCTAGAAGTATATTTCCGAAAATTGTATCTTTTGCAAGGGGAGATGTAAATGGTGATAGAATACCAGATAACATATATTTAACAGGCATTAAGACGCCAAGTAGCCCCTTCACTCAGAATATAACCCTTGTTATTCAAGATGGAAGGACAGGTAGGTTTACTTCTATACCACTGAATGAAAATGCAGGCTATAATCCTACGCTCTTTTTAGGTGACTTTACAGGAGATGGAGTAGATGATATATTAATAGGCATTGCTTCAGGAGGCAGTGGAGGGATAATGTACTACTACATTTATTCTTTTATTAACAATGTAGCAAAGTTGTTATTTGATTTTGATGTATATAATGAGGAATATCAATACCTTGTTACTTATAAAGACAATTATAAGGTACAAGTTATTAGCAAGAAAAATAATACACAATACCTCATAGATATATCTAATAAAGGTGCTGATTATTTGAATGAAATTTATGATGAAAATGGTAAGCTGAAGAATCCTATTGATGGATTTGTAAACCCTATAAGTGGTTTGTATCCTGTAGATTTTGATTCAAATAAAGTATATGACTTACTGGCATTTCAAAAGATAGCTGGAAGATATAATGCGGATTCTTTAGGGTATATTCAGAACTTATTAAGATGGGAAAATAATAAGTTTGTATTATATAATCAGTATGTAGCTATTTTTGGGGCAGAAGTATAAAAAATTTTAGTTAAGAATAGAGGCGTTTTGTTGAAAGGTATGGTATAATATTGGAAGAAGTACCACATGGTTATGTCCATGTGGTAATCTGCTATTTTTAAAAGGAGAGCATCATAATGGATGATAAAATGAAAAAGAATTTATTTTGGGGAATTACATACTTAGGATTACTGGCGTTAGTAATAATTAATTTCGCACCAATAATGCAGGGGTTAGGAAAAGTTTTTATTCTATTTAAAACATTTTTTATAGGATTATCTATTGCATTTATTTTAAATAAACCTTGTATGAATATTGAAAAACTATTAAATAGAAAGTTACTTAAAAATAGAAGAAGTTCATTTTCAAGAGGAATAGCTATTACAGCTACTTATATTTTATTTTTTCTTATAGTTACACTGTTAATTAGCTTTGTAATACCTCAATTAATAATAAGCGTACAAGTTCTGTTAAATAATATTGGAATGTACAGTGATAATCTGCAAATGTTAGTGACTAAGGTTACGGATTTTTTAGGTGTGGATAAAGTAAATTTATCTACTATAGCTACCATTATTCCACAATATGTAAATGAGCTAGGAAGCAGCATATCAGTTATGCTATCACAAGTAATAAGCATAACCACAGGGATTTTATCCTTTGTTTCAAATTTGTTGATTTCTATTGTGTTTTCCATATATTTTTTATCAGGAAAAGAAAGCTTACTTAGACAAAGTAAAAAATTTTTTAGTACCTACTTGCCTGAAAAAATATATATAAAAGCTTCCTATGTTTATTATATTGTCATAGACACTTTTAATAAATATGTTATAGGGCAATTAATTGAAGCTATTATAATTGGTGCTCTTTGTACAGTTGGAATGCTTATTTTCAGATTTGAGTATCCATTGCTTATTGGAGTACTAATTGGTATTACTGCATTGGTACCTGTAGTTGGAGCTTATATAGGTGGATTTATTTCTTTTATACTTTTGTTAATGATAAATCCAACAAAGGCTTTTTGGTTCATTCTTTTCCTAATTGTAGTTCAGCAATTTGAAGGGAATGTAATTTATCCGAGAGTTGTTGGAAGTAGTTTAGGACTTCCTAGCATATTGATACTTTTATCTATTACTATTGGTGGAGGCTTAGCTGGTCCAATAGGAATTCTTCTTGGAATACCAATTGCAACTATCCTATACATACTACTAAAAAACGATATTAAAAATAGGGCATGTTAAAATAGGAGGATAAATTATGAGTTATGTTTATAGTACCATTGATATATACGATAGTTTAATGTTTAAATACAAGGAATACTTAAAACCAGAAATTATTTCTATCCTTATTATACAATCGGAGGAAGAAGTACTTTTAGAATCCATGGAAACGGAAATAATTAGGGGAGGTTTGGAAAAACAAACTATATCAAGGATAAACTTAGAGTTAATAACTGATGCTGAAGATGAGGATAAACTCTTTTTTGATCCAAAAGATCCTATAGAAAATAATGCTATAAAATTTATTGAGGAGTTCACACCTTATTCTATTGTTAATGCTACAGATCTTTTCCACATTAAAGCTTGTGAGAAAATAAATAACAAATATAATACATTTGGAATAGATAAATAAAGAGTGAGGGTTCTCAAAAATTGAGAATCCTCACTTTTTTAAAGTATATAAAAATATCTATGTTTACTTAACAACCTCTTGTTTTCCTGTTACAGAAGACTTAGCATCCATTATAAATCCAGCCTTAGCAGCATCACTAGTAAAGAAAATGTTCCCCTGAACTTTAGTATCAACTAATTGGAAGTCAGTTGTTGTAACATAAAGGTCACCCTTAAAGATTCCCTTTTGAATACTAGCATTTGGGCTCTTTATAGTTAACTTTGGTGCTGTTAAAGTGAATCTATGAGTTACATTTCTCTTGTCATCTTGAGCATAAAGAGCTATTTTACGTTGTACTACAGGAGGAGTTTTTGTATTTTTAAATTCTCCATCTAAAACAAGCTCCTTGTTAATAGTAAGGTCTCTTACTATTGCAGGAATCCATGTACCGTCTTTGCTTATTGCCTTTTCAAAGGCAGCTGCATTATCCACTATTGAAGCTGTTGTTGTAGCATCTACTTGTACTAATATTTTGCTTCCAGTTACTGAAGAGCCATTATTCATTTGGAATGTATCTTTAGCTGCTTGAGTAGTGAAGAGTATATTTCCTTCAACTTTAGTATCAATTAGATTATAATTTGTTGTTGAAACAGTAAGGTCACCCTTATGAGTTACAATCTTTCCACTAGCTTCTTTTGCAGCTGCAGCAAGTGCATTAAGATATCCATTTGTATCTGTTAATGTTGCACTAGTAACAGCATCTACCTTTGGATCTGTGCTATTTGTTTTAATTATTGCATCTAATTCTGCTACTGTTTTTCCTAGTACAAAGGTTTCTATACCATTAAAGTTTTGACTAACAGTTAATGTAGCGCCGCCTTTTTCCTTCATGTTTTTAGTGTAAGAATCAGCATTTGCTAATTTAGATGCTAAAACCTTTCCAGTAGGGAAGTTTTTACCAAAATCAGCATCTGAATTTGGAACAGCTACTGTACCATCTTTAGCCATAACTTGATAATCATCAATCATAGCACCTACAATTTTACCACCTGCCACTGCTACTGTAGCCAATGTATAACATTTTGTTCCATGAGCTTTAGCTTCAACTTTTCCGATATTTAAAGTTTTTAATGCTTCAGAATCTACATTAATTGCTCTATTTCCATTTGCATTCTTTGCAGCTTGGATAATAGCAGCAAGATAGCCGTTTGTATCTGCTAGTGTAGCACTAGTAACAGCATCTACTTTTGGGTCTTTACTATTTGTTTTAAGTATTGCTTCTAACTGTGCAATTGTTTTTCCAGTTGCAAATTCTTGTATAGCATTAAAGTTTTGATTAACAGTTAATGTAGCACCACCTTTTTCTTTCATGTTCTTAGAATAAGAATCAGCGTTTGCTAGTTTAGATGCTAAAGCCTTTGTTGTGTCTAAGTTTGTACCAAAATCAGCATCTGAATTTGGTACAGCCACGGTACCATCTTTAGCCATAACTTGATAATCATCTATTATTACATCTACTATTTTATCTCCTGACATTGCTACAAGTGCAACTGTAAAGCATTTTGTTCCATGAGCAGCATATTCAGCTTTACCTAATTTTATAGTAGTTTGAACTTTTGCTACTACAGGTTTTGCTGGGGTTAATTTTGCGAGTGTTTTTGGTCCTACTATTCCATCAGCTTTAAGACCATTTTTACTTTGATAGCTCTTTACTGCAGCTTGAGTTAGCTTCCCGTAAATACCATCAACCTTTAGTTTGTATCCATTCTCATTAAGTTTTGTTTGTACAAGCTTAACATCTCCACCATATGAACCAAAGGCAAGTAAACGTTTAACCTCTGATGCTGTCTGTATGGACGTAGTAGTATTAGTTGAGGTAGAAGTCTTAGTGGAAGTAGAAGTTTTTGTTGAAGTAGATGTTGATGGTTTAGTATCTGTCTTAGGCTGAGTAGTGTCACCGGTTGCAGCAGATACAACATCTACACCAATTTGTCCTAGCTTTGTGTTGCTTCCTATAACAGGAACTGACATTATCAAAGCTAATGCACAAGCTACTGTTGCTAATGTTTTCTTCATTAAAATTCCCCCTTACTTGTCAAAAATAAATGGATAATATTTTCACAAAATATTAACAATTATATTATAACAATAATTATTAGAAAAGTATATGTATTAATGGTAAATTTTTCATTGATATATAAAAATTACATTAATTATATTTAATTACTTAGTTTGTAGATAACTTTCTTTGTCAGAATTGTCTTTTGATAGTTTATAATTATAATAAATTCTGTACACAAATATGTGTACAACAAGACTTAGGGATATTCCAGCCAAAACATCAACAATGGAATGTTGTTTTATAAAAACAGTTGATATACAAATTAAGATAGTAAGCATAAGGGTAAAGAATTTAACTAGTGAATTATCTTTAAAGCAAACAGAATGTTTAATACCTAAATATAGAGAAATACTGATAGCAACGTGTAGACTTGGGCATACGCTAGAGGAGGAATCACCAATTTGCAGGAATTTTACCAACTGAGAAAATAAATCTTCAGCATATATGCTAGGACGAAGTGATTGATAATTCGGGAATATAATATAGATGATAATTGCAATTATCATATCTAAATTAATTGATTTAAAGGTATTTATAAAAGCTTCCCGTGATCTATTAAGGAAAATAATAAAAGTAACAGCGATAAATATAAACCAAGAAAAGTAGGGTAAAACAAAAATAGGTATAAATGGAATCATTGTATCTATTTTTGAGTGTATATTATATTTTCCATCTATAATAGTATTCTCCATAAAAAATAATAAAACAAGAAATAAATAGATTAAAATTTGTACCAAAGCCTTATCTTTTTCTATTTTATAAAACATATTACATGCCTCACATTCATTATATAAAGTAAATAGTTTTGTACTACAAAGGTACGTAATAAACTATAAAAATATGTTATACAAATATTATACCACTTCAACAATATAGAAATACATTAGACATTAACGTTTTTGTTTATAATTGGATAAAACTAAGTTGATTGTATTTAAATTTTTATTGTGATATAATTATCAATGTAATGGTGCACTATCTAAGAGTAAGCTTCTGCTGATTTTTCTTGAAGTTAACCACAAAAAACCTTAATTTGAAAAAAGAATCGTACTGAATGCATGAGGGTTTGTCCCAAATGAAAAGGCGAGATAAAAGTTGGTATAAACTCGGAGAATCCATATGTGATTAACTGAGCTTAATTTGCTATCCTTGTTCCTTTTTGGTACAGGGATTTTTTATTTTTATTAAAGAAAGGATTAAAAAAATGGAAACAAGAATAGCTATTATTGGAATTATTATTGAAAATAAAGATTCTGTGGAAAGATTGAATGCTATCTTACATGAATATAGTGATTATATTATAGGCAGAATGGGAATGCCTTACCACAAACGTGGGATTCATGTAATAAGTGTTATTTTGGATGCGCCTAACGATATAATTAGTGCCCTTTCAGGGAAATTAGGCATGTTACCAAATGTGAACATAAAAACAGTTTATTCTAAAGTGTCCTAGGAAGCAAATGAATAAAAAATTGGAGGAATTTATTAATGTACAGCAGTAAATCTAAAATTGCAACTGAATTTATAAATGATGAAGAAATCATGGATACTCTTGATTATGCAAAAAAGAACAAAAGTAACCGCCAGCTTATTGAAGATATTATTGAAAGAGCAAAGGACTGTAAAGGCTTAACCCACAGAGAGGCGGCAGTATTATTAGAATGTGATTTGAAAGATGAAAACCAAAAAATGTTTAAGCTTGCAAAGGAAATCAAACAGAAGTTTTATGGTAATCGTATTGTAATGTTTGCTCCTCTTTATCTCTCAAATTACTGCATAAATGGATGTGTCTATTGTCCATATCATTACAAAAATAAAAATATTGCAAGAAAGAAGTTGTCACAGGAAGATATTAAAAAAGAGGTAATTGCACTTCAGGATATGGGACACAAAAGATTAGCCTTAGAGACAGGAGAAGATCCTGTAAACAATCCTATTGAGTATGTTCTTGAAAGTATAAAAACAATATACAGCATAAAACATAAAAATGGAGCAATTCGTCGTGTGAACGTAAATATTGCTGCTACAACTGTTGAAAACTATAAAAAATTGAAAGATGCAGAAATAGGGACCTACATTCTTTTCCAAGAGACATACAACAAGAAAAGTTATGAAGAATTGCACCCTACTGGTCCAAAACATGATTATGCATATCACACAGAGGCAATGGATCGTGCAATGGAAGCTGGAATTGATGATGTAGGGCTAGGTGTTCTCTTTGGGCTAAATATGTATAAATATGATTTTGTAGGTTTATTGATGCATGCTGAGCATTTAGAAGCTGCTATAGGGGTAGGACCACATACTATAAGTGTTCCGCGTATCCGCCCTGCTGATGATATTGATCCGGAGAATTTCTCAAATGCAATATCTGATGATATTTTTGAAAAAATTGTTGCAGTACTTCGTATTGCAGTGCCATATACAGGTATGATTGTGTCTACACGGGAATCTCAGAAAACCCGTGAATGTGTGTTAGAACTAGGTATATCACAAATCAGTGGAGGTTCAAGAACAAGCGTTGGTGGTTACGTTGAACCGGAAAAAGAAGAGGAAAATTCTGCACAGTTTGAAGTAAATGATACTCGTACTCTTGATGAAATTGTTAATTGGCTTTTAAAAAAGGATTTTATTCCAAGCTTTTGTACTGCTTGTTATCGTGAAGGAAGAACCGGTGATCGTTTTATGAGTCTGGTTAAATCTGGACAAATCGCAAACTGCTGTCAGCCAAATGCTTTGATGACTCTTAAGGAATATTTAGAGGATTATGCTTCAGAGGATACAAAGAAAAAAGGAGAAGAATTGATTGCTAAGGAAGTAGAAAAAATACCTAGTGAAAAGGTTAAAGCAATAGCTAAAGAGAATCTTACAGAATTAAAGGCAGGAAAACGAGATTTCAGATTTTAAAAAATTGTAGTAGTTTATAAGTTGACAAAGAGATTTAACAGTGCTAAAATTTTAAACAATAAACCTGTGAGCAAGAGGAGTAGGAATGATTACTTATACTCAGAGAATCGCTAGTTGGTGAGAATGCGGTTATAAAGATTATTCTGAATGGACTTGTGAGGGAAGCCCGAAATTTTTTAGAGTAGGCGCTTACGGGAACCTTGTCCGTTATCAGTGAGGTGTATATGATTGTATACAAAAAGAGTGGGCGATTTATCGTCAATTTGGGTGGTACCGCAGAGCTTTCAAGCTTTTGTCCCTTTTCGGGATGAAAGCTTTTTTTTATTTAAATTATTATATTAAGGAGGATTATAAAAATGTCAAAAGGAAGATTTGGAATCCACGGTGGTCAATATATTCCAGAAACTTTAATGAATGCAGTTATTGAACTTGAAGATGCCTATAATTACTATAAAAAGGATCCAATATTTATTGCAGAGCTTAAGGAGCTTTTAAATAATTATGCAGGAAGACCGTCTTTGCTTTATTATGCAGAAAAGATGACAAAAGCTTTGGGTGGTGCAAAGATTTATCTTAAAAGGGAGGATTTAAATCATACTGGCTCTCATAAAATAAATAACGTTCTTGGACAGGTACTTCTTGCAAAGCGTATGGGAAAAACTCGCGTAATTGCAGAAACAGGTGCAGGTCAGCATGGGGTTGCAACAGCTACAGCAGCTGCATTAATGGGAATGGAATGTGAGATATATATGGGTAAAGAGGATACAGATCGTCAGGCACTTAATGTTTATAGAATGGAGCTACTTGGAGCAAAGGTGCATTCTGTTACTAGTGGAACTGAAACACTTAAAGATGCAGTAAACGAAACTATGCGTGAATGGACACAAAGGGTAAAGGATACCCATTATGTACTTGGATCTGTAATGGGGCCGCACCCTTTTCCAACAATTGTTCGTGACTTTCAAAGCATAATTGGCCGTGAAGTAAAACAGCAGATGCTAGAAAAAGAAGGTAGGCTTCCTGATGTACTTATAGCTTGTGTAGGAGGGGGTAGCAATGCAATTGGATTATTTCATGACTTTATAGAGGATTCAGCGGTGCGTCTAATTGGGTGCGAGGCCGCTGGACATGGGGTTGATACAGATAAGACTGCTGCAACAATGGCAATTGGTTCATTAGGTATATTTCATGGTATGAAATCTTATTTTTGCCAAGATGAGTATGGACAGATAGCACCAGTCTATTCTATTTCAGCTGGGCTTGACTATCCAGGAGTAGGACCTGAGCATGCACATTTACGTGACTTAGGTAGAGCAGAATATGTACCAGTTACTGATGATGAAGCTGTAGATGCCTTTGAATACCTTTCACGTATGGAAGGAATTATTCCTGCGATTGAGAGTGCTCATGCAGTTGCCTACGCAAAAAAAATTGCTCCAATTATGGATAAGGATAAAACAATTGTAATAAGCCTTTCAGGAAGAGGAGATAAAGATGTTGCTGCTATAGCACGTTATAGGGGGGTTCAAATTTATGAATAAACTACAAGAAGTTTTTTCTAAGGGCAAGGCATTTATACCATTTATAACAGCAGGAGATCCTTCTATTGAAATAACTGAGCAGTTAGTGCTGAAAATGGCAGAGGCTGGGGCAGATTTAATTGAGCTTGGGATACCTTTTTCTGATCCTATAGCAGAAGGACCTGTAATTCAAGATGCAGATAAACGAGCACTTTCAGATGGCACAACAACAGATAAAATATTTTCTATGATGAAACGCATTCGTAAATCATGTAATATTCCTATTGCCTTTATGACTTATGTAAATCCAATATTTACTTATGGTACGGAAAAATTTATGAAAAATTGTAAGGAGGTAGGGGTGGATGCAATTATCGTACCTGATGTGCCCTTTGAAGAAAAGAATGAATTGATGCCATTTTGTTCAAAGTATGAGATTAAGTTAATTTCAATGATCGCTCCTACATCTAAAAATCGCATACAGATGATTGCTCGTGAAGCTGAGGGATTTATTTATTGTGTCTCTTCTATGGGGGTTACAGGCGTGAGAAAGGAAATTGGAAATCACGTTGAGGAAATGATTAGAACTGTGAAGGAGGTTAGGGATATTCCATGTGCCATTGGTTTCGGTATATCTACTCCAGAACAAGCAGTAAAAATGGCAAAGTTTTCTGATGGAGTCATTGTGGGAAGTGCAATTGTAAAAATTGTTGAAAAATATGGTGAGAATTGCATACCTCATGTGACTGAATATGTAAGCATGATAAAAGATGCAATTAGATAAATGGAAATTATATTACCCTTGAAACCATTTTAAATTAATGATAGAATTATTAAAATAAGTGGAAAATATTTATGAAATGGTAAATTGGTAAAATCCACGGATTATTACCTTTTTAGTTTTCAAAATGAATTTAAAATTGAATATGGCAAAAGGGGAGAAGAGTATGAAAAAGAAATTATTATTGTCAATAGCAATGTCTATATCTGCAATTATGCTATTAACAGGATGTGGAGCAAAAGGCAGTGCAGATACTGCAAAAAAAGGAACTTTTAAAGTAGGTCTTGAATGTGGATATGCACCATTCAACTGGACACAAACGGATAATTCAAATGGTGCTGTTAAAATTGACGGGACTTCAGAATATGCAGGCGGATATGATATAGAAATAGCTAAAAAAATTGCTGATGGATTAGGAAAAGAATTAGTAGTTGTTAAAACTGAATGGGATGGTCTTGTACCTGCATTGACTTCAGGCAAAATTGATGCAATTGTAGCAGGTATGTCACCAACAGCAAAACGTAAAGAGACAATTGATTTCTCAGATAACTATTATAAATCAGACTTGGTTATGGTTGTTAAGAACGGCAGTAAATACCAAGGTGCTACTTCTATCCAAGATTTTAAAGGTGCTAAAGTAACTGCTCAATTAAATACATTCCATTATTCAGTAATCGATCAAATTAAAGGTGTAGCAAAACAACCAGCTATGGACAACTTCCCAGCTATGAGAGTTGCTCTTGAATCAGGAATGATTGATGGATACGTATCAGAACGTCCAGAAGGAGTAAGTGCTGAAACTGCTAATAAAAACTTTAAAATGGTAGAATTTAAAGATAAATTTGTAACATCAAATGATGATACTGCAGTTGCTGTAGGTGTTGCAAAGGGTAGTGAATTAACTCCAAAAATAAACGAAATATTAAAAGGTATCTCAGAAGAACAACGTAAAACTATTATGGACACTGCAATTAAGAATCAACCAGCAGCTAAATAGTAATTATTGTAAACCGGGTGCATTTTTATGCAGTCGGTTTTATGATGTTGTAAAAGGAGGAGAAAAATGAGCTTTGAGTGGGTAGTAAAAATTATTTCTAACAACGGGTCAATGTTCATTCGTGGAGCTGGTTTGACACTTTTAATTTCCATGATTGGTACTATTATAGGTTCCTTCATTGGTTTATTAATAGGGGTTGTACGTACTATACCTGTACCTGAAAGAGGTGCAAAAAGAGGCATTCTTAAAGTTGTAAATGCTATTCTTTCTGTTTATATAGAATTTTTCCGTGGAACACCAATGATCGTACAAGCCATGGTTATATATTATGGTTCAGCTTTAGCATTTGATATACAAATGAATCGTCTAGCAGCAGCAATCTTTATTGTATCTATAAATACAGGAGCTTACATGTCAGAAATTGTACGTGGAGGTATTGTTTCTATAGATAAAGGGCAGTTTGAGGCAGCTCATGCTGTAGGTATGAACCACATTCAAACTATGTTTAATGTTGTATTGCCACAGGTTACCCGTAATATTCTGCCTGCAACAGGTAACGAGTTTGTAATAAATATTAAAGATACTTCAGTACTTAATGTAATTTCTGTATCTGAGTTATTTTTTCAAACGAAATCAGTGGCAGGAAATAACTTTAGATACTTTGAATCCTTCTTCGTTGCAAGTATACTTTATTTTATAATGACCTTTACAGTAACAAGAATTCTACGTACTATTGAAAGAAAAATAGATGGACCAGACAATTACATAATGGCTGGTAATCAAATGCAAGTAGAAACACCTGAAGATATGCTTCGTAGAACAAAAAATGGTGGCGTTGGTCAATTCTAGAGGAGGTCGGAGGTAATTATGGAAAAAGTAATTGATATTCAACATTTAAGTAAATCCTTTGGAACTCATGAGGTGTTAAAAGATATAGATTTTTCAGTAAATAAAGGAGAAGTAGTGTGCATTATTGGTTCATCTGGATCAGGAAAATCTACTCTTCTTCGTTGTGTAAATCTTTTAGAGAAGCCTAGTGGTGGTGCAATTATTTATAATGGTGAAAATATTTTAGATGATAGGCATGATATTTATGCATACCGTACAAAACTAGGAATGGTATTTCAACAATTTAACTTATTTAATAATCACAATGTTTTAAACAACTGTACAGTAGGGCAAATAAAAGTTCTAAAACGTTCAAAAGAAGAAGCAGAAAAGGTAGCCATGAAGTATTTAAAAGTTGTTGGAATGGAGCAGTATGTTAATGCTAAACCAAGACAATTATCAGGTGGTCAAAAACAACGTGTAGCTATTGCTAGAGCGCTTTCTATGGAGCCAGATGTTATGCTGTTTGATGAACCAACCTCAGCCCTTGACCCTGAGATGGTAGGAGAAGTTCTTAAGGTTATGAAGGAGCTTGCTGGAACTGGGCTTACTATGTTAATAGTGACTCACGAAATGGGATTTGCAAAAGAAGTGTCTAATCGAGTAGTTTTTATGGATAAAGGGGTTATTGCAGAAGAAGGAAGTCCAGAGCAAATTTTTAATAATCCACTATATGAACGAACTAAAGAATTCTTAAAAAGAACATTAAATAATATGTAATACAATCTTCATTTAATATAAAAGTAGGCTTGCCTTTGGCAAGTCTACTTTTTCGTAAAAAGAGATATTAAGTAAAAATACGTATTAATTTAGGATAATTCGTATTGAAAAATCATGTAAACTGTGATATAGTTCTTATGGATTAAAGAAAACACATCAAAAGTAACTTTAATTTAGTCCAGTGAGACTAAGAAGGAAGCAAATGCTTCCCCAAAAAACAAAAGGGGGATAAACTTATGTTAAGCAAAAATTTACAATCTGAGACAACAACAGTTGATGCTCAAGAAAAATTACCACTTCAAAAAGCAATTCCATTAAGCCTTCAACATTTATTTGCAATGTTTGGAGCATCTGTACTAGTTCCAATATTATTTAAAATTGATCCTGCAATTGTTTTATTTTTTAATGGTATCGGTACACTATTATATGCATTTTTAACAAAAAGGAAAATTCCAGCTTTTTTAGGATCAAGTTTTGCATTTTTATCACCAGCATTTTTCTTAATGGGAAAAGGATATGATTTTTCATATATCCAAGGTGGATTTGTAGTATCAGGACTTATTTTTTCAGCAGTAGCATTAATAGTTAAATTTACAGGTATCGGATGGATTAATAAATTATTTCCGCCAGCATCTATGGGAGCTATAGTTGCAATTATCGGTTTAGAATTAGCTTCTACTGCAGCAGATATGGCTGGATTTCCAGTAGGAGGCGCTAACACTCAAGCCTTAAATCCTACATGGGTTACAGTGTCTATGGTTACTCTAATAACAGTTATTTTAGCTTCAGTAATATTCAAAGGATTTTTAAAAGTAATTCCAATATTAATTGGTGTAATTGTAGGCTACATTACTGCATGGGCAGTAGGATTGGTTAATTTTAATGGAGTTTCACAAGCTAGCATGATTGCAATGCCACATTTACAGTTAGCTAAATTTGATTTGAATGCAATTATTATAATATTACCAGCTACCTTTGTTGTAATAGCAGAGCATATAGGACATCTTGCAGTAACAGGTAGTATCATGGGTAAAGATCTTACAAAAGATCCAGGTTTGCATAGATCATTACTTGGAGATGGACTTTCAACAACCTTATCTGGTATGTTTGGATCCGTTCCAACAACTACTTATGGTGAAAATATAGGGGTTATGGCTATAACTAAAGTTTACAGCACTTACGTAATAATGGGTGCAGGAGCTCTATCAATTGTTCTTGGCTTTTCAGGAAAACTAGCAGCCGTAATAAGCAGTATACCAACGCCTGTAATTGGGGGTATATCATTGCTACTCTTCGGAACTATTGCTACATCAGGATTGAGAACCTTCATTGAAGGAAAGGTTGATTTTTCAAAGTCTAGAAATTTAATATTAACTTCTGTTATATTAATTATAGGATTAAGTGGAATAAAGGTTCAAGTTGGAGTAGTTGAATTAAAAGGGATGGCATTAGCTACAATAGTAGGAATAGTGCTAAACTTAGTATTTATAATGCTCGACAAACTCAATTTAATGAATGAAGAAGAATAAAATAAATGTTAGAATAAAAGCATAGGTTAAACCTATGCTTTTATTTTATAAAATTACTACTAAATATTAACAAAATAATGATATAATATTATATTATATAGTTATAACCATGTAAATTTATAGGAGGATTCCATATGATATTTTATTTTACTGGTACGGGAAATTCTTTACAAGCAGCTAAAAATATTGCATGGCATAATAATGAAAAGCTAATTTCTATAGCAAAAGAAATTAATAGTATGGATGGAAATTTTCAATATACATTAAGAGAAGGAGAAATTATAGGTTTTGTATTTCCTGTATATGCTTGGGCACCACCTAAAATGGTTCTTAATTTTATTGAAAAAATAAAGTTTAATAACTATAAAAACAACTATATTTTTTCTGTAGCAACCTGTGGAGAGAACATAGGCAATACCATAAAGGTTATGGAGAATTTATTAAGTAAAAAGGGTATGAAGTTAAAAAGTGGATTTTCACTTAAAATGCCTAATAATTATATTATAATGGGTGATATTGACTCGAAAAAAGTTCAAGCAGAAAAGCTTTCAGCAGCAGAAGAAGTTTTAAGAAATATTAATAAGATTATTAAAGAAAAAGCAGAGGGTATATTTATAGTTAATAAAGGATTATTCCCTGGGATTTTAACATCAGTTATCAATCCACTATTTAATAAAAATGCAATAAATACAAAAAAATTTAGGGTAAGCAATAAATGTAATAGTTGTGGTCTATGCGAAAAAGTATGCAATTCTAATGCCATTAGAGTAAAAGAAAAGCCTTATTGGAAGGAGAAATGTACACAATGCTTAGCTTGTATTCATATTTGCCCAGTTAAAGCAATTCAATATGGAAAGAGTACTGAAAAAAAGGGAAGATATATAAATCCAAACATTGGAGATAAGCTGTTTAGTTCTTATTAAATCAGATTAGATAGAAAAGAATACCTTAAATAAACGAAGACAGGAGGTTCAGAATGGATAATAATCGTGAATTGAAGGATAAAGTTAAACAATTTTGCATGGATGCTGGAGCTGATATTATTGGATTTGCACCGGTAGAAAGATGGGATGAGGATAATGAAGTTCCACATGACTTTAGACCACAAGCTATTTTTAAACAAGCACGAACAGTTATAGTAATAGGAGTAGGTATGCCTCTCCCAATAGTAGATACTACGCCATCTATATTACATAAAGAGACATATGATACAGCAAATCGTGTTCTAGATGATATGGCGTTTAATCTTGTACGTTACTTAAACAGGCTTGGTAATGCTGCTTATTTTTTTACTAGAGATGGGTATGGAAGTTTAAGACTTTTAAAACAGAGACCACAAGCTGCTTTTAGTCATATTATGGCTGGAAAATACGCGGGACTAGGGAATGTTGGATTAAACAATTGTCTGCTTACACCCGAATTTGGACCAAGAGTACGACTTGTATCCGTTTTTACTTCTGCAATTTTAGAACCTGATCCAATTATAGAAAAAGACTTATGTATTAAATGTGAAGCTTGCGCTAAATGCTGTCCTGTGGATTCAATAATTATTCGCAATAAGCAGCAAGTTAAAAGTGAATTTATTCCTATTCCTTGCATAGATCGACATAGTGAATTGAGCCGTGATAAAGCATATCCTTGTGGTATTTGTACAAAAGTGTGTCCAATTGGAAAGGATCGTATTTTATATAATGAGAAAGGTAACATGAAAAAATATCTTGAGGAAGAAAAAAGGTTAGATGAAAATCCTGATGATCCTGAATATAAATCATGGACACATATACGCAGCTATGGTAGTTGGAATAAACAATATCCACGATAATATAAATATTATTAAATGCACAAAAGGATGGTGTAGAAGGAATGACAATAAGGAATTTAGATGAGTTTAGCAATGAATTGAGGGTTTTACTTAATGAGAAACCAGCTTGGGATGATATTTTAAAGCATGGCAGAAAAATGCTAAGTGAATTAATTTTAAATAAGGATTGCCTGCAGGATATATTATCTAATATGGTTTTAGACGGATCTTTTTTAAAATCTCAATTATATTGTATAGATCCTAACGAAATACAGATATATCGTAGTCCAGATAACTTGTTTTCAATTAGGGCATATGTATGGGAACCAAATGTAGTATATCCTATACATGACCACGGTGCATGGGGTATTATTGGAACTCATATAAATGAGATAAAGGAAAGAAAGTTCGCGAGGGTAGATGATGGAAGTAAGCAAAGTTACGCTGAAGTCAAACAAATTGCTGAGACAATGTTATCTATAGGTAAAACAACTTACGTATTACCTATAGATGAGGGAATTCACCAAATGCAAGCTTTAAATAATAAGACGGCAATTTCTATTCACGTATATGGTGAACCTAAACGTAAAGGGTTTATACGATATTTTAATTCTTCTAATAATACTATAGAGCATATTTACTCACCAACCTTTAAGAAAAAGTTATTTGCAATAAAAGTACTAGGTTCAATCCAAGAACTATGGGCAGAAGATGTGCTATCTACTGCAATGGATACTTCTGAACATGAATTTATTAGAAAAGCATGCTTAGATTCTATTCACAAATTGAGGAGATAATTATAACAAACATATACATAAAAGCATTAGAAAAATAGACTAAACACATAAAAAAGTGATTGGTCTATTTTGTTTTTAAAAACTATATATTATCAACAGCGGATTTTAACTGATTTAATGCTAGTGTTCTATGCAATTTAAAAAAGTATATTTTTTATGGTATAATTATAGGATTAAAGATTAAATTACCGAGGAGAAAATATGTTAAAGGAAGATATGTTATTACAAATATTTATTGAAGAGACTAGCGGGAATAATTATATAAAGGGGCAAAGGGTTCTAAATAATGAATTGGTTTCTTCAATAGAAATTAGTAGCCAAGAGGATTTGATTTATATAGATGGTAATGTGATTTCAGAAAATTTGTTTAATGAATATCATATAAGAATAGAAATGGATTCAAAAAATAGAAGCATCTTTTCTACCTATTGTACTTGCCAAGACTATGAAAAAAATGAATTTAAAAATAAAAATTATTGTTGTAAGCATTTAGTTGCAACCTATTATAAAGCTTTAGAAGAGCTTTCGAAGCATCCTCTTTTAAAGGAAGATAAAGCAATAGAAGAAGGAATATTTAAAATTAAAAACAATAATCTCCTATCCATGCTTTTAGGAGATGAAAAGGGCAAGGATGAAATAAAAATAGAGATTTATATAAACAAGAATGAATGGAATGAGAATATTTCTGCAGAGTTTAAAATAGGACTCAATTATATGAGCTCCAACAATCTATATATTTTAAAGGATATTAATCATTTTTTACTCGCTTATAATAATAATATTCCTATAAGTTACAGCAAAAATTTTACTTTTGATAGAAAGTATCAAAAACTAAGCGGTAAAGATAAAAGACTTATTGACTTTATAGAGACCCTTAGGAATATAGAAAATAATAAGTATTTGAAAAGAGGGGAAAGGTCAGCTGTCGATGGGAAATATATTAATATTCCTAAATACTTAGTAAGAGAATTTTTTGAAGTTATACAAACTCATAGAGTCTACTTAAACGAAGGTTTCTTTTTTAGAACAGTAGAAACAGAGATTTTACATGGGACTCCAGATATTAATTTTGATTTAAAGCTTATAAAAGACAATTATGTTTTGAAGTCATCAGATGGTGTGCCAAAAGTTTTAGGCTCTAAAAATAATGTTTTTCTATATGGGACTACTATATACCTCCCAGATTATGAATATTGCTATAAGATAAGTCCATATCTTAAGATTTTTAATGAATCAAAGGTTGCAGCTATTCCTAAATCAGAAGAGGAAACCATATTAAGAAGATTAATTCCAGATTTGAATCTTTTGTCTAATAATGTATCCTTATCTAAATCTATAAAAGATAAAATAGTTATGGGTAAATGTGAATTTAAATTTTATTTTGATGAGGAAAGTAAAAATATTACTCTAACATTGAAAGTTAAGTATGAAGCTTATGAGTTTAATATTTTTCATGACTATAATGAAAAGGTTATTTATAGGGATTCTAAAGAGGAAACAAGGGTTATTAGACTTTTAAAAACCTTAGGTTTTGAAGAAGTAAAAGACAAATTTCATTTAACTTGGGGAGAAGAATACGCTTTTAGATTTTTTAAGAATGAAATACAAAAGCTGCAAGAAATAGGTGAAGTGTATTACTCAGAAAATTTTAAAGGTATAAAATATATTGGCTTAAATGGCATTAAGGGAGATATAAAGTCTGGAAAGTATGACTATTTCCATATGGATTTTAAGATAGATAATATATCTCCACAGGAAACTAAAAATATATTAAAGGCTTTTAGAGATAATCTTAAGTATTATAAGCTGAAAACTGGAGAATTCCTTGATTTAGAGGAAATAGAACTCAAAAATTTTTTGAAGCTTTTAGACGTTGTTTCTCCTAAATCACTAGAGGATAATCACATAGAAATACCCAAAAATAAAGGTGCTTTTTTAGATAGTTATCTTCAGGATAATAACATTAGATACATAAAAGGAAAATCTGAATTAAAGGAAATAAGAGATAAATTTAAAAATATTAATAAATTAAAGTTTAAAGAACCAGAGGATTTTATAGGAAGCTTAAGAGATTATCAAAAGATAGGCTATAACTGGTTTAAAACCTTAGATTATCTAGGCTTTGGAGGAATATTAGGAGATGAGATGGGCCTTGGTAAGACTATTCAAGCAATTACCTTTATATTATCAAATAAGGGTAGCAAAAGCTTAATTGTAGCTCCTACATCATTAATTTATAATTGGATAAATGAATTTGAAAGGTTTGCACCATCCGTAGCTGTAGCAGGTGTATATGGACCAAAGGAAGAGAGAGAAGAACTGTTTAAGAAAATAGAAAACTATGATGTAATTATAACTACTTATAATCTCTTAAAGAGAGACTTAGAAAGCTATGAGAAAATGGAGTTTGACTACTGTATACTAGATGAAGCACAGTATATAAAGAATCCAAATTCACAAAATGCTAAAGCTATAAAGAGCATTAAGGCAAGGACAAGGTTTGCTCTATCAGGTACTCCAATAGAAAATTCTCTAATGGAACTTTGGTCAATATTTGATTTTGTAATGCCGGGATATCTATATGATGAAAAAAGATTTAGTGTAAGATATCACAAAAAACTTAGAGAAGGAAAAGAGGTTTTAGAGGATTTAAATAGGCTAATAAAACCCTTTATACTAAGAAGAAGAAAAAAAGATGTTATAAAAGAATTACCTGATAAAATAGAGAAAAAGCTTATGGTTAGCTTAGAAGAGGAGCAAAAGAAGGTTTATAAAGCTTACGCTGATCATGTAAAGGCGATAATTGAAAAGAAGGTAGTGGAAGAAGAGTTTAAAAATAGTAAGATAGAGATACTTTCCTATATAACAAAATTAAGACAGCTTTGCCTAGATCCCAATGTAATTATGAAGGATTATGGCGGATTAAGCGGCAAAATAGAAGCATTAGTAGAGATACTTAAACAAAGTATAGAAGAAGGACACAGAATACTTATTTTTTCTCAATTTACCTCAGTGCTTAAGAATATTAGTGAAAGACTTAGAAGAGAAGAAATAACTTATAGCTATCTAGATGGATCTATTTCTTCAGAGAAGAGAATGGATATTGTAAAGTCATTTAATGATGGTAAAAATTCAACATTCTTAATAAGTTTAAAGGCTGGTGGAACAGGATTAAATTTAACCTCAGCGGATGTAGTAATTCATTTTGATCCATGGTGGAACCCAGCTGTAGAAGACCAAGCAACAGATAGGGCTCACAGAATAGGTCAGAAAAATGTAGTAGAGGTTATAAAAATTATTGCCAAGGGGACTATTGAAGAAAAGATTATAGCTCTCCAAGAAGATAAGAAAAAGCTTATATCACAACTTATGGGAGATGAATTATCTGGTAGTGAAGGCTTTGCACATTTAACTGAAGAGGAGATTTTAGGATTATTCCAAAACTAAAATCCTCTCATTTGTCACTTTTCATAAGTATACTATTATTATATTATTGTAATATTAGAGATATATTTTAAGGGGTATATAATATGTATATATATATATTTATTTTCATTGCCAGTTTGATTATAGGGAAAGTTTTAAATAAATTGATCGATAATATATCATATAGTATATCTAAATGCGATAAAAAAACGTTCAGTGCTTATATACCTATTATTTGTGTAGTAGCCTTTGAAATTTTATTTTTTAAATTTGGACTTACAATTTTACTAGCTAAGGCAATAGTAATGACAACAATTTTAATAATAATCTCTTTTATTGATTTACGACATAGAATTATACCTGATTTTATAGTTGCTTTAGCTTTAGTTAGCGGAATAATTTTTTCTATATTAGTAAGGGCTTCATTTTTAGATACAATACTAGGAATGATAGCGGGTGGAGGAATACTACTGTTATTGTCTTTTATTCCTAATGCCATGGGTGGGGGAGATATTAAGCTAATGTTTGCTATTGGAGCATTCTTAGGGGTGAATAGAACCTTATGGGCACTACTTTTAGCCTTTCTTCTATCTTCAATAGTTAGCATTACTTTAATTTTTTTCAAAATTAAAGGTACTAAAGATTATATACCATTTGGGCCATTCTTGGCACTAGGAAGTTTTATGTCAATGATTATTTTTGTATAAAATTTTACTAAAGATAAAAGTCTATATTAAACAAGGGTGGGGCGTGAGAAGTAATATGGATTTAGATGTAAGCATGATAAATAAAATAATTAAGAAAACAATAGGAGAGATAAGTTCAAGCAGAGAACAAATACTTAATATTGTGGAGAATATAAGGAAAAATCAGGAATCCTTGAATTATGAGATTGCAATGGTTAAAAAGGATATTGCTAGGATTATTCAGGAGGTTGATGAGCTGGAAAAGCAAGACAAGACTTGCAGAATGAGACTTGTAGAGGTTTCTAAAAACTTTAGCAAATATGTTGAAAATGACATAAAAGAGGCTTATGAAAGATCATCAGATATAAGAATCAAATTTTTTACAAAGATGAATGAAGAAAAATTACTAAGAGAGCGAAGAGACAATTTAGAAATGTCCCTCAGGAATATTATGATTAATATTGATAGCGGAGAAAAGATAATCAATCAAATAAGTATTGCTATGAGTTATTTAGAGGGGGATATTCTTTCAGCCTTAGAAGGAGCAGATAAGAATTCAGAAATGTTCATTGGAATAAAAATTTTAGAAGCTCAGGAAAATGAAAGAAAAAGAATTGCTAGGGACATTCATGATGGACCTGCCCAGCATATGGCAAATGTTGTTATGAAGGTTGATATATGTAATATGGTAATTCAGAAGGATATGGAAGAAGGACTTAAGGAATTATCAGATTTAAAGGAAAGTGTTAAGGTAGCCTTAAGGGAAGTAAGAGGTATTATTTTTGATTTAAGACCAATGTCT
>Ga0074193_1000977_pt1 | contig 40286 bp, 37 predicted proteins | sample EPASupsiteHSE605_FD_64523 | JGI IMG/M metagenome (GOLD analysis project Ga0074193, IMG submission 64523) | Bioremediated contaminated groundwater from EPA Superfund site, New Mexico - Sample HSE6-05 | ecosystem: Environmental > Aquatic > Deep subsurface > Groundwater > Contaminated ...
GCCACTTTTGCCAATGCGCCCAGGCCAACCGAAACGATTGACAGCAACTTACAAGCGTAACGGGACAACCTGCCTTCTCGCTGCTTTTTCGGTGCATGAAGGCACAATCGAGGGCCGTTGCGTTGGCAGCACGAATCATACGAATTTTCTTAACTTCCTTAAGCATCTTTATCGTTCCAACCCTGGCAAGGAACTCCATATCATCGCGGACAATTTAAGTGCGCACAAACACAAGGACGTCCTTGCATGGGTTGAAAAACGTCGCCGCCTGAGCCTGCACTTCACGCCTACGTAATCTTCACAAAAGACGTTCTCAAGGGAGGCGTTTGGAGATCGAGGCAGGCCCTCGTCTCCCAGATCATGACCTATATTCGGTGCTACAACGAGCAACGGGCGCATCCCTTCAAATGGACCTACGAGGGGAAACCTCTCTCCTTATAGCTCAATTGAATTTAGCGAACGCGACACTAGTCGGCCCTGAAAAATGCGTTTCCGGCGTCAGACGACGGCTTGGAGAGAATTTTCGCCCTTTGCCCCGGCCAACAGGCAGGACAAGATGAGGGCCAAAAACTGCGCCGCCTTCCGCATCCACTTTCTGAAGTTGAAGGCAGCGGCGGCCATGAACAGGTTGATGGCGTCACCGAGTACTCCCTTCAAGAAATTCCTCGCCATGCGGTGATCATGTTTGACATGCCCGATCACCGGTTCAATCGCGGCACGCCTGCGGAAACGCATCCTGGCGTTGCGCCGCTGGCAGGGTGTGTCGCTCTTTTTCGGTCGGCGCGGCGTCAGAATTTCCGTGTCGCCCACCCGGGTTCGCCCCCGATACCCCCGGTCGCAGATGGCCATCTGAGGACAGGTTTCGGTGATCTGCCAGACCTGCTCCAAGACATCGGGCAACGTATTGCCGTCATAGATGTTTTCTGTAAAGGACAGCGCCCCGACGATGACACCCGTGGTTTTCGTCACGACCAGGGAAGCCTTGCGGCCGAACTCGTATTTCTTGTGCTCCTTGCCCTTGCCGATGCACAGCACATCCGGCTCGTGCAGGCTGTAGACCTTGTTCTTGTCCGTCCGCTTCTGCTTGTGAACTCTTTGAAAAAGCTGAAGAGTTTCCCAATGTCGGGCCAGGGCCTCGCGCGGGAGCTTGCGTTCCAGTTCGCGGATGAGCACTCCGGCCATCGTCCGGATGCGTTTGATGGTTCGGTTGCTCTTGAAGCGCTGGAGCAGCAGGCCAGGCAACTCCCGCCTGAAGCTACGGCGCAGACGGATGCCTTCGTCGGTAGCGATCTTCCTGCATCTCTTGATGATTTTGGTAAGGAGCTTCGTGTCGGTGGGGAAGGTGATGTTTTTTTCCTGGACCGTGGTATCGACGGTGACTTCCGCCTCCTTGGCGGCCTCCCCGTGCAGCGCCACCGACACCTCAAAAATCAGGCGCGCTCCATCTTCGCCGATCCGTTTGCGAAAATAGACGAACTCCGAAGGATTGCAGGGAAATTTCCATTGGAAACGGGTTTCGCCACAAAAGGCCTGAAAGTAGGGATTGGCCACCCAGGCCTCGACCACCCGCTCGTCGCTCAGGTTCTCAAGCTGCTTGAGCAGCATCAGGCCGACCATGAGCCTGATGGGCTTGGCAGGGCGTCCGGCCTGGCTATAGAGCCCGGCGAATTCGTCCTCGAAGCGCTGCCAAGGAATGCGCTTGGCCAGTTTGAGCAGGGGATGGGCGGGATTGAGCTGATCCAAAAGATCCGGAAAAAGGAAATTGGCCTGACGATTTCCCCACGATTTGGCCTTCATGACCGCCCCCCAAAAGTGCTCAGGTGCAACCGGTTTTCTGCGGAATCACTGCAGTTCCTGGTTGAGGACGATATATTGTACTAGGATGAACAGGGGAAAAAGGCTTCGCCATGACAAAGTGCACGTCGACTGCTAGACGTTTATCAGGGTGCAAGGGCCGGAAAATCGCGCTGCAATTTAGCGGGGCCGGGATGCTCGGAATCTGACTGTCGGAGTAGCGGGACGTCTTCATGTAGAATCTCCTCATCGGAGTTTACGAGAAAACTCTACTTTTCAGAATCTGCTTTTTCGGGGGGATTACCCTTGAGGATTCGGGCGTGTCCTCAATTAGGCAGTTCCCAAAGCTAACCGGTAGAGTCCACGGAGGTGGTGTGAATTCGGGAGTCGTCCAGGCTGGAGGTGCCTCTCCTCTCCCGGCCTGGACGACTCCCGAATTCACACCACCTCCGTCGGGAAGGCCTCAAGGGCTGACAACCAAGCCGCCGTCTGCACGTACTTCCAGCAACGATCCGGCGAGTCGAGCGATGGCTTCCCAGGGGCGAAGACGTGAGGAAACCGGTGGCGCAGGCTGGCGTAGGATTCCCGGGCCAGTTTCTGCCAGACAGGGTCAGTCAGCCAGACGTCTCCAGGGGCGGCAAAGCCGATTTTGTCTGTGCGGGCCACGATTTCCGGCAGGCTGTAGCGGCCGAGTGCGCGTTTTTGCAGGAGTTTGGTCTCGCCGCGGCGAAGCTTGTAGTGTCCGGGGAGGCCAAGAAGGTACTCCACGAGACGGTAGTCCAGATAGGGCAGACGGGCCTCTAGGGAAAAGGCCATGGAATTGCGGTCCTCGGTGCGCAGGAGATGTTCGAGTTTGTACTGGAAATGGCGTGCCAGCCCCAGGTTCAGACTGTCGGCCGTGAAGAACTCCCGTTCGATAACGCTGTGCCCGATATGGGCATGGAAGAAGTCCGGGCGTACGAAGGGGGTCGTGGCCAGCAGCAGCCTGGCGCGCACCGCGCCGGGCAACAGCAGGTAGGCGAAGGTTTGGATGGACGCCCGTTCCTGACGCCGGCTAAACACCCGGACAAGTTCCCCGGCTAGGGAGGCCAGACGGCCCTGCCGCCACAGCCCCATCAGGTTGAAGCCGTGCAGGTACTGGTAGCCGGCAAAGGCCTCGTCGCCGCCCTGCCCGTCGAGCAGAACCACCACCCCGCATTCCCGGGCCAGGCGCATGACTTCGTGCTGGGCGAAAAAGGAGAATCCCGTGGTGGGCTCGTCCAAGATCCAGGCCAGGGCGGCGGCGTGTTCGAAGGCATCGGCAGCGGTAGGGCTGGTGCGCCGGCTGCGAAAGGGGAAGCGACAGGCCAAGGCGTCGACAAAGGCTCCCTCGTCCAGAGGGTGCCCCGGAAAGACGGCACTGAAGGCCTGAAAGGCCGAGCCAGGATCGTGGTGGGCGTAGACGATGCCGAGCAGGACGGAGGAATCCAGGCCGCCGCTGAGGCAGGCGCCGACCGGGACATCGCTACGCATGCGGAGGGCTACCGAGGACACCAGCAGTTCCTCGACCTGCTCGACGGCACGGTCCAGGGGCTCGTCAGCCAGTCGATCCACATAATCCAGGGGCGACCACCAGCGTTTCGCCCGGAAACCGTCCTTGGTGGCCACGGCGAACGCCCCCTTGGGCAGGCGGGAGACTGCGGCCAGAAAGGTTTCGTCCTGGATGTCGGTACGGCTGAACACGAGATACTCAAATAGGCTCTGTTCGTTAATGGCCCGGGAGAGGGCGGGATTGACAAGCAGCGCCTTGATTTCCGAGGCGAAGTGGATCGCGCCGTCAGTTTCGGCGTAATAAAGGGGTTTGACGCCGTAGCGATCCCTGGCCAGGAACAGGGTGTTCTCCAGGGTGTCGAGTACGGCAAAAGCGAACATGCCGTTGAGTCGGTTCAGGCAGGCCGGGCCGTGACGACGGAATGCAGCAAGCAGCACCTCGGTGTCGGTCTGGGTTCGGAAGGTTTCGCCGCCGGCCTCAAGTTCCCGACGCAGCTCAATGTAATTGTAGATCTCCCCGTTAAACACCATCTGGTAGCGGCCGTCCGGAGAGGCAAACGGTTGGCGACCGTCCCGGGACAGATCGATGATGGACAGGCGGCGATGGCCCAGGACGCAGGTCTCTCCGGAAAACAATCCTTCATCATCCGGGCCGCGATGCCGCAAAACATGGTTCATCGCCGCCACGAGTTGTCCGTCCCGAAGGGTCGCCCCGCCCGGCCGGTAGATGCCGCAGATGCCGCACATGGAAAACCTGCTTTGACGGCCCTCGGGCGTTTACCCCGACAGGCCGCACGCGTTGAAAATGCCGCGCCAAACTGCGGCGATGCGCCCCGGGGCGAACTCCCCGGCCAATTCCTCCACCCGGCGGCGAGCCAGACTCCCCATGGCGACGAAGTCCTCCCCACACGCGGCCAGACGGCCTAAGGCCGCAGCCATGGCCGCCGTGTCGCCGTGAGACACGAGCAGTCCTTCCCGTTCCTGGTGCACGAGCCAGGGCAACTCCCCCACCGACGTGGCCACCACCGGCAGGCCGTGGGCCATGGCTTCCACCGCCACCATGGGCAGCCCTTCGACGCTGGAGGTCATGACCAAGGCCCGACTGCGGACATAGATGGCATCAAGCTCTCGCTGCCCCAGATGACCGGGGAAGTAAGCCCGGCCAGCGCAGGCACCCTCTGCCTCCCGTTGGAAGGCAGCAGGAAAACGCCCGCAAAAGCACACAGCAAGCGTTCTGGTTTCCTGCCGCACCTGATGGAGCGCCTGAAGCAGCCACGGGTAGTCTTTTTCCGCGGCGTAGTCCCCGACGACGATGGCGTCAAAATCCTTTGCCGCCGGGTCAGGAGTTGCGCTCTGCGGGGGAAGGACAAAGGGGTTGTGCACCACGGCCACCACCCCGGCGTAGCCCAGGGCACGCAAGGCCTCCCTGGCCTGCGGTCCCCGCACTCCGCAGGCCGGGGCTCCCATCATGGCCGCCCGGGCGGCGGGACGGGCATAGTTCCAGGCGACGTCGGTGATGACGAGCTGCACCACCGGCCGTTGCCACAACCGGCCGGCCAGGTGCGCCCACAAACCATGATACAGCTGAAAGCAGCCGATCAGAACATCATAACGCCATCCGCTGGCCAACAATCGGGCGAGCTTGGCCGCTTCGCCCATCAAAGGGTGTTCCGGCAGCGGTATCCAGCGTACCTTGGGCAGAGCCGGCGGCGGCCGACGACGGAACACGTCAATGCGCTCCACGCCGTCAAGCAGAGTCAGGGGCAGCAGTTTCTGGATGAGCTTTTTGTCGGACAGGCCTCCGGCAAAAGCCACCCGCAATGATTTGGCCACGAAGCCTCGCACGTACTGTGCCCACGAAATCCATGAGGGAGCATTTTCGTGAACTGTTTGGAGTGCTGGTCTATCCCGCCTGTTTCAGGTCAGGGCTGTCCAACGGCAGGGATCGCCACCACAGTCCCCAGGCGATAACGACCCAAAGCCGCATGGCATGATCCGCCTTTCCTGCCTGGTGTTCAGTCCACAGCCGTTCCACGCCCCGAGGCAGCAGAAACGGTTCCCAGGCGTCCCGGACGTCAAACAAGGCAGATCGGCACCATTCACGGATATCCTGACGCATCCAGGCGGCCAGAGGCAGGGTGAAACCGCGCTTGGGCAGGGTCGACACCGCAACAGGCAGACGTCGGGCGGCCAGAGCGCGCAGCGGCAGTTTGCCTACCCGTCCCCGGCGTTTGACAGTTCCGGCCAATCGGTTGACCGCTTCCACGAGGCGATGATCCAGAAAAGGAGCCCGAGTTTCCAGGGACACGCTCATGGCGGCGATGTCCACCTTGGTCAGGATATCGGCCGCTAGATACAGGCCCTGGTCGGCCTCCAGGGTCCGGCTGAGCCGGTCAGGACCGGTAGAGGCTGCGTAGAGGGCTGCGCCAGGCCCCGGTTTGGCGTCATCCTTGAGGGCGGTCACAAAGGGTCGTTGAAAACAGGCGTCTTGCCAGTAGGGATGGAATAGGGAGGCCGGGGCGTCGATGCGGGCGGCAACAGAGCCGGCACTGCGCAGAAATTCTGCGAGATGCGACGGGAAGTCCCCTCCCCCGAAGGAGGCTCCGGTCACCAGAGCGGCCAGCACCCGACGCATCCCGCCCGGGAGCAGGCCGCAGAGTCGGGCGGCCAAGGCGTTGGCATACCGTTCGTATCCGGCAAAGAGTTCGTCGCCGCCGTCGCCGGAAAGCGCCACTTTGACGTGCCGTCGGGTCTCGCGGCTGACGTAGTAGGTGGGCACTGCGGAATAGTCGGCAAAGGGCTGGCCGTAGTGGCGGGCTAGGCGCTCGGCCACGGCCACGAAATCCGGTTCGACCCGGAATTCGTGGTGTTGCGTGCCGAGGTGGGCGGCGATGCGCCGGGCCACCAGGGATTCGTCCCCGGACCAGTCGCCGGTGGCGATGGTGAAGGTCTTTGGGACGCCCAGGCGGGCCATGGACGCGGCGATGAGCGAAGAATCAAGCCCGGCGGAAAGAAAGCATCCCACGGGGACGTCGGCTTCCATGCGGGAACGCACGGCCTCGTCCAGGGTTTCCTGAAGCACATCGAGGTCGCAGTGGGACTGCTCGCCTGAAACCTCCGGCCGCCAGTAGCGGCGCAGGGTCGCCCGCCCGTTGCGCCACGTCAGGCTATGCCCCGGTGGCAGGCAGCTGGCCGCTTCGTGGATGGTGCGGGGATGTGGGACGTAGCCGAGCGCGAAATACTGGGCGGCGGCAACGGGATCCAGGCGATTGCGGGGAAAATCCGGCAGCTGGGCGAGGGCGTGCAGTTCCGAAGCAAACGCCAGACCACCGTGAGAATCATCCCAGTAATACAAGGGTTTTTCCCCGAATCGGTCGCGGGCCAGAAAAAGCGTGTCTTGATCCGCGTCGTACACGGCGAAGGCGAACATGCCATTGAGATGGGCCGGCATATTTTCGCCGTGCTCTTCCCAGAGATGCACCAGTATCTCGGTGTCGCCCCGTTCGCGCAGGACATGGCCCCGGGCCGTCAGGACGTCGCGCAACGCTTTGTAATTGTATATTTCCCCGTTAAAAACGGTCCAGATGCTGCCGTTCTCGTTGCGCAACGGCTGGGCTGTGCCCTGGGGATCGATGATGGATAGGCGGCGGTGGCCAAGAAAGACCTCGGCCGCCCCTTGGGGAGGCCCCGATCCGGCCGGTTCAGGCCGACGTGTCCCGGGACGCAGGGCCACGTGTCCCCGGCCGTCCGGTCCGCGATGGGCCATGGCTTCGGTCATGGCCAGGAGGCGCCTGCCCAGAACATCCGGCTGACGCCGGGCGATGCCGGCTATGCCGCACATGGCGGGCCGCCTCGCCGGACAATGATCTCAACCGTCCGGAAAAGATGCGCCATCAGCCGCGCTCTCGGCCCGGAACGCCGTACCGCTTGGGCATGGAATTGATCACGCTCAGGGCCATGTCAAAATCCACGCCGATCAGCTGACAATAGTTGAGGATGCCTTGATAGCGCGGCAGGTTTTCCCGGGCCGCCAGTTCCAGCGCCCGGTCCCTGCTCAGGACGCCCTCCCGTATCTGGTTGCTGCGGAAGGTGTCGTTTTCCGTAAAACCGGCCACGGTGTAGTAAATAAAATTGTAAAAAGCGGCCGTCCCGTCGCCGATCCGCCACGTTGTGCTGGACTCTTGGTCAAGTTCCCAGTCGTATTCATCAAGGAGTATCCGGTTCGTATCCGCTTCATCCCAGCCAACGTAATCATAGAACCAAGTGTAGTCATGTTGTATCATATAATATGATATGTACGAGGTGATGGTGTCGAATATTGATGTATTTATGTAGTGCGGGTTGGTTATGAAATTTTTTCCGTAATAGGCCGCAAGGCGCATGCGATCCGAGGCGGACATTTTGTAGATGCGCTGCTTGCAATTCCCGGAGACAATGTTGCAAAATCCAACCTTGAAATGCGTGCGCTCGTACTGGTTTTCGGCCCAAATGGAATTCTCGATGCCGGTCTGCTTTTTGAGCACGTTGGCCCAGTAGAAAAACTGCTTGTCCCCGGCCATGAACAGCGGGATCAAGCCAAGGTCGGGCTTGCGCAGCCAAGCCTCGACGTTCATGCGGATGTTGCGGCGCTTGCGCTTGATGTCCGCCGAGACGATGATTTGCTCGACGCCAAGCCTGCCGGTGACGCGGGCTTGGTTGCGCCGGGCCAGATCGTTTACCATGCCCCAGTCGTAGGTGTAGGCGATGCACCGCAGTCCCAGTTCCCGGACGGCATAGTGAAGGCAATAACTGCTGTCGCGGCCGCCGCTGAAAGCCACCACGCAATCGGCGTTGGCCCCCGGGCGAAACGCCCGCACCACCGCTTCCAGGGCGGCGTGCCCTTTGCGCTCGATGGGCTTGTAGCCGTGGCAGTAGTTGCACACCCCCTGGGCGTCGAACGTGATGTAAGGCATGGTTTCGGGCAGGATGCAGCGGGTACAGCGCCGGATATTCCGACGGGCCTGCTCTTCGGCCTCGATGGTGTCGAACAGGGCCACCGCCCGGGATCTCGGCATGATCTCCGGGGCGGCCGGGGTTCGAGAGGTCCGAGGGGCCAAGGCAAACCAGCGCTGCTCCAGGGTGGCCAAGTCCAGGGACAGGGCCGAGCCCGCCTGGATCTGGCAGATATCCCAGGGGCCGACGGCTGCGCTCACGGCCGGAGATTCGGCCATGAGACACTCCAGAAAAGGGCCTTCTGAAGCAAAAAAAGCCGTGCGCCCATCCCGGGCCAAGGCGGCGTAGAGGGAACCGGTGTTGGAGGCCAGCACGAGTTCCTCACGGTTGGCAAACAGCAGGGCCACGGAGGCCGAGCCCTGCAATTCCCCGTAGACGGCGGCCAAGGCGTCCTGAAGATCCTCCCCCCGCTCCAACCGTGCGCCGAGAAGAGCCATGAACACTTCCGTGTCCACATCCGTACGGCGCGTTAGTTCAGGATAGGCTTGCCACAGAGCATCAACATTGACAATGATGCCGTTGTGCACTCCTACTACGTCGTTGGCGGCCACAGGCTGGTTGTTGTGCCGGATGCCCTGAAAGCCGTTGGTGGTGAGGCGGGCGTGACCGATGATGGCCCGCAAGGCTTGGGGGTGATCGGGAAAACCTTCCGGCAGGGCTTCCCGGAGAAACGCCGTAACTTCGGGTTGGGACAGTAATTTCGAGGCGGTCAGCGGCGCCTTGTGCATCCAGAGACGGTCGTCGAGCCTAGCAGCCAGCCCCGAGGCCTCCTTGCCCCGCCGTTCGGACAGGGCGACAAGGCGGGTCAACGCCTGGGCGGCCTGGGTGGCCCCAAGCCGGCTGTCGCGACGCGCCAGGATGCCGTAAATGCCACACATCAGCGGACTCCTTCAGCTCGCGACCGTCATTTATACAGGCGTTCGTTGTCGAGGATGTCCATCCACATGGCGAACAACAGGGACTGGAAGCCGCTTATGGTCAAAATGGCGAACAGGATCATGAGAGAGATGGAGTATGAACCGCCGCAGAATGTCGTGGCAAGGAGTTTCCAGAGGATAGGGATGTCCATGATAATCAATAAGAAGGCAAAGTGATACAAAATAAACAAGGGGTGAAAATCTCTGAATAAATATTTTATATAAAGTCTCTTAAAGAAAGATTTTATGAGAAGCCAGCTAATTCTTGGAATAACTTTGATAATTTTCATCTTCGATTGCTCACCCACATTGTACAATGGACGAATCTCTATTTCCCGAATAGAGCAATATGAAATATTAAGCTTTACCAATATATCGTTTGGCATCCCATAGCTTTTATAAACATTTTCTAGGCGAATGGCGTTCAGAGCCTTTCTGGAAATAGCCGTGTAGCCGGTTTGGGTATCGGAGATGCGCCAGTACCCGGATGCAATCTTGGTAAGCAGCGACAGGACAGAGTTGCCGATATAACGCACCTTGGGGATTACGAGCCAAGCCGAGCGATGAATGAGACGGTTGCCCTTTACGTAATCAACGCCCTCCTGGACCACAGGCGAACAGATGGATTCCAATTCCTGTGGATCCATCTGGGCGTCGCCATTCATGACGGCCACGCAGTCGAGGCGATGGTCCCGGCACCAAACATAGCCCCTGGCCACAGCCGCGCCGACGCCGCCGTTGGATCGATTGCGCAGCAGCACGATCCGGTTGTGTTCAGGATCGGGGCTGAGCACGTCAGCCGGAAGCATGCGCGAGGTTCGGGGGTCTCCCCGCTGCCCGACAAGCGGCACCCCGGCCGACGGGTTGTCTTCCATATAACGCAGCACGACCTCGGAAGTGCCGTCGCTCGAGCAATCGTCCACAACGACGATCCTGTCCACGAAATCGGGAAGGGGCGCCAGCACTTTGAGAATCTGCTGCGCCTCTTGGTAGGCGGGAATGACCACGGCCACAGTTTTTCCATGAAGCATGCTGACAACCCTTGTGGCTTATACGGGGGCGGAACACTGGCGGCACGGATTTCTCGGCCCCGCCATCCGCACGGGCTGGAACCTACGCAAGAAGCCCACCGCCCGCAAACAAAAAACACATCAGGCGGAAGCATCCCAGGGCGGTCACGTCCGTCAACGTGGTGCAAATTCTGCTGCGTTTGAGGTGGTCATCGGTCAGGCTGCCGAGGGTGGGATTTGGGCTGGCCGCGCCTCGCTTGGTTCGATGTTGAGCTCGGCCATGGCCTCAACCTGCATATAGCGGCTTTGCAACTGCCACTCGTCGTTTTGCTCCAGCAAGATGGCCCCGATGAGCCGAACGATGGACTGCTCGTTGGGGAAGAGACCAACCACGCCCGCCCGCCGCTTCACATTTTTATTCAGCCTTTCCAGAGGATTAATGCTGTACCGTTTGACCCGGTGCTGCACAGGGAAGGTCATGTAGGCCAGCACGTCGTGCTCGCTTTCATCCATGAAGGCCGCAAGCTTGGGCTACTTTCCGCGAAGCTGAATCAGCGACATGCCGCCAGGTCTGGCTGGCACTGGCCGCGTCAGGGCCTGAGCCAAGCGGCATATTTTAGGCGGCGCAACGCGGCTGTCTCATCCAGACCGCACGGCGCAACTTTCGGAGCTCGTCCCGTTCCTGAGGTGTCAATCCATCATGGCGGCGTCCCTCGTCGCGATCCGCTTGCTGCACCCACTTGCAAATCATCCGGCCAGACGACTCGAACTCCTTGGCCAGATCGTCGGGGCTGCACCCAGATCGGACAAGGGCGATCATCTGACCGTGGAATTCAGGGGAATAAGGCGGGCGTGGTCTCGGCATCGTGAAATCTCCCTCTCTAAAGGAGTATCTGTCCATGAAACCGGGTCAACTCCATGAAAAAGTCCCGGTAGCGCGCGGACAGGCGGGGCGGGGCGAAGGCCTCGACCGGATTCGATGAGAAGTCGGCCCCAGCTTCGCCGGCAAGGACTCGGGCGATGGCCTGCTCCCAGGCAGCCGGTTCCAAGCCGTCCATCCGCAGGGAGTTCCCAGGGGTGGCCACCTGGGCGTAGGAGGGCACCGGCGAGTAGACCACCGGCACATGCTGGGCGAGGAACACTCCAATCTTGAAAAAGGAATGGCCTCGGTCGTAATCACTATCTACACTGCGGGGGAAAATCCCGACATCGGCCCGTAGGATGTCCCGGGGAAAGCTCCGGTAGCGCCACCGCCGGAATTCGAAGGGAAAGGACAGGCGGGGCTTGGTTTCGGCCATAACCACCATCCGCCAGCCATTTCGCGTGATCGGCCCGGCCAGGAAGTCCAAACATCGCGCTTTGACCGCCACTCCGGCCCACATCAGTGTGCCGCCAGCCTGCAGGCGTTCCTTGCGCCAGCGGAAATGCCCGAGGTCCACGGAATCCTCCAGGCAGACCGCCGGATAACCCGCCTGTCGGGCGGCGGCGGCTACGGCCGGAGAAGGGCAGGTCACCGCGTGGCACATGGCGAGGAAGCGCTGGAAGTCGTCGCGCACGGGGCCAAGATAGGCCGGCCCCGACTCCCTGGTGAAATAGTCCACCGGCGTGTCCAGGACGATCCGTACGCCCCTGTTCCGCAGGCGCTTGGCTTCTTCGCGGTCAGCGGCGGACCAGCGCCGAAGGAACACCGCCACGTCCGGCCTTGCCGAAGCGTCGTTGACCGAGCACTCGATTCCGAGAGCCCGCAGATGCCTCAAGAGTTGCAGGCAGCGGATCCAGACGGAGGCCGAGACTCTGTCGTAGTTGTAGGGCTTGGGGAATCTGGCTAAAAAGCTCAGGGGCACGCGCCAGGCTACCCGCATCTTCCCCTCCGTCGGAGGTGCGCCGGAGTTACGGTTTCTGGGGTTGCCATCCGTCCGGGTCCTTGCGGCCAAGAGCGATCATTTCGGCGGAAAGGGCCGCTGCCCAGGAAAAGAGCATGGCCGCGTGGAGGTCTCCGACCGGCAGGCCCCGGCTGATCTTCGCCCCGTAGTAGCAGGTCTGGGCCTTGTCGCGGAAAAACATGAAGCCCCCGTCTCCGGATGCGTGAGCCTTGACAACGTCCAGCGCGCGCAGGCCCAACTCGCGCACCTCGTCCGGCCGGTGGGCGTAGTTCAGGCTCCTGGCTGCCTGACGTACCACGAACAGCCGGTTGAGAATACCGCAGCCGTCGCCGAGAAAGGGCCGGGACAAGGCGAAATCCAAAAGGCGCTCCGGGTCCGGGAGCGGGGCCTCGATCCAGGCCAGCCCTGTGAGCACCTTCATGGCCCCGTTGATCTTCATGTCGTCGTCCACGCGCCCCCGGAACCAGGAACCGGTTTCGGCGTCGCGGAGTTCCTCGAGAAAGGCCAGGGCCGCCGCGACCATTGTGGGGCCATCTTCAGGCCGCTCGAACCATTCTAGGTTTAAGCTGAGCATGGCCAGGAAATGGCTGAAATGGCTACCGGCGTGCCAGGGGTGGTTCCAGTCCAGGGACCGGGCGTAGCGCCCAACCGCCGTTGGATCGTCGGCAGGTAGGGGAAGGGGACGCGAACAGGCCGCGCCGACTTGGCGCAGGGTGGAGGCCGCCTGCCGCGTCTCGGCGCGGACGTTGATGGCCGTGCGCGCGAAGACCGCCGACCATGGCCCGCAGCCGAGCAAGGCGGCCGCGAACTCGTGGTGAAGCCGTAAAAGTGCCTTGCAGGCCAGCCAGGGGTCCCGAAAGGCCCCGCCGTCGTCCTGGAAGGAGAGGATGAAGGCCACGCAGGCGTTTTTGCGTTCCTCGGGCCAGGCTTCCCACAGGCCAGCCTGCACGGCGGTCTTGACTGCGAAGCAGGTGGCGAAAAGCCCTTGCCGGCCGGTTTCTGGAGCCAGGGAGCCCTGGGCGCAGAAGCGGAAGCGGCCGGGTTCAAGCCCCTGGGCCATCTCCTCCAGCCAGTCGGCTAGGCCAAGGCGTGTACGGGACAGGAAGGCATACGGATCGGGCATGTCAGGGGAGCGCCGGGATGAAGGGGTTGCCATATATTGCTTCTTGAGAGTAAATGGGAAAAATCCTATCAGCCGGCAATGTCTCTGACTGCCGGCTGTCGGACGAATGGTAGGCCAAGGCACACACTGCTGTATGAAGACATATTTCGATGCGTTGCGCAAGACCCTCGTGCAATGCCGTCGTCCGGCCGGCACGGCCTTCTGGGATCGGCATTGGCAGGCGGCCAGGGCGGAGGGGCGTATCCCCAACGCCCACTCCGGGGCCATGGTCCTGACCAGGAAGCATCTGGCTCCCGGCAGCCGGCTGCTGGAGGGAGGCTGCGGCTTGGCCGGCGGGGTCCGGGCGCTCCAGGCGGTTGGCTACGACGCCTACGGGGTCGATTACGCCCCGGCCACCGTGGAGAACATCCGGCGCGAGGCCCCGGGCCTCCAGGTCCGCCTGGGCGACGTGCGCGGCCTGGATTTTCCGGACGGATTTTTTGACGGCTATTGGTCGATGGGTGTAATCGAGCACTTCTACGAGGGCTACCAAGCCATCTTTTCCGAAATGCGCCGGGTGTTGCGGCCCGGGGGACTGCTTGTGCTTTCCTTTCCGCACCTCTCCCGTCTGCGTGGGTTCAAGGCCGACCGGGGCGGCTATGCCGCCCTGCCCGAGACGTTCGATCCGGGGCGGGAAGGCTTCTACCAGTTTTTGCTCGACCCCAGCCAAGTCATCCGCGACCTCGACGCCCACGGCTTCGACGTGATCTGGGCCCAGCCAGACAGCGGGCTTAAAGGACTCAAGGATGAATCGCCGGCATTTCTTGCGCCGATGTTGCACGCCCTGTACCGGGCATCCAGCTTGCCCGGACGCATTGCCAAGACCGCGATCGATTTCATCTCGCGGCCGTGGTGCGGCCACACCATGTTGCTGGCCGCCCGGAAGCGGATCTCGTCGGCCGGAGCCGGCTTGTGAACCTGCGCCGCCACGCCTCCCGGCTCGCGATGCGGATCCTTGAGTGCAAACTCGTGGCTCGTCCCTTGGTAAAAGCCTTGCTGCGCCTCAACCACTGGTCGGCCGCCCAGGCGGGGAGCCTGTCCTGCCTGCTGGAACCCGACGGCCTGCATCCCAAGCACCGCATCACCCGCTACCACGACTGGTTCATGGAGCGCCTGCGGCCCGAGTGGCGGGTCCTGGATATCGGTTGCGGCAACGGGGCCATGGCCAGGGATCTGCGCCAAGTCTGCGCCGAGGTAGTCGGCGTGGATCTCAATCCTCGCAACATTGAGATCGCCCGGGCCCGCTATGCCGCCCCGGGGATCGACTATCTGTGCGCCGACGCCTTGAAATATCCCTTCGAGGCCGGCTTCGCCGCCGCCACCCTGTCCAACGTCTTGGAGCATATCGAGGACCGCGCCGGTTTTCTGATCGACCTGCGCCGTCGCCTTGGCCCGAACTGTCTCCTGCTCGTGCGGGTGCCGCTTCTCACCCGGGACTGGCTCACGCCGTACAAGCGGGAGCTTGGCCTGGAGTGGCGCCTCGACTCCACCCACTGGACTGAATACGAGCCGCAGCAGCTACGCCAGGAACTGGCTCTGGCCGGCTACGGCATAGAAAGCCTGGAGACGCGGTTCGGGGAACTCTTCGCCTTGGCCCGCCCCCTTTCCGGAGACGCATGAGGGTTTGCCTGTTTTTCACGTTCGGCGTGAGCTTGGCGATGTGGGAGGAAAGCGGACTGCTCGCCCGGGAGCTTGCTCTGTACCAGAAGCTAGCCTCTCGTGGGGTCGAGTATGTTTTCGTGACCTACGGTGGCGATGCTGACTTGGCCTATGCCAGTCGTTGGCCCGGCATAAGCGTCCGGCCCCTCTTCACCGGGAGCGCCCGGGCTCCAGGCAAGATCGAAAGCTTCGTCCGCTCCTGGCTCGCCTGGAGAGATCGACGGTTTTTCCGGAGCTTCCATTTGCTTAAGACCAACCAGATGTGGGGGGCCTGGACCGCGCTGGCCGCCGGCAGGGCCGCCGGACGTCCCGTGCTGGTGCGGTGTGGCTATGATCTGGTGCACAACAACACCAAAGAGTTTTCGGTCCAGCCGCCAAGCCTCAAAAACCAGCTCCGCCTGGGTTATGACCTCGCTTTGGCCCGCTCGGCCTGTGCCTTGGCCTGCAAGGTGACGCTCACCACCGAGCCCATGGCCCGAACCGCCCGGGAGCGGTATGGTCTGTCGCCGGCAAAGGCCGTCATCATTCCCAATTATGTAGAGACAGATCGCTTCCGGCCCCTGGACGGGCCCTTGCCGGACAATCGCCGGGTGGTTTTCGTCGGCGCGCTGCGGCCGGAAAAAAACCTGGAGGCCCTGGTGGAGGCCTCGGCCCTGGCCGGGGTCGGTCTGGATATCGTGGGCGACGGCCCCCTGCGCCGCACTCTGGAGGAGGCGGCCGCCCGCCACGAGGCCGACGTGACCTTCCTCGGCAAGATGTCCAACGGCGATCTGCCCGAGGTACTGCGCCGCTATCCGGTTTTCGCCCTGCCCTCCCTGTACGAAGGGCATCCCAAGGCTCTCATTGAGGCCATGGGCTGCGGCTTGGCGGTGCTTGGCGCGGACGTGCCGGGCATCCGGGAGCTTTTGCGCCACAATGACACCGGCCTACTCGCCGGCATCGCCGCCGGGGAGCTGGCTCGGGGGCTGGGCGCCCTGTTCGCCGACGCTTCCCTGCGCCAGCGCCTGGGGCGCTCGGCCCGGCAGGAGGTGGAACGGCGCTTCTCCCTGGAGCGCGTCGCGGATCTTGAACTGGCCGCCTACCGCGAGATACTGGAAACCAGGCTGGCCGACAGACGGGAAGGGCTGTAGCCTTGGGCCGCCCTGCCGTTTCGGTGGTCATGGCCGCGCACAATGCCCGGGACTTCCTGGAGGAAGCCGCACGCAGCATCCTGGCCCAGACCTTTGGCGACCTGGAACTGATCCTGGTCCTGGACGGCCCGACCGACGGCACCGAGTCGGTGGCCCGGGCCATCGCCGTCACCAGTTCCCGGGTCAGGCTCATGGAGTATTGGCCTAACCGGGGCCTGCCCCACGCCCTCAACCGGGGCGTTCGGGAGGCCCGGGCCGCCTACGTGGCCCGCCAGGACGCCGACGACATCTCCGAACCGGACCGTCTGGCCCGGCAACTGGAGGCGGTCCGGACCCGGAGCCTGGACCTTGCGGGCACGAATTTCAGCTGGATCGACGTCCAAGGCCGCCCTCTGGGGGCCAACGCCTCCTTTCCAGAGAGCGTGGACGCGGCGGTGCGCCAGGGGAGCTTTCTTTTTCCCCATGGCTCGGCCCTGTTCGCCAGGGAAGCCTTCCTACGGGCCGGCGGCTATGATGAGCGCTTCTTTTTTACGCAGGACCTGGAACTGTGGAGCCGCATGGCCCGGAGCGGGGGACAGGTGGGTTTTTTGGCTAAGCCTCTGTACCGGCTGCGCCTGGGGCCGGCCAGCCGTCTGAAGTCGTGCTACCAGCGCCGCTACAGTGAACTGGTGGCCCGGGCGCATTTCCAGGGCGAGGACATCGGCGGGGAAGCCGCCGCCCTATTGAAGGCCCTTTCTCGCGAGCGGGCGCAACTCCGGGAACTGGACGCCGACCTCCGCCGGCGCTACTGCTTCCGGGCCGCCAACCTCGCCGCCAGAAACGGCCAGGTCCTGGCAGCCCTTGGCTACCTGCGCCAGGCCTGGCATGACCCCGGCCCCTGGACGGAAAGGTTGTGGCGTACCGCCCTGGCAGCCGGCCTCCTGCTCGCCCCGTCGGCCACCGCCCCGGACCCTGACGCAGTGATCCTGCTTGGCGGGAAGGCCCACGGCTGCGTCCGCACGTGCGCGGCAACCTCAACTGGCAAGTGATCCACCATGTCCGATATGTTTCCCGCCTTCGAGGAGTTGTACACGCCTGGCTACGTGCAGGCCCAGTTGCGCAAGTTCCGCGACCGCCACGTCAATCACTGGCGGCACCATCTGCGTCTAGCCCGGGCCCTGGCCGCCGCCCATCTGCCGCCGCCGCCGGGCACGGTGCTGGACCTGGGCTGTTCCATAGGCACCTTCGCCCTGGAGTTCGCTGCCATGGGCTACGAGACCGCAGGCCTTGATCTTGACGAAAAGGCCTTGGAGGCCGGAAAGGCCCTGGCCTTGGAGATGAACGTGCCGGTGCGATGGATCTGCGCCGACGCCGCCAATTTCACGTTGCCCGAACCGGTGGACGCCATCATCTGCTTTGATCTGCTGGAACATCTCGAAGACGAGGCCCTGGCCGGGCTGTTTGCGTGCGTGCGCCGCGCCATTCGGCCCGGCGGCGTCTTCTTGTTCCACACCTTTCCCATGGAACACGACCATATTTTCTATCGCGGCAACCTGACCTGCCTGCCGCTGGCTCCCCTGTCCGGGCTTCCCCCCAGGGCCTTCGAGGCGGCGACCCGGGGCTACGCCCGCCTTCTCGACGCCTGGTACCGTCTGCGCCACGGCAAGACGCACAAGCAGCGCATTGCAGCGACCGTCCATCCCAACCCCCTTTCTCGAAAGCGGCTCGACGCCATGTTATGGGCGTCCGGCCTGGAAGTGCTCGCCCTGGAAGCGACCTTGGACGGCGTCAATCCCCTCAAGCCCGGCCAGGGATGGCTGGCTAAGCGCCTTTTCGCCCACCAGGAGGCGGCCCGGCGCAGCCTTTACGGCGCGGCCAGAAAACCGTCCGCTGGGTACGGCTTCGATGAAACATCCGGGTCCACCGGGCCCGCCAGCCCGGTCTCCCGGAATAGAGGTTCGTGATGATGCGGATATACCGAAAACTTTTGTCGCTCTGGGGCGAACCGGCCTCAAAAAAGCCCACGCAGGCCCTTTTGGAAACCACCAACAGATGCAACCTCAACTGCCCCTACTGCATGCAGGGCCAGGCCACCAAGCTCGTGGACGAGCACGGCCACGCCGCCCATGAGCTCATGAAGCGCCCCATGGGCATCCTGCGCGAGGAACAGTTCGAGATCATCCGGAAGCGACTTAAGCGGTTCGGCGTGCGCAAGGTCTACCTGCACTTCCACGGCGAGCCTATGCTCAACAAGCACACGCCCCGCTATGCCGCGATTCTCAAGGAGGACGGGTTCTGGGTGGGCATATTCACTAACGGTCAGGCCCTCATCGACGGCGACATTCAGGCCCTGGCGCGTTCCGGAATCGACCTAATCCGGTTTTCGGTGGATGGAGCCTCGGAGGAAACCTACCAAGCCAACCGGGTTGGCGGAACATTTACTAATGTTTTTAACAACATGAAAAAATCTGCCGAAGCCTGCCGGGGCGGCCGGACGCGGGTGGAGTGGCAATTTATCGCTTTGCGCAACAACGAGCACGAGATCGGGGCCGCCAGGGAACTGGCCGGTGGGATCGGGGTGCGGTTTTTTGTCAAAGGCTTCCGTGAAACGAATCCGGCCCTGGCGCCCTTGGACCCGGCCCTGCGAAGCACCCGTCACGCCAAGCCTTGCCTCGACATCTACAAGCAGCTTGGCATCTACTGGAACGGCGATGTCGTGCCGTGCTGCTACGACATCGACGCCTCAGAGATCATGGGCAACGTGCTGGAGGACGACCTGGACACGATCTGGGACAATGCGAAATACAGGCAGTTCCGCGCTCGGGTCGCGGCCGTGCGCACCGATCCGGATAACGAGCCGGAGTTGTGCCGCGACTGCCTGCGCTGGAGCTGACGATGCGCGTTTTCATCACCATGCCGGCCAAGACCCGAGCAGGGGGCAGCAAGACCTTCACCGCCCATTTCGTCAAATTCCTGTTGCGGCGCGGGCACACGGCCACGCGATTCGCTTGGCGCGCTCAGGCGGTGCTCGTTATCGCCAATTATGGCAACCCCGACGCTCTGCGCAAGGCACGCGACCGGGGCTGCCCCATCGTGCATCGCATTGACGAGCACATTGAATCCCCGGATTATTCAAACGTGTCGGAAAAGCACAAAAAACTAAAAATTCTCAATGGTTTCGCCAGTACAACCGTCTTTCAGAGTCGTTTTGTCCACGATAACATGATGCCCTATATCCAGCCCGCCCGCTGGCGTATCATCCACAACGGCACCGACACCGCCTGGTTCAGCCCGGCCGTAGAGCCGGGCCGATATGTCGGTCATGCCTCTTGGAGCGTAGCTCCCAAAAAGCGCCTCGACCTCCTGCGCGGCTTCATCCTGGCCCATCCCGAAGAACGCTTCCTGCTCGTAGGCAACCACGCCCAATCGCCCTTGGATTTCAACCTTCCCAACGCAACCATGCTCGGTCCGGTGGAGAACAGCCGGATGAACGCCTTCTACCGGCAACTCAAGATGCTTTATTTCCCTTCCGAAAACGATCCCTGTCCAAACACGGTGGTGGAATCGATGGCCTGTGGCGTGCCGGTCTGCTACAATACGCTGGGAGGAACCCGGGAGCTGGTGCAAGGGGCTGGCGACGTTCCTCCGTGCGGCGAGCCCCTGGATCGGGTGGAAATGCTGATGGCCGACCTGTCGGCCTACCGCGCCCGGTGCCGCAGCCGCCGGGATCTTGATTTCGAAGCCGTGGCCGAACAATACCTCGGCCTGTTGTTGGATCGCTCAACCTGTTGAGGGTAGCCGATGTCGACCATTACGCAGGTGGAAGTCCGTTGCCCGAACTGCGCCAATTATCCGGCCTGCAAGGCTGTGGAAGGCCGGTACGGAGATACGCTTCGTGGCAATGGTGGAAACTGGCGAGCCTTGCGGGAGGGTGGCCGTCGCGTGCCCTCTCCCGTACGGCGATGCGCCGAGGTCTGGACCAGGCAGGTGCTGGGCGGCTTTCGCGACGGCCGTATGCTTGAGATCGGTTGCGGCCCCAGCCCGGTGTTTTCAGGCAAGGACTGTGAAGAGCGGCGGATAAACTATATCGGCCTGGACGAAACCCTTCCCTTCCAGGGCTGCGATAGGTTGCCGTTTAAGGACCTGCAACAACGCCTCGTGATGAAAACGGCCCGCTTTCTTGGAATCCGAAAGCTGCCGGGGCGCACCAGCCGCCAGCGATTCATCCGGGACACATTTCCAAGTCGCCATGTCCAGGACTATAAATTCGATGTCATCTACGGCAACAGCACCATAGAACACTGGCATGAACGCAACTTCGACATAGAAGCGTCAACCGCCCTTTACAAGCGGGACATTACCGCTTGCCGGCGTCTCATGAACGACGGAGGCCGGTTGCTCATGTCCTGCCCCGTGTATGTCCACGGCAATCACATCTTCATGCTCGGTCGTCTCGACAGGCTGCAAAGCCTGTTCGCCGAGGGATGGGTCCGGGTGACGTTTGAATACTGGAGGCGGGATTTCGGCGATCTCATGCCCTATTGTCCCACAGCCCGCCGGGGACACTTCCAGGCGGCTTTCGGCATTGCGCTTGAAAACATGTTTCTTGTAAACGTCACCGCCGTGGCCTGATTCCCGCTCCGCCTTTTCCCGGCCCCGGGCTGGACGCTTACCGGCCGGCGTTGCTTCGGGGCCGTCCGGGCGCTCGCCCCTTTTGCGCAGGAGCCGGGTGGGCACGCCGGCGTAGACCCCCATGGGTTCCGTGGAGCGGGTGACCACCGCCCCCGCCGCCACCACGCAACCTGTGGCCACGGTGACACCGTCGAGCACTTGTACGCCAGCCCCCAGCCAAACGTCGTTCTCGATGGCGATGCCTCGCTTGGTCAAGGGTTGTCTGCCGATGGGGACGTGCGGGTCGTCAAAGCCGTGGTTGGCCGGGATGATGACCGTTTGGGCCGCGATCCGCACATCGTCGCCGATGCGCAGCCCTCCGTGGCCGTAGACCACGCAGTAGGGGTTAAACGAGGTGCGCTTGCCAACGACGATGTCGCCACCGTAGGTTAGGAGCATGGCCCCTTCGCCGACCCAGCAGCCCTCGCCAAGGACAATGCGTCCGCCGCCTACAATGCGAAGGCGTGCTCCTGGGTGGACATAGCAGCCCCGTCCTAGGCGGATGTCCTGGCCGAAGAACCGGACGGAGTTATAAAGGCCGGCCAGGAACCGGACGAGGCCAGGCGAGCGCAGCAATCGGGCCAGCCGGACCGTCCACGCTCCGCGTCTTAGTAGGTCATTAGCTTGCGGCATAGCCGTGGCCCCAGTTCGATGCCGGCGAGGATATCCGCGATGCGCGCGCCGGTGTTGCCCTCGCCGTAGGGATTGGCCCCTTGCCGGCATTGCGCGCGAAAATTCTCGTCCCACAGGGCCCGGCGCAGGGCCGCCTCGATGGCGTCAGTTTCATAGGGCACATCCAGGACGTTGTCCCCGCGAAGGCGTCCCTGCTGGCGGGTGCCAATGTTGACGCACGGGCAGCCGAAGGCCGGCGTCTCCTTGAGTCCGCTCGACGAATTGCCTGCGCACACGCCCCGCCCCGCGTTGCCAGCCAGGTTGAGCATGCCGTGGTAGTTGTAGCGGCCCAGGCTGCGTTCCAGCACAACCGAAGGGTGGGCGGCGCGAAAGGCCTCCAGTTCCCGAATGATGCGCCCGCCGCCGGCGTCGTTGTTGGGATAGGTCAGGACCAACTGCACCCCCTCGGCGGCAAGCCTGCTCAGCGACTCCAGGGACGGCTTGACTTGATCGGCGGCCGCCTCGAATTCCGTGGTAACCGGGTGTTGGGTGAAAAGCGCCACGGGCCGGTCCGGGGCGATGCCGTACCGTCCTGCCAGCTCCTCAACCGAGGCGTAGTTGCCGGCCCGGGCCAGGTCGATCATCGGAAAGCCGGTGTTGAACACGCGCCAAGACTCCTCGCCTAGGCGGCGCACCCGCTCGGCCGCCTCCTCGTTGGTGGTGAAGTGGAGGTGCGCCAGCTTGGTCATGGCATGGCGTACCGAATCGTCGAGAGCGCCGCCCTGGGTGAGGTCGCCACCTTCGATGTGCGCGGTGGGGATGCCCATCTGGGTGCCCGCCACGCAGGCGGCCAAGCCCTCGAAACGGTCCGCGTAGACCAACAGGATGTCGGGGCGGATGCGCTCCAGGGCGTCGGCCATATTGCGGATACACGACGCGATGGACAGCGTCGTGGTGTAAAGGGTGTCACCCGGGGAATTGATGTGGATTTCGGCATGCACGGCAAAGCCGTCGGCCTCGATCTCCCGCTTGGTGGCCCCAAAATCCTCGTTAAGGTGGGTTCCGGAAACCAGCAGCCGGTAATCCAGGTCCGGATGCGCGGTCACGGCGCAGATGATGGGGGAGAGCAGGCCGTATTCCGCCCTGTTGCCCGTGAAGATGGCAACTATTCGTTTTTGTTGGGTCACATTTTATCCTTCGCGCAAAGTTATCCCAAGGCCCGCTTCAAGGTCGACCGCTGGCTGGAAGCCGATCAGCCGGGCTAGGCGCGTGTTGTCGAGCACCAAGTAATCGCCGTCCGGCCCGGCCGGGGAGCAGGGCGTGGCTTCGTACTTTTGGCCCGCCAACCGATAGGCCAGGCGGGCAACCTCCTCTAGTTGCCGGCCGCGCCCGGACGACACGTTGACGACATGTCGCGCGCCGGGGGGCGCCGCAACGGCGTGGAGCAATCCGGCCAGAGCGTTTGCAGCATCATCGAGGAAAAGAAAATCGCGCACCGGGGCGGGGTTGCGCAGCTTGGGAGTGTCTCCGGCGCGAAGGCCGGCGCACAGGCAGCCCACGGCGGTGGCCGAGGACATGCCAGGCCCGTAGAGGTTGCTGAGGCGGCACACCGCCGCCGCAAGGCCAGTACTCTCGGCCCACCCGAGGACGATGGCCTCGGCGGCAGTCTTCGTGGCGGCGTAGACTCCTTCCGGACGGGCCGGAGCGTTCTCCCGCACCGGCGCGGCATGGCCGCCCCCGTACACCAGGGCCGAGGAGGGGAAAAGTACGCCGTGCACCCCGTGTTCCCGCGCCGCCGCGAGCATTTTCCAGACCAGGGCCACGTTGGCCTCGAAGGCGCGGCCGGGGGCCTTGGCGCATATGGCGGCGTCCGTCATTCCGGCGAGATGCGCCAAAATCCATCGGGGGGCTGCGCTGGCCCAGGCGAAAGCCGTCGCCGGGCTGCTTCCCCTGCCGGTTGCGAAGACCATGACTTGCGGCGGGAACTCGTTGCACGGCCTGGATGTCAGCGCCGCCGTCTCGACGCCGCGCCGCACCAGCTCCCGGACCAAGGCGCGTCCGAGAAATCCCGAAGCCCCGGTAACCACCAGACGCGTGCCGCGCCAATCCGTCCGCCGGGTGTCCGCGTCACCTTCCCGTGTAATCACGGCCGCAGATTCCCGGCGGCCATACGGGTTTTATAGAGTGCCTCGACCATCACGAACTGCTCCTCCGTATCGATGTCCCAGGCCTCACCCGGCTGAATCTCGTACAGGGCGGGATCGTCCTGGGCGTTCTCCCAGGGCAGGCCAGCAAGCAACATCCGCTCCCGTTCATAGATATGGAAGGCGTGAGCTACCTCGAAAAGGCTGTCGGACAGGCTCGTATCTGCTTGCACCGCGAGGTTAGTCAACGGCTGGGCCTTGGCGTTGTAAAACCAGCCCTTGCGTAGGACCACGGAGGTCATGGAGCGGCAGGGCGAGGAGGTGAAGCGTTCGATGGCCTCCCGCACGGTCCGCATGGTCAGGAAGGGATGGCAGGGGTTGATCCAACAGACGTAGGGAGAAGGGACGTGCTCGAGCATCTCGAAGATGCGGCGGGCGTCGGAATGGCTTTCGGCGGAAGCCCGGGAACGCCGCACCACCGTGATGGAGGGATGGCGGTCGGCCTTTCCCAGCAGGGCCTCCTCGTGCGCGCCGAAAAAGGTCGGCAAATCGCCCAAGGCCGCAAGCTTGTCCAGGCAGATGTCGATTAGGGTTGTCCCCGCGAAGGGCCGCAGTATTTTATTAGCGCAGCGCCGACTCCCCGCGCGGGCCTGGACAAACACGGCAACATGGCGTTTTTGTTCAAACATTGTAGGCCACCGGATAAAAGCTCGACAGATGTGGCTCGATCCAGGCGATGGTGCGCCGCAGGCCTTCCCGCAAGCCGACGGCGGGGCTCCAGCCGCACAGTTCCCGGGCTAGGGCATTGTCACAGTGCAGCCGCATCACCTCGCTACCAGCCGGCCGGACCCGTCGCGATTCCGTCACCACGGGCTTGGACGTGCCACGCAGCGACTGGATCATGTCTACCACCTCGCCGATGCTGGCGCAGTCGCCGTAGCCGATGTTCACCACCCGGCCAACCGCCTCTTCGGCCCGGCCAACGGCCAGGAAACCGTCTACGGTATTGCCCACATAGTTGAAATCGCGGATGGGCTCAAGGCTGCCTAGGCGGATTTCCTCCCGGGTGAGGGTCTGGCTGATGATGGTGGGGATCACGGCCCGGTCCGACTGGCGTGGCCCGAAGGTGTTGAAGGGGCGGATGGTGGCTACAGGCAGGCCGAAGCTCAGGTGGTAGCTTTCCGCCAGCTTGTCGGCGGCGATCTTGGTGGCGGAGTAGGGCGATTGCCCCTGAAGCGAATGCTTTTCATCTATCGGCGCGTACCGGGCCGTGCCATAGACTTCCGACGTGGACGTATGGACCAGGCGGCGCACGCCGCCGTGGCGGCAGGACTCGAGCATGTTGAGCGTTCCGGTGACGTTGGCGGCGACGTACTGGGCCGGAGCCAGATAGGAATACGGAATCCCGATGAGAGCAGCCAGGTGGAAGACGGTGTCCATTCCGTCGACGGCCCGAGCTGCCATAAACGGATCACACACGTCGCCACTGACGATCTCCATGGCCTCGACGATTTCCGGCTCGACCCAACGTAGGTTGCCTCGCGAGCCGAGGGCGTTGTAGTGCACCATGGCGCGCACGTGCGCGCCAGCCCGGACGAGCGCTTCGGCCAGATGGCTGCCGATGAAGCCGCCCGCGCCGGTCACCAGACAGTGCCGTTTCCGGTAAAAGGCGGCAAGTTCCTCAGAAGATGTCGCGATAGACGTCTTGAGCTCGATTGAAGTCATGTATCTGTCCTATATCCATCCAGAATTCACGGAGGGGAAAGCAGCCAACAGGCATGTTCCGGCCAAGGGCCTCGGACAACAGTTGGGGCATATCGAAACAGCCCTGGGGGATGAGATCGAGCAAGGCGGGGTCGAGGACGTAGATGCCGGCGTTGATGTGGTGGGTGATCTCCGGTTTTTCTTGCAGGCTCCGCACCCATTGGCCGTCGAGATCCACCACTCCGTAGGGCAGCCGGAGGGACTGGTGCACGGTGGCGATGGTGGCGGTGGCGCCCTGGGAGATATGGTAGTCCAGCAGGTGCCCGAAATTGATCTTGGTGAGGATATCGCCGTTCATGACGAGCAGGGGGTCCCGCAGTTCCCCCCGCGGCAGCAAACGCAGCGAGCCGCACGTTCCAAGCGGCTCGGGCTCGTCCACGCACACGAACTTCGCCCCCAGGTCCAACTGGGCCAAGTAGTCGCGGATCTTGTCCGCCAGGTAGCGGACCATGACGTAAATCGTGCGGAAGCCGGCATCGACGAGAGCTTCAACGATGGTGCGCAAAAGCGGCGTGTCGCCCACCTTGAGCAAGGGCTTGGGTGTGTCGCAGGTCAACGGGCGCAGCCGCTCGCCCAGCCCGCCCGCCATGACGACAACCTTGTTGGGACGGCTCTTGGGTTTGAGGAGCTCGCCAAGCAACTCAATGCCGACCACACGTCCGTTCTCATCGAGGATCGGCAACTGGCGCACCGTTTTCTCGTTAAGCCGGCCAAGCATGCTCGCGCGCGACTCATTGCAGTGGGCTATGACCGGACGCTCGTTCATGATTTGAGTTACCGGGGCGTCAAGGGGCACGCCGGCCAGGATCGCCTTGCGCAAATCCACGTCCGTGACGACGCCCATCAGCCGGCCTCCGCCCTCCATCACCAGGGCGATCCCCAGCGTGCCTTCGTCGATGATCCGGACGGCCTCGGTTATGCTGCTTCGCGGATCGACAACAATTGCGGCTATGTCACGCATCATGCTCCCTTGCAGTGTTCTGTTGGAAGGCGTGCCGGGAACACCGTCTCAGGCGCAGGAGGCGGCCTCCACGGCCAAAAGTGCCGGGAGATCGGCGGAAATGGCCCCTGGAGATACCTTCTCCAGGTTGCGCCGGTCAAATTCCAGGCGTCCGCCGCATGGCGGCATGTAAAAGCTCGAATACGTCGTGCTGTTGGGCAAATGGTCGCCGAAGGGTTGGTCGTCGCAGTTGTAGACGGCCAGTCCCGCGTGCAGGGCGTGCCAGACGCACGAGGAGATGCCGGTGATGACTCCCTTGCGAACATGGGGGAAAAACAGTTCCAGATTTAGGTTGTGGCGCGGCGTCAAGGACGCAAGCAGCGGCAGTTGCTGTGTTAATCCCGAAAAATAGAGGTCGTTGCCCAGGACGCCGAATTTGGCGGGCAGGGCCGCGTCGCCCAGGACATGCTTCAGGAGGCGGGCAGCGCTCCAGGCAAAGTATGCCCCTGCGCGAGAAAGTCCCGGGAGCCCGGAGTACTGGTGGAAGTAGCGGTTGCCACCATCGCGTACGTTGTGGAACTTGAGGACGACCGAATCCTCGGGGGCAATGGCCTTGAGGAGAGACGCCATATTGCGCAGGAAGCGACGTTGGTTCTGCCATCCGCCGAGAAGCATCTGGGTCGGCAGGGCCACGATGTAGTCCATGGCGGGCATGGGAAAGGCCGGATGGGCTACGCATGGGCTTCCCATCTCCACCACCTCGACCCGCGCGGCGAGTTCGCGCGCGGCCTGGGTGGCGAGTTTGGCGGCGAAGATGTTGCGATCAAAGACGTAGAAGCGTGAAACCCCCGCCTCAAGCAGCACGTCGAGCATCTGTGGACCGTAGCCGAAGCACTCCAAGCCGATGAACCGCCGGCCTTGGACCATGGCGGCCACGGAACGCAGGTGGTCCGCGGAAAGCCCGCTGTTGGGCAGGGCCACGACCTTGGCCCGACAGGGTCCGTCGACGAGGACGGCACCGGCTTCCTCAAGCTCCCCGAGGAAGAGACACTCCGTAGACGCCAGCTTGGTCAAGCGATGGGACGCGTTGGAGCGCAGCTCGCCGGAACCGAGGTGGATGCCGACGCGCAGGCGCGGAGAGAGCGCCCGGACTACGTTCAGGTAGTAGGCGTGCACGCGCGAAAAGGCGTACACGAGCAGAATGTCGAAACCCGCGTCCGGCCGTGGAGACGGCGAAGCCCCGGTCATATGTTCACGGCCTCCCTGGCGGGCCCGGCATCGTTGCCGGTTCCCAGGTAGCATCGGTAGGCGTCAAGTACCGTCCCTGCGTCGCCGTAGGCGCGCACGCGGCCTTGATCAAGCCAGACGACCATGTCGCAATCCTCCACTGTGGACAGCCGGTGGGCCACGACGATCCGGGTCAGGTCTTTGCCCAGAGCCTGCGTGGTCTTGAGGATCATCTCCTCATTTCGCGTGTCCAAGGCACTGGTGGCCTCGTCGAGGACAAGCACCTCGGGGCGCGAGTACAGGGCGCGGGCAATGGCCACACGCTGGCGCTGCCCGCCCGAGAGGAGCACGCCCCGTTCACCAAGGACGGTGTCCAAGGTTTGGGGCAGGCTGTGAAGAAAATCATCCATGGCGGCTTGGCTGCAACATTCTAGCACGCGCTCCCGGTCGATGGCCTCGGGGGTCTGGCCGAAGGCCACGTTCTCGGCCAAGGAGCTGTCGAGAATATAGGGAATCTGCGCGACATACCCCACGCGCCGCATCCAGGCCAACCGGCGTTGGGGCGTGTCGAGGGGGAGTCCGTCGAGGGCAACCCGTCCGCAATCGGGGGAGATAAGCCCTGTCAGCAGGTCAACGAGGGTGCTTTTGCCCGCTCCCGAGGTCCCCACGATGCCTACGACGCTACCCCGGGGAATGGCGAGGGTGATGTCCTCCAGGGCCGGACGCTCGGCCTCCTCGTAGGTGAAGGTCACGCCATCCAGGGTCAGGGCCTGGCGGAAGGGCGGCAGGTTGGCCTCGGCCACCGCAGCCTCATTGCAGCCGTCGGACTCGCGCAGGTAGCGCAGGTACATTTCCAGGCGGGGAATGGTACGCCGGATGCCGGTCAGGCTGGATAGTATCCGGCTTAAGGCGGGCATCACCCGCCAGCAGGCCGCCGAAAGAAAGCCGGCCATGCCGACCACCTCGGTGGTGGTCTTGCCAACCAGAGCATACATGCCCCACACGAAGGCGACAAGCCCCCCGACGGCTAACACCTCCAGCAACTGGCTTGGCAGGTTCAGCCAAGTGGCCAAGACGGCGTTGACCCGGGGCGTCTGCCTGAGCTCGTCCGCGAAGCGGTGCATAAAAGCAGGTTCCGCACGGTACAGCTTGAGTTCCTTGATCCCCTGCAGGGACATCAGCACGCACTTAGAAAGGGACAACTCTACCGTGTGCAGCGAATGCGCGTTGGCATCCACCACCCGCTTGGACATCCGGAAGACGCAGGCCCCAAGCAGGCCGAACACGGCCAGGGTGCCGCCCGCAACCAGGGGGTCCAGGACCACGAGGGCGGCGCAAACCGACACGGTGAGCAATGTCCCGACAGTCACTTGCTGCGCGCCGTCCAGAAGATTGACCGCATAGTCCCGCGCCTGGACGGCGAGGATCAGATGGGCCGAATTGTGGCGCAGGTGCCAGGCATAGGAGGCCGACAGGAAACGCTGGAACAGCAGGACGCCCAAGTGCTCGCCCACGGACGCAGCCTGATAGCGGCTGCAATAGGCGAAAAAAACGTTAAGGGAATTTTTGAGGAGGATGGCCACGACCACGGCCATACCCACCCAGCCCACAAGGGAAGCGGTGCCTGTCTGGATCAACCATGGCGCGTGCCGGCTGGCAACTTTTCCCAGCAGTTCGGGCATGGCCGCCGGCGGCGTGGTCATGACAATGGCAAAAAGCGACACCAGGCCGGCGCAGACAAGTTCCAGGCCGATGAGCAGGCACATCAGCCCGAATACGCCGAACAGGTGGCGGCGTTGCTTTCGGGTCAACAGGGCGTATATGCTTCGAAACGTCTCTACCATGGCTTTTCCACACACGCGCCGGGAATCACCAGGTGACGTCCGCGCGCCGCAGCAGCTGGTTGGCCGCAATGTCCCGCGTGGCCACGCGGCCGAGTACGGTGGAGTAGGCCTCCGCCAGGAGTTCGCCGGTCCCTGGGCGTTTGACCCACAAGTTTTTCTCGGTAAACGCCTCGCCCCGGTCAACCGGTCGCGTGGTCACCACTGAAGCATAGGCGAAGTCGATGGTCGGTTGCTCCTCGCGCACGGGCCCCTTGCCGCCGCCCCGACACAGGTACATCTCCCGGCTCTCGACAAGCAGCCGCGCCAAGTCCGCCTTGTCCATGGAGCAGACGATGTCCGGTCCCTGGCGCTCCTTGGTGTCGGTGAAGTGGCGTTCCACGACGGATGCCCCGAGAGCGACGGCGCCCAGGCAGGCGGTGTTGCTCTCGGTATGGTCCGATAGCCCAAACACGGCGTCCGGGAAGGCCTGGGACAGTTCCGTCATGGCACCCAGGCGGACGAGCCGGTGAGGAGTGGGATAGACGTTGGTACAGTGCAGGAGGGCGTAGGCGACGCTGTGGCGCCGCAGGATTTCCACGGCCTTTTGGACGGAGGGTAGGGAATTCATGCCGGTGCTCAGGATGACGGGCTTGCCGAAGCGGGCCACGTGTTCCACCAAGGGGTGGTTGTTGCACTCCCCGGAGCCGATCTTGAACGCCTTGACCCCGATGTCCTGGAGGAAATTGGCAGCAGCGCGGGAAAAGGGCGTGCTCAGGTAGAGCATCCCCTTGCTCTCGACGTAACGCTTGAGCTCCTCTTCCTCCGCGAAGGAAAGGGCGCAGGTCTCCATGATTTCGTAGATGGAAACGTCGGCGTTGCCGGGAATGATCGCCCTGGCGACGTCGGCCATCTCGTCTTCCACCACATGGGTCTGGTGCTTGACGAGTTCCGCGCCGGCCTCGTGGGCGGCGTCGACCATCCGCCGAGCCTCGGTCAGGGAGCCGCCGTGGTTGATGCCGATGTCAGGTATGACCAACGGGGGATGTTTTTCGCCGACAAGGCGGCCGGCGAGATTGAGTTCAGGCATGTTCCCCTCCTTGTTTCGCAATTCCCCCGGGTGGAGGCTCCCCTCGCGCACGGCACGAATAGCGGCCGACACCGGGTCAAGCCTCCTGGCCGCGCAATGGCCAGCCCGTCATGGGGTTGTGAAGTACGCCGGCGACCTTGAACTCTTCATATGCGCGGACGATTTCCCACATGAATGTCTTCGCCGTGTCCATGAATACAAGGATGCCGCGCTTGGCCGCGTGGTGGATGAGGGGATCGTGGTCGATTTCCCCCGAGGATAGCTTGATCGCGCACTCCCCTGCTCAATGAGAAAATCGATCTCCTGGCTGGAAATTGTCGTGGTGAAGAAAGGCTTCCTGGTCTTCCTGATTCCCTCGATCAATTCAGCGGCCTTGTCGAACGCCAGGTAGCCATCGGTAAACGTCTTGAAAATTTTTTCTTTTATAATCCCATGGTGCGCCGTGCCGAAACTCAACATGCTCGTTTCGCGATAGGGTTTCGTCAGGTCGTAATCGAGTTGATAGATATCGAACTTAATGAAATCTGCATCGACCATTGCTTGCGCAATGGACAATCTCTTTGGTCAGAATTAAATCGCCTCGAGAGCATACACCTAGCTCGGCTATGACATGCACCGGTTGGTCGGAACCAATGGCCACGCCACCTATTGTGCAGTCGCTCATTTGACTTCCACCCAGCTTATTCTGTGCTCCAGAAGCGATATTTCATCGCGCAACAGTCGAACGCCATCCTTCCCTGGGGGAGCAATTCCTTCCAGGACCATTGGAACTGGATGGCGTGGTCATGCCTGTCGGAAACGAGGGGCTCACCGGCCTGCACGAGCGCGTGCCGTGCATCAATCCCCGGAAACCCCTGCTTTTCGTAGTAATTAAATCCCAAGTCCTGGCTATGCACACTTACAGGACAAACCTGATCCGGGAAGCCAGTTTATGGGCGCAAAAAAACTCCCGCCAATTGGATTCCGCGCGGCAATCATTGAGGTGGGCAACATCTGGCACAAGGCCAAATGATTTGTCAAAAGAAAATATTTCCTTGAAATCATGGGGATTCGTCCCATATTTCTTCGTGCGATCCATGGTCTCGAAACTGATGCGCATCCGGGGCAAGGATTTTTGCAGCAACTCGAGCAGGAAAAATCGGTCCCTAAGAAGGAAATCCGCGTGGATCACCACATCCTGGACGTCATAGCGGTCGCTCGTTTCCTGCAATTCCTCCAGACGCTGCCTAAAGGCCGCCGCGTCGATTTCCTGAGTCCAGTCGATGTCAAAGAAGTCCGTATGGAATGTGCGATATTTATACGTCTCAAGATGGCGGCGGACTTCCTTTTGCCACGTGGGGGCGCGGAAGCCGTCGGTGACGAAGAGCCATATGTCCAGTCCGTCGACATCGAGCTCCAAGGATTTGATCAACTTGATATTTCGATCGGCGTCATAGTCGGGATACCAGAACCAGAAAGTCGTGGTGGAAATCATGACTTCGTTGTCCGCGCCATTGGCTGTCCCTGGAACAGTCTTTCGCTGCATCCGTCCGCTCCGGCCCAAAGGGCACGTCTCAAAATTCCTCCCGCGCGATCTCGGGAGAGCGACCCCCGTCGCTTACAGCCGAACCGGCACGCCGTGCGCGCCGATATAGCGCTTCGCTTCCACCGGTGTTTGTTCGGTGAAATGAAAAATGCTCGCCGCCGCCACGGCCGAGGCGCCGCCCTCGGTTACGGCCGCAAGCATGTGCTTGTACGCGCCGGCCCCGCCCGAGGCGATCACCGGGATGGACACCGCGTCGGAGACTTGGCGAATAGCCTCTATGTCATACCCTTCCATAGTGCCATCCCGGTCGATGGAAGTCAGCAGGATCTCACCGGCCCCCAGTTCTTCCGCCCGGCGGGCCAGATGCACGGGATCGATGCCCGTGCTCCGCGTGCCGCTGCAGGTGAATACCTCGCGCCGGCCGCCGTCGTGGAGCCGGAAATCGATGGACACGACCACGCACTGGGAACCGAAGCGGCGGGCGATGTCGCCGATGAGGCCCTCGGTCTCCACCGCCGCCGTATTCACGGCCACCTTGTCCGCACCCACGGCCAGAAGGCGGGCCACGTCGGCGGCGGTACGCACCCCGCCGCCCACAGTCAGGGGCATACGACAGTCGTCGGCGAAATCGTCCACCAGCATGAAGTCCGGGCCGTGCCCTTCCCGGGTGGCGGCGATATCCAGGAAGATCAACTCATCCACGTCGCGCAAGTTGTAGACCCGCACCGCCTGGATCAGGGAACCCACGTGCCGCCAGCTGTCGAAGGCTACGCCCTTGACGAGCCCGTAGTCGCGGTAGAGCAGGGTGGGAATCATACGGAGCTTGAGCATGTCCGGCCTAGAGGTCGAGGAAGTTTGCCAGAAAGCGCATTCCCGCTTCCTGGCTTTTTTCCGGATGAAACTGGGCCCCGAAAACGTTGTCGCGTTGGACCACGGACACGAACCCGCCGCAATAAGGGGTCGCCCCGACGGCATGTTTGGGGTTTTCCACAACAAAGTGGTAACTGTGTACGAAATAGAAATCTTTGCCCGAGGGGATGCCGGCATACAGGGGGCAGTCTCCCTGCTGGAGCACCTCGTTCCAGCCCACGTGAGGAATCCGCTCCCCGGCCTCGATGGGCCGCAACCGGGCCACCCGCCCTGGGATCCAGCCCAGGCCGGGCGTTTCGCCGTTTTCCGTGCCCACGTCGGCCAGTAACTGCATCCCCAGGCAAATGCCTAGCGTCGGACAGCCGGCGGCCACCTCCTCGGTAAGGCTCTGGTCCAGAGCGTTGCGCCGCAGGTTGGCCATGCCGTCGCCGAATGCCCCGACCCCGGGCAGGATTATGGCGGCGGCGGCGCGGAAATCCTCGGGCCGGTTCGTTACTACTGGGACATGCCGGCATTCCCGGATGGCCCGGCACACGGAATCGATGTTGCCCATGCCGTAATCGACCACGGCGACGGATTTGGCGGCCACGCTCAGGCCCCGTGGTTGTCGTCGTTGATCCGGATCAGGTTGCCCTGGCGGTCGCGCCGGAGGTTGCCGCGCCGGTCGGCGACGAACAGCTTGCGGTTGGTGAAACGGTCGCACACGGCTTGGAACTCCTCCAGGGTCATATCGATCTCGGCCAGCATGGTCTCCAGGCCAACGCCGAGGTAGGACCAAGGGAACTTGCCGTCGTGGGCCTTAACCAGGGCTAGACCTTGCTCCCGGGTCAGCCGGCCGCGACGGATATGCCAGCAGGCCCAGTCCGTGGCCCGACTGTAGCCATATTTGAGAAACTTGAAGTAGTCGTGGATGCGCATCTGTTCGTTATCGAGGTTTTCATAGTTGACAATGGAGCCCTCGACGGTGGTGGGCCAGGTCTCGAAACCGTGAGCCTGGGCGAGCAGGGCGTTGTTATGGCCGTCCCAGGGCAGGAAGTGGCCGAGGAAAAGGCCGGTGACGCCTACCCGGGCGAGGTCTTCATCGACGGGATAGGTGTACTGGATGAGGTGGCGGGGCTCGATGCTCTGATAGCCGAAAAGATCGGACACCCGCAGGCCCAGCAGGCCGCCGAATTCTTCCAGCCAGCGCCGGTCCAGGACCGGGTTGCCGGCCCGGGCGGCCGGGCCGCCGTTTTCGTTCTGGGAGTTTTCCCCCCAAATGATCAGCGGCACCCCGGTCTGCACGGCCACGCGCACGGGCACTGTGAAGATGGTAAGGTGCTCGGGCCAGGAGATGTCGCCGACCTGCTCCAGGCACAGCTTGTTGATCTTACGCCGTACGACGGGGTTGGTGGAAACCTCGATATAATCGACGCCGAGCTTTTTGATGTTTTCGATGTTGCGGCGGCCGATGGGGGAAAGGCGGTCCGTGGTGGCGGTGACACAAAGCGGGGTCATCCCCATGTCGAGCATGGTGAGCGTCTGGAAGGTGCTGTCCTTGCCGCCGCTGCACGGAATGATGCAGTCGTAGTTGTTCTTGCCCCTGGCTTGTACCCGGTAGCGGTCGAGGATGGCCTCAAGCTGGCCGCGGCGTTCGGCCCAGTCCACTTCCGCGCGGCGTTCGAAATAGTGGCAGGCGCTGCACACGCCCGTTTCGTCGAATTTCAGGTCGGGCTTGGTTTCGGGCATGACGCATCGCCGGCAATACCTGATCATGCGCTGTCTCCATCCGGGGCAAGAGTATGAGGGCCAAGGGTCATAAACATCCGTTCGGCCCGTTCCCAATCCTCAGGGGTATCGATGTCCTGGACGCGATGGCGCGGCAGGATGACGGGGCGGGAATCCTCGGCGTACATGCGGCCCTCGATCAAAAAACGATCCGCGTCCAGCCAATAGAATTGGCCGGCATCGTGATAGGCCTCGACCAGATCGTTGGATCGGGTCAGTTCAAATTCGGGCCAAAGCATAGTCAATCGCCCATCCTCGGTCAATCGCAGAGCCCGCTGCACGGGGAAGGGGAAGGTGGTGACGGAAAAGACCGACGTGGCCCCGTGTGCATCGAGCAGAGAAAGCCCCTGGCGCAAGTCTTGGGCACGAACGAAGGGGGCCGTGGCGTAGATGCAGCAGAGGCGCGCCACTTTCGGGCCGTTGGCGTTGAGCCATTCTAAGGCGTGGCGCAGCACCGGGGCTGTGGCGGCATGGTCGTCGGAAAGCTCGGCCGGGCGGACGAACGGGGCTTCGGCCCCGTGGGCACGGGCCACGGCGGCAATGTCCGGGCTATCCGTGGACACGATGATCCGGTCGAACAGTCCGCTGGCCTGGGCGATTTCGATGGACCAGGCGATCATGGGCGTGCCGGCGAAAAACTTGATGTTTTTCCCGGGAATCCGTTTGCTGCCGCCGCGCGCCGGGATCACGGCCGCGATCACGGCACGTCTCCATCGTCTACCGGTTCGCCCAGCATCGCGCAGTCCAGGGGCGTGCCCCGGGGAATGTCCCGGGAGGCGCGCCTACCCAGCGCCAGGTCGAGGTAGCGGGTGTGCAGGCCGCCGCTGGGGCGGATGGAGCGGATGTTTTGCGTGGTGAAAGGCTCGCCGGCGCGCACGTCCTCCACCACGAAGAGAGAGCGGCGAAAAGCTCTGCTAGCCTCCTCCCTGAGCGTAGGCGAGAAGTCCGGTTCGCCCAAGGCGACGAAGGCCTCGTGCGCGGCCCTGGCCATGGCCGCAAATTCGCCGGGCTCCAGGGAAAAGGCGCTATCCGGGCCGGGCAGGTCTCGGGAGAGCGTGAAGTGCTTCTCAATCAGGCAGGCCCCAAGGGCCGTGGCCGCCACGGGAACGGTGACGCCAAGCGTATGGTCGGACAGCCCGGCCGGGCAGGCGAACGCCCTGGACAGCAGCGGGATGGCAGCAAGGCGCATTTCCTCCGCCAGGGCCGGATAGGCGCTGACGCACTTGAGCAGGACAAGCTCTGGACAGCCGGCCCCACGCAACGTTCGGACCGCCTCGTCGATCTCGGCCAGGCTGGCCATGCCCGTGGAGACGACGGCCGGCTTGCCCGTGGCCCCGATTCTACGCAGCAGGGGGATGTCCACCAGCTCGAAACTGGCCACTTTGTGGACCGGCGCGCCCAGCGACTCCAGGAAGTCCACGGCGGTGGCGTCGAAGGGAGTCGAAAAAACCGTTAGCCCCAGGTCCGCGCCCGCTTCCATGAGTCCGGGAGTCCATTCCCAGGGCATGGCCGCCTCTCTGTAGAGGTCATACAGGGTGCGGCCGTCCCAGAGGGTGCCTTTGATGCGGAAATGCTCGTTGTCGATGTTAATGGTCAAGGTGTCCGCGGTGTAGGTCTGCAACTTCACTGCGTTGGCCCCGGCCTCCTTGGCTGTCCGCAGAATTGCTAGGGCCCGGTCGAAGTCGCCGCCGTGGTTGGCGCTCATCTCAGCCACCAGATAGGGAGGGCGGCCCTGGCCGATTTCCCGGCCGGCGACATGTACAAAGGTGCTCATGCTGTTGCGTCCTCTCGGAAAGGGCGGATGTAGTATTGTATTCCATCCTGCTCCCGGTCAAGGCGCAGTCCGGCCTGTTCGGCAATGCGGGCCGAGGCGGCGTTGCCGGCTTTGACCTCGGCCCGGACCGGACTGGTCAGGGAATCCGTGGCTAGGCGCACCATCGCCTTGCCAAGACCCCTTCCCCGAAAATCCGGGGCCACGGTCCAGGACAGCAGCCAGCCGTCCCCGTCCCGGTCCAGGCGCACTGTTCCCGCCGCGATCCCGGCATCCTCGGCCACATACAGGCGGCGGCCGGGGTTTCCCAGGCTGGCGGCCAGCCAGCGTCGGTGCCCATCGGGGTCCACAGGCCGGTCCGAGTGGCTGGCCCGGACGGTGTCGGGGTCGTTTCGCCAAGCAAGAAGGGTTGCCGCATCCTCCATGCCGGCCGGACGCAGGCGCGGCCAACGGCCGGAAAGGGCGAGCAAGACCGCCGCCACGCGCTCGCCGCCCTTGCCATCAACCAAGCGCCCGGCAGCCTTAGACAGGGCTCGACGCCGCGACGGGTCGCGCAGAAGCTCCCGCAGGATGACGGCCGCGTCCGATGCAATGACTTTCCGGCCCGAGCCGAGAGAGACCGCTGCCCCCGCACGGACCAAGGCGGCCGTGCCAGGGACCTGATTGTCGGCCAGCATGGCCACAGCCATGGGCGTGCCGAGGGCACACAGCTCCAGGCACGTGGAGCCGCCGGCGGTGACGGCGAGGTCGCAGGTGGCCATGCGTCCAGGCAGGTCTGGAGGATCGCGCAACAGACGGCTCCTGAAAGGCGCGGCGGCCAGGGCGCGTCGCAGGTGCTCCAGATGGCGGTTGGCCGGCCCGGCTACGACGTCGACGTCAAGGTCCGGGTCGCCCACGGCGGCCAGGGCTTCAAGCATCACGGACGTGGCGTTGTCCGGATCGGCCCCGCCCATAGTGAGCAGGATGCGGCGCGCGCGCGAGGGGAAAGGCCGCCTCGGACGGGCCACGAGCGAGAAATCCTCCCGCAGCAGGGCATAGCCGCTCCCCAGGAGCAGGGCTGCCCCCGGATCGGTGCTATAGGTCAGTTCGCGAGCGTGAAAATTTTGGTTGAGTACGGCGTCGGCATGGTAGCGCGGCAGGCCGGCCAGATCGTCCACGACCAACAGCAGCCGACCATCGCGACGGATGGCCGCCTGGAGGTCCGGCCCGAAGCCATATCCGTCGAGCACGCACCAGTGCGCGCCGGGTGCGTCGCCCGCCTCGGCGAGGATGCGAAGCAGGGCGGCCGTCCCATCGATGTCGGCAGGGTCCGGGGCGACCACGGGCAGTCCGTCCCGGACCAGCCGTTCGGCCAGGGCTTGGGGTGCTACCCTGCCCACGAGCACAGCCCGCCCACCGGCCCGACACCAAGCCTGGGCCAGGGCGAGGCAGCGCATGACATGCCCCGCCCCAATCCCGGGTCCGGCGTCGGCTCGGACCGTCAGGAGGCCGGGTGCGTTTTCAGGCATGGCAGGTTTTTGCCGCTTCAATGAGAGTCTCTGCCGCCTGGGCGGCCTGCTCGTCTAGCAGGCCGGGAAACATGGGCAGGGAAAGGATACGCTCGTAGGCCGCCTCGGCATGGGGACAAAGGCCGGGCCCCGTTCCCAGGCGCTCCCGGTAGTAAGGGTGCAGGTGCACCGGGACGTAATGGACGTTGACCCCGACGCCGGCGGCGCGCAGGGCCTGGAAAGCGGCCTTTCGGTCCACGGAGCCAGCCAGCCGGACGACGTAGAGATGGTAGGCGTGGACGGCCTGGGGCCGTACGGCCAGGGGGAAAATGTCCGTGGCGTTCGCCAGGGCGGCGTCGTAGAAGGCAGCGATCTCCCGCCGCCGGGCCAGGAAAGCCGGCAATCTGGCCAGCTGGGACAGCCCCAGAGCGCAGTTGATGTCGCTTAGGCGGTAGTTGAAGCCAAGCTCTACCATTTCGTAATGCCACGAACCCAGCCGTTCCCGCTCCCGGGCGTCGGTGTCGATGCCGTGGTTGCGGAAGCGCCGTAACCGCCGGGCCAAGTCGGCGTCATCCGTGAGCACCATGCCACCCTCGCCGGAGGTGATGTGCTTGACCGGATGGAAGCTGAACGCGGTCATGGCGGCCAGGGTTCCAACCGGCCGGCCCTTGTCGGCCCCGCCCAGGGAATGACAGGCATCAGCGAGCAGCGTGAGCCCGTATTCGCGGCATATGGTAGCTAGGGTGTCATAGTCGCAGGGCTGGCCGGCGTAGTCCACGCCGACCACCGCCCTGCATCGGGGCGTGATCTTGCGTTCAAGGTCGGCGGGGTCAATGAGGAGGGTGTGCGGGTCCACGTCCACGAACACGGGCGTGCCACCCATGTAACAGACCGCGTTTGCCGTAGCCGCGAAAGTGATGGCCGGCACCAACACTTCGTCGCCCGGACGAATGCCAAGGACGTGATACATGGCGTGCAGGGCGGCGGTGCCGCTGGAAACGGCCACGCCGTTCCCGGTTCTCGCGAAGGCGGCCACCCCGGCTTCGAAGGCGGGCACCGCCGGGCCGGTGGTCAGCCAGTCGGACCAGAGGACCGCCTCAACAGCCCGGATATCGTCATCGTCGATGGACTGTCGCGCGTAGGGGATCATGGCATATCGAGCAGGATCTTCAGCTCGTCCTCGGAAAGCTGCCAGGGGTTGTCGCCGGAAGAGTATTCGAAGTCCTCGGGCACGGGCTTGCCCGAGCTGTCCTCAAAGCGCGTCAGGATGTCGGCGTGGTCGGGCAGGATGACATAGTTGTTTTTGAATTCAATGGTGCGCCGGGCGTCGGCCAGCGGCACCATTATCTCGTGGATTTTCTCCCCGGGCCGGATGCCGATGATCTTCACCTGGCACTCCGGGCACAGAGACTTGACCAGGTCCATGATGTTCATGCTGGGGAGCTTGGGCACGAAGATTTCGCCACCGCGCATATGCTCTAGACACTTGAGCACGAAGTCTACCCCCTGCTCCAGCGTGATCCAGAACCGAGTCATGCGCGGATCGGTGACCGACACCGTCCCCGTCTCCCGCTGCTTGAGGAAAAGCGGCACCGCACTGCCCCGGCTGCCCAGGACATTGCCGTAGCGGACCACGGAAAAGCGGGTCACGTCCTGGGACACGAAGGCATTGGCCGCCACGAACAACTTGTCCGAGCACAGCTTGGTGGCGCCGTACAGGTTTATCGGGTTGGCGGCCTTGTCCGTGGAAAGCGCGAGCACCTTGCTCACGCCCCTGTCGGCAGCCACGTTGACGACGTTTTGTGCGCCTGTGATGTTGGTCTTGATGAATTCGGTGGGATTGTATTCGGCGGCGGGAACCTGCTTCAGGGCGGCGGCGTGGATGACGTAGTCCACGCCCTGGAAGGCCCGCTGCAGACGCTCTTTGTCTCGGACGTCACCGATGAAGTAGCGCATACAGCCATGCTTTTCGACTGGGAATTTCTTGGCCATCTCATACTGCTTGAATTCGTCCCGACTGAAGATGATGAGCTTTTTCGGCTGATAGCGGGAAAGGATGGTCTCGACGCATTTGTGGCCGAAGGAACCGGTGCCGCCGGTAATAAGAATGACCTTATCATTTAGCATAATTTTGTTTGACTCTTCGATGCTTCCGGAACTCCAGAATAAGGAATGGGGCGCTACTTGAAAGACCTGTTTGCTTTTGCAGTACTAGAATACCCGAATTGGCGCCGGAGTCAAGGCCTGGACCGCATGCCGAATTTTTAATGTCAACGGCAAATAGAAGTGACCGAGTCAGGTACCCCCGGCTATGCCGGGGGTACCTGACCATGTCGATCAGCGGGTCGCAGGTCTTGGCCACCCGGATCATCCAGCCGGCCAGCGTGCCCCGGGAGATATTCAGGCCTAGTGTTTCGTTCTTGAAATAATATTGATATATTTCATCCCGGGAGAATCGGGATGGGAGCACCAATTAAGCGCCTTGAATTGTCTGAGGAAGAGACGACCGCCTTGAGACTTTTGGCGGCATCTGGCACCACGC
>Ga0074193_1000978_pt1 | contig 40177 bp, 28 predicted proteins | sample EPASupsiteHSE605_FD_64523 | JGI IMG/M metagenome (GOLD analysis project Ga0074193, IMG submission 64523) | Bioremediated contaminated groundwater from EPA Superfund site, New Mexico - Sample HSE6-05 | ecosystem: Environmental > Aquatic > Deep subsurface > Groundwater > Contaminated ...
TTTCACTACTTGTGAAAACAACAATACGAAAATTATCGCAAAATGTTTCATATAGAAAACTAATCTTATCATCAAATGACAACAATAAAATTGTTCGATGATAAAGGAAATTTGGAATGACTTTCTCATCTGTTCCATAGATCTTATACTTGTTCAGATATCGCTCACAAAACAAACAAACATGAAAAGTAAGCCGAGAACAAATAAGAAGAAAAATCGTTGTTTGCGGTATTAATTCAAAGAAGGAATCACTACCATATCGAATATACTCTTCAAATACTTTATCTGCATTAAAAATTGCAATGAAAGAAATCCTTGATCGAAAATCACTATCCAAATAACAGACATTTTGCAAAACTTTTGGGGTAGTAATGAGTACTTGAATCGATTTAAAAATATTGATAGTTATGTTAGTGAGAATAGAAGAATGTTCAAAATAAATCTCAGAAACGAAACCATTTTGGGAAAAATAATCCTTGATTTCAATGGCTTTTACAATACTATCTACCAAGATTACCTTATATTGATAATTATCAGGATCATAAAATTTCATACTTTCTGTAAAAAGATGTTTTTCCAATTGGATGAGTTGAAAAAAGTTTTGGGTTATTTGAATATATGAGTCATTAACGAATCTCTTTGGATATGTTTTTGGTTTTGGTGGATCTTCTTTATGAGATCTAGATAGTTCCTTATTGCCATCCGTTTTATTAGATTTTTCTAAAAGTAACTTAAGACTTTCATTCATTAGTGATTTTGGCACTTTTGGAGAGATTTTAGATTTAATTTACAAAAAGTGAGAAAATGGAGATGTTTACAAAAATTGATTTGTTCAAAAATGTATCAAACTCTTGATGAATTGGTTTCATCTGAGATTTGTCTTCATTATATATATCACTATCAAATTCACCAAAAAAATATAGAACCATACATAATTGGAAAATTCGTTCATTGTCTTGCTACTAAAATTACTATATCAAATATTAATACAAAATAATATTAAAGAAATCGGTAAAATAGGATCTTTCTCAATAGACTGTATCAATCCATCTTGGAAAATAATATAATCATTGCTTCTGAAAAATGAAAATGAAATATCCATTAGCTTATCTCTTTCTCAATAGACAGCATCTTTTTGATTAATATTTTACCCAGGTGTTGCTGAGAGAATTTTGATCGATTCAAAACTTCAATAAAAAACTGCTTCATGAACTTGAGAAAAACTTGATTTCTTTTTCAGGTTAAATCAATATCATTCATATGTTCAAGATATGAAATTGGGGAAACACATAAAATCAAAGAATATTAGAGGTCCAACGATATTCTGTTCATCATGGTTTTGCTTTTATTTGTTTGATGGGAACTGCGTTTCATGCTTTTTGCAAAATTTACTATAAATACTATGGAAACTCTAGGAATCTGGAGAATCAAAATATAAAACCATCTTTTATTATTTTCTATCTGTTATCTTCGTTAGAGTCTTCAACCCATTTAGGATGAGGGAGCACACAATTTGGTCCATCTGGACAAAACCCTGCTAAATAATTCAAACAAACAGTACCTTTTGCCACGTGTTTCCTTTTACATTTATCTCCATGCTTGCAAAATCCTCTTACATAGAACTTGCATGGTGTATCTACCAGCTCTGTCATCCCATGTCTGAAAATACACTCAAATTTACTGCTGCATTCACCAAATTTATGCCAGAAAAAGCACTCTGGCATTTTATCGATATCACATTGATGTAAATATTCGCAATGATCTCCATCAACACAGTGCGTCTTGATCCAGTCTTTACAAACGGTCTGATGAAAAGACTTCCGCTTATTTTGGGGCAAGTTTGCAATATACCTTTTCAAGCTTTCTTCCTCATTAATATCAACTTCTTTTAACACGTTTTCGAATCTGAATTTTAACGATGACTCGTTATGGGGCTGAAAGTACCACATTGGTTTTAAAAAGTGACAAACATTTATTTATAGGGCACATATCTTCTAAACCTTGAGTTTTCCCCTCTGCAGAATGGACATTTGTAGGAAGACGAGAACCAATGATGAGCACACTTGTAACATATTGTGTGGCCGCATGGAACAATAATAGTATCAGCATAAGATTCAAAACAAATGCCACAAGTTTTAGGGGTATCTGCTGCGATAGAACAGTCAATGGGAGATGTAGTTGACTCGATGTCTGTTTGACATAGATCGCACTTAACAGGTTTTATTGTCAAGGAATCCCAGCATTTTTTGCAGTAAATACTATGTCCACATGGAGAAAAAAAGCAATCAATAGCAAGGAGTCCACATACTTCACATTCGCAGGGCGAGATCTTTTCATTTTGATCAGCGACCTCGATTGCATCATTCATTATTATTTCGAAAAACCCACTTCCAACAACAAAACATTTCAAAGAGACAGCTGCCCTCGCTGTCTCAGCATTAAAAACAGATTTCGGATTTACCATTGTTCCAAATTTTGTGAGATCTATGTGTTCAATCAATTGGTTAATATCAGTCCTCTTTTTCAGGATTGTTGATTCTACCAATGAAGAAAGAAACTTCCCAGATCCTCCATGGTGAAGCCAAATACTGCTCTTTGTCATCCCAATAATTGTAGTATCACCTCCACACACAAAACCACCAGTAAATGCATTAATACCATATAATGATGGACCAACGAGATAACATGAACTAATATGCAAAGTTGAGTGATTATAACACGAAAAACAGCTATGATCACAATTAACAATGATGCATCTTTTAGCTGTAACATTTTTCGAGTCTGATATAGAAACACCAAATCTCCGAATATTTTCAATGAAGCAATGTTCTAATACAGCTTGAGAGTCGTTTTTTATAGAAATTCCACTCATGTTCGAGTCACTAACACCGCTTTTCTTTATAAACCCAAAAGACTGATCATTGATCGAAATTGGATGATTATTCGTGTGCCTTATATAGCTATGTGATACCAACAACTTGGTTTGTTTGTCAGCATTAATTCCATTTCCTAAACAGTAAGTAATAACGGAATGTTTCACAACCAATGTTGATTTTTCGCAAAAAACAGCTACATTATCAAAATGAGCCAGTGAAGAATAGATAATGCATACTTGAGGAGATTTGAATGCAAATACTGCTCCACCCTTACAGTTTTTAATTGTACAACTATCAAGATTAAGGCTTGATTGATTTGATACAATGAAACCCCTTTGCTCATTATTCTCTATGTTTGAACCTTGAAGGGTACAACTACTGTTATTGTCAACAATAAAAACATCTTTAATTATTCTAGTAAAAACACATTTGTTACATCTAAATGAAGAAAAACTAGTAATAAATACTCCATTAAACCCAATATTGCGAATTACGCATGATTCAAGTTTTACGCTGGAACCAGATTCTGCACACACACCAAATTTTGATGTTGATTCAATAATGCAATTTGTAGCTTCAACATTGCTAATATCTTTGCAGGAAATAATATAGTCATTTGTAGTGTTTGGATCATGTATAATGCAATTAATTAATCGAAGTGTTCCTCTTTCAACACTTATTGATCCCCTCAAATTCATATTTCTTATGGTGATGGTAGATTCAAAAACAACAATATTTTTGCATTTAAGTTCATTTTGCCGAGAAAATGTCATATCTAAGGACGAACAAAACCGAATCTCTTCATAACAAAGATTACTATCTTCAAGCGATATACTAACAGGACTCCCCTTAAGCTCAATATTACTATTTAATATATCTCTTAATTGATCCAGTCTGAGTTCCATTTCTTCTTAATGAAAATCTCCGAAAAAAATTAGCCTTTACTTGATTCTCAGAAGAGGAGCTTCTGATGTTTCGGTTGTTTTAATGACATAGTCATCTTCATTGCTTTCATATACTCTCATATCAACTTTTTCAAGAGTCTGACTTGCCTCCAATGTATCTCTAAGGTTCATAGCTTCATTAGGATTAAGGGGATTGGCAGCAATGATTAGGACTTTAAGTGTTCTGTTTGTCTTTAGTGAATCGACAAGTGGCCCAACATATTCTATTCGGTTACCAGATATATCAAGATGCTTCAGTGAAGGAACATGTTCAACTATTTGAGCGATTGATACGACTCCTTTGTCACCTAATTGATTGCTACTAAGATTCAAATACTCAATGGATTTTCTCTTCTCGCAGCACATTGCAATATATTGCACACCATCAGCGCCAATCTTATTATCAGATAAATCAAGATACTTAATCGGTGAAGTAGTAAGTACAAGCGCAAGATCATGCGCACCTTGGTTACTAATCTCATTATGTGATAGAACTAATGATGTTAAGGAATTCAGCTTAACAAGTCCTCTGGCAATCATCTGAGCACATTTGTCAGATAGAGAGTTATCTGACATATCGAGTTCTTGAAGTGGACAGAATGAACCAATAGCTTCAAAATCAATTGTCATAGCAGTGCAATCCCTCATTGTTGCCGAAAGTTCGGATTGGATCTCGAATGAGTCAAATTCTTCATACTGAGCAAAACTCTTTCTAGGCTCTCCATAAACCAATGACAGTTTCCTCAAACCCCTAAATATTTTAAAAAGTTTAGCAATGGAAACTTTGCATGGAGATCTCTTCATTTTAATTGTTCTGATATATGGACCAACTACTTTCATTGATTCAAAAACTTCATCCACATTAGATGCTGTAGCATTTTCGAGTTGCTTGCTCGCATATTGCTCAAGATAAAACTGTTTCCATCTTGTCATTGTGGGATCATGTGGGATCCCTGGAAACTGATGAAGAAGTAGTTTTTTCCAATAAATTCCATCGGGAATAGACATAACAGCAATAGGTAAGCTGATATTAAAGGGAAGTTTCTGCAATATAGTCTTATGGTACTTTTTTGGGACTAAATGCAACTTGGAACAATCTGTGTAGTTCTCAACAATTGTATCAATACAAATATCAACAAGTCGAGGGATTAAAGGATTTGGAACACTAGGATAGACTTGAAATGATGCTGGTAATCCATTCTCGTCTCTGTTCATTCGTTATTAATCCTATCGTCAAAATAATCGTTTTTTCTAAAGATTTTTCTTTTTTCCAATAAATGAGTTTGAACAGATATTGTAATTCGTTACATAGTCCAATTTTATAATTTTTGAGATAATGGCAGTCCAATAAGCAAGAACAGTGATACACAGTTTTCGAATGTCTTTAAATCTAGGCTTTTTATATCAAATTGTTGGTGTAATGTTTATTGGTTGTAGTACTGATGGTCATGGTGGAGCAGTTTTTTTAGATCACGTTAACATTAATTGCACAGTTTTTCATTGTGTTTTTGATTCATGTAGATGTACAGGATCATCTAGTCATGGTGGTGGTATTGTATTTGTGAAATCCAACATTATTTTTCTTAGTCACAACTGTTTCAAAAATTGTCGAAGCTTTAGATGTCCTGGATTTTTAATCTGGGGATATAAAGGCTCTTCATATCAAGTTATTAAATCCGATTTGAACATGAGTAGCGAATACAATCCTGATTTGACAGGAGCCTCATCAGCAATGTATAGTTATAATTCCGTTATATATTCAGGGAACAATGTTTCTAGATCTATCTCTAATGGAATTGCGGCAGGAGTATATTTTGGATGTGAAACAAGTGGTCTTTGTTGTCGATTCTTCACTAATTCTAAGTGTGAAGGCCCAGGGATTCTTGGAAATGCTGTCTATACTCCAAACACACGTAACAGCATTGAATTCTGCAATTTTATTGATTCCAAAGCCAATTCTGGTTCTGGACTAGTTAGTATCTTTTGGTCAAATACTGTCATCCTGAATAAATGTGTTTTCCAAAAATGTTCTTTCGAACGTGTCCTTACAGGCTCTACTGGCCTTTTAGAGTTCAATTCATGTATCTTTGATTCGATAAATTCATTAGCAATTTTCACATATGCCACAACCAATGAATGCGCATTCACCGATGGTCCATTGAATCACCACACATTTTTGAACACATTAATGTGCGAAACAGCTCTTTCTCAACTCAAAGATCCTTTCACTAACATACTCCCTTTCACACCCTCAGTTTCAATACCAGTTTACATATTATTCTTTTCAATTATTTTTTAATTTGGGAAAAATTGAGATAAAATATTCATTTTTATGTTGTTTTCTGTCTTATTAGTACATTTAGCTAGTGCTGAAGAAGTTTTTATTGGTTTTAAAAGCCGTATTGATGTATCTGGGAGTGATTTTTTGATCCATTTGTGCTTCTTTTCTGAGCTTTCATCTTCATCAGGTGGAGCTATCAAAATTACTGGTTCCGGCATCAAAATAAGCATAGAAACATCCAGTTTTAGGTACTGTAGCTGTGTTGCATTAGGTGGAGCTATTCATACATCATTAACAGGAGGATTGTTAAACCTTTCCAAATTATGTGCCAGTAATTGCTATACGACAAGCACTTCAGGCAGCTCTGGTCAAATTTCTTATTCTCTTGGAACATCAAGCACTAATAATAATTTTAATTTGGTGTCTTTTTCTAGATGTCAAAGTGTTGCAAGTGCTTATCAGAATCATGGTTTATATACTGGATATGCGACCAGTGAGATTAGTAACAATAATTCAACGGATAACAATATTAATTCGTGTTCAACCTATGGATTAATCAATATTGTGAAAGCCCATGTAGTTTTCACTAATATTATCAACAATGAAGCTATTCAATATGTTGTGTTTGCTTTCCATTCAGGAATCGGAAATATGGAATATACGAATATCATTGACAATTTAAGTAATCAATTATATGGTGCTTTTCATTTAACTCAGTCAAATGTTGGCACTTTGACACACTGTTGTTTAATGCAGAATAGCATTAAAACATTTGATCTTTTTAGCAGCTCTCTGAAGCTAGAAAATTGTTGTGTCTATCCATATACTTTTTCCCGTGGAAGTGCAACAGTAATCAATGTAGCATATACTCAGTGTGCTGCTAGCGCAATTATCAATAATATTGAATGCCATCGAGGAGAGTCTCATCAACTGACACGAAAATCGTTGTTTAACATAGCAAACCTAGTATTTTTCATTGTATAAAATGAAATAATTTTTATTAGCAACAATTCTTTTTGTTTGTTTCGGGGTTTTTATCCCAGGTGAAGTTAATCTCAGTGACAGGTTCAATACTTGACCTTTTTTGTTGGATGATTTGGCCTATTTTGATGAAAAGCATTTGAATACCATCTCCTGTCAGCGCGGATGTCCGGAAAAACTCAATGTTTGCGTTTTCAGCATATGTAACCGCATTAGCAATGGAAACTTGAGGTGGCAAATCATTTTTGTTGCCAACCAAAATAATATCTTGAACCTCAAGGCTGCTTTTTAAGAGCTGATACCAATAATCCACGCTTCTGAATGACTCAATGCTTGTTTGATCATATACCACTAGCGCAATACTTGCATGCCTTGCATAGAATGGAATGAAACTATGAAATTGTTCCTGACCAGCAGTATCCCATACACTAAATACCTCTGTTTCTCCGCTTTCTTCAATTTGAATTGATACAGAATTTGCACCAACAGTTTGATGATGATCACTCAACGTTCCATGCACATATTTATGCAATATCGAGGTTTTCCCAACCCCTGAATCCCCAACCACCACAACTTTATTCAGTTTCGATTCCATTAAAAAACTTCAATCTTTAATAAAGAAGAAATCAAGGGATACAGGCACTGGGGCTTTCGGGAGAGTGTTTAACGAAGGATACACTGTTGAAAGATATACTGCAGTATTTCCTATCCTTGCTGCGTCAATGGTTTTAAGTATCTTTGGGAAAGAATCCATCATTGCGGTGATAGTCACTTCAGGCATCAGTGCAAACTGGTTATATGACTCTATAAGCACGGCAGCCACGAAGTAAGAAAGGAACTTAACAGAATTTTTGGCAAGGTTAAATTGAAGCCATGTTGGCCATATATTATCGAAAGACCTCTTGAACATTAGAACAAAATCTGAGTAGCACCATAATAATCCCTGAAGTTGATTCTTCCTCATCCATAATGCAGCAAGTGGTGAAACTTTTGATAAAATCTCATGAATGAAAATCGCTTGATCTTTGCAGTGTTCTGTTACACTTTCTAAAAGTTTTATCTGGTTTGTGTTCCTTAGCATTGATTCAAAACACCAAAAAATTAATGGCATGATTGGTGTATGATCAATTACATTGTTGTCTGCATCAATTGGATCCCCAGATTCTGTCCAATTAGGGAAAAATGCCAAAATGAATGGAACAAATAAGTCATTCATACCCTGAAGGTATCCTATAGGAGGATTATATAATACAAAAAGCCTTAACATTTTGGTAAGCATTGTAAGTCCAACTCCATTTGGGTTGATGAATGCTTTTATGGTACGATCTGTTCTAGAAACATCATGGTCAATTACTCTAAACGAAGAAACGAATTTCTCATTATTTGCTATTTGTTCTTTGGACAAGTTATTAAGTTGAATCTCAAGAGATTTATATGTTTTCATGAGATTATTAAACACATCTTCTCGATCTTTTTGTGTACTGTCAAGAGGATAAAGTCCAACAGCATAAGGAATAATGCTTGGGAGAAGGGAATCTTCAACTCCGCAATGAAAAATCCTTAACCGAAAACTCTCTGGTTCGAATAGTTTTCCGCTTTCGTCGAATAGCGATGAAAACTCAGCAGATGTTATTGGTGTATATAGTTCAAATGTACCGACATGTTCTGAAATCATCTTTTGAACTCGAGTATGAGCTGCTTTAGCAGCCATATTAATCGGAAAAGATGGATCTTGGGGAAGTGTTCCACTTGAATCAAGATGAAGTATCAGGGATTCAAAATAGTTATGTACATCATCCCAAAACACAGGTAGAGAAAACTGAGGCCTAATAGCAAGCTGTATATGAGATGGGGTGAATGGATACGTCCCTCTATGTCCTGCATGGTAAAATTCAAAAGAATATTGGCTTTTCGAGGAAGGAACGACAATACCGTTAACAATAAGCTGTGACACAAAATGCCTTAATGATAAGGCTTCATTTGGATGAATGCTAAAAGATCGATGCCCTTGTTTATCAACTCTTGATAAATGAAAAGACATTGGTTCTTCAAATTCCAAAAAATCACTTTTGGCGCAATCGAAAGTGAAAGTTCCATTATTTTCCCACACATCTAGATCAATTTCTTTACAATAATCATAAACTGCTGTTATGTATTGTGAAAGTGACCCATCTAATTTAATCCAATGGAAATAAAAATTGTCCTGGTATCGCATTAACGAAAAGGTTCCTTCAAAAGGTGTTTTGGGATCAGTAATATCACTAACATGTTCTAGAGTTGATAAAACAATCCTTTTAGAGTCCAAATTTACTGACATGAGATTTGAAGTCACTTTTAACACTATCCAAAGTCATCTAGGACAGTCTTTGTCATTATTACTTGCTGTTGCAGGTCGTTCTCTATTTTTCTATAACGGAGATAAAAGAATACTCCGGGGATTGATACAATCAATATACTTATTGAGATATACACAAGAACGTGTTCATTGTTTTCCTGAGAGGGTGCTGTTGGAGTGTGTTCTGATTTACATTCAATATTTAGGTTTTTATGAAAGTCATTTATTGTTGGATTACTCTCATATATGCAATTCTGTGTGGTGATGCCAGTGATATGTAATGGTGTATCAATAATGCACTCAATAAGTACAAATGGGAAAATGTTATTTGAGATAATCTTGGTTTTAATAAATGTACATCTTATCAATGTACCTTTAAAATCAAAAGTCAAAAATGTGTCCTTGTACTGGGTATTATTAATAAAGTTGATATAACTAGCATATGTTTGATTTGTTTTCATAAGATATTCACTTGTAACAATGCAATGCTCTATGTGAGAGAATTTAAAGACTGTATCTTTAGATACAGAATCACAAATTGGATTATCAAAAGCATTATTATGTGAGCAGTTAATGTTAATTCCAATCTTATTCTGTGAGAATATAAAAAGAGAATTGATTGATGCAGATCTGTAATAGGGAGAACAATAACTGATTGAAGAAAAATCAATGTTAGCATTTCCGGATTCATCAATTGTCGTAAATATAAATTGGCCATTTGTTGAGCTACAATTTTTAGCACAACATTTAGATATATTGACATTTCCAATATTTATATCAATCCAAATGGCCCCACCTTTCAATAAAGCCGACCTCGAAACACATTTAATATCATCAAATGTACAGCCATATATGAAGATTTCAAATTCTGCAATATGCATTGATATTGAACCTCCAGAATCATTAGATCGAATCTGCACAAATATACAATCATGAGCATACAACATTAAAAAACCATCTGGATCAGATATCCTATGATAATTCACACCTTTCACCTCTTTGGATCCTGTAAACTTTTCGGAACAAATAATACTATTTAAATCATACAATTCTAGAGAACTCTTTGGATCAATAATTTGCAAATTAGTATATGAAATAGAAAGATCATATTTCGTTTGGTTTATGAGGCACAAATTTGGTGCTTGATAAAAAAGGGGACCAGAGACTTCCAAGAAAACGCACATGGAAAACTCAAGGTAATTTGATGGATATTCTTCGAAAAGAGACAAATCTGTAGAGATAGATATAAAGTTACACCTTTGAAATACCAATTCAGTTTCCCTTTGTTGGAAAAAAATACTCTCCTTGGAGGTAATTGTCTTATAATTAGAAAATGTTATTAACATACATGACTTTGGAAAAGAAAACAATATTCCTGGCAACCTACAGGAGTGAAGAGTATGATTCATCATTGTTCCACCAAACTTTTCACAAATACAATAAAGAACAGCATTTGCCACTTTATCATCTGAATATCCAAGTAACGTTTGGTTTATTGAACATTCTTTCGATGTTAACCTACATATCAAACTATCCGGAGCATGACATCTTTTAAAACATGTCCGATGAATCCTCGTTGATCCCTTTCTTGAATCAAAATAAACAGCACCACCAATTTTCCCCGAATTACACTCAATAAATAAAGATATCTCAATGTTCAAATTCGATAATTGGCTCCCACTACCAAAAAAGATCACTCCACCATAGCAATTGGGAGAAGAAATTTTCAAAAAGGTACACCGAAGCAAATTGATTGACTCGTCAATACTATCCCAGTACCCAAACCTTTGTGTATTATATCCATTTATATCTATCAAGATCAGAATAAAAATTAGCATATAAAATATTCCCAATTTTTGTGAATCAGGTAAAAATGGTAAAAATTACCATTTACCGATCATTATCAGGTTAACTGTATTTCTGGTTAACGAATTTGTTAGTGTGATAACCTTTAACAATTAAATTGTTGTCAAATTGATGAATCGATTGCACAATCAGGAAGGAAATCCTGAAAACATGATAATCATTATTTCTCAATAGATTAATTTTAATGCCTAGATGGTTATTTGAATGGAAATTGTATCATCCTTGAATCTTATGGATGTAATAACGAGACAATGATTCAATGATTGTCTTATCAACAGGAAAACATAAGTATATCAAATTTTCCTTTTTTTAGAACATGATTTATGCGAATAAATGTTCATCTTCTGGAAAAACCTTGTTGAATACATTCTCGGATTTCAGGGGAATCAAATTGATCTTCTCTCGATATCATTATGCTCTGATATAACAATAAATCACTATTTTTTTCTTTTGCATTATGTAAACCAGAGTGCAAAACGTATAAAAATTTCCCTAAACCAAACACAATACTACCCAGGTATTGAATTATAGTGGCAGTCAACATAAATATTATGTGCACAATTGCAAATAATTTTAATTCTGGATATTGCAATAGTTCAACTATTTTTTGGGTGGTATATTTAACCATCGATTGTTAAAGGAGAGACTGTTTCGTATATTATTCGAATCAACACAATCTATTCTATTTTAATCCAGGTACAATTGTACTTTCTAATTCTAATATTTCACATCAACAGTGTTATCATCAATTAACAATTCAATAGACAATTCCAATCCTCATGAAAAAGGAATAACTTATCAAATTCATTACAACAAATTCCTTTTTTGTTTCGCTGGGGATCCAACTAACATAATGTCTCCAATTAGAACTATTGAAAATACCTTTTTAAGCAAAATTGTTCCAAATAGTAAACTAGTAGAAACACTAATAGAAACCATTCATAGATCATATTAAGAGATATTATGCTCAAACCAAATCAAGAATTGGTGCGAAATCATGATTGTACATTTTTCAATTATTTTACAATTATTGTTTTTATAATTCGATATATAAACCAATCAATAATTCATGTGATTTTCTGGGTAAAAAAAGGGAAATTTTGGGCTCCTCTTTTATAAACTAAATGAATCGACCATCAACTCCTCAAAATTCTGGAAATCATAGCTTTTATTCTGCTGGTATTAAATCATCTGAGCAAATTAGTTTATATTTGAAAAAATTATCATCAAATTCGGTAGATCGAAATGATGCGATTCTTTTCTTAAGTCAACAAAGAGATAATTATCAAGAGCTAGGCCAATTACTATGGGAAACACCAGGAGCGGTTACAGCATTATTAACAGAGGTTTTTTCCATTTACCCTCATGTTATTTCAATTGCATCTTCGCCTGCTTATGTACCTTCTCCATTAACACAAAAGGCATCTTACAGAGTTTGCAATTCAATATCTTTATTTCAATCAATGGCAATTTGTGAATCAAGTAGAAATTCACTAATTTCTTCCAATATTTTAATGTATTTGTTCCCATTTTTGCATTCAACAAACCCCAGCAGAGAGTGCGAATTACTAAAATTAGCGTCTTTAGGAGTGATTGGAAACCTTGTAAAATCGGATTCAAACGAAGTGGTTCAGTATCTTTTTAAGAATGGGTATGTTCCGTTGTGCTTACGAATTCTTAAATTTGGGATTGATATAAATCGGATTTTGGCAGCATATATATTAAAGAGGCTTATTACAAATCCAGTAGGTTCGTCATTGATATACAGTTCAAAAGATAACTTAATCACTGTTCTGAAGGTATTTAACACAATATTAATAGATTTGTCAAAGAATTTTCATCTTCATTTGTCCAATAATATTATACTTTCGTATGAAGCCATTATGAATTCAACAGAAGCAAGTATTGTACCATCACTTATCCCAATCGATCAATTCAAATCTTTGCAATTTTCTTCCACGTGTGATGAAAAATATAGATCTTATATTGGATTTTTAATTGAAGCAGCAACACAGAGTAAATAGTATTATTTTTTGTATTATGAGGTGAAGTCATTCCATACGTTAATTTTCAATAGTCAATTGTACGTTTACTCTCAATTTTTTGAGAATTAGAAAAGAATAAGTCGCAATGTCTACTGAAGCTCTCGCTCCGACAAGAACACGAAGCCAAAAAGCACATCTCACCACGAAAGCCACATGGACAAAGGATGAAGATGATCTCTTATTAAAACTAGCATTAAAAGTTGAAAGTGTTGCTTGGAGCTCCATTGTTAAGTACTTTCCAAATAAAACAGCTCCTCAATTAGCTGGTAGGTGGGAAAAGGTGCTCAATCCTGATCTTGTGAAAGGATCCTGGACACGAGAAGAAGATGAAACAATTCTAGATTTTGTAAAAATTCATGGTGATAAGGATTGGGCTAAATTAGCTATTATGCTTAAAGGGAGAACGGGAAAACAATGCCGAGAAAGGTTCAAGAATCACTTGGATCCAAACCTTATTAAGGGATCATGGAATGATGATGATGATAAAATGCTAATCGAACTACATAGCCAGCATGGTAACTCATGGACAAAAATTGCTTCATTCTTTCCTGGGAGAACCGATAATTATATCAAAAATAGATGGAATAGTACACTGAAAAAAAGGATTGAGAGAATGGAAAAGGGCGAACCATTGGTCATGAAAAGGGGTCGCAAACCCAAATCATCAGATCCAATTCCAACACCAAATATTGCCGAAAAATATGACCCATTGAATTCGGCAGAGTGCTCCTCGCCTCAAAGACCAGGACATTTTCTTGAACTCGTTCCATTTCTAGAAAACCATTCATCATTCAAAAACCACCCAAAAATATTGGCTAAATTAAACACCCTCGAACAGAATAGATCTGATCTAGAGAGGATGCTTATTGAGAGATCATCTACATAAACATTTGTAAAATATAAAAATTTCAAAACTGTCAAACTTTCATATCTTCAGAAAAATTGGTGGGTGAATATTCTTTTGATTGGAAACACTGAAAATTTCCGATCCATCGTCAGTTAAGTTATCAAATACTTCTAAGTCTCTTAACAAATTGAGAGATTAGTTTTTATGAGCGATTCAAATGACAACACTGGGACAATATTAGGAACCTTTTTTAAACTTCGAAATAAAATTGGAAGAGGTAGTTTTGGAGATATATACTTGGCCGAGGATCTGAGAAACGGAAGCTCTGTTGCGGTAAAAATTGAAAGTATTAATGCAAAGTGCCCTCAACTTGAGCACGAGTACAAAGTATATTCTGTTATAAAGAGTGTTTCTTTTGTACCCAAAGTATTTTTCTTCGGAATAGAGAACGGGTATAGATTATTAGTGATCGAATTGCTAGATAAAACCCTTGAGGAGCTAATCAAGGCGAGAAAATCACCTTTTAGTTTAAAAACGGTTTTAATGCTTGGTATTAAAATGCTAGATATCATACAATATATTCATTCTTTGGGGATAATTCACCGTGATTTGAAGCCTGACAATTTTATGATTGGAATTGGGAGAAATCAGACTCAATTATACTTAATTGATTATGGCCTGTCTCGAAAAATCCTTTGCCCGAAAACAGGGAAGCACATTCCATACTGCGAAGGCCTATCTTTGACTGGAACAGCCAGATATGCGTCAATTAGTTCGTTAAAAGGATGTGAACAGTCCAGAAGGGATGATTTAGAGTCAATTGGTTACATTTTGGTCTACTTACTAGTTGGAAAGTTACCATGGATGGGGCTACCTGCCAAAACCAAGGAAGAAAAATATGAAAGAATACTTACAATCAAAAGAGATACATCCCCAAAACAAATATGCCTCAATTTACCATCTGAGTTCTTATTATATTTTGAATATGTAATGAATCTGGGATTTGAAGCAGAACCTGATTATGAATACCTAAAATTGTTGTTTTATGATATGCTAAGAAGTCTTCATTACCAAAATGATAATGATTTTGATTGGTGTGTCCAAAAAATTACAGCTTATTTATCATCAGCAGACATGTTCTCTAATTACAGAATGGGAAATACATCTATGACAGTACCCCCTTCCCCCTCAGATTCTCCAAGAGAGGAAGAAAACTTACCTTTATTGAATCCTGGGAATGTTCAGGTAACAAGGATTAAGAGGAAAGGAAAACTATGGTTAGGCAATCATCCAAGTCAATCGTCACTTCCAACACTTCTTTCTAACAATGATTCGGTTCAACATTTGCTCAAAAAGCATATTACCAAATCATCACCAACAAAAAATTCTGGATTCTTAACACGTAGTGTTTTCAGGCCAGTTTCTGACTCCCAGTTGGTTACAAAAATCTTACGAAAGTAATGCGGGTTGTAAAAAAATAATTGTTTCACATTTTTAGAGACTGCAAAATCATATTGGCATACTTTTTCACCCTCTGGTCAGGAGAACTAACAAACTTGGAAATCAAGGAGGAAGCTTTGGAAGCCCTAAGGTGCTTAATAGAGCTCTCATGCAAACAAAAAACAGCAATTTGAAGAATGCATCTACCTCCTAGCTCTTCAGATTTTTCGATTGTTTCCACTAATGCATCAAGAGCACCTACATCAATTAAAACAGGAATATAAGAATTATCACTTCGTGCAATATTACCAATAATACCAGCTGAGTTTTCTGCAGTCTTTGGATCTGATGATTTCAATAGATGAATTATAGAATCAATTTCTGGCATTACCATTGATGAACATTGGGAGTTCATAAGGAGAATATTACCGAGTGCAAAAGTTGCTTGTCTTATGCATTGCTGAGATGTGTCGGTCAGCTGATTCAAAACGAACCCAAACAGAGTCTTTTCGGAATCTGGTGGTAAAGGAGCTCTTCTGCAATAATTACCAATAAAACCTAATGATGACACACGAATCTGAACGGCTTCAGATTGGATTGCCCTTTCAGCTAATGAAAGAGCTGAATAAGAGTCTAATATTGGGATGAATTCAGAAGAAAGTCGAGCTAAATGCCCTGCAATCATGAGAGCTGTTTCTGCTGCAGAATCAAGTGCAAAAATTGAACTAAGAATCTCAGGTGCATCTTTCACAAGAAGAGGAGAAGGATGATTGAAACTCAATATTACTTGTGACCAAGCATATATTACAGATGGTGGGATTGACGGCCCCAGCTCTGACAAAATGCCAATTACCATTAAAAGGTATTCAGCTTCACATAAGCTATTAATAAACTTATCTAATATTCCCGATGGTTGAGAAATAACATTTGTTATATATTCACTAATACAATTTGAGTTATATGGAGAAGCCATTAATCTAACAATATCAGGAATAATCCCAATTATACTTTCGGGTGGCAAAGAAAACAAAGTTGACAAGAGGGCCGGCTGATGATATGGAACAAGAGTAGGAATTGCTGTAACACAATATTTAACTAATGTATCATCAATGGGAATGTGAGCAAAAGGAGACGACAAAATACCAATATATGATAATGATTCGAGGGATTCTATTGGATTTTGGGAGCCTAATTCAACTAATGATGCCAACCTAGGCATGATTCCCTTGTTTCCTGTAAATATCTGATGAACAAAAGATTGAAGATTTGACAGTGAGCTTCTGAGATTAAACTTTCTTTGAAATTCTGGGATACCTGATAGATATCTCAAAGAAACTGCAATGAATGAAACTGTTGAACCAAACAAACAAAATGAAGGAATATCTTGCAAATCATTATTGAGTATTGATGATATTACATCTAAGAATTGGGAAATAGGCTGTATATAGTTAATTGAGGAATTATCTTTGTCAATAATCCTGGTTAAAATACAAAGAGCAGATGATTTCACAATGGGAGAGGGATGGTGAATATATGCTGAAGCAACCAAAGGCATGAATTGTGGAGCAAAAGTCCCATACAATGTACTTAGAAATACTTCAGATTCTTGTACTAAATATGCGAATAAGGCATATGTCTGTTCAACAATCAGTGAATCAGAAGAAAAAACAAAACTCAATAAGCGATCCCTTAATCGCTCAGAATTATCCGTATTCAAGTGGAGATCAGGAGCAGAAAACTCGGAATATGACACCAAACAAGATGAATATGGTATTGAGAGAAGCCGAGTTAAAAATGGCACTGCAGTTACAGGCAATTCAGGTAATGCGAATATTTTTGTTCCAACAGCAAAAGCTGATGAGAATTTCTCATAATTCATTTCAAGTAATTCGGTGGCAGCAATAAGGGCCTCATCAATTACACATGAGTGAGAAATGAAATCAGAAAAATGGAAAGAAAATGATGCTGCAAGCGGAGAATCTGCAGAAACTTTAAGCTCTCTGAGATATTTAACAGCTTGAAGTAACTCATCTGGCGATCTAACTGAAGGATTGACAAAAATTGATTGGTAATCAGGGATTTTAGATTTTGGAGGAACAAACTTGTGTACAGACCTGTCAGAAAATGACTCTTGGATAGCATCTTCAAACTGTTTTGATTTAAATTGATAAATTCTATCATCAAAATCACCAAGTTGAAGATCCGATAAGAATGGATGTTTCAATAATTCTTCACACGATGCTCGATTTTCGGGATTCTTTTGTAGCATTCTTAAAAGAAAATCCTTGAAGTCACTAGATATTTCACCAGGCCATTGAATGTCATCATTAACAATCATTTGAATCAGTTTATAAATGGAATTGGTATAAAAAGGAGGTTGTCCATAATACAATTCGTACAAAATCACACCTAATGACCAAGCATCAATTTTTTCATCATAGTGCTGTTCTTGGACGAGCTCAGGTGCCATATACAACGGAGTCCCCTTAATAGAATTCAAAAATAGAGTGGTGTATGATAAAGCTCGTGCAAATCCAAAATCACACAACTTCACTGTCCCTCGAGCACCAATCAAAATATTTTGAGGTTTCATATCTCGATGAATTATCCGATTTTTGTGTAAATATGCAAGAGCTGAAACTAATTGAAGAGCGATGCTCTTTAATATCTGCTCAGGAAGAGTCTGATTGTCATCAATAATTTGAAACAAATCTCCTCTTGCTAGTTCCGACACCAGACAAAAATCCGTATCAGTCTCAAAAATGTTCAACATTCTCATTACATGCGGATGGTTGACTTTCTTAAGAATCTCAATTTCTCGTTTGAATGAAAGCAAATCGTCTTTAGACTGACCCAGTTTGTTGATAAGTTTAATCGCAACGAGTCTCCCGGTATATTTTCTTCGAGCCTTGTACACACGCCCAAAGGATCCTTCTCCAATCTGCTGAATCAAATGATAGTCATCCATTATGCTAAAATTTCCCAAAAGTGCCAAAAAATAATTCTAAACGGATGCAAAAAACAGTCCATAGCTTTCACGTCAGATTCATCATTATTGAGGTTCTTTTTTTATTACCATGGCCAACAACCTAGATTTTTTATCTGGTCGATAATTGATAAAATTCAATTGGATTTCATCGTTTTTTTCTGAGAAATGGACAACGCTATACTATAAAACTAATGTCGCTATACTATGAAAATTCATAAAGCTTTCAATAATTGAATAATTAACACCAAAACTATGTGGTACTTTTGAAATCCGCCATCAGTACATTTTGAATAAAAACTGCGGTTTGGATAAATGGTGAAGTGATATTCTCTCAATTTTGTGTGCGGAGTCTGGCCCAGACACATTTATGCAAGTTAATTCTCTTGCCTCAGCTTTCTTTTCTAAGTCCAAGTTTGCCTCTCGTGCCATGGACATCAACTCCATTAATCCCCTTGTTGTTAAGTCTGAATATGCAGTTCGTGGAGCCATTGTTGAGAGATCCGGGCAACTTAGGGCTAAGATGCTTGGAGGTGAAAAGTTCCCTTTCAAAGACTTTATTTCATGCAACATTGGTAATCCATTCTCTGTTGGTAAGAGAGCAATCACATTCCCACGCCAGCTATTAGCTGCTGTTGAATGTCCATCCCTTATTGAGAGCAAGGATCTTCCCGAAGAAGCCAGAATGAGGGCAAAGCAGTTTTTGACATTGGAACCATCAGGACTTGGTGCCTACACCCAATCTCAAGGAATTGAGTTTGTCAGGAAGCATATCGCTGAATTTATATCAAAACGTGATGGAATTCCAGCAGATTCTAATCAAATATACTTATCTACTGGTGCTTCTCAAGCTGTTACCACCATTTTGACAATGCTCATTTCCCATCCAAAGGTTGGCATTTTGACCCCATATCCAACATATCCCCTTTATACTGCTGAAATTGTCCTCCGCAACGGCCAGGTTGTTCCATATTTCTTGAAGGAATCATCTCAATGGTCCCTTGAACTTAGTGAATTGAAAGAATCATACGAACAAGCCAAATCGCAAGGTATTGATGTTAGAGCTATTGTCGTTATCAATCCAGGAAATCCAACTGGTTCCGTAATGACTGTCGAACAAATGAAGAATGTTGTCAAGTTCTGTGAAGAAAACAACGTTCTTTTGATTGCAGATGAAGTTTATCAAGACAATATCTACAATCCAGAAAAGCCATTTGTTTCTTTCAAGAAGGTTGCTCACGAACTTAATTCCGATATCCAGATCATTTCTCTTCACTCAATCTCCAAGGGATTCATGGGAGAATGTGGCCATCGTGGTGGTTATATGGAATTGCAAAATGTTCCACAGGCTGTTGTTGATCAAATCTACAAGATGTCATCCATTTCTCTCTGCCCCAACTCTGTTGGTCAACTTCTTGTTGATGCAATGGTTAAGCCCCCAGAATCTAAAGAATGTCGTGAATTATGGGAGAAAGAGAAGAATTTCGAATTAAACAGCCTTAAGGAGAAAGCTCTTCGCTTACAAAAGACTCTTAATACTCTACCTGGAATTCATTGCCAACCAGCTGATGGTTCAATGTATCTCTTCCCATCCCTTGAACTTCCTCTCAAAGCACTTGAAGCATCAAAGAGTGCAAGGTTCAATGGCAAGCCTGTTCAGCCAGATATGTTTTGGTCACTTAAATTACTTGAGGAAACCGGAATCATTGTTGTTCCTGGTTCTGGATTTGGTCAAGTTCCTGGAACTAACCATTTCAGAATTACATTCCTTCCTGTTGCTGAAAAGATGGATGCTGTTATTGAAAGAATCTCAAAGTTCCAAAACGATTTCATGAAGCAATATGCTTGAAATAAATAATTTCTACTTTGACTTTTTATTTACCTGTCTCCAACAATGGTTGGACATTTGCTATCTCAGCTTTCTTCGAATATATTGGGTAAACAACAAAATATAGAATAGCAATGACCACTATTCCAAAAGTTAGCATAATTAACCATAAATAATGGGCCATCAAATTCTGAAAATGTGTTTGGCATGTCCATCCTATTGAGCAATAGCTTCCCCAAGGACAGTCGGTTGCAAAAGTATCAATTGTAGCATATGAAACATATTCGGCATTGCATATCTTAAACTCATCTTCACTGCCGTACCTCTCTCTCTTGAGAGAGAATACGGAATCTGTGTTATTATACACAACAAAGAAGTTCTGAGATTCGATAAGGGAGCATGTATTACCGTTTAAACATGGATTCTCATATATAAATGTACCATATAGTCCATCTGCAACAACATATGCATTTCCAGTAGTTGTTGAATTATGACCATATTTCAATTGGCTTTTTCCAGTGGAACTTGCTGAGAAAATGCAAGACGTCTGTCCAAAACCGGAGCCGGGTCTTACTTCAAAATCCATATCAAATTCATTCATTATTGCAACAGCATGCCTGTCACACATATATTGAGGTATAATCCAAATATTTAGATAAACAGATTTTCCAAATTTCATCCTGATTGTTGATTCATGTGAAGCCATCGAGTAAATTTTCTTCGATGGTTCATAAGTTTTAATTTTGTTACCCCTATAAACGGATATTTGAACTGAGTCCTTAAGATCTTCAGAAAACAAAACAAATGCATGATATGTACTAGGGTTATTAACGAATAAAATATCATTAGCTTCCATTTTGATATCAGTATACCCAATCACACTAATATTATATGTACTGGAAAAAGTAAGTACAAGAAGCACAAACAACATTAAACAAATGGCTCTCTCAATCTACCTGTAGTATTGAAAGAATTCATAATTGTAATTTCATAAAAGGTTTAATTCAAATAGCGCCCCGATATTACCTGCTAAATTCACCATGTCGATTATGTTTTTACTCAATTAATGCCTGTATTGTTAACTGTATTCATTTCCAAAGTACCCATGGGGAATTCAATGTACTCCATACCATTGAAAGTTGCACATCTGTCAAGTAGTCTTTGCTGACATTTCTAGAGTTAAAAATGTATGCCCACTCAAATCCATTAAGACTACTGCAAACTTCAAATGATGATGTCCCAGGAAGAGATCCTGAAGCAAATAGTACTTTGTTGGCCACCATGAAACCAGATCCCAAATAGTCTTGAATTTGACTGGTGACCATCATTGTATTCATTGTTGTTGAATTGATAATCTTTCCTGTGATGAGTGCTCTCAAGAATTTTACCAAGGACTGGCTTGAGGCAACCCATCCTCCAGCAGAGTCAAGTCTTTCAAGATTGAAAAAGTAAGGATCCTCTCCATCCTGTCCAAAGTACATTGATTCATCTTCATATCTTTCAGCAAGAGAGTTTTTCCCAATTCTACAATCAGAAATTCCGTTTGGAGCGAATATTGTGGTTTTTACAAAGTTTTCATAAGTCATCAAGGTTATCTCTTCAATAATCCTCCCCAAAACCAAATATCCAAAGTTAGAATAACTGTATTCAGTTCCTGGTTTAACTGGAACAAAATAGCTGTCTATTGCCCAAGAAAACAACTGTTGATGACTCAATGAATGATTAACAAAAACCGGATCAAATGGTTCATTCTTAAAACCTGATTGGTGTAACAAAAGATCTCTTAAAGTAATGAGAGATACATTATGATTATATGGTGCTGTTCCATATTTGGTTCCCAATAATCCTCCAACTCCAAAAACCTTATCATCCATATTAATCACTCCCCTTTCAATCAATATCATGATAGCCACAGATGTTATTGTTTTTGAGATACTAGCAACTCTCAGAACATTGCTGGCGTTCATCGGATTCATTATGTCTTTTTTCCCAAAACCCTCGTTCATTAAAACAGTTCCATTTTTGGATATGCAGAATGTTGCTCCTGGTATATTGTACTTTTTCATGTGATTGTTAATCTGCCTCCGCAAAACAACATCAAACTTTTCAATTTTTGACCTAAGAACCATAATAATAATGAACAATACCATCAGAATCACACCAAAAACAATCAAACAGCACTTGGAACTGCAGCATTTTGACTCATTAACCTCTACTTCAGATGAATCCTCAAGAAGATCAAGTTTCGTTGACATAAATGAAATCAAATTCAAAGAAAAGAATTTTTTAAGAAATTGAATTCCCAGAAAGTTTGGTTTGTTTTCTTCATATTCGAATTCTTCAATGAATGAAGAGTAGGCTGGGATGTGATTTTTGGTGGAACGTTAAGTAATGATGAGTGTTGAAAACGAGTTTTTAGAGAATATAAAATTACTGGAAAGACTTCCAAGTGATAAGAGAGACTATTCTGGTTTGTATAAACTGATATCTAAGATGATAGTGAGTGATAAAAAGATTTTTATTAATAATTTCAATCAAGATATTGTGAGTTTTTTGTATCGAGCAGATGAAGGCAAAATATGGTTTTTAGCTAAAAATATACTATCTGGGTTTAATCAGAGTATGATTATTCCAAAAATAAGGCTTAATGAGACACAAATCGTTGCTAGGACAAGTTCTAGGCCGTATCCTGTGAAGAAAAATTTGTTTAATGAGTTTAAATTTTCCAAAATTTCCAAAAAAATGGTTTCTAAGACCCCTCGTCAATCAAACGATAATCTTCTATCCGATCGTGAGTTACTTCCTAAACTGGCTGCCTCAAAAACTGATCAATTTTTTTATTGTTATTCTAAAAATGGTAGGAATCAAGCATCATCAATGTCATATACAATATCTGAAACAAACAAGCCGCCAAATCATGATACTGTTGTTCGAACAATTAATCAATCTGGATTCTTTAGGGCTTACAATGATAAAGCCGGGGAATTTGTTGAGCTGGGATCTTTTTTAAAAGACAAAGAGCATTTTCAAATGATTAGAATGCTTCCTGTTTTTCAGAATTGGCATCGAAACAAAGCTTTTCTTAAATGGCATTCGTTATTTCGGGCAAAAAGACACAAAAAACTAATATTGTCAATCAAACAAAAATGCCCATTTGAGAGCCCTGTTTTTCTTCAACTATTCATGAATATTCGAGAAAAAGTATATAATGTTCTCACATCTTGTCATCCAATTGATCCAAAAGTATCAACAGAAAACTTTCACAAACTGAAAATGAATTCTGAGCAATCTCTCGCATCGATGAAGAAGTCAATTCTTGATCTTAATCAAAGCATTTTTAGTGATGTCAAATACTTTTTCCAGCAATTAAGGGGCATTTCAACTTTGTTGCAATCAGATTTTGATGTATTGAAAGCAGTAGGAGCTTTACCACCATCTTTATTGCCTTTTTCATTTGATCATCAAAAAAATTCTCCATCTATATCAGCATTTCGAATTAGGAATCAACTATTATCAAAAGAAAGAAGGCTTTCTACACAGAGAACAGACTATATTCCTCAGTTTTATCTGTTAATCGAGTTATTTTTCAGAGGATTTAAAAAAGAAAAATATGAAATTACCCTGAAAGAGTTCTATAATCGGTTTATTCTCTCTCCTCCTCAGCATAGGCACAAAATTGAAATCAAACTATCTGAATATGATGGTATTTGTTTTGATCCCTCATGCAGTGATTTTATGAAGTGGTTTAATGATTTAGAAGAATCAATCAAATCTGCATATATGTCAAATCATGATATAAATGTGCAAGATGAGAATATCCATGACTTTTTGTTTTTAAGTAATAATTCATCTGAGAAGGTATCAAATGAGGTTCATAAGGTTAGAGAAGATGCAATAAACGAGATAATGCTGGGCTATGATTTGTTTGAAAAGAGAAATGAGCAGAACAAAGAAATGTTTAGAGATTATCAAAGAAGGATTGATGAAATAAAGGCAATCAATGATTATGAGAGCATTGACATATTCATTCAAGTTTTACAAGAATTTGGATCAATGACCACTAAAGTTGAATCCCAACAAAGAATGATTGAATATGGAAGTTTTTTTGCTGATTTAAAATCAGCCAAAGTAGCATTACTTGGAAAACTTAAACAATGTGTTGATCGATTAAAGCAAATAGGCTCAAAAAAGGCAAATATTTTATTTGATGAAGTTTCTATCAAAAGAAAACAATATCTCCAAGAAATTTCAACACAGTTTTCTGTAAATGAGAGTCTGATGCAAGATATTTATATGTTTTCGAATGATCATATTAAATTAGTAAGCTCAATTTTAGAATTATCTCCTGAAGGATGTTATGAACTACAAGAACAATTGGTGTCAGTGAAAGAAATCTTCAATGTATCCCTCAGCGGATTAAAAAGAATCAAGGGATCCAGCCCAGATTCATAAGAATAAAATTTTGTTTGATTTTACTCATCTGTATAGTTCGGATGTACAGAAATGGTTTTATCTGTATCATTTTCTATTAATACCTTATCTACAGTAATCAATCTAGCTAATATGAGGCGGGTTGTCGCAACATCTGTTACAATATCATCTTGTCTATCATAGTTCTGCTGATTCTCAGTTATCCACCAATCAGCTATTTGATCAGATGTCCATTGAGGTTCTCCAGCATTTTCTCTTTGTTTCAACTGATATATAATAAGTTTTGCAGTCCTTTGATACTGCTCATATGTTATTTCTCTCTTGGAAATCTCAGCTGGTTCAGCAACATCATCTTCAGGAGGAGCTTCAAGCCTGATTGCCTCTGCTTCAACTTGAATAATGGATCTCTTTAGCAATCTGGTAGCTTCTTGAACATATGCTGGTCTAACCTTTGTGTCTAAATTCATTTTTGCCAGTGCTTCACTCAAACGAATCAGAGCTTCAAGCTGCCTAACAGTAATTCTGTAAGATGAACGAGAAACACCAGTTGCGTCTTCTGCCCTAAGTTTTGTGTATGACCCAACTAACTCTTTTGCAGAATCTTCGGTAATCTCTGGTTCTATGGATTTAGCAAATTGTATATATCGTCTTAGTTGATCAGCGGAAAAATGATCTCCATTGTTCTCTTCCCCAATTGATCTGTGCACTGCAATAATATGCTCAGCGATCGATCTATCAATATCTGGTTTGCATTCATCAACAACAACAAAGAAAAGATCAAATCTAGACATAATTGGAGCTGATAAATTAAGATTTGCTCTTAGAGACTTGGATCTGTCATATCTACCACTTATTGGATTAGCAGCAGCTAAAACAGATGTTCTAGCATTAAGTGTTGCATGAATACCAGCTTTTGCAATCGAAATTGTTTGTTGTTCCATTGCTTCATGGATTGCAACCTGATCCACAATTTTCATCTTATCAAATTCATCAATGCAACATATTCCATTGTCAGCCAACATAAGTGCTCCTGCTTCAATAGTAAAGTCCCCAGTTTCAGGATCTTTGCTCACAGATGCTGTCAAACCAGCAGCAGAAGATGATTGACCAGATGTATATATTGCTCTTGGCATGAATGAGGATATAAACTTTAAAAACTGAGATTTGGCGGTAGAAGGATCTCCAACAATACAGATATTAATATCTCCTCTAAGTTTGATTTTATCTTTCTTAATTTTTTGGCATCCACCTAATAACATTAATAGCAACCCTCTCTTAACTTCTTCATGAGCAAATACTTTGGGTGCTATTGATCTGGCAAGTTTGCCATATAAATCTTTGGAATTTTTCATTGTTGTTATCTCAGCTTTAGTTGCAGGACTAACATCTATAGTTTCATCTTCAACGTGGGATATTGATGAGCCAAGGAAAGATAGTCTATAGGTAAGTTCTCGACAACCATATCCACTTACACCTGAAACACCATCTTTTTCAAATCCTGCTGGTTTTTGTAACTGAGGCCTCTCTCCAATTGATCTTTTTGATGTTTCTGGAATAGCAACCGGAGTACCGACAATAATACATCTATCACCAGGCTTCGCTTTTTCAACGAGATCATTCCTCAAAATTACTTCGATTGTTCTTGGCATTGATCCCGAAGGAACTTCAGATGGATTTTCTTGTATTAAAATACGCTGCCAGTCCACAAACAATGATCTATCTGTTAAAAGCTCAAACTTTGAGTGGTTATTGCACGCTTTGGATGGACATACTGTTGGCTCTGTAAACTGAAAATTCTGGGAAACATTAGGAATCTCTGTACCGCACACCTTGCATTTAAAGGATCCTTTGATTAATTCAGGCCTTACATCGGATGTTCTGGTAATTGTGCCTGTAATACAGAACATTTGACCAATAAATTGGGCTCTAATATCTCTTATTGTAGAATGAATAGGATAATTATAAAATGCAACATAAAATTGTCTATCAACTTTTTGTTTCTCCTCAACTGCATAGCTAGAATCCAATGTCTTAACAAAATGGAGAAGACCATTCCTCAAATTTTGTTCAAAGCGATAATAATTGGTTTGGATAACCGTAGCAAGGTTGGAATCGTAAGTATTAACATGTTCATAATCGACGTGAAGAGTAGTGTGTTCATTGGCTCTCATTTCTTCAAATTTTTTGTGATAGAATGGATAAGAAGATCCTTGCTCGGTAAATTGGGTTAAGAATCTAAGAAATAGGTTCTCAACTTCTTGGGCAACAGTTGCTGATACACTCATATTAATAAACGGAATTGGTTTTACAAAAAGTGTTATTAATTAAAAGTGACATTGTAAAGGTTCAGAGTTTACATATATTACATATCAAGAGATTTTTACCCTTTTGATGGGGTAAGAAATTGATAAAATTTGTTGACTTTTTGAAATTCGTTTGACAAAAATAAAAATTTCCACAAATAATGATATCTTTAGCAATAAGATCTTTAAACATCCTTTCTTCAACTTGCTTGAACCCAACAATTAGTGTAGGAAGATCAGGATACACATCAACCAGTGTAAAAGAAATCACAGATTGCTACTTCTCAAGAAGTCTTGTCTATTCCGAGAATGGAGGTGTGATATATATAGATAATGTAGTTGCTACTATGAATATCAAACGATGTGTTTTTTTCGAATGCAAAGTGGATTCAAGTGCTAAACAAGGAGGTGCCATCTTTTTTTCATCCAATCAAGCAGAGCTTGACATGGTTTGTGCACATTCATGTGGTGCGAATTTATATAATTTTGCGTGTCTCAAGTGCAGCTCGAATATCAAACTTGATTATGTTACATTAGTATCATGCGCTGTTGATTATTATGGAAGCGATACAATTTACCTTTTAAGCGGTATTCAGACAGTCGAAAACACCAATTGTTCAAATAACAGAGCTCGAACCATTTCATCAATATATTTTCAGAATGCTGTTCTGACTGAAATGCAATTTTCTAATTTTGTGAAAAACTTTGTTTCACGTTCTAGTTCAATTGGTTTTTCTAATTGCCCAACAACTATTTCATCAACAAATTTTGTTGGATGCAATAGTCCTTTGGGCACTGGGGTAGTGAATTGTAACGAAAATGGCGCTGTGACCATATCTTCATCAGTTTTTGTTGACAACATGAATACTCTGTTATGGGTTGGAATAGGAAGTATCATTGTTGATGACTGTTTCATAAGTCATAGTGGACTTGTTCATATTGGTGCAGTCACCATCAAAAACATGATCATGAGTTCGATCAAACAAACATACTCATTTTCACATTTTGGTACCATTCATTGCATTGTTGATGAATCCCAAACCACCCAATCACAATCACAACCTCAGCAAACAGCTGCTTGATAAGTAAAGATTCAATTTTTTTTCTGTGATGGAAGAAAGCGCCAAAACTAACTGGTCATCAATGGAAGACTGTCTTATTGTTTGGTATTTTTTTTGTGCGCCCATTGGGGAAGTATTTGACAAGTCCATAGTCCCTCCTAACGTAAATATTAGAGATATCATGAAACGCTTTTATATTATCATGAATAGTCCTGTTCTTATTGAGAGAGTCAAGCAAAGTTCCAGAGAAAATATATTTGATTTCAAGCGGGTTCCATTTTCTCAGATGGAAGACTTTTTTTTATCTGCTGCGAATAAGAAGCTGAATAAGACAGGAACAGTATCAATAATGAAAAAATACGGCAATATGTTTCATCCTTCAAGGAGCCACGAATCATTAGCCTCACGTTTATTTGTTTTGACCAATTTGAAGAAAGAATCATATGTGTATCAACTTAATATGTTTAATCAGGCAAAGGAATTCAAATTTATTGCAAATAGTCAGCAAAATAGAGGCATATCGCAAGCAAAATCGCTTGCACAAAGAAACTCTTGGTTATCAGTCCAAGAAAAGGCCCAAGGATTAATGCAGAAAGGCCAATTGGCTGTTCTGGTTGGAAGGGGCCCTCCATTGTTCATTACACAGCACATCACAAAAATTGGGAGGAGATCTCAGTTTTTATCAGTCGAAATTGATCTTTCTCATCTTCATGCTGCTCATGTGTCAAGGCTCCATTGTGCAATATTTATGTTCAAAGATTTCCGCTTTTACATGGAGGCCATTGGTTCCTCGGTGATAGTTAATGGCCATCTAATACTCAAGGGAAGTATGTGCTTGCTCAAATCTGGTGATATCATCGATATTGGAGGCTGCCTATTTATGTTTGTTGAAAAGGAGACGATATTTACAAAACTCCGGATGATTATCAAAAAGTGACAATATAAAATGAAAAGAGAAAAATATCGAGTCCATTTTATCGAACCTTGCGAAATCATCCCAATCGTTTCCCCTTCCAAACCAATTAAGCCACCTGAAACCAAAAAGGGCCCATCGAATGAATCAATTGAAAGATATGTTCATCTTTTGCAGAATTCTAGACCAAAAAGATCACAACAAATCAAAACAAGGCAAATAGCTGCTGCGGAAGTCCCACTATCTCTCGAAAACCCATGGACAAAAATTCTCTCCCCAAGAGGACCGCCGCAGATCACAAAGGCTTTCAACAAATCCCCAAGGTTCAAAAATACTCAACCTGGTTTATCCGTAAACCTCCCAAATCTTCTTGTAACGAGAAGGTTCAGACAATACATAGAGAAAAATGGAGAACGAATACCCGTGATATTGAAGCAAGCGACAGAAAATATTTGAATAATTTATTTTATAAATAACTGACAAGGATTTTGAAAACTTTATCCAAAATCTCCTAATGAGTGAGAAGAGGGTACAGCGGACATATATTCGGAAGAAGCGGTGCTATCATGAGACGTTTAAAACCATTAGGGAGACTTTGAAACAAATGTATTCGCGAAATGGGACACTAATAAATGAAGCCCGGCTTAATGAGCAAGCCTCTCTTCATGCCAAGTCTGTCGAGGCGCTTTGTTGGTCGCCTAAGTTACAAATGACAGATGAGGAATACCAAAACCTTACCGCTGCCAAAACCCATGAACTCTGCCAGGCTCTTATGAAACAATATAATACCAATAAGTTTCCGCTGGTAATGTCTGGTCAAACATCGATGAGTAATATTCAATTTCAACCCCCACCTTCTCCAATTACATCACGGCCTATAGTTAATTCATTTTCGTTGCCTTCATCTTATCCGTTCACACCTATTAATGATAATAATGAATCATCTTCTTCCTTTTCTTTTGGAAAAGGAACACTTATTGATACTGAGATAGAAGTTTCTTCTTCAAATGGTATTAAGAGCGAATCAATGATTATTGGAGCTTATGAAGAAGATGACTTTTCAATCGGAGTGTTTTGGAATGGGAATCAAAACCATTAATATTTATCAGGGATTATTATTAAAAATGTTAAAAGATCCTTTATTTAAGGTGGGAAAGAATGCTGTTGAAAACGCGGGGTTTCTTCTCATAAAGAGCCCAGTGTCCAGCTCCATCTATGATATCAACCTTAGCAAACTTTGTTTGTTTACTCCAGAACGAGTGATTAGGTTCAAAAGGAAGGGCAAGGTCTTGTTTTGCCAAAAAAACTAATGTTGGTACAGAAATAGACTCGAAAACATGTTCTAATCCATTGAACTCCATGTGCCTCATTGTACCGCATGCTGCGCTTGAGAATGTGGGGTTTACTGCCCAGCTTGAGTAAATATGTAGATAAAGTAACTGAATAGCGCCAAAGAGTGCAGGTAAATCAGGCTGCACGAAGTTAACTTTGACGGAACCTAAAATCAGCAAATGATACAATAAATATATATAAATTGGCCCTAGTATTGGTGTTTTCATGATCATTATAATCAAAGGAGCTCCAAAATCAACCTTTATGCCCCCGGGTGATAATAAAACCAATTTTTCAACTAAATCTGGTGATTCGGACGCAAAAAGACCAGCAACAGCGCCTCCCATCGAATAACCCACTAAACTTACCTTATTAAGCTTTAAATGAGCCATCAAATCTCTTAATTGCTGAGTAAATAATGATATGTTGTATTTCGCTTTGCACTTCTTAATACTACCACCAGTTCCGAAGAAATCAAACGCTACAACATAGAATCCATTGGATTCTAAAAATTCAGCCAATTCGTGGTACATTACTCCAGAACATAAATAACCATGCAAAAGCATTACACATGGTTGTCCTGGCTTTCCAAATTCATAATACAGCGTTTTTCCAAGCCCAGACTCGAACATACTGTATTCTCTTCCATTGGAAAAAATCGGAATGTTCCTCTTTCTCAGCATTGCTTTAATAATGATTAAAGAATCATGCGTTGCTCCAATTCTCCCCAAATATAAATCAAACACAAAATTTCTTTGCATTATTCTAAAAACGATTTTAGATTGTTATAATGTCTAATAGAGGATCAACACCACTTCGACCCCTGAGACCGAAAACACGAGACCAAGACGAGAAGTCTTCCAAAGAGGTGCTAATTGATGCGCAATATTCCAATTTTAACTCAATTTCTCCTGAAGATGCAGTTGATCAGATTCTCGAGAATTTGTATTATTATCCAACCAATCAAGCAATTGAAATTCCTCTGAAAAATTTATTTGAATCTTCATTTGTTTCACTATGGATTCATTATCCAGCAGAAAATTGTTTTTTTTCTCCGTCTCTATCCAAATCTGTTTCATTAGATCAAGGTGTGATCGCCCATTGTTATGGATCAAAAACGATCACAATGATAGAATCGATTACCGCTCATCATTCTTATTCGTCATCAACTGATGGCGGACTTTTCCCTGATTCTTACTCTGTTTTGATAATCCCTATTCTTGGAAAGTCTGAAGTAGTTAGAGCTATAATAGAGTTTGCTCGTCCTAATCCATTTAACGAGTCAAATCACAATGCAGCAACATACATTTCTAACAAATTGAAGCTTTTATCCAAAGTGATATTTGATAAAGAAAGGATATTAGCTGCTGCACAATCGGTCATATCAATCGATACATTGCCAAAATCTGTTTCAAAAGTTACCACAGGACTCATTAAGTTTTTCAAAGCTTCTTCTGTTGAGTTTTATCTCAGAAAGGTCAAAGAGAATATTGTATATAGGTTTGATGATAAATCTGAAAACCCAATTGTAGTTAATATTTCTGAATTAGCAATGCAGAAATATGTTCTATTTGACAGAATAGCTATCAATGAAAGGAAACCGAAATTTAGTAAGGTTTTTGATCCTCAGATTGATGGAGATGGAGATGCGCCAATATTAGCTATACCATTTGAGGTTACAGAAAATCGATTATGGTCAATTACATTAAGAGGGAGAACTTCTCCTTCATTTTTCTCCAAATCAGATGAAAGTATACTTGTTGCCCTAGCTCCATTCATTACTAAATCATTGTGCACTGCTCTTCAACCTCCTTCCGATTTGCCAGGTTTGGATGATTTTCAGAATAGACTTGCTGTTCTTTTAGAGATTGCAGAAACATTAAGCGGGGTTTTGGATATCGACACATTAATCCCCACCATTATGGAGCGGGCATGTCAGTTATTGCATGCCGAAAGGTGTTCATTATTCCTTGTCGATAAAGGGAAACAAGAACTTGTTACAAGATTTCATGGAGGTCTTTCGAAAGCAATTCATATTCCTATTGCAAGAGGGATTGTTGGACATACTGCAATGACAGGATCTGTTGTTAATATAAAAGATGCATATGATGATCCAAGATTTGACAGAAGTGTTGATCAGTCAACTGGATTTCGTACTGTTTCATTGCTGACTGTTCCAATTTTTAATAATAGAGGTGAAATTACAGGTGTTACTGAAATGATAAACAAAGCCAATGGAGAATCATTTACCGATGATGATGTTCGCATGATGATGGCATTTAATGTTTTTTGCGGAATTTCATTGGATAATGCAAAGCTTTATAAAGCTTCCCTTGACATGACTCAACAACTCCGCCGATTCACTGAACTTTCTAATGTTTTAGCTCAAACAAAAACCATAGAAACAATATGTGAAGAGATCCTTGAGAATGCAAGGAGTATTGTGTCAGCAAATCGAGCAACGTTATTTATATTTGATAGTAATGATCATTCATTGAAACCTTTTGTACATGTAGGGAATGAATCACATTATGGTAATGTTTTATCACAAGAGGTAGTTCAGAGTCGTGAAGCTAAACTCTTTGATCAAGATGATATTGCCCGCCTCACTCAAACAATTCAACTTGAAAGTGCAATCGAAAAACTTATAAGTGATAATTCTGCCCTGAACGAGATTCATTCATCAACAAGTAGTCGTGTAAGTATTGTTGTAGGATCATCAAGAAGTAACGAGAGTTTCAAATCTAAAGAGATGGTTTGTTGCATTCCAATAATGGACAGCTCCTCATCTATACTTGGTGTAATGGAACTTCATTGTAATTGGAAAGTAGTTGATGAAGATTTAAGGCTATTAGATTGTTTTTCTGTTTTTGCTTCAGTTGCAATCGAAAGGAACAATTTAAAAGATATTGCTGAATATGGACAAGTTGAAGTTGATTTGAAAACGTGGCTATCAGAGGAAGAAAGGGGATCAATGACAGGAGTACCGAAAAAATTCCGAATAGATCAAGAAAAACTTGAAACAATATGGACAATTAGATTTGATGCTCCATCATGGGATGGAATTGGTCATATCAAAGTTTTGTTTAATATATTTGAGCGTTTTGGATTGTTGAAAGATTTTAACATAACAAACGAAAAGTTTTTCCGATTTATATCTGCAATCCGAGACATGTATAAGAAAGTTCCATATCATAACTGGAGACATGCTGTTGATGTAGTTCAGTTTATTACATATGAACTTATTGTTTCTGGAGTAGAAAAGGTTCTCAGCAGATTTGAGCTTTTTGGATTAATGATAGCCGCAATTTGTCATGATGTTAATCATGATGGATTTACTAACGTCTATAACGAAAAAGCGGAAACCCCATTAGGGATACTATTCAAAAACCAAAGTGTGATGGAAACTCACCACTGTGCAGTTACGATTGATATAGTCACCAAAGAAGAAACCAACATATTTGCATCTCTTAACCCCGCAGAATACAAATATATGTGGAATTTGATATTGCAATTGATTCTGGTTACAGATATGGCTAAACATTTTTCCTTCCTCAAAGAATTCAATGAAAAATTCGATTCTGGAAAGTTTAATCTTGATAACCAAGAAAATAGAGTTGTTATGATGCAATTATTACTCAAATGCGGTGATATTTCGAATGTATCTCGGCCATTTGATCTTGCAGATAAATGGGTTGATGTTCTATGCGAAGAATTTTTCAGACAAGGAGATCTTGAACAAGCACAAGGGATGGAATATACATCTCCACTTAATGACAGAGAACACCTTGACAAACCCAAGTCTCAAATTGGGTTTTATACATTTGTTTGTTTACCGCTTTTCCAAGCAATGGCAAAAGCTGTTCCAAAACTGGACTGTAATGTTCAACAAATTAACTCGAATTTGTCAGTTTGGAAAGCTGCTCATGAGGCAAAACAAACACCCGCCTAAATTATAGAATAATAAACCGACGTATAAATGAAAAATGAAAGAAATAATTTGATTTGTCAGCCTGGAGACAGGATTAAATCTTGGAATAATAAGAAATCATGTTTTATGATGAGCGAAGTTACATCTATTCGAAATAGAAATGGAAAAATGGAATACTATGTGATCTTTGAAAATATGGATCTTTGTTTTGGTGAATGGGCAACCGAAGACCAATTAGATTCAAAATCTGTTGTTAAATTGAAAAAAAGTAGCAGCAGCATAATAAATGATGAGATGAGAGTACAATTAGAATTGGAAGAGTATCTCGGTAGAACACGAAACATTGAGTATCTGTATCTGGGTGAGTATAGAATCAAAGCTTGGTATTTTTCTCCAGTTCCAGAACCATATTGCAACAATGAATGCTTATATTGTTGTGAGTATTGCATGAGGTTTTTTATCTCATTTGAAGACCTCCATTCACACATCTCTAGATGCACAACATTGCATCCACCAGGTAATGAAATCTATAGAAAGGGTAATATATCTGTTTATGAGGTTGATGGATCAATGTCTCAAAGGTGGTGTTCAAATCTGTGTTTGATAACCAAACTCTTTCTTCATCACAAAACAGAGTATTATGATCCAACTCCATTCATGTTTTATGTATTATGCATGAATGATTTAAGAGGAGCTCGACCAATAGGCTATTTCTCGAAAGAAACAGATATTGAATGCTTTAATAACTTGTCGTGTATTTTAGCATTCCCTCCTTATCATAGATCAGGTGTTGGTAGATGTTTAATACAGTTTTCATATGAATTATCAAAGATTGAAAAACGACCTGGAGGCCCAGAGCGGCCTTTAAGTGATTTAGGGCAATTAGCATATTTGAGTTTTTGGAAGAGTGCCATCATTCATTGTTTGATTGTGCATCAAGGACAGCAGATATCAATACAACAGATTTCACAGTTTACTGGTATGATTGAGTCGGATATAAAAGAAACAATACAGAAAGAAAAGATATTACAGCAAACAGACAGAGATTGGGTATGGAGATTGACACCAAAAAAAATTGCGGAATGGAAATCAAAAGAATCCAAGAAAAGGCTGAGAATTGATCCAAAACTGATACAATGGATTCCTCCTAACAGGCTGAAAAAGAAAAGTGTTTAAAAGTTTTATGATTAGAAAACCATTTTTTGTTTCTGTGTATGGACAAGTGCAAAATGTTATGTTTAGACAAACAATAATCCGTGCATGTATTAAGCGAGATATTGATGCAGGTGCTACTAACAACACTGATGATAAATCCAGGGTAGATATAACTTTTTTTGGAGAAGAGTCCAAAGTAAATGATATCTTGAGTAAATTAAAATCAGGAGAAGCCATAAATTCTTGGGGGGCTAGAGTTACAAAAGTTGAAATTAATGATGAAGGTATTCCACCATTTTCTCACTCTATTAATACAATGAATGTTGATAGTGTGAATTGGAACCCAAATGTTGAGTTCTATATATAAAAACCAGGGTTTTAACAAATTTTTTAATGGAAGAACTTTGCGCTGAAGGAACCAGTCTCAATGTTGAGTTATTTTCTAGCATTGTTGACAGTTTTTATTCGAGAGACGAAAACTCTAGTGATTCTGAAGTAATTTTGCACGAATTTCAAGCAAGAAATGATTCATGGTTGATGGTTGACACAATAATGCGCGAATCGAAAAGCACTGGTGCGAAATTTATTATTCTAACGATATTTTCGGCTGGAGTTAGAACGAAATGGGATTCTCTTGAATCTGAACAGAAGACTTTCTTTAAGAATTATTTTTTTAATCTTGTTTTAGCTATTTGTAAAGATGAAGAAGCAACCCAAACATTAATAGATGCTGCAAATATATGTTTAGTTGAAATATTAAAGAATGAATTGGCGAATAATTGGCCGGGGTTTATTAAAGATTTCATTTATGAAGCTAAATCTAGTGTGTTGTCATCAATCAACTGTTTAAGAGTTTTGTCAATGCTTTCTCAGGATGTTAACGAATTCTCAATCGACTATATGACTTCTCAAAGGGTTTCTGAACTCCAGACTGCATTGGACAGGGATTTTTTACTAGTTTTTAATTATATTGAACAAATTTTGCAACATTCAGATGATGTTAACTTAATATCACAGGCATTACTTACATTTTCTAAGTATTTACGGTGGATTGATCTCAAGCAAATTATTAAATCTGATCTTTGTAACAGGCTTATTGTGGAATTGATTCCAAATGCTTCATATCGCGTATCTGTATTGAGCTGCTTTTCTGCCATTGCTTCACATACATCAGCAACTGTCGATTATGATATGATAAGAGTGTTTTCGTTGTTAATTGAAGGAATATCTGGGTTGATAGAAGATGATAAATCCATTATTGACTTTTGCGAATCTGATGAAATGCTGAGAGCTATGTCCAATACAATAAGTTCATTTTTACAGATGGACTCATTCGGTTTACTCCAAGGTGTATTGAGTTCTGAAGTTCTTCTTTCTATGCATTGGCTTATTCAGATCTCTTATGTAGCCACAGGTGATATTTTAAAATTATGTATTGAGACTTGGCAAGAGTTAACAAAACTTTTTTTCATCAAACCATACAGAGTTCAACCGATTCCAGAATTAGTTATTGCACTTCAAGAACTAATGATTGATAAAATGGAGAAGCCTCCAGGATATCTTTTACTTTCCGAAGATGAAGAAAGATCATCAGAAGATATATATGAAAATATGAGACTTTCTCTTGTATATCTAGCAAATTTATCCAGAGATTCAATTGCGGAGCAATTAATATTTAGAATTTCTCAATCAGAGAATTTGGAATCGTTTCTAAGAGTTTGTTGGTCTATTGCATCAATAACAGGTTCATTTCCTTCAAACAAAGAATCAAGTTTTATTTCCAAATGTTTGGAAAATATTATGGACTACAATGGAAACAATAATGATGTTCATTCAATAGGATGTTTTATTTTTGTAGCCAGCAGCTACCCTAGGTTTTTATTTAGCAATAGAATAATGTTAAAAAGTGTACTTGAGCGGATTTTTCAGTGTATTTATATTGATGATGATCAATTGCAATTAATGGCATCGAATTGCTTAAAAAATATCTCAATGTTTTGTTACAAACCTATGCTATCAGTTTATCCTGGTATTAAAACTTGTTTTGTTCAAGAATGGATAAACCAAATACAAACCATATCTAAAGTTATTTCTGGAGAGAGCCTAACTGTCATGTATGAAGCATTATCTATTGTTATTAAACATAATACAAACGACCAAGAAAAATCACAAATGATTTCTCAAATGCTGATCGAACCTGTAAATGCTTGGAATCAAGTCCTTGATGTACTGAATAGTGATATTTCGACAGATAAATCACTTTCAGAAAGAATAATTTTTTCTCTTGATGTATTTTCAAAGATAATTCTTATTTCTGATTTTGCCTTTTATCCAGAAATCGAAGAAGTGATTAACAAAACCATGAAACTGTTCATTTTTTATTCATCAGAAATATCTCGAATTGAATCCAACACCCTCTTTGAAGTTAAATCCAAGATTCTTCAGCTTTTTGAATCGTTTGTAGAAGCTCATCCAAAATCTGTATTAATATCAGAATTAGTATTTCTTTTGCTCAATGATTTTCAAAATAGCGAAAATAAACACAGGTTTTGTCAAACAATCGAGTGTATCAATCAGATATTCATTTGCCAAACAGAAGGACCTGATCAGTATTTAGATCAAATTTTCGAAAAATTGATAATTCCAACAAAATTAATGATCGAAGATCAGACGGAGAACTATACAGATATTGCAATATCTTACTACAAGTTACTAGGAACATTGAGCGACTTTTTAGTTGCCAACATTTCTCTATATGGAATATCATTCTTTGGGACACTGATTGAGACAATTGTTTTTGGAGTTCAAGTATACCAAACCAGTGTTTCATCGATTTCATTAGGATCATTATCAACACTTTTGACAAAAATAAGCGAGATTGATGAGATATCGATTAGAACCCAATTCTATTCGAATTATTTTATTATTATAATGGAATGTTTAATATCAGTGATTACTGATCGATTCCATACATTTGTGTTTTCTGAAACAGTTGTACTTCTTCAACATATGTTAATGGCAGTCAAAAATAATGGTGTATCATTTAATGATGTTGAAAATACTGCAGATTTCATTATTGAAATGGCTTTTAAGCTTTTAATAGAAAGGTTTCCCCAAATTGACTCAGATTATGTGAGTAATTTTGTCTATTCTATGTATGAAGAGGCATCATTATCAACTAATTTCCGTGAACTTATCCGAGAGTTTTTGATCTCTACAAAGAAGGTTTCTCCAAGTAACAGAGATTTGTTCAAAGATATATTACTTGAACACCAGAAAGATATTCTCGGACTCAATGGCCCTGCAGAACCTGACTGGGGAACTGATATTAATGATCCTGCGGAATTTTAAAATGTGATAAATAGTATTTTTAGTTATCTGTTTTAATTTCGGGAAAGGCATGCTTTTGAGAAACAAGGGGAGACTCATAATTTGTGAGAGGATTAAATGCTTCAAATGCACTAGGCTTCACTTTATATATTCTTTTAGTGAGATAACTCTTGATCAAGAAAATAAATATGACAATGATTCCAAACGCAATTGCAGCAACAGGCCAATACTTTTTGGCAATATCTCTTGTTGGCATAAGTGATACTACAATTTGTTCATTTGACCATTCTGTTCCGTCAAGAGAAATGGCAACTTTGTTGATGATTTGAGATGTAGAATTCGGGATTACACATATTGCACTTGTGTTTCCAAATACTTCTGAGTAAATAAACTCACCTCTATTAAAGCGACACAATACTTGTTCAACAGTAAAATCAGATTCAATAGTATAAGTTAGATTAACCTCTTTGAAAACAGGAAGAAATGCAGATTGAACTCTTGCTGATAAAATAATTGGGACAGGGGTCTTGCATGAATAGCCATCACTTACATACCCATTTATACATCTACATTCTCCAGGATAACGACAAACAGAATTCAGTGGACACTCTCCAGAACATCTGAAACAACCATTGACAGTAATGTTGGGTGATGGAAGATATCCTTGTTTGCACACAATACCTCCAAACAACCCATTTTTTGTATTGGGAGGCTGGATAGACACATCTTGTGTTGCTTCTTTTTCCGGAATGATTCCATCTTCAACATTCCTACGCGAATCAGGATCTCCAATTCCTAGGGAATCAGTATCTTTATTTGGTTTTTTCAAATCAGTAAAATCTTTGTTATTATCATTATCGATTTTTGGCCTTTCTTCTGGATTCTTTTTCATATCTTCATCACTAATTTCTTTATCATCTTGTTTAGGTTCTTCTGGTTTAATATCCTCTTGTTTAGGTTCCTCTGGTTTAACATCATCTTGCTTAGGTTCTTCTGGTTTAATCTCCTCTTGCTTTGGTTCTTCTGGTTTAATATCCTCTTGCTTAGGCTCTTCTGGTTTAATTTCCTCTTGTTTGGGTTCTTCGGGTTTAATATCCTCTTGTTTAGGTTCCTCTGGTTTAACATCATCTTGTTTGGGTTCTTCGGGTTTAATATCATCTTGCTTAGGTTCCTGTTGTTTGGGTTCTTCGGGTTTAATTTCCTCTTGTTTTGGTTCTTCGGGTTTAATTTCCTCTTGTTTAGGTTCTTCTGGTTTAACATCCTCTTGCTTAGGTTCCTCTTGTTTGGGTTCT
>Ga0074193_1000980_pt1 | contig 40166 bp, 38 predicted proteins | sample EPASupsiteHSE605_FD_64523 | JGI IMG/M metagenome (GOLD analysis project Ga0074193, IMG submission 64523) | Bioremediated contaminated groundwater from EPA Superfund site, New Mexico - Sample HSE6-05 | ecosystem: Environmental > Aquatic > Deep subsurface > Groundwater > Contaminated ...
TACGTCCGTCCAGCTTACAGCCGCGGCAACAGCCGCTGGCAGGTGCTTTCAAGGCACGTCATGCGAAACGCCATTATCCCCGTTGTTACGTTTCTTGCGGTCACGCTGGTGGACATTATTGCAGGAAGTATTATAATAGAACAGGTATTTGCAATACCCGGCATGGGAAGACTTCTGCTCTCTTCGATTATCGGGCGTGACCTGCCCGTGGTACAGACAATAATAATGATAATCTCGATTGCCGTTATAAGCGTCAATTATCTTGCCGACATATCCTATAAATACATCGACCCCCGAATCAGATTTCGCTGAGAACCGAGCGGTTTTTTTAACTACTTTCAGAAAAGCGGGCGTATAATAATTTCCCGAGCGAAAAAGATAAAGCTGAGCGTTTTGACCGCCGCCTGAGCCTTCAAAACGAGCCGGAGGAACCGTGAGAAAATCACCGAATTACAACTTAATAGCCGGCTGTACCATCACGGCAATAACTGTATCCGTGATTGTTCTGGGCTTTTTCTGGACTCCCTTCGATCCCGACGCGATGTCCTCGGCCGAAAAAAGCATCGGGCCAAGCCTGAAGCACCTTCTGGGAACTGATAATTTCGGACGCGATATTCTGAGCCGAGTCATGGAGGGCGCCGGAACGACGCTTTCGATAGCGTTTTTCGCGGTTTCCATCGGCGCGACCTTTGGCACGCTCATAGGCGGGCTGACGGGCTATTTCGGCGGCGTTGCGGACGAGATTATTATGCGTATAAACGACGCCATCACGGCCTTTCCCAGCATACTGCTGGCGCTCGTTGTGGTCAGCATCACAGGCTCCGGAAAAACAATACTGATTTTCGTTCTGGGAATACTCTTCATACCCAGTTTTGCGCGTGTTGTGCGAGGCGAATTCGCAAAACAGCGGCAAATGGACTATGTCAGGAACGCGAAGCTCATGGGAGTTAGGCATACTCGGATAATGTTTGTGCACATACTCCCGAATATAGCCCCTGTGCTTTTGAGCTCCGTCGCAATCGGCTTCAATAACGCGGTACTTGCGGAGGCCAGCATGAGCTTTCTTGGAGTCGGCATCAAGCCGACGGAGAGCGCAAGCCTGGGACGTATGCTCCTCGATTCCCAATCATATCTGTTTTCGGCGCCTTGGCAGGCTTTGTCTGCCGGAGCCGCGATTTCGATACTTATACTGGGGTTTGCGCTCATATCGGAGGGGCTGGGCTATCGCCGGCTGTGGCGTCCGGCACCTAAGCGCAAGCGCAGCAAAGTCTCAGTAGCCCCCGCACTCTAACGCAGCGGTTGCTCGCCGCCTATGTGCGGCAAGACCGATTTTATAGGCCTTATATGCATTGAGATCCGTGAAAGGAAGGCTCATTATGCTTGATATAAAAAATCTGACCGTTACATTCAACGACGGACGTCCGGGCATGGCCGTCCGGGGTATCGATCTGCATATGGAGGCCGGAGATACGCTGGGTCTCGTCGGCGAGTCCGGCTCGGGAAAAACCGTTACCGCTCACACGATTGCGGGACTTATCGAGCGCGATAACGCAACGGTCAGCGGCGAAGTATTTTTTGACGGGCGCGACCTTCTCAAATGTACGGATGAAGAGATGCGCCTTCTGCAGGGCAAGGACATCGGCGTTATTTTTCAGGAGCCTATGACAAGCCTTGACCCTTTGATGAAGATCGGACATCAGATCGAGGAAACCCTGAAGCTCCACTGTAAATTCACCTCCGAGGAAAGGCGCAGCATGGCGCTCGAGGTAATGAAGCTCGTCGGACTTCCGACTCCCGACCTCACTTATAAAAAGTATCCGCATCAGCTCTCCGGCGGTCAGCGGCAGAGAGCGATGATTGCGGCGGCGTTCATCACGCATCCGAAGCTGCTCATACTTGACGAGCCGACAACCGCGCTAGATGTGACGGTTCAGGCCCAGATAATCGACCTGCTCAAACGCCTCAACGAAAAATGCGGGGTCAGCCTTCTTTTCATCTCGCACGATCTGCGCGTAATAAAGCGCGTGTGCAAAAGAGTCGCTGTCATGTACAACGGCGAAATCGTGGAGCAGGGCGAAACCGAGCAGGTATTCTCCGACCCGCGGCACGAATACACCAAAGAGCTTATTTCCGCCGTGACAGCAAGGAGAAAAGCCAATGTCTGACGCCGTTCTTGAAGTTAAAAGCCTCAATGCTTTCTATGTGAACCACGGTCTTCTGGGGAAAAGAACGGTCAAGCAAATTCTTTACGACATAAACTTTCGCGTCAGCGAAGGTGAAATACTGGGGCTTGTCGGCGAATCCGGCTGCGGAAAATCAACACTTTCCAAGACCGTACTCGGGCTGCACGCAGATTACAACGGCGAGATTATCCACTATACAAGCAGACCGCAGATGGTTTTCCAGGACCCCAAGGGCTCGCTTAATCCGGCGAAAACAGTCGAATGGATAGTCGAGGAGCCGCTTCGGGCTTATGGAAAATACAGCCGCGAGGAGCGCAAGGAGCGTGTCATGGACATGCTCGAAAAGGTCGGTCTGGGTCCCGAATATGCCGACAGGAAGCCGCGCGAGCTCTCCGGCGGTCAGCGCCAGAGGGTCGGTATCGCGGTTGCGCTCATCCAGAAACCGAGATTTATCATTGCCGACGAGCCTGTTTCGGCTCTCGACGTTACGATTCAGGCGCAGATTCTGGAGCTTTTGCTGCAGTTGCGGCATGAATTTGACCTCAGCTACCTCTTCATTTCACACGATTTGAACGTGATACGCCAGATAAGCGACAGGGTCATCGTGATGAACGAAGGCCGCATCGTGGAACAGGGTACGCCGGAGAAGGTTTTTCGCTCTCCGAAGACGGACTATGTAAGAAAACTGATTTCAGCCTCACTGATATAAAAGACGCTTCCGGTAAAACCGAAAGCGTCTTTTATATTTTTCTAATTCAAGTCTTTCCGCCGCTTTTTTCCTGTGTCCAATGTGAAAAGCGGCACAGCGCCTCAAAGCTCTTATCGCTCAGGTCGTGCTCGAGCCTGCAGGCGTCCTCCCTTGCCGTCTCCTCGTCGATACCGATGGAAAGAAGAAAATCCGTAAGCATTTTGTGGCGGCTGTACATTCTGCCGGCAATCTCGCGTCCGCATTCCGTCAGAGTAATAAGTCCGTCGGCATCCATTGTGATATAGCCGTTTTCGCGCAGGCGTTTTGTGGCATAGCTCACGCTGGGCTTCGTGACGCACAGCCCTGATGCGATGTCGACGGAGCGGGCAAAGCCCTTCTTCTCCTGCAGCATGAGTATCATTTCAAGGTAATCTTCCGAGGATTTCTGTATTTTCATTACAACACCCCCGCTTTCAATGATTGAATGTTATCACCGACGAGGCAAATAATCAAGACAAAGCCTTTTTTCAGAAAAAATCAGAGGTTTTCCAGCTGACTGAGCCACACATCGCACCTGGCGTCCGAGGGCATCCTGAGGTCGCCCCGCGGACTCAGCGAAAGCGTTCCGACCTTGGGTCCATCCGGCAGGCAGCTGCGTTTGAACTGCTGTGAGAAGAAGCGGTGAATAAAGGTGCGCAGCCACTTCAAAATAGTTTGACGGTCATATACGCCTTCAAAGGCGTATTCGGCGAGGCGAAGAACCTTTTTCGGCTCACAGCCGCGCCTTATCATGTGATAAAGGAAGAAGTCGTGCAGCTCATAGGGACCGACGAGCTCCTCGGTCTTCTGGCTTATATCGCCGTCCTCGGCGGGCAGAAGCTCGGGCGAAACGGGAGTCGCCAGAATATCACGCAAAACATCGGCAAGCGCCGAGGTCTCCGCCGTGTCGGCGCAGTATCCGACGAGGTAGCGCACAAGCGTCTTAGGAATGCCGCAGTTTACGCCGTACATCGACATATGGTCGCCGTTGTAGGTCGCCCAGCCGAGCGCAAGCTCGGACATATCGCCCGTTCCGACAACGAGACCGGAGGCGCCGTTTGCGATGTCCATGAGTACCTGCGTGCGCTCGCGCGCCTGCGAATTTTCATAGACGACGCTGAGGACGCTTTCGTCGTGCCCTATATCGTTAAAGTGCTGCCTGACGGCCTTTGTGATGTCGACGGTTTTACGCATGGCGCGAAGCTCGTCGGCAAGGATTTCAGAATTGCCTTTTGTGCGCTCGGTTGTTCCGAAACATGGCATGCTCACGGCGATTATGCTCTCGCGCGGGAGCCCGAGCATATCCGCGGCTTTGGCGGCAATGAGCATCGCCAGCGTGGAATCAAGCCCGCCGGAAATGCCGATGACGAGGCTTTTCGCTCCGGTGTGCTCAATACGTTTTTTAAGACCGAGGGCCGCAATGCGGAAAATCTCCTCACAGCGGGCCTTTCGCTCGGCGGCGCCTTGCGGAACGAAGGGCGCGTGGGAGATGCCCCTTGTCAGCTTCGTTTCGGTTTTTTTAAGCGGGAACCCGAGCTTTACAAGACGCGTATTGTTGTCGGGGCGAAAGGTGCTTATTCTCGTCCGCTCAAAGCAGAGAAATTCAATATCAAGCTCGGAAACGACAAGTCCAGTTCCGAAGCGGCGTTCCCCGAGAAGCGTACCGTTTTCCGCAATCAGATTATGCCCCGCGAAAACGAGGTCCGTGGTGCTCTCGCCCTCTCCCGCGTCGGCGTAAATATAGCCGCTTATCAGCCTTCCGGACTGTCCGATGACGAGACTGCGGCGGTAAGCGTCCTTGGAGGCAACTTCGTTACTCGCGGAAAGGTTCAGAATAAGGGTCGCGCCCGCCTGCGCAAGATACGAGGAGGGGGGCACCGCCGCCCAAAGATCCTCGCAGATTTCAACGCCGACGCACAGCTCCGGCATTGTCTCGCAGGTGAACACTACATCCGAGCCGAAATAGGTCTCCCGCCCCGCAAAAGTCAGGGGATGACCTTCCTTTTCTCCCTCAAAAAACCAGCGCTTTTCGTAAAACTCGCCGTAGTTCGGGAGGTACATCTTTGGGACTAAAGCCAGCAGAGCGCCCCTGCAGCAGACCGCGGCGCAGTTATAGAGCTTGCCGCCGAAAAGAACGGGCAGACCGACGGCAAAGAGCATGTCGATTTCCGCCGTTGCGGAGAGTATGCTCGAAAGTGTTCCCTCCGCGCTCTTGGTGAGCGCGCGCTGAAGGAACAGGTCGCCGCAGGTATAGCCCGTTATGCAAAGCTCTGGCAGGGCTAGTACCTTGACTCCCTGACCCTCCGCCTCCAGAATGAGGTTCATTATAGAATTCTTATTGAAGTCGCAGTCCGCCACGCGGATTTCCGGCGTTCCGGCCGCTACCTTAACAAAGCCGTCTTTCATAAAAGACCTCCCCCTGTGCAAACACAATCGGGTTCCTGTGCTGACGCCGCCGACGGGTCAGCTCTCTTTTTTTGTAAATTCAAAAAGGCTCTCGTCGTAATACCGCAGTATGGCGGAGCGCGAAGTTGCGAAGTTTTCGCTGTCGATTACAACGGCTAGCTTCCCGTCCGAAACAGCGCAGCTCTCAATCCCCCCGAGCTTCGGAAAAACATTTGCTTCAAGCTCTGTCTTAAGCTCCCCAAGGGTGTCGGCGTTCTGCGAATAATATACCGAGTCGTGCGGGCTTTCATACCCGGGAATGGGGTTTGTGCCCGCCGTGAAGCAGATGTAGAGGAACAGCACGAACAAAATAAGAAACAGGACAACGCCCAGAGGACGTATTTTTTTGACGAATTCCTGACCTGCTCCCATGTTACTCTCCTATCCGCACAGATAAATTCAATACTCGAGACGTTTTTCGATATAAGAAGCAAGCTCGCTCATTTTAACGCGCTCCTGCGTCATCGTGTCGCGCTCGCGCACGGTCACGCAGCCGTCCGTTTCGGTGTCAAAATCGTAGGTCACGCAGAAGGGCGTGCCGATTTCGTCCTGACGGCGGTAGCGCTTACCGATGGAGCCGGATTCGTCGTATTCAACCATAAAGTGCTTTTGGAGCGAGTGGAAAAGCTCCTCCGCAGGCTCGCCCAACTTCTTGGAAAGGGGCAAAATCGCGCACTTTACGGGAGCGAGGGCGGGATGCAGATGCAGCACCACACGTACGTCGTTCTTCTCCGCGTCGACGACCTCCTCGTCATAGGCTTCGACAAGGAAGGCAAGCGTTGCGCGGTCCGCACCGAGAGAAGGCTCAATGACATAGGGAATATAGTGCTCGTTTCTCTCCTGGTCGAAGTAGTCCATGTCCTGACCGGAGGTCTTCTGGTGCTGCGTGAGGTCATAGTCCGTACGGTCGGCAACGCCCCAGAGCTCGCCCCAGCCGAAGGGGAAGAAATACTCAAAGTCCGTGGTGGCCTTTGAATAGAAGCAGAGCTCCTCCTTGTCGTGGTCGCGCAGACGGAGGTTTTCGTCCGTCATGCCGAGGTTCAAAAGCCACTCGTGGCAGTAGGCGCGCCAGTATTCGAACCACTTGAGGTCGGTGCCGGGCTCGCAGAAGAATTCAAGCTCCATCTGCTCGAATTCGCGGATACGGAAAATGAAGTTGCCCGGGGTGATTTCGTTGCGGAAGCTCTTGCCTATCTGGCAAACTCCGAAGGGTATTTTGCGGCGCGTGGTGCGCTGGATGTTCTTGAAATTCACGAAAATGCCCTGAGCGGTCTCGGGACGGAGATAGACCTCGGTGGAGTTATCCTCGGTAACGCCCTGATGGGTCTTGAACATGAGGTTGAACTTGCGTATATCCGTAAAATCGGACTTCCCGCAGCCCGGGCAGGGGATGGCGTTGTCGCGGATGAAGGCCACCATCTGTTCGTTGGTCATTGCCTCGACATTGACGCCGTCCTTCGGATTCTCCTTGAGCCATTCCTCGATGAGCTTGTCGGCGCGGTGGCGCATTTTGCAGGATTTGCAGTCTATAAGCGGGTCATTGAAGGTGGTTACGTGTCCCGATGCGACCCAGACCTGCGGGTTCATCAGTATGGCGGAATCAAGCCCCACATTGTAGGGATTTTCCTGTACGAATTTTTTCCACCAGGCGCGCTTGATGTTGTTTTTGAGCTCGACGCCGAGAGGACCGAAGTCCCAGCTGTTTGCGAGCCCGCCGTAAATTTCACTTCCGGAATAGACTATTCCGCGGTTTTTGCAGAGGGCAACGATTTTGTCCATGGTCTTTTCTGTGTTTTTAAGCATTTTCTTTTCTCCCGTCCCCGTGGCTGGCAGCCATGGGAAATAAAATTAAGCGGAAGTCCGCCTTTTTACTTTGTCAGCTTGCGCTTTTTTCCTTTTTCGTCAACGATATATACGCAGTCGAGCGTCTGCTTTGCGCCGGTTCGCCATTCGGCGAGGTATTGCTCGCGCAGAACCTTGCGCTCCGCGCACTCCTCCGCCGTCAATTCGCGCTCGCGTGAGAGGCGCGTCAGCTCGCTTATACGGTCTAATTTGCACTGTTCCATAATTTCTCCGTTTTGCCCGAAGCGTCAGTTTTTGAGGCTGTGCATCGGCGCGGGTATGCGCCCGCCGCGCGCGATGAACTCCGCAGGCGAGCAGGTGTTGACGGACATTATAGGCGCGCTGCCGAAAAGCCCGCCGAACTCCACCATTTCTCCGGCCTTTTTCCCGACGACAGGGATGAGCCGGACTGCGGTGGTTTTGTTGTTAACCATGCCGATAGCAGCCTCGTCGGCAATGATTGCGGCAATGGTTTCAGCGGAAGTGTCCCCCGGAATAGCAATCATATCAAGGCCCACAGAGCAGACACAGGTCATTGCCTCGAGCTTTTCTATTGTGAGATAGCCCGCTTTTGCGGCGGCTATCATTCCGGCGTCCTCGCTTACGGGAATAAATGCGCCCGAAAGCCCGCCGACATTTGATGAAGCCATAACGCCGCCCTTTTTGACAGCGTCGTTGAGAAGCGCGAGAGCCGCCGTCGTTCCCGGAGCGCCGACGGAGCTTAGCCCCATGATTTCAAGTATATCGGCAACACTGTCACCGATTTCCGGTGTCGGAGCAAGAGAGAGGTCAACGACTCCAAAGGGAACATTCAGACGCGAGGAGGCCTCCTGCGCGACGAGCTGCCCCACGCGGGTAATGTGAAAGGCTGTCTTTTTTATGGTTTCGGCGACGACGTCGAGAGGCTGACCCTTAACCGACTTAAGCGCCTCGTGGACGACTCCGGGACCGGAAACGCCGACATTGATTTCGCACTCGGGCTCGCCGACACCATGGAAAGCGCCTGCCATAAAGGGGTTGTCCTCAACGGCGTTGCAGAAAACGACGAGCTTTGCACAGCCGAAGCTGCCGCTGTTTTTGGTAAGCAGCGCGGTTTTTTTAATAATCTCTCCCATGGTTCGCACGGCGTTCATGTTTACGCCCGCGCGCGTGGTGCCGACGTTGACGCTCGCGCAGACGAGCTGCGTTTCGGCAAGAGCCTCAGGTATGCTGCGAATAAGGCGCGCGTCGCCGACAGTGCAGCCCTTATGCACCAGCGCGGAAAAGCCGCCGAGGAAATCGACTCCGACCTCCTTCGCCGCCCTGTCCAGAGCCTTAGCAAAGGGAACGTAATCCTCGGTGTCGCAGCTTTCCGCCACAATAGCAATCGGAGTGACCGAAATGCGCTTGTTGACGATCGGAATGCCGAACTCGGCCTCGATGTCCCGTCCCGTCTTTACGAGATTCCCCGCATAGCGGCAGATTTTATCGTATATCTTGTCGCAGCTTACCCTGATATCGGAATGTGCGCAGTCGCGCAGCGAGATGCCCATTGTAATTGTGCGCACGTCAAGGTGCTGCTGGTCTATCATTTTTATGGTCTGCAGAATTTCGCCCTGATTTATCATACCGGCCTCACCCTATATTCTGTGCATGGCGTTGAAGATTTCTTCGCGCTGGATGCGGATGGTAAGCTCCATTTTTGTGCCGAGCTCCGAAAGGCACCCGGAAAGCTCGTCGAAAGGCACAGTGCAGGCAGAGGCGTCTACAAGCATGACCATTGTAAAGCACTCCTGAAGTATAGTCTGGCTGATGTCAAGGATATTGACGTTTTTCTCCGCGAGGAGAATGCAGATGGCGGCAATGATGCCGACCTTGTCTTTTCCGATTACGGTAACGAAAGCGCGCATAACTAAGTAACCTCCCGTGCGACTGCTGGCACATATTAATATAAGCTCCGCCGCGCGGAGAATGTGAACCTTGATTAAACCTGAAATCAGTTCATTGCACCCAGCTCGTCGAGCGTGAGCTCAAAGGAGGGAATGAACGAAGCCATGAAGTATTCAACTTCAGGCAGGGGATTATTTCTCAAAACCTCAAGTATCTGAGCTTCGGCGGAGATGAATTCATTGTTGCCAGCCTTGCGCTCCTCGATACACTTGATGTATGCCGAGAGCTTATCCGCCGCCTTGACATAGGCGCAGATGTCAGGATCCGCCTGAACGAGAAGCGGCTCGTAAGAGGCTTTAAGCTCGTCCGGCAGAAAGCTCAGAAGCCTTAGACAGGCGTTGCGCTCGATTTCCTTATACGAGGTCTGGATAGCCTCGTTATGGTATTTGATTGGGGTCGGCAGATCGCCCGTCAAAATCTCGGAAGCGTCATGGTAGAGAGCGGCGGCGGCGCATTTTTCGGGGTTGCAGTTTTTCCCGTAAATATCGCGCCCGATAACGGCAAGGCTGTGCGCGATGACAGCCACCATATGGCTGTGCTCCTGAATATTCTCCGGCAGGCTGTTGCGCATCAGACCCCAGCGCCCGATGTAGCGCATTCGTGAGATCAGCGCGAAAAAGCTGTGTTTCATGTAGACCTCCGATGATACGGCGGAATACCCCGCTGTATTCAAACATTTGATACGGTAAGTTGTATTTTAACACAAATACACGAAAATGTAAATTGATTATTGTGCAACAAATCGATCTGCCCCGCAATCGGAAAAAAGACGGAAAACGCAGATTTGCCGATGAGCGATTGACATTTTCCGAGTATGTAAATATAATAAGCGAGTATGGCGCAAAAGTATAAAGCGCGCTTAAACGGGGGAAAAGATATGTACAGATTTGAATGCGATTACACCGAGGGGGCGCACCCGCGCATACTGGACGCGCTTGTGAAAACCAACAGGGAGCAGACGGCAGGCTACGGCGAGGACGCCTACTGCGACACGGCGCGGAAAATCATCTGTCTCGCCTGCGGGAAAGAGGACATGAACGTACATTTTCTTGTCGGCGGTACTCAAGCGAACACGACCGTCATTGCCTCTGTTCTTAAGCCGCATCAGGCCGTCGTCTGCGCGGAAACAGGGCATATCGCCGCCCACGAATCCGGCGCTGTGGAAGCGACGGGTCATAAGGTCATAACGCTCCCCTCCGAAAGCGGGAAGATAACGGCTGCGCAGGTGCGCAAATGCATAGACGGTCACTGGAGCGACCCGACGCATGAGCATTGCCCCCAGCCCGCTCTGGTCTATATCTCGCAGCCGACGGAAACGGGGCTGTTATATACAAAGCGGGAGCTTACCGAGCTGCGCCGCGTCTGCGACGAAAAGCACATCCCGCTTTTCCTTGACGGGGCAAGACTGGGGTATGCCCTGGGAGCCGCTGAAAACGACGTTTTCATGGCGGACCTTGCTTCGCTCTGCGATGTTTTCTATATCGGCGGAACCAAGGTCGGCGCAATGTTCGGGGAAGCGGTCTGTATCTGCCGGGAAGATTTGAACCGCGATTTCCGCTACCATATCAAGCAGCACGGCGGTTTGCTCGCAAAGGGCAGGTTTTTAGGTATACAGTTCGAAACGCTTTTCAAGGACGGGCTTTATCTCGAGCTGGGGCGAAACGCCGTCAGGGAGGCGATGCGTATCAAGGATGCGTTCCGGAGCGCAGGCTGCGATTTACTCTACGATTCGCCGACGAACCAGCAGTTCCCGATATTGAACGGCGCGGTGCTTGAGGAGCTGGAAAAAAACTACAGCTTTTCGGTATGGAAGGAGCTTCCGGGAGACAGAACCGCCGTGCGCTTTGCAACCAGCTGGGCAACAAAGCTGGAGGCAGTCGATATGCTCGTAAATGATATCAAGAGGGCGTGCAGGATATACGGCGAAAAAACTCCGGCGTGGTCCGCGGATTTGCCCGAATAGAAAACAAACGGCGCTTCGAAGGAAGCGCCGTTTCAGTGTATTAAGGGATTTACTGGGGCCTGCCGCAGCCGGGACAGAACCTTGCGTCGCTCTCGAGAGGAGCTCCGCAGCTTGTGCAGTATTTAGCGGCGTTTGGAGCGGGCGCAGGCTGATAAGCCTGTGAATAGGGGTTCTGGTATTGTGGCTGCCGGTATCCCTGCGATCCATAGCCCGTGTTATACTGGGGACGTTGATCCGGTACACCGACGTAAACGATGTCATCGCTGAAGGCCATTATGTAGAGGAAAATAAGGTTTAGGAAAATAAGCCCGCAGGCCCAGCCCCCGTCCTTGCCGAAGGCCTTGGCAAGCTTTATCCACGTAATTATCCATATAACAAGGTTTGCCCCGGGAATGAGCAGCAGCAAAAACATGATGCCGTTGCCCCAGGTGATATCGAACATAACATAGTCTTTATAAAAGGGAACGAGAGCCGCCCAGCCGGGCTGGCCCGCCTTTTCATAAAGCTTCCATTTGGGTATGGCTTCAAGCGCGTACAGAGCGATAAAGATAATCCAGTAAACCGTAATAACGGCAAGAATTGTGGAGACAACTCCGGCAGCAAGCCCCGGAGCATAATCATAATTATAGCCGTAATTGTACATATTTCACCCCCGAAAAAGCATTCTGTCTTTAAATAAATATTCGCTGAACATACAAAAAGGCTCATTTTATAATAACATTCGGCGCTCCCTCAGAAGCGCCGAATCTTACGTTTATCAGCCGTGGCTTACTGAGGCTTGCCGCACTTCGGGCAGAATTTTACTCCGCTTTCGACGGGAGAGCCGCAGCCTGAGCAGTACTTCGGACCTGCGGGAGCCGTCGTCTGCTGCTGGTAGTAGTAGTCGGGGTTCTGGGCGCTCGGCTGCTGATATGTGTTCTGCTGAGGAGGCGCCTGATAGCCCTGTGAATAGGGGTTCTGGTACTGAGACTGCTGGTTTCCGGGCTGACCGTAGCCGGCGTTATACTGGGAATTCTGTCCCGGTACGCCGACATAGACGATGTCCTTGCTGAAAGCCATGATAGGCATGAAAATCGCGCCGAGGAAGATAAGACCGCAGGCCCAGCCGCCGCCTTTTCCAAAGGCTTTTGCAAGCTTCACATAAGTTATAATCATAAAAACTACATTTGCGATAGGAATAAGCAGAAACAGGAACTTGATGCCGCTTCCCCATGTTATCTTAAAGAGCACATAGAGGTTGTAGAACGGAACGATGGCCGCCCAGCCCGGTTCACCGGCTTTCTGGAACAGAAACCAAAGCGAAACAATCATTAGTGCTGCAACGAGCCAGCTGAATACGGTGGCTCCCGCCGACATATGCCACAGCCCGTTCATCATGTCATAGTCGTAGCCATAATTATAGTACATAGTTATACCCCCTGTTAATATAATTCTCTCAAAACGCTAAAAGCATCCCCTCTGTATAATCAGTCTACAATAAAGTTTATGTTTGCACAAGAGTATTTTTAATTTCTACCCACAATTTTACTGTTACGGTTTAACTCATTAGAAACGAAAGGAAACGGACGAAGCGTACGTTTCCTTTCGAATGTTCTCCGGTTCACTGGGGCTTGCCGCACTTAGAGCAGAAGGCAGCTCCCTGCGAAAGGGCGGCACCGCAGTCAGCGCAGAATTTCGCACCCTCCGGAGCCTGCTGCCGGTTCTGAGGATCGGGGCCAGTGCGGCTATAGGGGTCTTGCCAAGCGGGCGGCAAATTCCTCGTGTCATATGGATTTTCTCCGTACGGGTGACCGTAAGGCGGCGCTTTGCCCGAAAGTCCGACATAGAAAATGTTTTTACTGAAAGCCAGTATGCAGAAAAATACCGGCGCAAGAAATATTAGCCCGCAGGCGAAGCCCCCGCCCTGTCCGAAGACCTTTGCTAATTTGACATATGTGATGATGCTCACAGCCGTCATGGCGATAAAGAGCAGAAGCAATACAAAAGCCAGCCCCGCTTTGCCCGCAAACAGACCGGAGTAGCTGTAGCCCCCTCTGTTCATGCCCATGATGCCTGCGCCGATAAGTTTGATATATACGCAGAAATAAACGATCTGGCAGATTAGAGCCGGAACCGCAGAAAGCAGAAAATACCAGCCGTTGCCCCACGAGATCTTAAAAAGCTCGTAGGAGTTATAGAAGGGTACGAGCGAGGCCCAGCCCGGCTCGCCTGCCTTTTCAAAGATTTTCCACATGGCAACAATCATCAGAACGGCGATACCAAGCCCTATAATCCACAAAAAGACTACGAGTCCCACAATGAACTGCATCGCTTCAGCCATATAATTACCCCCTCAAATATAATCTATGCATAAGAATTATAGCTTAGGCGGCGGCATTATGCAAGGTGTTCTGTGTTTTCCTACGGAACTGAGGGCGCTAAACGATTCCCGCTCCCGCGCGGAAGGCTATCAGCTGCCCCGCAATGCTGATGGCTATCTCAGCCGGAGTCTCGGCCCTTATGTTCAAAAGTCCGATCGGGGTCGTGACCCTGTCTAGGTCCTCACGGGTAAATCCGTGCTCCAGAATGTTCTTTTCCACGACGGCTTTTTTGTGGCGGCTTCCGATGACCCCGATATAGCAGGCGGGAGTGCGAAGCGCCTGTTCCTCGACTGCCTGATCAAAGCTGTGTCCGCGCGTCAGCACGATTATATAGTCATCGGCCGTGACCTTTTCCATTTCCCTGACCTCCGCGAGGTCAACGAGCCTGACATCGACTGCGTCCGGAAAAAGCTCGCGGGATGCGAACTCCGGTCTGTCTTCAAAAACTATGCAGCGGAAATCCAGATGAGAAAGCACAGGTACAAGCTCCTGCGAAACGTGACCGCCGCCGAAGATATAGACAAAGCCCGAAAAAACTATCTGCTCGGCAAAGTACTGCCTGCCTTTGAAATCTAATGCGCAGGTTTTTCCGGAAAGCCTTTCGACCGCCTCACTCGGTATATCGCCCGTAACGCCGAGCTTTTCCGAGTACAGACCAATCGCTCCGTCAGGGCTGTCTGTAAGCTCCGTAATAAGCCAGCTGGTTTCTTTCTCGCCAAACTGCCCGAGCGCAGTTCTGCAAAGGCTCAGCATGCGGTCGTCATCGCTGCCGAGGATGCGAAAGAAAAGCGTCACGTCGCCGCCGCAAACCATGCCCAGATCTTCGATCTGATTGTTTTGCAGCAGGAAGCTCTTAGTCGCCGAGCTGCGTTTTTTGAGCGCCTCCAGCGCAAGCTCGATAGCGCGCCGCTCGACCGCTCCGCCGCCGACGGTGCCTGAAATACGTCCCTCTTTACCGACCAGCATACGCGCGCCCGCTCCTCTGGGAGTCGCTCCGGAACTGGCGACGACCGTCACCAGAACCAGGTCTTCCTTGTTTATGAGCCTTTTTTCCATTTCCATGAGAAGTTTTTGCATCAGAATACCCTCCTGCGAAAAACGATATTTCAGTTCCGTATCTGAACATTATCCTAATACGGTCGGCTTAATAAAGACGCCCTATGCTTTTTCGAACTTTATTATATGTCATTTATGCATATCGGACAAGTAATATCAGCGGATAAAGCCGGTGTTAACCGAAAAAATCGCTGCCGCAGCTGGGGGGATTGCTGAGAGAACGCCCCATGAAGATGACGCGCGGCTCGTGTCCGCAAAATCGTCAAACTAATTTTTAGTTTCGCAAAATATATTTTTGATTAAGCATTGTTTTTAGCGCTTCGCCGTGTTATTATATGTTCAGTGTTTTAGCCCCGCGGGGCATGGAAAATAAACAGGGGGTCAGTAAAATGATCGATTTGACTATCAACCGCGAAAATCTTAAAAACAATATCCTTAAAGCCAGAGAAAACAATGTCATAATTCCCACATATGCGCAGATGAAGGATCCCGGAAAAGTCCCTGAGGGCATACGCGAAAAACTCAAAAACGTGGGCCTCTGGGAAGTCAATCCGCTTAACCTTTTCCGTATAACCTGGAAAAACGAGCCTAAGGAAACGGGCGGACTTTATAACAGCGTGCCGAATTACATCGAGCTGCCGCCCGAGCTTACGGGCGTGCCCGCGCGTATCGTCTGCATGGTTGGAAAGTGGTTCCCCACGGGCTGCCACAAGGTCGGAGCGTCCTTCGGCTGCCTTGCTCCGAGGCTCGTCACGGGTCAGTTCGACGCGACCCGCCACAAGGCAGTCTGGCCCTCCACCGGCAACTATTGCCGCGGCGGCGCTTTCAACTCGAAGCTCCTTGCCGTCGATTCCGTTGCCATCCTGCCCGCAGAAATGAGCCGTGAGCGCTTCGAGTGGCTTTCCCAGATAGCGGGCGAGGTCATCGCGACTCCCGGCTGCGAATCGAATGTCAAAGAGATATTTGACAAGACCTGGGAACTGCGCAACACGCGCGACGACGTTATGATCTTCAACCAGTTCGAAGAAATGGGCAACTACCTCTGGCACTATCAGGTAACGGGGCACGCGCTTGAAGATGTTTTCGAGGATGCAAAGCGCCCCGGCGACCATTTTGCCGGCGCGTGCTTCACCTCCGGCTCCGCCGGAACAATGGCAAGCGGCGACTACCTCAAGGAGAAGTATCCGCAGCTCAAGCTCGCTGTCGGTGAGGCTCTCCAGTGCCCGACCATCCTGAACAACGGCTTCGGCGGTCACAGGATTGAAGGCATCGGCGACAAGCACATTCCCTGGATCCACAACGTTAAGAACACCGATATGGCTATAGCTATTGACGACGAGGACAGCCAGAGGCTCTTAAGACTCTTTAACGACCCCGCCGGACAGGAACACCTTGAAAAAGAACTCGGTCTTTCAAAGGACATGATAGAAAAGCTCACCTGGCTCGGCATCTCGGGCATTGCCAACGTCCTATGCTGCATTAAGATGGCAAAGTACTACGAGCTGACAGAACACGATGTGGTCGCAACCGTGCTGACCGACTCCGCCGTCATGTACGGCTCCAGAATCAAGGAGCTCAATGACCAGTACGGCAAATACAGCGCAAAAGCTGCCGCCGTCGACCACAATCTGCATATGCTCGGCGTGCGTACGGACAATCTGCTCGAGCTGACCTATGCGGAGCGCAAGAGGATACACAACCTCAAGTACTACACCTGGGTCGAGCAGCAGGGCAAAACCTACGAGGAGATAAACGCCCTCTGGTACGATACTGAGCACACCTGGGAAGCCATTCACAGTCAGGCCGACGAGCTCGACAAGCTCATCAACGAATTTAACGAGGAAACCGGTCTGCTCAAGAAAATATAACGGCGGGTCCGGAGGCAAATATGAAAAATGTGATATGCGCCCGCTGCGTAAAGTGCGGAAAAGAGTACGAGGCAGTTCCAAACCTTGAAAACTGCTCCTGCGGCGGCATCCTAGACATCGTTTACGACTACGGCTATATCAAAACGAAACTCACGAAGGAAGTTCTGACAAAACGCACGGACTACTCGATGTGGCGTTACCGCGAGGTGCTGCCCATTGAAGAGTACACCCCAAACACCCCGCTTCGCGTCGGCTGGTCGCCGCTTTACGAGACTCCGAGACTGGCAGATATGCTGGGCATCAAAAAGTTGCACGTTAAGGACGACGGGCTTAACCCCACCTCCTCGCTCAAGGACAGAGCCTCCGCGCTGGCGGTAGCTAAGGCGCTTGAGGCCGGTGCCAAGGTGATAGCCTGCTCCTCGACAGGCAACGCCGCTTCCTCCCTCGCCGGTAACGCAGCGGCGGCGGGACTTAAAACCTATATTTTCGTGCCGTCCCGCGCGCCCAAGGGCAAGGTCGCGCAGCTCATCACCTTCGGCGCCAATGTCATCTCCGTTGACGGAAGCTATGAGGACACCTTTATGATTTCCGCCGAGGCCATAAAAAAGTGGGGCTGGTACAACCGGAACGCCGCTATAAACCCCTATCTTTCAGAGGGTAAAAAGACTGTAGCGCTTGAAATCGGTGAACAGCTCGGCTGGGTCTGCCCCGACTATGTGGCGCTCTCCGTCGGGGACGGCTGTACGATAGCTGGCGTCTGGAAGGGCTTCAAGGACCTCTATGCGCTCGGGTTAATAGACAGGCTGCCGCGCCTTATCTCTGTGCAGGCCTCCGGCTGCTGTCCCATCAACCGCGCCGTCGCCGAGAATAAGCCGTGGTACCCCATGGAGGAAAACACGCTTGCGGATTCCATCGCCGTCGGTGTGCCTCGCAATCCCGACAAGGCAATCAACGCCATAGCCGAATCAAACGGCATCGTTGTCAACGTGACCGACGATGAGATTATGGCGGCGCAGAAGCTTCTCGGTACGAGCTGCGGCGTTTTCGGCGAGCCAGCAGGAGTCACCGGAACCGCCGGACTCAAAAAGGCCTGCGAGCAGGGGCTTATCCCCCGGGACGCGACAGTTGTCTCCATCGTCACCGGCAACGGCCTCAAGGATGTCGATAACACCATCAGGGCGACAAAGCCGCCGATGCTCATTAAGCCCGACATGGGCGCGCTTTTAAGTGCCTTCAGAGAAAACGGCATAATGCCCGAGTAATAAAAGTCCATGCGGAAAACGGTCTCTTGTACCGCGAACCGCTTTCTGCTGCCTGACTGAAAAAGAGGACGCTCAAAGAAGCGTCCTCTTTTTCAGTCAGGCAGTTACCGCTCAGTAAAAAAAACGTGCTGCGGGTCTACAAAAATGCTGAGCGGCTGCGAAACATCCCCGATATTTGCTCTGTGGTCATTTTTGATTTCACATTGTATATGGAAATCATCCTTGCTGCTCGGCTTCGCACCGAATTTTAAGTAAAGCGTCGTGGTGAATGGCGCTTCAATTTCGTCGGCAATCCACGCGGGAAAGCAGTTGCCCGTGTCACCAATTTCCGCCGGACGGACATGGTTTGCTCTGACTCCCGCGTATCCTTTATCCTGCTCGATTTTCATGCAGGTGACGAGCGTAATGCCCCAGTCCGGAATAAACGCTTCATGGTCCGATACGCGCTGCGCTTCCTTGATGTTTTTGCAGCCTGTTATAACGGCAGACGCGCAGGTCGGCGGGCGCCGGAATATATCCTGCTTCGAGCCCGAAGCTTCAATACGTCCGCCGCTGATGATTGCAAGCCTGTCGCACATGCGGAAGGCCTCTTCCATATTGTGAGTGACAAACAGGGTGCAGCCGTTATAGTCTCTCAGGGTTTCGAGCATATCCTTCATCAGCTGCTGCTTGAGGTACTGGTCCAGAGCCGAAAAAGGCTCGTCCAGCAGAAGAATATCCGGTTCAACCGCCAATGCTCTTGCAAGCGCGGCACGCTGCTGCTGTCCTCCGGAGATTTGGGCGGGGTATCGGCCTGCAAAGTCTGCAATTCGGAACCTTTCAAGCAGACGGTTTACCCGCTCGCTCTTTTCTTTTTTATCCAGTCCGTCGAGCCCAAAAGCAATGTTGTCTCTGATGGTCATATGAGGAAAAAGCGCGTAGTTCTGAAACAGGATGCCCGTTTTTCTGCTCTGAGGGGAAAGATTGATTTTTTTCGCGGAATCGAAAAACGTCCTTCCGTCAAGGGAGATATGCCCCTTGTCGGGTCTGATTAGTCCGGCGACGCAGTTTAAGAGCATACTTTTTCCCGAGCCCGACGCTCCCAGTATCCCGATGATGCCCTGTGTGCAGTCCAGTTTCAGCTTGAGTGAAAAGCCGGGAAGAGTTTTCTCGATGTCGATGCTTAATTCCATTCGGCGCCTCCCGCTCCAAGTCTCTTCCTGGCGTTCTTGCGGTTCATATTGTTGAGCATTACAAGCACGACAAGAGAGATCACGAAAATAATCGTGACCCAGATAAGGGAGGTTCTGGTATCGTTGTTCTGCGCTGCGTAATAGATGGCAATCGGTATGGACTGCGTTTTGCCGGGAATATTCCCCGCCACCATCATCGTTGCTCCGAATTCGCCCAGCGACCTCGCAAAAGCGAGCGCGGTGGCCGCAGCGATGCCCGGACGGGCAAGAGGCACGGTCACCCGCCAGAAAATCTTTCGTTCCGAAACGCCGAGCGACCTTGCCGCGTTTAATATGTTGGGGTCGATCTGTTCAAAAGCGCCCCGGGCGGTCTTGTACATCAGTGGGAAAGCTACGATGACAGAGGCAAACGCCGCCGCGTACCACGTAAAAACCAGCTTGACGTTAAAGAGCGCAAAAAGCTTGCCGACAGGCCCATTTACTCCGATAAGGAGAAGCAGCGCAAAACCTACCACCGTCGGCGGAAGCACCAGAGGCAGAGTCAGGAGTCCGTCCAGCAGCCCCTGCCATCTGCCTTTGTAATTTGACATCCGCCAGGCAATGGCAATCCCCAAAAAGAAGATTATGACAGTTGAAACGAGCGTTATTTTAATGGAAATCCATGCAGGGGAAAAATCAAAGCCCATTCGTTTTCTCCGCGTTTATTTCAGGATACTGAAGCCATATTTAATGAACACAGCCTTCGCTTCGGACGAGGACATGAAATTGACGAAGTCGGTCGCCGCGACTGTATGCTCGGAGGATTTGATGACGGCGGCAGGATAAATGATGGGTGTATGAGACTCGTCAAGCGCAGTCGTGATGACCTTGACCTTTGTCGAGGCCGCCGCGTCGGTGGAATAAACGACGCCGCAGTCAACGTTGCCTGTTTCGACCCAGGTAAGAATCTGCGTCACGGGCGAACCGAAAACAGCCTTTGCGCTGACTGTATCCCAGATGCCGTAGTATGTAAAGACGTCTTTTGCATACTTTCCTGCCGGAACAGATGCGGGTTCACCGATACCAATCGATTTGACGGAGCTTCCGGTAACGTCTTTGAAACTTGACAGAGAGAGTGTGGAATCCTTTGGAACTATAAGGACAACGTCGTTGCCAAGCAGATTTTTGACAGTGCTGTCAACCAGCAGTCCCGCGGTTTTAAGGGCGGTCATGTTGCTGCTCGCTGCGGAGAAGAACACATCAACTGAAGCGCCCTGCTCAATCTGCGTCTGCAGAGTGCCGGAGGCGGCAAAATTGAAGGTCAGCTTGCAGTTGGGCTTTTCTTTAAGATACAGCGTCTGAATTTCCGTCATTGCGTTTTTCAGACTTGCCGCCGCGGCGATGGTCAGACTGGTTTTTGTAATAATATCGGCATTTATCTTGCCGTTTGATGTGGTGGCGTTAACATCATATCCGAGCGCGCTTGCTATGAAACGGATCGGTACATATATTCTGCCGTTCTTGTTGACAGCCGTTGTATCCATCGCGACGGAGCCGTATGCGGTTGTTATTGAAGAGGAGCCGACCTTGACTTTTATCGTACCGTCAATCGTTGCGGTATTTGTGTCCGCATCCCAGGCGACTGAAGCGCCGAGCTTTTCGGAAACGACTCTTATCGGCACTTGGAGACGGTCTGCTGAATCAATATAGGGTGTTCCGTAAGCAGAAGAGATCGTGATTGCGGTTCCGTCTATGGAGACCGTGGGGGTCGACGATGCAAACGCCATACCGGTGGTCATACTGATGACAAGCGCGAGCATTAAGAAAATCGCGAGCGTTCTTTTTATGTTTTTCATAATTTCCCTCCTGAGTATATTTTATAGCTTGCATTTTTTTACTATGCGTGGCTATTATATATCAAACTTAATTAAAACTCAACAAACTTTAGCAATTTATTCCAAACTAAACCATAGTGAATAGCAAGCATTTGCCTTTTTCTGCTTGTCTTTGTCCCTGTTATCCTGTATTCTGTAGTCAGTCAATTGCGCCGAGCGAATTTTCGGCATTTAGGAGGCTTATCATGCAGGAAGACTTGTTATATACTCCGGAGGAGCTTGCAAAAATCCTGAAATTGTCCCGGTATACGGTTTACGAGCTTATTAAGCACGGTGATATTCAGGCTCATCACATCGGGCGAAGCATACGAGTCTCACAGACACAGCTCGACCTTTACCTGATGAGCACCAGACAAACCGAAAACTTATACGAAGCTGAAATCATTTCCGACGGCGGGGAAAAATACGCTCAGATAAAGAGTGTAAGAATCGTTGTTTCGACGGAGCTGGAAGGCCTTGTTAAAATCATGGTGAGGCCCGAAGATATTATTCTGAGCGCAGGAACGTTTGTTAGCAGCGCGCGAAATATGCTTGAGGGTGTTGTAACCGGTATTACCTGCGGTGATACCGGCGCAACCGTTTTTCTGGATGTCGGGATCCCCATGTGCGCGCGTATTACCAAGAGGTCTCTGGATAATCTGAATATCAAAAACGGTGATAAACTTTATGCTGTTTTTAAGACCATGTCCGTAAGGGTCGTCAAATAAGAAAGAAGCCTGCAGTCTCAAGGACTGCAGGCTTCTTTCTTATCACTCACCAAAAAAACCGACTTTGGCAGGCGGGTTTTGCGATTTATATGTCCCCCCTATACCGGTCTTAACGGTTCTTTAATCGGTCAGCTTCGCACAGTCAGCCTGTCCGCCCTGAAGCATCTCAAGTCCATGGCTGAGCGCCGGAAGGACGGCTTCCAGGTTTTCCTTCGCGGCTTTGGGCGAGCCGGGGAGATTTATTATAAGCGTGCCTCTCCGTATTCCCGCCTCAGCGCGCGACAGCATGCCCCGATTGGTTATCTGCATCGAGGCATAGCGCATTGCTTCGGGAATACCCGGCACCATTTTTTCGCAAACATTTTTAGTTGCCTCTGGCGTTACATCGCGAGGGGCAAAGCCCGTGCCGCCGGTGGTAACGATAAGGTCGGCCTTTCCCGCATCTGCGATCTTCCTCAGTTCAGCTTCAATTATCGGCTTCTCATCGGGAACAATCGAGGTGAACGCCACCTCGTATCCCGCGTCCTTTAATATCCCCGCCACAAGAGGTCCGCCCTCATCGGAACGTTTTCCTTCGGAACAACGGTCGCTGACTGTAATAACTACGGCTTTAAACACAGAAATTCCCCCTTGTTTTAATATAATATTCTGAGGCGCGGCGGAAATACTCAACCTGCCGCACGATGCATTCACGGAGTTTTAGTTATGAGCGGTCAATCAAATACCTTCGCCGGTCGATTTTCGCACCTTAAGGAGATTACTGCTCGGCCGGCGGCAGCACAGTCAGGGTATCGCCTACGCTGATTTCTCCGCCTTTCAGGACACGGGCAAACACACCCTCGCGCGGCATGATGCAGTCGCCCATTTTCTTAAAAATTTCGCAGCCGCTGTGGCATTCCTTGCCTATCTGAGTAAGCTCAAGCAAAACCTCGTTGCAGGCAAAGCGGGTGCCGATCAGAAGCGTCTTAAAGTCAATTCCGGATACCACGAGGTTTTCGCCGAAGGCTCCGTCCGCCACGTCGGCGCCTTTTGCGCGGAACTCCTCGACCTTATCATGCGAAAGCAGCGAAACCTGTCGGTGCCACGCTCCGGCATGCGCGTCGCCTTCGATTCCCCACTCGGGAACGAACAGGGCTTTCCCGACGTTCTTTTTCTGCGTACCTTTCTTTTCGCTGACGCAGACAGCTACAACATTCCCCATATTCAACCTCCGATTTGCGACATTATATGCCGCTCGGCGTGAGCTACACCCATTTCATCAAACCTGTGCCTCACGGGCTTAGCCAGGATTGCGTCTCTCATTTTGGACAGAAGTTCATCATCGCTCAGGTTCAAAAGAGGGCGGAGCTCTATGCCGTTGTCATATTGCAGACAGGTTTTCAAAAAACCGCCCGAGGTAAGGCGCACTCGGTTGCATCCGGCGCAAAAGCAGTTGCTTACCGCGCTTATGAAGCCTATTTTCCCCGGAAAGTTTGCCAGCCTGTAGTAGCGGCAGGGTCCGTCCGTAGAAACATGAGGCAGCGGCGTCATCTCCCCTAATTTCGCCTCAAGCATTGCGCGCAGCTCAGCCTCCGGAATTCCGACGCTTCCCTGACCAAGTCCTATGGGCATCAGTTCGATAAAGCGCAGAGAAAGCCGCTCATTCTGCAAAAATCGTCCGACCATGGGAATTATCTGGCTTGAATTTTCCGGCATCGGAACACAGTTCAGTTTTACCTTGAGCTGCGGGTATTTTAGAGCCTCGTCGATAGATGCGAGCACTTTGCCGACTCCTTCGCGGCGGGTGATTTCACGGAAAACAGCTTCATCTATCGCGTCAAGGCTTATGTTGACGCCGTCGAGACCCGCCGAAATCAGCTCGGGAAGCTGTTCGGAAAGCAGCCTGCCGTTTGTGGTAAGCACGACCTTTTCGATTCCTTCTGTCTCCTTCAGTCCCGCGACCAGCGAGGCAAGACCTTTGCGTACGAGAGGTTCGCCGCCGGTAAGGCGTACCTTTTTTATACCGAGCCGCGACAAAATTCCGACAATCCGCAGAATTTCTTCATACCTCAGGATTTCGTTATGGCTGATTTGCGGAACGCCCTCCTCCGGCATACAGTATTTGCAGCGGAGGTTGCATCTGTCGGTTACGGAAACGCGCAGATAGTCTATTGTGCGTCCCTGATTGTCAAGCATAAGCGAAACCCCCTTTGTCAGATAATTCAGAATACCAAACTGTGCGGTCTTTGCAGCTTCAATAGCTGAAATTACCCGATTTGCCGCCCTGCTTGCTGACAAGGTGTATATCCCCTATGCACATTCTCTTATCTATCGCCTTGCACATATCGTAAATTGTCAGCAGGCAGACAGATACGCCTGTCAGCGCTTCCATTTCAACGCCCGTTTTGCCGTCAGTACATACGGTACATATGGCGGTCACCGTACCGGCATCGGCATCGGCCGTAAAATCTATTGAGCATTTATTCAGCGGAAGCGGATGGCACATCGGGATAAGCTCGGAAGTGCGCTTTGTCGCCATTATACCAGCCACGCGCGCAACGCCGAGGACATCGCCCTTTTTTGATGTGCCGTTTTTTATTGCTTCCATTATCTCGGTGCTCACCTTTATGCTACCCTGAGCAACAGCGGTTCTTGCCGTGACGTCCTTGCCTGAAACGTCGACCATTATCGCGTTCCCCGCGCTGTCAAAATGAGTGAATTCCATTATTTAACCTCCGTTCAGTTCCCTTTTCCGAAGGGGCAGACAGGATAGCGGCAGACTTCGCAGCCAAGGCACAAGCCACCGTGACCCATTTTTGAAATATCCTCCCGCGTGATCGGAATGTCTGCAGCTATGCGCGGAAGAAAAAGATCGAAAACGGTGACTTTTGCGTACATAGCGCAGCCGGGAAGCCCGATTATCGGGGTACCGTCTTCAAAATATCCGACAAGGTACATGGCTCCGGGCAGAACCGGCGTCCCGTAGCGTACGATATGGGCTCCGCAGTCACGAATTGCCGCCGGAGTGCGGTCGTCGGGATCAACGCTCATGCCGCCCGTACAGATAATTATTTCCGCTCCGCTCTGTCTGGCAAAACGAATCTTCTCGATGATATTTTCCTTTGCGTCGTCCACGATTGCTCGGAAGATTACGGATATTTCGAATTCCGCTAGCTTTTTTTCAACAACGGGCGTAAAAGCGTCCTTGATAATGCCCTTTGCGACCTCGCTTCCGGTGGTGATAACGGCCGCTGTTTTCTTCTTGAAGGGAACGAGCTTAAGCAAGGGCTCGCTTCCCGCCGCCTTTTCTGAAATTCTCAGCTTCTCCTCCTCGATGGCAAGCGGAACCACGCGCATTCCCGCAAGCTTGTCGCCTTTGTGTACGACCGTATTTCCGTGGCGCGTGGCAATCATTATTTCGTCCTGACTGTTGACGGCGCACAGCCTGTCGACATCCACGAGAAACAAGCCGTCACATTCCGCAATCAGCTCAATTTTGCCCTCTTTCGGGTCTGTCGCTCTCATATGCTCGTTACGGCTCAGGGCAAGCAGTCTTCTTGCCGCCTCGTCCTCATGGAGCATTCCCGGCTCCAGCTGCCAGACATAGAGGTGCTCTTTGCCCATGGAGAGCAAAACCGGGATGTCCTCTTCGGTCACAATATGCCCCTTGCGGAAGCGCGCGTCTTTTGTAACTCCGGGTATAATCTGGGTTAGATCGTGGCACAGAATATGTCCCACAGCTTCTGCCGTGTTAATAAGTTTCATACATTCACGCTTTCTGCCCGCAGGCCGCATAAATCCGCGGGAAATCAAGAGTTAACTAAAGTTCTTAATACACCGCGATACAAAAATACAGTATTCCCAAATCCTCACAGCTCGATTTCGGTTCCGGGCATATTAAGAGTGTATCCGCCCAGAAGCTCCAGCCTGCGCCGGAATTCTTCGCCCTTCACTATATCCAGAAAAATGCGGACTAGCGGCAGACTCAGGTTCTCGGATTTTATGAGCAAGTCATATTCCTCTGTGCAAATGGGGATAAAATCTAGCCCGTATATTCCGGCGGCGGAGCGGATGCCGAGCCCCGCGTCCGCGGTGCCGGCTGCAATCTGAGCTGCCACGGCGGTATGGGTAAACTCCTCGCGGGCGTAGCCGTCAATGCGCGCCTTGTCAAGACCGCTTTCTTTTATGAGATGGTCACAGAGAATTCGGGTTCCCGAGCCTCCCTGACGGTTCACGAACCGCAGGCGTTCAATGTCTCTGAAGCCCTGAACGCCCAGGGGATTTCCCTGTGCGACCATAAGTCCCTGAATTCGCCCCACACAGCGCAGGAGCACCCCGTCTCCGTCGGGAAAATAACGCTGTATATAGCTTTTGTTGTACACGCCCGTATCCGTATCCAGAAGGTGAACGCCGGCCATAATTGCCTCTCCGCGCTTAACGGCCAGTATGCCGCCCATGCTGCCCACATGAGAGGAGGCTACGGACAGGGCAGGATTTTCCCTGCGGAGGATATCCGCCGCCTCGTCCAGCAGGGGGTCATGGCTTCCGACAATGGACAGGGTGTTTTTGATTTGTGATAAGGGCCGCAGCAGACGGACGCTTAACTCCGACCCCGCCTCATATCCTTCGGCATTTTGCGGAACGTCAAGAATAGCGTCCGCCTTAACGAAGCTCGTCACCACTCCGGCGCCGCGGTTCAAAGGCACGGCCATCAGCCCCAGAGGGCCGGAGCTGAGTCTCACTCTTATGAATTCTCTGTATTTTAGAGATGAGTTCACCCGCTTGGTCAGCGTTGCCAGGCATAGAGCCGGTTCCTCCAAAGGCTGGCGGAGCAAAGCGTATATGACCGGCTTAAAAAGCTCCTCCAGAACAAGTATGCCGGATACTGGGTACCCTGGTACGCCCAAAACAGGCTTTGTCCCCACGCGTGCCAGCACGGCCGGCTTTCCGGGCTTGATGGCGATGCCGTGATAGAGCACCTGCCCAATTTCTTTCAGAATTAGGGTGGTATAATCATCCCGTCCGGCGCTGGTACCAGCGCCTATGAGTATGCCGTCGCATTCGCCAAGGGCAGTTTTTATTCCCTTACGGAGGGTCTCCAAATCGTCCCGAAGTATGGAATACACCCTCGGCTGTGCTCCCCACTGAGTCAGCATGCCGCTGAAAATAGCGGAATTGAATTCCATCACTTCACCGAGACCCGGATTGACTGAAGGCGGAACGATCTCGTCTCCCGTAGGCAAAATGCCTATAACGGGCTTTGCGATGACCTCTGCTTCCAGTACACCTCCGGCAAGCATTGCTCCCAATGCGGCGGGACTTACGATTGTATAGGAGGGTAGTATCATATCCCCGGCGCAGATATCCTCTCCGATTTGACGGATGTGCTGCCACGGAGCGGCGGGGGCATAGATAAGTGAGCCCTTTTCCGTTTCCACAACATCCTCGAGCATTACCACCGCATCGCAGCCTTGCGGCAGGGGGTCGCCGGTGTCCACACGGATGAAATCTTCATCCTCAAGGGTCACGGGGGTGGTTTCCGAAGCTCCGAAGGTCTTTGACGCGGCAAGCGCGATTCCGTCCATGGCCGCCGCGTTATAATGGGGAGCGCAGATTTTCGCATATACGGCGCGCGAAGTAATCCGTCCCAACGCGTTGGTAACGGGAATACTTTCCACACGGCTTTCCATTCCTGCATCCGACAAAAAAGTCAGATATTCGTCTCTGGCCTGTTCCAGCGGCACATTGGTAAGGTATTCGTATTTCATAGAACCTCCGAAAACAGAATTACCTGAACCTGCTCTCCACAGTCAATGCCCTCCGCGTCACGGGGAATACGAATGTACCCCTCCGCTCCGGAGAGCGTCGTTATAAGTCCTGATTTGCCGATGATGGGCCACGCCCTGTCTCCTTCCAGCCGAACCGGCACACATTCCTCACGGCCGTGATTTGAAGGTACGGCAACCGCGCATTGCGCCCATACCGTACAGCTGCGAGGTGTGCTGTCCATCATCCTGTAGATGAGAGGTTTTGCGAGAAGACTATAGATGAAATATGCTGCTAAAGGATGACCGGGCAGTCCGAAAACCGGCTTGCCGTCAATATCCGCCGCAAGGGCGGGCTTACCCGGCTTCAGGGCCAGACCGTGAAAAACAAGCACTCCCAGTTCGGAGAGGACCTTCGCCGCCGCATCCTTGGCGCCCACGGAGCTTCCTCCCGAAAGCAGTACCATATCAGCGTCACACAGCGCGGAACTCAGTGTTTCCTCAAGAATCCGGGGATTGTCGGGAATTATGCCGAGATATATAGGCTCGCCTCCGGAGGCGGCAACCGAGGCGGAAAGCATAGGTCCGTTAACATCCCGCATCTGACCGATTTTTAGCGTTTCCGTGTCAGGCGGGACGATCTCATCCCCGGTGGAAAAAACGGCGACCCGGGGTCTGCGAAACACCTTCACCCGGCTGTATCCCATGGCCGCTAAAGCGCCGATGTCCTTGGCCTGCAGCCGATAGCCGCGGCGAAATACCAGCTCTCCAGCCTGTACGTCGTCTCCCCGAAAAATCATGTGAGTTCCCGGTGCGGCGGGGACCTGTATGCCGATGGTTCCGTCCCCGAATTCCTCTGCATATTCGAGCATAACCATGGCGTCTGCCCCGTCCGGAAGCTGCCCCCCTGTTGGCACAAAGGCGCAGGAGCCGGTGTCTAGTGTCATTTCCGCCGGACGTCCCATGGCTACCTCGCCCCTGAGGCGCAGAATTGCCGGGGTCGATTCCGAGCAGCCAAAGGTTTCCGCCGCACGTACGGCATAGCCGTCGACCATGGAACGGCGAAAATCCGGAACAAATTCCCGGCTGGTCACATCCGAAAAAAGGGTGCGACCCGGCGCTGAACCAAGCGGGAGTTCCTCGCCTTCAGTATATACGGCAAAACGCTCTTCAAGCAGAGCTTCCGCCTCTTTGATTGTTTTTACTGTGAGCATCATAACCTCCAGAGGGAGACAGCGCGCAGCGTTTTTGGTTTGTCAGCCGTCGGAAACAGTCTTACGCTCCTGTCCGAATGCACAAACTCTTTTCCGCTGCCATTATATAACTCCTGTAAGAGGTTTTCAAGTAAATACGCCTTCGTGCCCATGCTGTAACAGCGCAAAAGTACCTCGACCATGCGTTTCGGTTGACGGACCGACTAAAAAAAGAAGCTGCCCCGGGCTTTCCCGGGACAGCACCCTTTTATATATCAAAATCGTCTGAAACGAGGCGATTGCCGTCTTTCCGTACTTTTTTACTCCAGAACCAGAGCGCGCATCGGGCAGGACTTGACGCATTTACCGCACTTTATGCATTTGTCCGCATCGACATGGGGTGCGGAGAAGCCCTTTTGCAAAAGAGCTCCGGTCGGGCACACCCTGACCGAGGGGCAGGGGTGGTTCTGCGGACAGCGCGCTTTTAAAACCTTGAGGTTTTTGTTCTTTGCTTCCTCCGCGTTTGTTTCATCGTTTCTTAGAAATCCGAAAATTCCGTTTCCCATAATAGCTTGCCTCCAGACAGTGATAAATAAATTATTAAACCCGCCGAGTTTTGCTGCGGCACGTATATGTTTCCGCTTTCGCAGAAGCTGTACTCATATTAACAGCTTATTCGGATCCCTACCGTAACTAAATCACGAAAACGAAATAATATTCGCCGCATACCTGCGCGACACATAAAAAATCGTCTCGGAATCATGCGTTCCGGGACGATTTTCTTTTATTGGCGTTTATTTATCTTCATCATTAACAGTTCGGAAGGATATGAATTTGCTTAAAATATAGTTGAGAATGACTATGACCACAGACACGACGATTTTTGCGGGCAGCCCATCAACGCCGAAGAGCGTTGCGTCAAAGCCCCATGCGACAAGTGCAGGTACCGAGGCAACCTCTAGAATTCCCGTTGCAACACGCCCTCCGAAAAAGGTCAGAGCCTCGCCGGTCACAAGCTTTGCGTTCCAGCTTTTTGATTCAAAGACCCAGAGCTTGTTCGTGATAAAGGCGAAAATCACCGCAACAATCCATGCAACAACTCCGGCATATATAAGTTTTATATCCAGATGCAAACGCGAAACGATAAGCTCCTGAAACCAGGTCGGGAAACCGGCGGCATAATCATTTGCCGGGACAACGCGAACATAGATGCTGTAAATAAACCAGTTTACTAAAGTGGTCGTCACTCCGAAAATACAGTACATGATGATCTCGCGGTATTTGTCAAATAACGCGCGCAGTACCGAAGGTTTTTCTTCCACGAAAAGCGCCCCCAAATCCTAATCGCATAAATAGTGCGCCGGCATTTAACAGAACCTAGTATCCGATGCACCGCATATTCTACCACAAAACCGCCGTATGTCAACTGCAACGCTTCGCGGTAAAACGACAGAATAATGTCCTGCTTAGAATTATTATCCAAGCAGGACATTATTCTGTGATAATTATCTGTATTGAAGAATTGCGCCCTGTGCCGCGCTTGTCACTAGCCTTGCATATCTTTCAAGATAACCTGTTTTGATTCTCGGCTCGGGGCAGACCCAGTTTTTTCTGCGGGCTTCAAGCTCCGCGTCCGAGACCATAAGCTCGATTTTGCAGGACGGTATATCGATTGAAATCGTGTCGCCTTCTTTGACAAGGGCGATGTTGCCGCCCAGCGCCGCCTCAGGGGATACGTGACCAATGGAGGCTCCGCGGGTCGCGCCGGAGAAGCGTCCGTCCGTGATGAGCGCGACGCTCGTGTCCAGCCCCATGCCCGCAATCGCGGAGGTCGGGTTGAGCATCTCGCGCATACCGGGACCGCCCTTCGGTCCCTCATAGCGGATAACTATAACGTCGCCTGAAACTATTTTACCGCCGATTATTGCCGCAATCGACTCGTCCTCGCTGTTGAAAACTCTCGCCGGTCCCTGATGGACCATCATTTCGGGCGCGACGGCCGACTGCTTGACTACGCAGCCCTCGGGTGCGAGATTTCCCTTTAGTACCGCGATGCCGCCCGTCTTTGAATACGGATTGTCAATCGGACGGATGACCTCGGTATCGAGGTTTTTGACCCCGTCAAGGTTTTCGCCCAGCGTTTTGCCCGTAGCCGTCATTACGGAAGTGTCGAGCAGCCCTTTTATGCAGAGCTCCGCCATAACCGCATGGACACCGCCAGCCCTGTCGAGGTCCTCCATAAAGGTTGGACCCGCAGGCGCAAGGTGGCAGAGGTTCGGGGTCTTCTTTGAATACTCGTTTGCCATGTCAAGACTGATTTTAACGCCCGCCTCATGCGCGACTGCGGGAAGATGCAGCATAGTATTGGTACTGCAGCCCAGTGCCATGTCGACGATTTCGGCGTTGTGGAACGCCGCCTCCGTCATAATATCGCGCGGAAGGATGTTCTTTTCGAGAAGCTCCATGATCTGCATGCCCGTGTGTTTAGCAAGCCGCAGCCTTGCCGACATCACGGCTGGAATGGTTCCGTTGCCGCGAAGCGCCATGCCGAGAGCTTCGGTGACGCAGTTCATGGAATTCGCGGTGTACATTCCCGAGCAGGAGCCGCAGGTCGGGCATGCCGCGAACTCTACGGCTTCGACATCCTCATCCGTCATCTTTCCAGCATGATATGAGCCTACCGCCTCAAACAGCGAAGACAGGCAGGTTCTCTTGCCGTTAATGCTGCCGGAAAGCATCGGACCGCCGGAAACGAATATGGTCGGGATATTGACGCGAGCCGCTGCCATGAGAAGTCCGGGTACGATTTTATCACAGTTCGGAATCATTACGAGCGCGTCGAACTGGTGGGCAAGCGCCATGCATTCCGTGCTGTCCGCAATCAAATCTCTCGTAACAAGAGAATATTTCATGCCTTCATGTCCCATCGCGATACCATCGCAGACTCCGATGGAGGGAAAGACGATCGGAACACCTCCAGCCATGAGGACTCCGGTTTTGACCGCCTCGGTGATTTTATCGAGGTTCATATGACCGGGAATAATCTCATTATAAGAGCTCACGATGCCGACTAGCGGGCGCGAAAGCTCCTCTTTTGTGAACCCGAGCGCGTAAAACAGGCTCCTGTGCGGTGCCTGCTGGATGCCGATTTTTACATTATCACTTTTCATTTTCTGCAACTCCTTTGCACACATAGGCAAAGACATCCCCCATCATTCTAATCTTCTTCCCCAACGCTGTTTCAGCGCGACTACGGAGTGGAGCGCGGTGCTTTCCGCCGTAAGGCGGCTCAACATGGAAGCGAAGTGTTACTAAAAAGTTTGGGTTTCCAAAGGGCCGGAGCCCTTGACGTCTTTTCTCTGCGGAAATTGCTAAAAACCATTTCTCTTTTCCGCGCGGAAAAGAGAAACGGTTGTCAGCATGATCAAGCCATTTGGCTTGCACGGTTAAGCCATGTTTATTTTTTGAGCCAACTCATCATCTTACGCAGCTCTTTGCCGACCTTTTCCAGCGGATGCTCGCTCTCGAGTCTGCGGGTCGCAAGGAACTTTGCCTGCCTGCCGGAGGAGAACTCCGTCATAAATTCGCTTGCAAAGGTGCCGTCCTGAATCTCGCGCAGAACCTTCTTCATTTCCTTGCGGGTATCCTCGGTAATAAGGCGTCTGCCCGTGCGGTAGTCGCCGTATTCGGCTGTGTTGGAAACGCTGTAGCGCATCATCGCGAAGCCGCCGCTGTTAATTAGGTCAACGATGAGCTTCATCTCGTGGATGCACTCAAAATACGCCATTTCGGGCTCGTAGCCCGCTTCGACCAGAGTGTCAAAGCCAGCCTTCATAAGCTCCGTAACGCCGCCGCAGAGCACCGCCTGCTCGCCGAAGAGGTCGGTTTCGGTCTCCTCTCGGAAGGAGGTTTCCAAAATGCCCGCACGACCTGCGCCGATGCCGGAGGCATAAGCCAGAGCATAGTCCTTTGCCTTGCCGCTATAGTCCTGATGGATTGCGATAAGGCTCGGAACGCCCTTGCCCTCCTGATACTGGCTGCGAACCGTATGTCCGGGTCCCTTGGGTGCAACCATGGTTACGTCGATGTTCTTGGGAGGAGCAATAAGATTGAAGTGGATGTTGAAGCCGTGCGCGAACATGAGCATATTGCCCTCGGAAAGATAGGGCGCTACTTCCTCATAGTAGATGTCCGCGGCCTTTTCGTCGGGAACGAGCATCATTACCATGTCGCCCGCTTTTGCGGCTTCGGGGACGGTCATAACTGTGAGCCCTGCGGCTTCGGCCTTTGCCCAGCTCGCAGAGTCACGGCGAAGTCCGACTACGACCTTGACTCCGGATTCCTTGAGGTTCTGTGCGTGGGCGTGTCCCTGGCTGCCGTATCCGATAATGGCAACTGTCCTGTCTTTCAGAAGTTCCATATTGCAGTCCGAATCATAGTATTTGCTGATCATAGTAATTTCTCCTTTAAGTATTATTTATGAACACATTTTTGCATGATAGTTCCGTTTATGACCTGTGGCTTTCCCTGTTCTCACAGACCATGATTTTTGCCCCGCGGTCGATTGCCGTTACTCCGGTGCGGCAGAGCTCGAGAATCTGATATTTACCTATGATGTCCAGAAAACCGTTTATCTTGCTGGGCTTGCCCGTCAGCTCACAGACCATGCTCGAAGGCGAAAAGTCAACGATGCTGGCCTTGTAGATGTCGCAGATGTCGCGTATCGCGGAGCGCTGGCTTTCGTCCGCGCCGATTTTTACGAGCAGAAGCTCGCGCAGAATTGCCTCGTTTTCATCCTCGAGCTGAACCGCCTTGACCTCGACAATCTTTTTTGTCTGAAGGATTATCTGCTCGATGACCCGATCGTCGCCCTGAGTGGTAATCGTGATGCGGGAAATCATCGGGTCGTAGGTTTCCGAAACGGTGAGAGAGTCGATATTATAGCCGCGGCGGCCGAAAAGCATGGATACGCGAGTGAGAACATTTGCGTTGTTTTCAACGAGAAGTCCGATGATGGCTTTTTTACCGTTCATTTTGCATCCTCCCTCTATTCAAGAATTGCAGAGCGCACCGTGCCACCGTTTGGAATCATGGGAAGCACCTTCTCATCGCTGCTTATGGGACAGACAATCCACGAGGGGCCGTCCAGCGCGAGAGCCTCGCCGAGGACCTTTTCGAATCCCTCTATGCTTGCGGCTCTGAAGCCTCTTGCTCCGAAGCCTTCCGCCACTTTCACATAGTCGGTTTTTCGTGCCGGCTCGGTCGCGATGAAATGCTTATTGTAAAAATCGTTCTGCCACTGGTGAACCATTCCGAGAACCTTGTTGTCAAAAATGACCGTGATGACCTTGAGATTATTCGAAACCGCAGTACAGCATTCGTTCATGTTCATGTGGAAACTGCCGTCTGACGTGATATGTATGACGGTCGTTCCGGGAAGCCCGACCGCAGCGCCGATTGCTGCGCCGTAGCCGAAGCCCATCGTGCCGAGTCCTCCGCTCGTGAGAAAGCCGCGGGGTCTCGTCTGCTTGCAGAACTGCGCAGCCCACATCTGGTGCTGACCGACGTCGGTCGTGATAACGACGTCCGAACCGCATTTATCGCCGATGACGCCCATAATATCGACGGGGCGGATGCTGCTTGTGTCCTTTCCGCCGATTACGTTATATTTCTTTTTCCATTTTGAAACCATTTCCAGCCATTCGGGACGCTCTTTGCTCTCAACAAGCGGGATAAGGCTCGAAAGTTCCATTTTCAGGTCGCCGATTATCGAGAAATCAACCAGCACGTTTTTTCTGATTTCGCTTTCGTCTATGTCGAACTGCACTATCGTCGCATGCGGAGCAAAATCACGCAGGTTGGTCGCAACGCGGTCGGAAAAGCGGGTACCCATGGCGAGCAGCAGATCGGCCTCGTCAATGGCGTGATTTGCAGCCATACTGCCGTGCATTCCTACCATTCCCAAATCAAGCTCGTCTCCGAACCCGATGACGCCCGTTCCCATAATCGTATGGCAGGCGGGAATCTTTGCCTTCTTGACGAGTTCGAGAAGCTCCCCGCTTGCTTCGCTGCTGATTATCCCGCCACCGAAGCAGACCGCGGGACGCTCCGACTTTGCGATAAGCGCCGCTACCTTCTGAAGCTCGCTCAGCGGGGCGGAGGAAACCTTCGGCTCCGTCCATTTCGGCGCGGGAGTGAATTCGCACAGCGCCGCCGTAATATCCTTCGGAACATCGACGAGCACGGGGCCGTACCTGCCGCTTCCGGCAATCCTGAACGCGCTGCGTATCGTGTCCGCTAGCCTTGTGATGTCGCGTACCATATAGTTGTGCTTTGTAACTGGCTGGGTAATGCCGGTTATAAACACTTCCTGAAAGCTGTCTTTCCCGATAAGAGAGGTTCCGACATTCGCCGTGATGACCACCATCGGGATGCTGTCAAGATACGCCGTTGCGATGCCCGTTACGGTGTTCGTGGCTCCCGGACCGCTCGTTGCCAAGACAACTCCTGTTTTGCCCGTTGCTCTCGCGTAGCCGTCAGCGGCATGGGTCGCTCCCTGCTCATGCGCGGCGAGGTAGTGCTTAATCCTGTCCTGCCTGTTATAAAGCGCCTCAAAAATGTTAAGAGCGGCTCCCCCGGGATAACCGAACAAATCGGTGACGCCCTGCTCAATCAGCACTTCGATGATTATTTCTGCTCCCGTCAGTTTCAAATCACATTCCTCCTGTCGATGTCATTATGGTTTATCAATGCAATGCTTTAAATCGGAAGTGTCGGCGAATAACAAAAAAGCCCCTGTCTCTTTCATATGAATATCAAGAGACAAAGGCGTGAACTCCTCTGCGGTACCACTCTCATTGCTCTTTCAAAGCCCTGCACTGCCTGAAAGAACCACTTTGCGACGTCTTTTAACGTCTGACGCTGTAACGGGCGTTTTACCGTTTTTACTTACGCAGACGAAGCATACGTCCTTCAGCAAACTGCTCCGGGAGGACCTTCTTCCGAAATCCGGCACTGTCTCTCACCAAACGACAGCTCTCTGAACCCCGTGTTACGGCTTACTTGTTCCCATCAACGCATTTGAAATATTTGATTGTTTTAATGTTACATCACAAAAACGGCACTTGTCAACTGTTTATTTTTCTAAAAAACCATGAGAGGATGAATAGTTTTATATTCATTATTGCATTTTCGACATATATTGGTCTATGTAGACAAAAAACAGACGGGGGCTTTTCCGTATTTTGCTGAAATCATAAGCCAGAAAAGTTTTTTATTTATTTTCCCAAATCTCTCTTGACAAACGCATGAATTTCGTGTAGGCTTTAGCACAATAAATCATAAATGCAATGACAGGGACAAAGCCCGTCCGGAGCATTCAGAGAGCCGTTGTTTGGTGCGAAACGGTATGTGAAGGATTGGCGAACTCACCCTCGAGCAGTCAGCTGAAAGCCCTTGCGGCTGTAGGTGTGAACGGGTTTCCTCGCCGTTACCAGAGAGGCAGTATTTCGCGTGAGATATTGAAAGCGGACAGGGAACTGTCAATTGGAGTGGTACCGCGGAGTTTCGGCTTCGTCTTCTTTGGAAGACGGGGCTTTTTTGTATTTATTTTAAAAAACAAGGAGGAACAGGAAAAATGAGAAAAATCAAGGTGTTCGACACAACCCTGCGCGACGGCGAGCAATCCCCCGGCTGCAGCATGAACCTTTCTGAAAAGCTGCAGATGGCACGGCAACTCGATGCGCTCGGTGTTGATATTATAGAGGCCGGCTTTGCAATTGCCTCTCCGGAAGACTTCAAGAGCGTTGAAGCTATAGCTCAGACTGTACAGAACTGTAAGGTCGCCAGTCTCGCCCGCTGCACATCGGGCGACATTGACGCCGCATGGAACGCCGTGAAATGCGCGAAGTACCCACGCATCCACGTCTTCATCGCAACCAGCGACATACACATGGAATATAAGCTGAAAATGTCCCGCGAACAGGTTCTGGAGAGCATTGCAAAGCATGTTGCCTACGCAAAAGCCTACTGCGGGGACGTAGAGTTCTCCTGCGAGGACGCCTCGCGTTCCGAATGGGACTTCCTTGTCAAATGCTGCGAAACGGCAATCAAGGCGGGCGCCTTGGTGCTGAACATTCCCGACACAGTGGGCTATTCCTCGCCGCAGGAGATGTTCGACCTCATCACCTATCTGCGTGAGCACACGAAAGGCATCGAGAACGTGGATATTTCCGCCCACTGCCACGACGACCTCGGTATGGCTGTCGCGAATTCGCTTGCCTGCATCCGGGCCGGCGCAAGCCAGGTCGAGTGCACCGTCAACGGCATCGGCGAGCGCGCCGGAAACGCGAGCCTCGAGGAGATTGCGATGGCGCTCAAGACCCGCAGCGAATATTACGAGGCGGAAACGGGCGTCAACACTAAACAAATCTACAAAACGAGCAAGCTTTTATCCTCGATTACAGGCGTTCCGATTGCGCCCAGCAAATCTATTGTCGGCGCGAATGCCTTTGCGCACGAGAGCGGCATCCACCAGCACGGCGTTATTGCCAACGTTCTGACCTACGAGATAATGAAGCCCTCGGACGTCGGCATTCCGCAGAACTCGATGGTTCTTGGCAAGCACAGCGGCAAGCACGCCCTGCGCGACCGCCTGAATCAGCTCGGCTTTGACGTTACGAAGGAACAGCTCGACGAGATGTTCGTCCGCTTCAAGGCTCTCGCCGACAAGAAAAAGAACCTCACGGACCACGACATCGAGGCGCTTGCGCTGGTTAACGCCCATACCGTAGCCGCGACCTATGAGCTTTTGAGCCACGTTGTCAGTACCGGCAAGGACATCACAAATATCGCCTGCGTGAAAATCAAAAAGAACGACGAGATTTTCGAGGAGGTCGCAATCGGTTCGGGTCCTATCGACGCCTCTTTCAAGGCTGTAGACAAGATAACGGGACTGGATATTTCGCTTGAAAACTTCAGTCTGAACGCCGTTACGGACGGCGAGGACGCAATGGGCGAGGCCGTCGTAAAACTCCGCTGCGGCAACGAGCTCCACACGGGCTGCGGACTTTCCACGGACGTCATAGAGTCCTCGATACGCGCCTACATCAACGGCATCAACAAAATCGTCGGCTCAAAGTACTGATATTATGATTTCTCCGAAAGGAATGACTTCCATGGGAATGACAATGACACAAAAAATTCTTGCCGCGCATGCAGGGCTTCCCTGCGTCACGGCGGGACAGCTTATAAAAGCAAAACTCGATCTCGTTCTGGGCAACGACATCACGGCGCCTGTTGCGATAAACGAATTTGAAAAGGCGGGCTTTGAGCGCGTATCAAAAGGCGCGAGGATAACGCTGGTTATGGACCACTTTACGCCGAATAAGGACATCAAGGCGGCGGAATGTTGCAAAAAATGCCGCAGCTTTGCAACGCGATTTGACCTTGAGCATTTTTACGATGTGGGCGAAATGGGCATCGAGCACGCGCTGATACCAGAAAAGGGTCTGATTGCCCCAGGAGAGGCCGCAATCGGCGCGGACAGCCACACCTGCACCTATGGCGCGCTGGGTGCCTTCTCCACCGGAGTAGGCTCGACGGACATGGCCGCGGCTATGGCAACGGGCGAGACCTGGTTCAAGGTGCCCGCCGCTATCAAGGTCAATCTTACGGGTAAAATGAGCAGATGGGTAAGCGGTAAGGACGTTATTCTGCACCTTATCGGTATGATAGGCGTCGACGGCGCGCTGTATCAATCGCTCGAATTCTCAGGCGAGGGACTTGAAAATCTTACAATGAGCGACAGGCTCACGATTTCCAACATGGCAATCGAAGCCGGCGCGAAAAACGGCATTTTCGCCGTAGATGATATTACACGCGTGTATATGCAGGGTCGCTGTGATAGAAACTGGACGGCTTATGCTGCTGACACGGACGCGGAGTACGCGCGGGTAATAGACCTTGACCTCTCCAAAATACCATGCACCGTCGCATGGCCCCACCTGCCCGAAAAAACGCATCCCGCGACGGAAGGCGGCGACATTGAAATTGATCAGGTCGTAATCGGCTCCTGCACAAACGGCAACATCGAGGATATGGCGGCGGCGGCAGAGATACTCAAAGGCAGGCACATAAAAAAAGGTCTGCGCGCAATCGTTATCCCTGCAACGCCGAAAATCTATATGGAATGTATCGAGCGCGGATACACGAGGATATTTATGGAAGCCGGCTGCATTGTTTCGACCCCGACCTGCGGACCCTGCCTCGGAGGTCATTCGGGCATACTTGCCGCCGGCGAAAGAGCGGTCTCGACGACGAACCGCAACTTTGTCGGGCGTATGGGACACGTTGAAAGCGAGGTTTATCTCGCCTCTCCCGCGGTTGCCGCAGCCAGCGCTGTTACGGGACACATCAGCCATCCTAAGGAGGTAATGGGAGAATGAAGGCTCACGGAAACGCTATAAAATACGGCGACCATGTTGATACGGACGTTATAATTCCCGCCCGTTACCTTGCCACTCAGAACCACAAGGAGCTTGCCTCGCACTGCATGGAGGACATCGACAAAAGCTTCGTCGACAGGGTGAAGGACGGCGATATAATGGTAGCCGGCGTGAACTTTGGCTGCGGCTCCTCTCGTGAGCACGCGCCGATTGCCATCAAGGCAAGTGGGATTTCCTGCGTCATAGCCAAGAGCTTTGCACGGATATTCTACAGAAACGCGATAAATATCGGTCTTGCTATCCTTGAATGCGAAAAAGCGAGCGAAAGCATAGCCGAAGGCGACGAGGTGGATATCGATTTTGACGCCGGAGTTATCACTAACGTCACGAAGAACGAAACCTATCAGGCTCAGCCCTTCCCCGATTTCATCAGGGATATGATAGCAAAGGGCGGTCTTATGGCATCTATCACGGAGGGGACGAAATGACGAAGAATATCGCTGTCATCCGCGGGGACGGGATAGGTCCCGAAATCATGGCGCAGGCCATAGCGGTTCTGGATAAGGTAGCTGGAAAATTCGGGCATACATTTATTTTTACGGAAGCGCCTATGGGAGGAGAGGCAATTGACCGCTTCGGAGACCCCCTGCCGCAGTCGACTCTGGACACCTGCCTTGAGTCCGACAGTGTTCTGCTCTCAGCGGTCGGAGGTCCGAAATGGGACAATGTCCCGAAGGACAAACGGCCGGAACGCGGGCTTCTGCGTCTGCGAGCCGGACTTGGGCTGTATGCAAACCTTCGCCCCGCAAGACTCTTTGACGAGCTGCGCGACGCAAGCCCGCTGAAGCCCTCCATAATCGAAAAGGGTATAGACTTTGTCGTTGTACGCGAGCTCATCGGCGGCGCCTACTTCGGCGAGCACAAAACGGAGGCTAGAAACGGCGAGGATTATGCTCAGGACATCATGGGCTATTCCGAACACGAAATCGAGCGCATCGCCCATGTTGCCTTTCAAACCGCACGCAAACGCTCAAAAAAGATCTGCTCCGTGGATAAGGCCAATGTCCTCGACAGCTCGAAGCTTTGGCGCAGAGTTGTTACGAAAGTCGCCGAAAGTTATCCTGATGTGATACTTTCACATATGTATGTAGATAATTGCGCGATGCAGCTCGTACGCGACCCCTCCCAGTTCGACGTTATCGTAACGGAAAACCTTTTCGGCGACATACTTTCGGACGAGGCGAGCATGATTACGGGTTCAATCGGCATGATACCCTCAAGCAGTCTCGGCGACGGCACCCGCGGGCTTTATGAGCCGATACACGGCAGCGCACCGGACATCGCGGGAACGGATGCCGCAAACCCCATAGGCATGATACTGTCCGCCGCGATGATG